>Ga0160434_100007_pt1 | contig 314941 bp, 287 predicted proteins | sample HID1973I_E0MG_FD_108273 | JGI IMG/M metagenome (GOLD analysis project Ga0160434, IMG submission 108273) | Enriched mosquito-associated microbial communities from UW Madison campus, WI, USA - HID1973I_E0 MG | ecosystem: Host-associated > Arthropoda: Insects > Digestive system > Unclassified ... | reverse complement strand
TCGGTGCAATTCCGAGCCGGCGGTGACAGTCCGCGACCCGCGCCCTACGCGCGGTTGACCTGGTGGAACTCCAGGACCGACGGTGACAGTCCGGATGGGAGGAAGCACGTGCGGCGCGGCCGTTCCCTCGGGGACGGGCGACGCAGGCGTCGGACCGGTGTCCGGCCCGCGGAGCCCGCGTCCCGGCGGCGGGGCCTCGCCGTGGTGAGCGACGGCGTCGCCGTCCCGTCCGGGACCCGACGACCGTGCGCCCGCCCTCGCCCCGGAGTGCCCGTGCCCGGCAGGACGAGGACCGATGGGCTCGCAGCACCTGACGATCGACGCGGCGATGACGCGCGCGCTCGAGCTCGCCGCGCGAGGCCCGGCGTACGGCCCGAACCCCCGCGTCGGGTGCGTGCTCCTCGCACACCCTGACTCCGAGGCGTTGCCCGACGGCGCGGCGCGGGACGGCGTCGACGCGCGGCCGCGCCGCGTGCTCGCGGAGGGCTACCACCGCGGCGCGGGCACGCCGCATGCGGAGGCGGCGGCGCTGGCCGACGCCCGCGCGCGCGGCGTCGACGTGCGCGGCGCGACCGCCGTCGTGACGCTCGAGCCGTGCGCCCATACGGGTCGTACCCCGCCGTGCGCGGACGCGCTGCTCGCCGCCGGGGTGGGCGAGGTGGTCCACGCCGTCGACGACCCGAACCCCACCGCCGCGGGCGGTGGCGCCCGGCTGCGTGCCGCGGGCGTGCACGTGGTGCGCGGCGTCCGCGCGTCCGAGGGGGCCGCGCTGCTGCACGTGTGGCTCACGGCCGCGCGCCGCGGCACGCCGTACGTCACGCTCAAGACGGCCACGACGCTCGACGGGTTCGTCGCGGCGTCGGACGGCACGAGCCGCTGGATCACGGGGCCGGAGGCCCGGGCGCACGCCCATCGTGTCCGCGCCACCGTCGACGCGATCGCCGTGGGCTCGGGCACGGTGCGGGTCGACGACCCCGCCCTCACGGCGCGCGTCGCGGGGCCCGACGGCGCGGTGCGCCTCGCGGAGCACCAGCCGCTGCGGGTCGTCGTCGGGCGGTCGGGCATCCCGCCGCACGCGCGCCTGCGCGGCGAGGGCGGGCCGCTCGTGCACGTGCGCACCCACGACGTCGCCGAGGTCCTGGCGGAGCTCGCGGCGCGGGACGTGCGGCACGTGCTCGTCGAGGGCGGGCCGACGCTCGCGACGGCGTTCCTCGCGGCCGGCGCGGTCGACGAGCTGCACGCGTACGTCGCCCCCGTCCTGCTCGGCGCGGGTCGCCGCGCGGTGGGCGACCTGGGCGTGACGACGATCGGGGCCGCGCGGCGGTTCCGGACGGTGGAGGTGCGGCGCGTCGGCGACGACGCGCTGACGGTGTCGAGACGGTTGCGATGAAGGGTAGGGAAGGCTGCATGTTCACGGGGATCGTCGAGGAGATCGGCACGGTGCGCGGGATCGCGTTCCCGGGGGGCGCGGGCGCCGACGCGGTGCTGACGGTCGAGGGGCCGCTGGCGACGTCGGACGCGGGGCTCGGGGACTCGATCGCGGTGGACGGCGTGTGCCTCACCGTCGCGGGGCTCGCAGGGGACGGGTCGTTCACGGCGGACGTCATGCCGGAGTCGTTGCGTCGTACGACGCTGGGCGACCTCCGGCCGGGGTCGCGCGTCAACCTCGAGCGCGCGGTGCGCGTGGACGCGCGGCTCGGGGGGCACGTCGTGCAGGGCCACGTCGACGGCGTCGCGACCCTCGCGAGCCGCGAGCCGGGCGAGCGCTGGGACGACCTCGTGCTCTCCGCGCCGCCGGACCTCCTGCGCTACGTGGCGGAGAAGGGCTCGATCGCGGTGAGCGGCGTCTCGCTCACGGTGACGCACGTGGACGACGCGACGTTCGGCGTCTCGCTCATCCCGACGACGCTCGAGGCGACCGTCCTCGGCGCGCTCGCGCCGGGCGACCGCGTGAACCTCGAGGTCGACGTCCTCGCGAAGTACGTCGAGCGCCTGCTCGCGACGGGAGCGGCGTCGTGAGCGCGGGCCACGGCGCGGACCCTGCCGCGAGCGCCGACGGCGTGGTCGGCGGCGTGCGTCTGGGGACGGTGGAGGAGGCGCTGGCGGCGATCCGTGCGGGTCGGCCGGTGCTGGTGGCGGACTCCCCGGACCGGGAGAACGAGGCGGACGTGGTGTTCGCGGCGCGGGACGTGTCGGCGGAGTGGGTGGCGTGGACGATCCGGCACTCGTCGGGGTACCTGTGCGCGCCGATGCCGGCGGAGCGGGCGGACGCGCTGGCGCTGCCGCTCATGGTGCCGCGGAGCGAGGACCCGCGGCGGACGGCGTACACGGTGACGGTGGACGCGGCGTCGGGGGTGTCGACGGGGATCTCGGCGCAGGACCGGGCGCGGACGTTGCGGGTGCTGGCGGACCCGGGGTCGGGTGCGGGGGACCTGATCCGTCCGGGGCACGTACTGCCGTTGCGGGCGGTGCCGGGCGGGGTGCTGCACCGTGCGGGGCACACGGAGGCGGCGGTGGACCTGGTGCGTCTGGCGGGTGCGGGCGAGGTGGGGGGCATCGCGGAGCTGGTGCACGACGACGGGTCGATGATGCGGCTGGGGGACGCGGCGGCGCTGGCGGAGGCCGAGGGCCTGGTGCTGCTGACGATCGCGGACCTGGTGGCGTGGCGGCGGGTGCACGACCCGGTGCCGGGGGCGCCGGGGGAGGTGGACCGGGAGCTGTCGGTGCGCCGTGTGCACCGGACGGCGGACGCCGCGCTGCCGACGGAGCACGGCGCGTTCCGGGTGCGGGGCTACCGGGACCTGCGCACGGGGGCGGAGCACGTGGCGCTGGTGCCGGCGGAGCCGCCCGCGAGCGCCGCGGAGGTTCCGGTGGTGCGGGTGCACTCGGAGTGCCTGACGGGGGACGCGTTCGGGTCGTCGCGGTGCGACTGCGGTCCGCAGCTGCGCGCGGCACTGGGTCGGGTCGCGGCGGAGGGTGGCGCGGTCGTGTACCTGCGGGGTCATGAGGGCCGGGGGATCGGGCTGCTGGCGAAGCTGGGGGCGTACGAGCTGCAGGACGCGGGCCTGGACACGGTGCAGGCGAACCTGGAGCTGGGGTGGCCGGCGGACCGTCGGGAGTACGGGGCGGCGGCGGCGGTGCTGGCGGACCTGGGGTTGTCGCGGGTGCGGCTGCTGACGAACAACCCGGCGAAGGTGACGGGTCTGGTGGCGCACGGGATCGAGGTGGTGGGCACGGAGCGGATCGAGGTGGGTCACGGGGTGCACAACCGGGCGTACCTGGTGACGAAGAAGGTGGCGATGGGTCACCTGCTGGAGACGGTGGAGGCCCCGGTGGTCTCGGACGAGGAGGAGGGGCGATGAGCGGTGCGGGTGCTCCGTCGATCGTGGTCGACGGGTCGGGTCTGCGCGTGACGGTGGTGGCGGCGAGCTGGCACACGGAGGTGATGGACGGGCTGCTGGCGGGTGCGCGGCGTGCGCTGGAGGCGGCGAACGTGTCGCACGTGACGGTGGTGCGGGTGCCGGGGTCGTTCGAGCTGCCGGTGGCGGCGGCGCGGGCGGTGGAGCACGGTGCGGACGCGGTGGTGGCGCTGGGGGTGGTGATCCGTGGGGGGACGCCGCACTTCGAGTACGTGTGCCAGGCGGCGACGCTGGGTCTGACGGAGGTGAGCGCGCGGTCGGGGGTCCCGGTGGGGTTCGGGGTGCTGACGTGCGACGACGAGCAGCAGGCGCTGGACCGTGCGGGTCTGGAGGGGTCGCGGGAGGACAAGGGCGCGGAGGCGGCGGAGGCCGCGGTGGCGACGGTGGTGGCGCTGCGGGACCTGTGAGGCCCGGGGCGGCCACGGGCGTCCCCTCCCGGGGCGGGCCGGGTGACCGGTGGGCGGACCCGGGAGGGGGTGCCCGCCGGTCGCCGGATACCCTGGGGCACGTGAAGACGTTCGAGTCCCTGTTCGCCGAGCTCTCGGAGAAGGCTTCGACGCGACCTGCCGGTTCCGGCACGGTCGCGGAGCTGGACGCCGGGGTGCATGCGATCGGGAAGAAGGTCGTCGAGGAGGCGGCCGAGGTGTGGATGGCCGCCGAGTACGAGGGCGACGTGAAGACGGCGGAGGAGATCTCCCAGCTGCTGTACCACCTGCAGGTGCTCATGCTCGCGAAGGGCCTGAGCCTGCAGGACGTGTACGAGCATCTGTGAGCGGCCCGGCCGCCGGTCCCGTGCCGTCGGCCGCGAGCGCCGCTCGTCCTCCCTTCCCGTGCCCCTGTGCCCACCGTCTCCCTGATCGAAGGTCCTGCCATGCTGCGTATCGCCGTCCCCAACAAGGGGTCCCTGTCCGAGCCTGCCGTCGAGATGCTGCGCGAGGCGGGCTACCGCCAGCGTCGTGACTCTCGCGAGCTGGTGCTGGCGGACCCGGACAACGACGTCGAGTTCTTCTTCCTGCGTCCGCGCGACATCGCGGTGTACGTGGGGTCGGGGACGGTGGACGTCGGGATCACGGGTCGTGACCTGCTCCTGGACTCGGGGGCGGACGCGGTGGAGCACATGCAGCTCGGGTTCGGCGGGTCGACGTTCCGGTACGCGGCGCCGGCGGGGGCGGTGACGTCGCTGGAGCAGGTGCAGGGGCTGCGGGTGGCGACGTCGTACGAGGTGCTCGTGGAGGCGCACCTGCGCTCGCACGGCGTGGACGCGACGGTGGTGCACCTGGACGGCGCGGTGGAGTCGGCGGTGCAGCTCGGGGTGGCGGACGTCGTGGCGGACGTGGTGTCGACGGGCACGACGCTGCGGGGCGCGGGCCTGGCGGTGTTCGGGGAGCCGATCCTCGTGTCGGAGGCGGTGCTGATCCGGCCGCGCGCGGTCGCGGAGGCGGACGTCCCGGCGGGCGTGGAGGTCCTGAGCCGTCGCCTGCAGGGGGTGCTCACGGCGCGCCAGTACGTGCTGGTGGACTACGACGTGCCGGTGGCGCTGGTGGACAAGGCGGTGGCGATCACGCCGGGCCTGGAGTCGCCGACGGTCTCGCCGCTGCACGACCGGGACTGGGCGGCGGTGCGGGCGATGGTGCGCCGCGACCAGACGAACCAGGTGATGGACGCGCTGTACGAGGCGGGGGCGCGCGCGATCCTCGTGACGTCGATCCACGCGACCCGCCTCTGAGCCTGCCCCGCGGCGACCGCCGCGCTCAGGCCGTCGCACGCGCAGCCGTCGGGTCCGGTCGGGGTGTGAGACGGTGACGGCATGAGCGAGGCACCCTTCCCGGAGGCGGGACTGCCGGGCGACGGTCGCGACGACCCCTACCGGGCGTTCCGGCCGCGGTTCGGCCTGGTGTCGGCGTGGGCGACGGGGGTCGTCGTGGTCGGCGGGTGCGTCGTGGTGGGGTTCGCGGCGACGGGGCCGCTGGGGGCGTCGCCGGTGAACCGGTGGTCGATCGCGGTGTTCGCGCTGTTCTGCGCGTGGCTGCTGTGGCGTCTCGGCGGGGTGCACGCCGTCCCGAGCCGCACGGGCCTGCGGGTGCGCAACGTCATCTACACGCGCGAGCTCGAGTGGGCGCAGGTGGTCTCGGTGCGGTTCGGCAGCGGCGACCCGTGGGTGCGCCTGGACCTGGCGGACGGCACGACGCTCGCCGTCATGGGCGTCCAGCGGGCCGACGGCGCGCGCGGCGAGGCGGAGGCGCAGCGGCTCGCGGCGCTCGTCCAGGCGCACGGCGAGGCCGCCGACCGCTGAGCCGCGACGTCCGCGCGGGGACGGACGAAGGGCCCGGTCTCGAGTCGAGACCGGGCCCTTCGTGTCGCACGCGGGGCGTGCGGGGTGCTCAGTACGCGGTGCGGTGGCGCGGCTTGCGCTCGCCCCGGTCGTCGTGCCGGTCCGAGCGGTCACGACGCTCGTCGTGACGACCCGACGGGCCGTGGCCGCCGCGCGGGCGGTCGCCCGTGGGGCGCGGGGCGCGGGCGCCGCGGGCCGGCGGCGCGCCCTCGTCGACGCGGATGCGCAGGAACTTGCCGGCCACGCGGGCGCGGGAGATGCGGTCGAGCGTCGCGTCGTCCAGCGGCGCGGAGATGTCGACGAGGGAGAACGACGGGAAGATGTCGATCTTGCCGACGTCGGACCCGTTGAGCCCGGCCTCGTTCGTCAGCGCGCCGACGATGCCGCCCGGCTGCGCGCCGTGCGTGTAGCCGACCGACAGGCGGTACCGGGTGCCGACGGCGTCGCGGCGGATGCCGCCGCGCGTCCCGTCGCCCTCGCGCCGGCCCGACGCCCGCTCGCCGCGGGACCCGCCGCGCTCGCCCGCGCGCTCCTCGCGTCGTGCGCGGGACTGCTCGCGCGCCTGCGCACGCTCGGCCTCGAACCGCTCCTGCTCCTCGCGGGCGCGGGGACCGTCGTCGCCCACCGCGAGCGCCACGAGGGCGGCGGCGAGGTCGACGGGGTCGACGTCCTGCTCGGCGGCGGCGGCACGCACCATGTCGGCGTACATCGACAGGCGGCCGGCCTCGCGGCGCGCGGGCACCTGCTCGAGCAGGCGGCGCGCCTTGTGCGCGGACACGTCCGCGGGGGAGGGGATCTCGACCTCCTGCAGCGGGGTGCGCGTGGTGCGCTCGATCGCGCGCAGGCGCCCGCGCTCGTGCGGGGTGACGAAGCTCAGCGCCTCGCCCGTGCGCCCGGCGCGGCCGGTGCGGCCGATGCGGTGCACGTACGCCTCGGGCTCGCCGGGCAGGTCGAAGTTCACGACGAGGCCGATGCGGTCGACGTCGAGGCCGCGCGCCGCGACGTCGGTCGCGACGAGGACGTCGAGAGCGCCGGAGCGCAGGCGCTCGACGATCTTCTCGCGGTCCTTCTGCGCGACGTCGCCGGAGATCGTGGCGGCGGAGATGCCGCGCTCGACGAGCGCGGAGCCGACCTCCTCGGCCGCGCCGCGGGTGCGGGTGAACACGATCGCGGCGTCCACGTCGGACGTCGCGAGCACGCGCACGAGCGCGCCCGTCTTGTGGCGGAACGGCACGACGGCGTACGTCTGGCGCACGCTCGTGACGGTGGAGGACTGGCGCGCGACGGCGATCTCGACCGGGTCGGTGAGGTGCTCGGCGGCGACCCGGCGGATGGGCGCGGGCATCGTCGCGGAGAACAGCGCGACCTGACGCTCGCGGGGGGCGCGGGAGAAGATCGTGTCGACGTCCTCCGCGAAGCCCATGCGCAGCATCTCGTCGGCCTCGTCGAGCACGAGGAAGCGCACGTCGTCGAGCACGAGGGTGCCGCGCTCGATGTGGTCGATGACGCGGCCCGGGGTGCCGACGACGACCTGCGCGCCGGCCGCGAGCGCCCGCTGCTGCGGCTGGTACGGCGAGCCGCCGTACACGGCGACGACGTCGACCTTCGGCAGGTGGGACGCGAACGACTCGACGGCGTCGGCGACCTGCATCGCGAGCTCGCGCGTCGGGGTGAGGACGACGGCCTGGACGTGGCGCTGCGCGGGGTCGATCGCGGCGAGCAGCGGCAGGCCGAACGCGGCGGTCTTGCCGGTGCCGGTCTGCGCGACGCCGGTGATGTCGCGCCCGGCGAGGAGCGCGGGGATGGCCTGCGCCTGGATGGCGGAGGGGGTGACGAACCCGAGGTCGTCGACGGCGTGCTGCAGCGGCGCGGGCAGGCCGAGCTCGGCGAACGTGGCGTCCGCGGAGGTCGTGGAGGAGGAGGTGGAGGGGTCGAGGGCGCGCGAGGGCGCGACGACGTCAGCAGTCATGGGGCGGTGAGGACCGTTTCGTGTCGGGGTGGGGAGTGGCGTGCGGTCGCCAGGTCGGCTCGCGCAGGTCGCACTCCCGAACACACCTGGCCGGACGTCTGCCCGGGGCCGGGGGACGGCCGTACGGGCGGGGAAACCGGCCACTCTCACAGAACACGCGGGACGAGCGACGAACTCCACAGGTCCCCCCATCGTAGCGGACCGGGCGTCCCGGGCCCGGGTCGGGGCCGGGTGACGTCCCTCACCGCGGACCCGCGGCCGGGGCGAGCCGTCCCGTACCGGGTGATTTCGGGCGCGGCGCGCGGCGCGTCGCGACGCGGCAGCCCGGGCGCCGCCGCCGCGTACGTAGGATGGTCGCGCGGCGTTCGGCCGCGGTCCTCAGGCGTGACGGAGCACGGGCGGTGAGCGTGGCATCAGGGCAGCAGGTCAGCTCCCGCGTGCTGACCGTCCCGAACGTCATCAGCCTGCTGCGCCTGCTCCTCGTCCCGGTGTTCGCGGTCCTCATCGTCGAGGGCCACGACGTGTGGGCGCTGGTCGTGCTCGCGGTGTCGGGCGCGTCGGACTGGCTCGACGGCGTCCTCGCGCGCCGCCTGGACCAGGTGAGCCGCCTCGGGCAGATGCTCGACCCCGCGGCCGACCGCCTGTTCATCCTCGTCACGCTGCTCGGTCTGGCGTGGCGCGACGTCGTGCCGGTGTGGCTCGTCGTCGTCATCGTCGGGCGCGACGTGCTGCTCGCCTGCCTCCTGCCGTGGCTCGCCCGGTACGGGTACGGGCCGCTGCCGGTGAGCTTCGCCGGGAAGGCGGGCACGTTCGCGCTGCTGTACGCGTTCCCGCTGCTGCTGCTCGCGGAGGCGCCCGGCTGGCTCGGGGACGCCGCGGCGGTCACGGGCTGGGCGTTCACGTGGTGGGGCATCGGGCTGTACTGGCTCGCGGGGCTGCAGTACGTGGTCCAGGCGCGAGCCCTCGTCGCGGCGGACCGCGCGCGCCCGGCCGACCGGTCCACCCCGGGAGGTGCGTCGTGACGGCGGACGGCACGCCCCCGCAGAAGCCGCCCGTGCGCCGCGGCCCCGTCGACGCGTCCATGACGCTCCTCAACGAGGTGATGCACCGGCCCCTGGACCCCGGGTACGCGGCCGCCGCGGCGGCGCGGGCCGCCGACGGCACCCCCCGGCGCACGCGGGGCGGCGTCGTGCTGCTCGTCGCGCTCGCCGTCCTGCTCGGCGTCGTGACGACCGCGGCCGCGATCGACCTGCGTGCGCCACGGCCCGCCGTGCTGGAGGCCCGCGCGACGCTCGAGCAGGAGATCACCGACCGGCAGGCGCAGGCGGACGCGCTCGCGACGCGCAGCGGCGAGCTGTCCGCGCAGATCGGGACCCTGCAGGACGAGGCGCTCGGCGGGCTCAGCGACTCGGTCCTCGCCGACCTCGCGCAGGAGGGCGCGCTCACCGGATCCCAGGCGGTCGAGGGCGCCGGGGTGATCGTCACGCTCGACGACGCCGGCGGCGGCCTCGGGTCCGACGACGCGTCGTCCGCGTCCCTCGTGCACGACTCCGACCTGCAGCGCGTCGTCAACGCGCTGTGGTCCGGCGGCGCCGAGGCCGTCGCGATCAACGACCAGCGCCTCACCGGCCTGTCGGCGATCCGCAGCGCCGGCGACGCGATCCTCGTGGACCTGCAGCCGCTCGTCGCGCCGTACCACGTCGAGGCGGTCGGCGACGCCGACGCGATGCGGTCCGCGCTCGTGCGCACCGGGGCGTCGGACTACCTGCGCCTGCTGAGCAGCCAGTACGGCATCGAGTCCAGCGTGGCCGCGCAGAGCCGGCTCGCCCTGCCGGGCCGGCCCACCCCCACCCTGTACTTCGCGAGCGTGCCGGGCGCGCCCGTAGACTCCGACCCGGATCCCGCCGGGAGCGGCACGTCCGACGAGGACACCGCGCCCCCGGCAGGCACGGACAGCTCCGACCAACGGCAGGAGAGCGTCGAATGATCGCAGTCGTCGGACTGGTGGTGGGCGTCGTCGCCGGGCTCGTCCTGCAGCCCCAGGTGCCGGTCGTCCTGCAGCCGTACCTGCCCATCGCCGTCGTCGCGGCGCTGGACGCCCTGTTCGGCGGCCTGCGCGCGATGCTCGACGGGCTGTTCGACGACAAGGTCTTCCTCGTGTCGTTCCTGTCGAACGTCGTCGTCGCGGCCCTCATCGTGTTCCTCGGCGACCAGCTCGGCGTCGGCAGCCAGCTCTCGACCGCGGTCGTTGTCGTGCTCGGCATCCGGATCTTCTCCAACGCCGCCGCCATCCGCCGGCACATCTTCAAGGCCTGACCGTGGCGCCGACCGACACCCCCCGGACCGGACCCGGCGTCCCGGACGACGAGCGCGTCCCCGGCGCCACCGACCCCGTCGACGCGACGGCGCCGGGCACGGCCGCGAGCGCCGCCGCCGAGGAGCCCGCGACGACGCGACCCGGCGACGCCTCGACCGATGCCGCGCCGGCCGCGGCAGCGGCGGCGGCGTCCGACGACACGACAGCAGCACAGAGCGGTACGGCGGGGGGTGCGGCCGCGCAGGGCGGTACGGACCGGCCCGGCGACGACGCGGGCACCACCGAGGACGCCGAGACTGCCACCGCGGGACCCGTCGACACCGGCACGCTCCCGGACGACGACGCCGACGCGCTCCCCGGCGAGCAGGCTCCCGCGAGCACTACGACGGACGGCACGGACGGCACGGACGGCACGGACGGCACGGACGACGGCGAGCCCGCCGAGGTGGGCTCCGCCACCGCGGGCCAGGAGCCGGCGGGCGGTTCGCCCGCGGGCGACGTACCAGCGGAGCCGGCCGACGGCGCGGGCGAGCCCACCGACGCCGATCAGGAGCCGGGCGCCGACACCGTGGCGCCCGCGCCGGCGGCGCACGACTCCGACGTGCTCGACGTCGAGCCGCCCGTCGAGGAGACCGTCGAGGAGGCCGGTCCCGGGGCGGGCGACCCCACCACGCACGAGCGCTCCGTGGACGAGCCGGGCGCCGCGGACCACGAGGCCCCGGGCGACCCCGGCACGGACGACGCCGCGGGCGAGGGCGCCGGGTCGCGACCCGTTCCCGGGACGGACGGCGCCGCCGTCGGCCCGGACGAGGCGGGAGCCCCGCACGACGAGACGTCCGGCGCGAGCCCCACGGGCGCCGCCGCACCTGCCGCGACCCCGGCGCTCGGCCGGCACGGCGCCGCCACGCCGGAACCGGGCGGGCTGCGCGGCCTCGGCCGCGCGCTGCGACCCCGGGCCAGCCGCGCGCAGGTCGTGGTCGGCATCCTGTGCGCGCTGCTCGGCTTCGCGCTCGTCGCGCAGGTGAGCCAGACCCAGGAGGGCCAGCTGTCCTCGCTGCGCCAGGACGACCTCGTCCGGCTGCTCGACGACGTGACGCAGCGCTCCGGCGAGCTCGAGGACCAGGTCGCGTCCCTCGAGGCGACGCGCGACGAGCTGCAGTCCGGCTCGGGCCGCCAGCGCGCAGCCCTCGAGGTGGCGCGCCAGCAGGAGCAGACGCAGGGCATCCTCTCCGGGCGCCTTCCCGCCGAGGGGCCGGGCGTCGAGATCGAGGTGGTCGAGGGCGGGACGCCCCTGGACGCGTTCTCCCAGTTCAACGTGCTGGAGGAGCTGCGCAACGCCGGCGCGGAGGCCATGGAGGTCAACGGCGTCCGGCTCGTGGCGAGCAGCTACTTCGAGGACGCCGCGGACGGCGTCGTCGTGGACGGGACGACGATCTCGTCCCCGTACCGGTGGACGGTCATCGGCGACCCGTCGACGCTCGAGACCGCGCTGGAGATCCCCGGCGGGGCGATGGCGTCCCTGCGCGGCGACGGCGCGCGCACGACGATCAGCCAGGAGGACCGCGTCGAGGTCTCCACGACGCGCGAGCCCACCGAGCCGCAGTACGCGACCCCCGTCCCCGCCGACGAGTGAGCGCCGTGCCCGGGTCGGCGCTTCCGGACGCCGCGGTCGTCGGGGTAGGTTGGGACGAACGCGTCGGATGCACCGTGTGACCTGCGGGTGTAGTAGTTTTCCGCAGAAGGAGCGAATGCTCCCGCAGCGTGACGTTCGTACGGGATCGCACCGGTGAGAGCCGGTCGCCCCGCACGACAGGCCGAGCCCCGAGGAGGCGAGATGACTGTCCCAGGTGGTCCTGAGGTGCCGAACCGGGCGGGGAGCGACACGACGATCAGCTTCGGCAGGATCGAGGCCCCGATCGAGGAGGGCGTCCAGCCCGGGGGCCTGAGCCCCGAGGAGGTCGCGGCGGTCGCGGCCCTCCCGCGCCACTCCGCGCTGCTCATCATGCAGCGCGGCCCGGGGCAGGGCTCGCGCTTCCTGCTCGACGCCGAGCGCACGGTCGCCGGCCGCTCCGAGCACGCCGACATCTTCCTCGACGACGTCACGGTCTCGCGCAAGCACGCCGAGTTCGTGCGCGAGCACGACCGCTTCGTCGTGCGCGACGTCGGGTCGCTGAACGGCACGTACGTCAACCGCAGCCGCATCGACGCGGCCGCGCTCGCCACCGGCGACGAGGTCCAGATCGGCAAGTACCGGCTCACCTTCCACGCCAGCCCGCACGCCGGCGCCGTCCCGGACGGCCCGGCCGCGCAGTCGTGAACGCGTCGAGAAGCGCCGCGCGCGTCCCGGAGCCGGGGGAGGACGCCGCCCCCGAACCGTGGCCGCACGGGATCTCGCGACGCGCGACGATGCGGATCTCGGACGTGCTGCGCGCGCTGCGCACCGAGTTCCCCAACGTCAGCCACTCCAAGCTGCGCTTCCTCGAGGAGCAGGGCCTCATCGACCCCGTGCGCACCGCGGCGGGCTACCGGCAGTACAGCCCGGCGGACGTCGAGCGGCTGCGGTTCGTCCTCGTCGAGCAGCGCGACCACTACCTGCCCCTGAAGGTCATCAAGGAGCGGCTCGCTGCGCTCGACGCCGGGACCGAGACCGAGAGCCTCGTCCCGCGCCTGGCCACGACCGACGGCGATCCGGGCACCGCGAGCGTGCGCCGGCGGTACACGGTCGACGCGCTGGTCTCGGCAGCGGGGGTGGAGCGCGACCTCGTCGACGGCCTCCTCGAGGTCGGGGTGCTGCGCCAGCTTCCGGGCGGGCAGCTCGACGCGCACGCGCTCGACGTCGTCGTGCTCGCGGCCGGGCTCGCCGAGTACGGGATCGAGCCGCGGCACCTGAGGTCGCTGCGCACCGCCGCGGACCGGCACGTGAGCCTCGTGGAGCAGGTCGTCGCGCCGTGGCGCAGCCAGCAGACCGCGTCGGCGCGCGCCCACGCGGGCACCGTCGCGGGCGAGGTCGGCGAGCTGTGCGCGCGCCTGCACACCGCGTTCGTGCGCCAGGGCATCGACGACCTCACCCGCTGAGGGTCGTCCCTCCGCCCCCGCACCGCCTGCCGGATGCCCGGGAGAGTCGTACCGTGGACAGGTGAGCGACGACGTGCCGATGGTCCCCGTGGAGGTCCTCGGCGTGCGCCAGCAGCAGCGTGACCAGGAGATCGTGGTGCTGCTGCTCGACGGCGCGTCGGACCTCGTGGTGCCCATCGTCATCGGGCCCCGCGAGGCCAGCGCGATCGCCATGGCGCAGGCAGGCCTGCCCACGCCCCGACCCATGACGCACGACCTGCTGCGGGACCTGCTCGAGGCCGTCGAGGTGCGCCTGCTGCGCGCGGAGATCGTCGCCCTGGACGGGGGGATCTTCTTCGCCGAGCTCGTGCTGAGCAACGGCGCGCGGCTCGACTCGCGCGCGTCGGACGCGATCGCGGTCGCGGTGCGCACCGGCAGCCCCGTGCTGTGCTCGGCCGAGGTGGTCGCCGCGGCGGGCGTCGAGGTCGTCGACGTGGCGCAGCAGGAGGAGGTCGAGAAGTTCCGCGACTTCCTCGAGCACGTCACCCCGGAGGACTTCTCGACCGACGAGTGAGGGCGCGGCCCGACCCCCGCGGACCCTCGCCCTCCACCACAGGTGCCATCAGGACGAAACGGACGGAACAGACCTTCGACCTCTGGTCGAGGGTGAGACCGCCGGACGTGGGGGACGAACGGTGCGACACGCCCGCACCGCGCGCCCGTCGGTCGTTGACGACCCCCCACGACCCCCCTAGCGTGGACGACGACATCACCTCAGGAGGCGACAGTGAACAGCAGCGGTGAGGCGAGCGTCGGCTCCGGTGCGACGATCCCGCAGGGCGCGCAGGGCCTCCTCTTCGGGGAGGACATCACCGAGCAGGACACCACCACCGGCTACCGCGGCCCCACCGCGTGCCGGGCCGCCGGCATCACCTACCGCCAGCTCGACTACTGGGCGCGCACGGGGCTCGTCGAGCCCACGGTGCGGCCCGCGAGCGGCTCCGGGTCCCACCGCCTGTACAGCTTCCGCGACATCCTCGTGCTCAAGGTCGTCAAGCGCCTCCTCGACACCGGAGTCTCCCTGCAGCAGATCCGCACCGCCGTCGAGCACCTGCGCGAGCGCGGCGTGGACGACCTCGCGCAGATCACGCTCATGAGCGACGGTGCGAGCGTCTACGAGTGCACGTCCCCCGACGAGGTCGTCGACCTCGTCCAGGGCGGGCAGGGCGTGTTCGGCATCGCCGTCGGCCGCGTGTGGCGCGAGGTCGAGGGCACGCTGTCCGAGCTGCCGACCGAGACCCTCGACGACGAGGACGCCGCACCGGCCGGTCCGCAGGACGAGCTCGCGCGCCGGCGTCAGGCCCGCTCCGCCGGCTGACGGCCCGCCCGGGGCGTGTGGACCTCGTCACACGCCTCCCGGCGAGCGCTCCCGGCGGCGCGTGGGAGGATCGCCCGGAAGCGTGGCCCGCCGAGCCGCGCCCGCGGCCGGGCGGCCACGGGACGGGCGCGGCGCGACCGCACGGTCCGTGGGATGGAGTCGTCAGTGTTCTCGAAGGTCCTGGTCGCCAACCGTGCGGAGATCGCCGTCCGCGCGTTCCGTGCCGCGTACGAGCTCGGCGCCCGCACGGTCGCCGTCTTCCCGCACGAGGACCGCAACTCCGAGCACCGCCTCAAGGCCGACGAGGCCTACCTCATCGGCGAGCCCGGGCACCCCGTGCGCGCCTACCTCGACGTCGAGGAGATCGTGCGGGTCGCGCGCGAGGCCGGCGCCGACGCCGTCTACCCCGGGTACGGCTTCCTCTCCGAGAACCCCGACCTCGCGCGCGCGTGCGTCGACGCCGGCCTGACGTTCGTCGGCCCCCCGCCCGAGGTCCTCGAGCTCGCCGGGAACAAGGTCCGCGCGCTCAAGGCCGCCCGCGAGGCCGGCCTGCCCGTCCTCGCGTCGTCCGAGCCGTCCGCGGACCCCGACGAGCTCGTCGCCGCCGCGGACGCCGTCGGGTTCCCCGTGTTCGTCAAGGCCGTCGCGGGCGGCGGCGGGCGCGGCATGCGGCGCGTCGACACGCGCGAGGAGCTGCCCGAGGCCCTCGCCGCCGCGATGCGCGAGGCCGACGGCGCGTTCGGCGACCCGACCGTGTTCCTCGAGCAGGCCGTCCTGCGCCCGCGCCACATCGAGGTGCAGATCCTCGCCGACGGCGCCGGGAACGTCGTGCACCTCTACGAGCGCGACTGCTCGCTGCAGCGCCGCCACCAGAAGGTCGTCGAGATCGCGCCCGCGCCCAACCTCGACCCCGCGATCCGCGACGCGCTGTGCGCGGACGCGGTGCGCTTCGCCCGGCACATCGGTTACCAGAACGCCGGCACGGTCGAGTTCCTCGTCGACACCGTGGGCGAGCGTGCCGGGCAGCACGTGTTCATCGAGATGAACCCGCGCATCCAGGTCGAGCACACCGTGACCGAGGAGGTCACCGACGTCGACCTCGTGTCCGCGCAGATGCGCATCGCGGCGGGGGAGACCCTGGAGGACCTCGGCATCCGCCAGGAGGACGTGCGCGTCAACGGCGCGGCCCTGCAGACCCGCATCACGACCGAGGACCCCGCGAACGGGTTCCGCCCCGACACCGGCCGCATCATCGCCTACCGCTCGCCGGGCGGCGCGGGCGTGCGGCTCGACGGCGCGACCGCCACCGCCGGGTCCGTCGTCTCGGGCCACTTCGACTCGATGCTCGTCAAGCTCACGTGCCGCGGGCGCGACTTCCCGACGGCGGTGCGCCGCGCCCGGCGCGCGCTCGCCGAGTTCCGCATCCGCGGCATCCGCACCAACATCCCGTTCCTGCAGGCCGTGCTCGCCGACCCGGAGTTCGTCGCCGGGAACGTCGCCACGTCGTTCATCGACGAACGCCCCGAGCTCCTCGCAGCGCGCGAGAGCGCGGACCGCGGCACGCGCCTGCTCGCGTACGTCGGGGACGTCACGGTCAACCGCCCGCACGGGGCGCCGCGCGTCGTCGCCGACCCGGCGCTCAAGCTCCCCGCGCTCGACCTCGCGGTCGCGCCGCCGCCCGGCACCCGGCAGGAGCTGCTCGCGCTCGGCCCGGAGGGCTTCGCCCGTGCGCTGCGCGCCGAGGAGCGCCTGCGCGTCACCGACACGACGTTCCGCGACGCGCACCAGTCGCTGCTCGCCACGCGCGTGCGCACCCACGACCTCGCCGCGGTCGCGCCGTACGTCGCGCGCGCCACCCCCGGCCTGTGGTCCGTCGAGGCGTGGGGCGGCGCGACGTACGACGTCGCGCTGCGGTTCCTCGGCGAGGACCCGTGGGAGCGGCTCGCGACGCTGCGCGAGGCGGTGCCGAACGTCGCGATCCAGATGCTGCTGCGCGGGCGCAACACCGTCGGCTACACCCCGTACCCGACGCAGGTCGCGCGCGCGTTCGTCGCCGAGGCGGCCGCGACCGGGATCGACGTGTTCCGCATCTTCGACGCGCTCAACGACGTCGACCAGATGCGGCCCGCGATCGACGCGGTCCGCGAGACCGGCACGACGGTCGCCGAGGTCGCCCTGTGCTACACCGGCAACCTGCTCGACCCGGCCGAGGACCTGTACACGCTCGACTACTACCTGGGCCTCGCGGAGCGCATCGTCGACGCCGGCGCGCACGTCCTCGCGATCAAGGACATGGCCGGGCTGCTGCGCCCCGCCGCGGCCGCTCGCCTCGTCGCCGCGCTGCGCGAGCGCTTCGACCTGCCCGTGCACCTGCACACCCACGACACCGCGGGCGGGCAGACCGCGACGCTGCTCGCCGCTGCGGCCGCCGGCGTCGACGCCGTGGACGCCGCGAGCGCCGCGATGGCCGGGACGACGAGCCAGCCGTCGCTGTCGGCGCTCGTCGCGGCGCTCGAGCACACCGAGCGCGACACGGGGCTCTCGCTGCGCGCCGTCGCGGACCTCGAGCCGTACTGGGAGGGCGTGCGCCGCCTCTACGCGCCGTTCGAGTCGGGGCTGCCGGGGCCGACGGGTCGCGTGTACGAGCACGAGATCCCGGGCGGTCAGCTGTCGAACCTGCGTCAGCAGGCGATCGCGCTGGGCCTGGGGGAGAAGTTCGAGCAGATCGAGGCGACGTACGCGGCCGCGGACCGCATCCTCGGGCGGCTGGTCAAGGTGACGCCGTCGTCGAAGGTCGTGGGCGACCTCGCTCTGCACCTCGTCGCGGCGGGCGCCGACCCGGCGGAGTTCGCGGCGAACCCGCAGGCGTTCGACATCCCGGACTCGGTCGTCGGGTTCCTCGGCGGCGAGCTGGGCGACCCGCCCGGCGGGTGGCCCGAGCCGTTCCGGTCCCGCGCGCTCGAGGGGCGCTCACCGCGCGGCGGCGTCACGCCGCTGCGGCCCGAGGACGAGGCGGAGCTCGCCCAGGAGGGCGCGGTGCGGCGTCGCCGGCTCAACCACCTGCTCTTCCCCGCGCCCACGAAGGAGTTCGAGCAGGTGCGCGCGTCCTACGGCGACGTGTCGGTGCTCGACACCCCGACGTACCTGTACGGGCTGGAGCCCGGACAGGAGGTCTCGGTGGGCCTGGACCGCGGCGTGCGGCTGCTGGTCGGTCTCGAGGCGATCGGCACCCCGGACGAGCGGGGCATGCGCACCGTGATGTTCACCCTCAACGGTCAGCTGCGCCCGATCCAGGTGCGCGACCGCGCGGTCGACGTGGACGTGCGGAGCCTGGAGAAGGCGGACCCGTCCCAGCCGGGGCAGGTCGCGGCGCCGTTCGCGGGCGCGGTGACGCCGGTCGTCGCGGCGGGCGACGTGGTGGAGGCCGGGCAGACGGTCGCGACCGTCGAGGCGATGAAGATGGAGGCGGCCATCACGACCCCGGTCGCGGGCACGGTGCAGCGCGTCGCGATCGGCGCGGTGCAGCAGCTGGAGGGCGGCGACCTGGTCGTCGTCGTCGGCTGACCAGGGCACAGGACGGACGGAGGAGCTCATGCGGATCACGTTCCACGGGCACGCGTGCGTGGCGCTGCGCCACGACGTCGTCGTCGTGATCGACCCGGGGTCGTTCGCGGACGCGGCGGGCGCGCTGGCGGACGCGGACGCGGTGCTCGTCACGCACGAGCACGCGGACCACCTCGACGCGGACGCGGTCGGCGCGGCCCTGGCCGCACGCCCGGACCTCGCGGTCTGGGGCCCGGAGGCGGCCGTCGCCGCCCTGCGGGGTGCGCTGCCCGACGCCGCGGCGTCGCGCGTGCACGTCGTCGCGCCGGGGGACCGGCTCGAGCTGGGCGAGGTGGAGGTCGCGGTCGGCGGCGGCGGGCATGCGGTGATCCACCGCGACGTGCCGCGGATCGCGAACGTCACGTACCTGGTGCGGGCCGGCGGGGTGTCGGCCTACCACCCGGGCGACTCGTTCGACGTCCCCGCGCCCGGGCCGGGCGAGGCCACGCGGCTGGACGTGCTCTGCGCGCCGGTGTCGGGGCCGTGGCTGCGGCTCGGCGACACGATCGACCTCGTGCGGGCGATCGACCCGCGGTTCGTCGTGCCGGTGCACGACGCGCTGCTCTCGGACGCCGGTCACGGCCTCGTGCGCCGCCTCCTCGGGCACGCGCGCACGGGCGGGACGTACGAGCTGCGCGAGCTCGCCGCGGGCGAGTCGTTCGACGTGTCGCCCGACGCGCACGAGGCCGCGCAGGCCGCGCTGCGCGCGCACCCGGAGTTCGGGGAGGTGCACCTCCTGGAGGACGACGAGACCGTCCCGCCGCGGCCCGAGGAGGAGGTCGCGGACGTCGCGCGGCAGGCGCCCGACCCCTCGTGAGCGCGCCGCCGCGCCCCGGTGCTACAGCAGGGGGCGCAGCGGGGTGAGCACGACCTCGCCGAGCTTGGCGACGACGGAGCGCGTGTCCCACTCGGCGAGCGTGAGCTCGCGCGAGTTCGACAGGTCGACGTCGAAGACCTTCTCCATCTGCTCCGCGACGCCCGCGTCCGTGATCTCGAGGTTCACCTCGTAGTTGCCGGTGAGCGAGAGCCGGTCGATGTTCGCCGTGCCGATCGTCGTCCACATGCCGTCGATCGTGGCGGTCTTCGCGTGGACCATCGCCTCCTCGTAGAGGTGGATGCGCACCCCGCCCTTGAGCAGCGCGGAGTACAGGCCGCGCGAGAGCCAGTCGGCGACGACGTGGTTGGAGCGCTCGGGCACGAGGACCCGCACGTCGACGCCGCGCGCCGCCGCCGCGAGGAGCGCGGCGAGGATCTCCCGGTCGGGGATGAAGTAGGCCTGCGTGATGTACACGTGGGAGCTCGCGCGGTCGATCGCGTCGAGGTAGATGCCGCGGATCGGGAACACGAGGTGCGCGGGGGCGTTGCGGGCCGCGCGCAGGCGCGGCTCCCAGTGCACCGACCCGGGGTCCGCGAGCAGCGGCTGGCCGTGCTCCCGGTTGGCGTTCCAGAAGTCGACGAACGCGTTGCGCAGCTCCCAGACGCTCGGCCCCTCGAGCCGGATGTGGGTGTCGCGCCACTGCGTCGCGTAGAGCGCGCCGATGTTGTACCCGCCGACGAAGCCGATCTCGTCGTCGACGACGAGGATCTTGCGGTGGTCGCGGCCCGACTTGCGGACGTTGAGCAGGAGCACGCCCGGGCGGAACGCCGGGTAGCGGATGACGTGGACCTCGTCGGGGAAGGAGTAGAAGTCCTGCGGGACGACGAGGTTCGCGAACCCGTCGTAGACGACGAAGACCTCGACACCGCGCCGGCTCGCGTCGACGAGGGCCTGCTTGAACTCCTCCCCGACGGCGTCGGCCTTCCAGATGTACGTCTCGAGGAGGATGCGGCGTCGGGCGCCCCGGATGGCGGCGAGCATCTCCTGGTAGAGGTCGTCGCCGTAGGTGTAGATGGTCGCGGTCGTCCCCGCGACCTCGACGGCGGCTGGCTCCGAGCGCGGGAAGCGGGCCTCGGTGACGTTGCGCCGCTTGCGGATCGCGTCGGCCACGACGAGGGCGCCCGCGACGGTCGCCGGGACCGCGACGGTGGCCACGAGCGCTCGCGCGAGGATCCGCCGAGCCATCTGCCAGGTGGTGTCGGTGGAGAAGCGCACGTGCTCACCGTAGCCGCCACGGCTCGCGGCGCGAGCGCAGGACGGCCCGGGCCGCGGGTGATGTCTCCCGCACGGCCCGTGGCGTGGCCGTCGCGTGGCCGCGACGGGGCACGAACGGGGCCCGGGCGGGGCGCGGACGGGCCGCGCCCCGCCGTGGTCAGTGCGAGCGCAGCGCGGTGACGAGCTCCTTCTTGCGCATGCCGGAGCGACCGGAGATGCCGAGCTCCGCCGCGCGCTTGCGCAGCTCCTCGACCGTCCAGTCCTCGTAGTCGCCGGCCTTGCCGCCCTTGCGTCCGACGGCCGTGCGCGACGAGCCGGCGGCGGCGTTCGCGATCCGCGCCGCCTTCTCCTTCGAGCTGCCCTCGTCACGCAGCTTCTCGTACAGCTCGGGGTCCTTGACGCTGGGTCCGGGGTCACGGCGGGGCACGGTCGCCTCCTGGGTCGCGGGTCGCCGCCGGGCGGCGGCGGGTGCGCGGACGCACCACGGCCACCGTGACCACGGCGTCGGCGACTCGCACGCCGGGACGTCGGGCGCCGTCACCCGAGGGCGACGACCCGGCCCTCGGCGGGGTCGACGAGCACGAGCGTGCCCCCGAGCGCGCGCAGGCCGGTCCCGTCGCCCGCGACGCGCTCGTCCCACAGGACCTCGCCGTCGTCGAGGTCGAGCGCCACGACGCGCGCCGTGCCGGTCCCGTCGAGCGAGGACAGGACGACGGCCGCGACCCGCCCGTCGGTGAACGCCCCCGTGACGGCGTCGGTCGTGCCCAGGTCCTCGCGGGCCCACGACCACGTCTCGCGGCCCGAGGCGAGGTCGACGCCCGCGACGACGTAGCCCTTGTCGAGGACGCCCGTGCCGCCCGCCACGGCCAGCACCTGCGTCACGTTGCCGCTGAGGGTCCACCGCTCGCTGCCCGACGGGTCGACGGCCTGGACCCCGCTCGGCACGGACAGCAGCCGCGTCGGGTCCGCCGTGCCGTCCGACGCGAGGGGGACGAGCGGGCGCCCGGGGACGATCCGCTCGACCGTCCCGTCAGACCGCACGAGCTGGGTGAGCTCGACGTCGCCCGTCGCCGACGCCGACGTCGTGCGCAGGAACGACCCCTCCGCCGTCGGCAGCACCTGGACGGTGACGGGCTCGCCGGCGTCGTCGACCCGGGCGCCGTCCGGGGTGAACACGGCGCTGACGCGGCACCCGCGCACGACGAGGAGCCCGTTCTCGACGCGCCCCGACGCCGAGCCCGACACCTGCGGCCGGCACAGGCCGGGCCGGCGCTGGTCGTCCGGTCGCACCGTGGCGCTCCACCGGACCGACGCGTCGGACGCGTCCTGCACGGTGACCGTCACCGTCCCGCCTGCGCGCTGCCACCGCAGGACCCCGCCCTGCGGGGCGGGGACGGCGCGCCCGGGCCCGTCGCCGAGCGGCACGCGGGACACGACGGCACCGCCGGCGTCCACGACCCAGGCGGTCGGGGCGTCCTCGTCGCCCGTGAGGCACACCAGCGAGTCGGTCACAGCGTCGTCCTCGCCGCCGCACCGGGGCGTCGCGCCGAGGTCGGTCGACCACCGCCGGGACCCGTCGGCGGGCGACAGGCCCGCGAGCGCCGTGCCGTCCGCGACGACGAGGGCGTCGCCCACGGCCCACGCGTCCGTGCCGGACGCCTCCCAGCGCGGGGCGGGCGGCGTCGCGAGGGTCGAGACGCCGCCCACGGACCCGAGGAGGGCGTCGCGCCCGGCCATGCCCTGCCACACGCTGGAGGCGACGAACACGGCGGCGACCGCGGCGACGGCGACGACCGCCACGGCGACGTGGCGGCCCCGGCGCGGACGCTCGCCGTCGTGGTCCGGGCCGGGGGAGACGCCGGGGGGTCGGGGCCCCTCCGGCGCGTCGGACGGGCGACCGGGGCGCGTCCGGTCCGCTCCGGGGTCGCGCTCGTCCTCCTCGACGAGCTCGAGCCGGCGGAGCGCCGCGTCGTGCCGGTTCACGACCATGCAGCGCACACTACTCCGCGGCGGACACCTCTCGGGCGGGCGCGGCGTCGCCGGTGAGAGCGCCGCTCAGGGGGTGCGCGCGGATGGCGGCGGCCAGCTCGCCCTCGATGCGGTCGAGGTAGACCCCGGTCGTCGCGATCGACGCGTGCCCGAGGAGCTCGGCGACGACCTTGACGTCCCACCCGTCGGCCGCGAGGAGGGTCGCGGTGGTGTGGCGCAGGGCGTGGGGCGTGGCCTCGCGACGGTACTGGTCGGGCATCCGGTCGATGCAGCGGCGCAGCAGCGCGCGCACGGCCTGGGCGTCGACGCGGCGCCCGCGCCAGGACAGCAGGAGCGCGCGCTGCGCGTCGGGGTCGTCGGGGCGGCGGGAGGCCAGCAGGGGGCGCTGGCGTGCGAGGTACTCCTCGAGCGCGTCCGCGAGCGGGGCGGAGAGCTCGACGGTCCGCACGTGGCCGCCCTTGCCGTGGATGCGCCAGCGGGTGCGGCCGGGCTCGCGCGAGAAGTCGTCGACGTCGGCCCGGACGAGCTCGGACACGCGCGGCCCGAGCACGAGCAGGAGCGCGACGACGAGGCGGTCGCGCAGCCGCAGGTCGTGGTCCTGGCGCGCGGAGCGCTCCGGCACGTCGTCCGTCGCGACCGCGAGCAGCGACGCGGCGGAGCCCGCGGACAGCGCCGTGCGCGCGACGCGGAGCCCGTCGCGCAGGCGCGCCGGGGGAGCGGCCCACTGCATCGGGTCGGCCTGGACCCAGCCCTCGCGCGCCGCGTGCGCGAAGAACCGCGTGAGGGACTGCCGGAACCGGTTGACGGTGGCCGCGGACCGCCCGGACCCGCCGGGCTTGCGGCCGGCGTCCTGGTAGCGCCCGTCCGGGGTCATCTGGTAGCGCACGAGGACGTCGTCCACGTCCTCGCCGGTCACGTCGTCGAGGACGCGCTCGGCGCCGGCCAGGCGCGCGAACTCGCGCACGTCGCGCACGTAGCTGCGCTGCGTCGTCGCGGACAGGATCCCGCGCACGGTCTGCGCCGCGACGCTCGCGAGGTAGCGGTCCGCGGCCTCCTGGACGCTCACGCGGACGAGCCGGGGCGGGGCGACCATCCCTCTCGTGCTCCCTTCGACGGACGTGGACCGGACACCGGGAGCATAGGTGCCGGCACCGACACCGCAGGTCAGGCCAGGTGCGCGACGTCGCCGACGGTCACGACGGCCCGGTTGTGGAAGCGGTCGTCCTCGCGCAGCGTCGTGATGCTGCCCGACGGCACGGGGAACGCGACGTGGCCCGCGGCGTCGACGGGCAGGCCGATCCAGCCCGCCACCACGAACGTCGCGGCGAAGCCGTGGGTCACGACGACGAGGTGGTCACCACCCTGCCCGGAGAGCGCGTCGGTGAGCGCCGCGTAGACGCGCACCGCGAGGTCGTGGCGCGTCTCCGCGCCGTCGAGCCCCTCGGCGTGCCGCAGCCGGTCGCCGACGGCGGGCGGCGGGACGAACCGGGCGTCCAGCCACGCCTGGGGCCGGCCCTCGGCGGTGCCGTACGACTTCTCGCGCAGGCGCGGGTCGAGGGAGGGCTCGACGGCGAGCGCCCGGCCGATCGCGGCGGCCGTCCGGCGCGTCCTGAGGAGGTCGGACGCGACGACCCGGACGTCGGCGCCGCCCGGGACGCGGGCCCGCAGCGCCGCACCGATGCGCTCGGCGTCGCGAGCGCCGGCAGCCGTGAGGTCGGAGTGGTGCTGGCCCCCGACGACGCCGTCGACGTGGTGGGTGGCCTCCGGGTGGGTGACCACGTGCACCGTCCGGGGGCGCGGAGGCACGCGCCCGGGAACCGGGGGAGCGGTGTCCTCGGACGGCGGGCGGGCGGCGGGCGGAGAGGTCACGGCACCCACCCTGGCACGGGCGAGGAGCGCGGCGAGCCGGAGGGTGGACGGTGGTGCGCGCCGGGGGAGCGCGTGCCTACCGAGGGCGGTCGAGCGGTGGCCAAGGATGGTCCGTCCTGCGGGCCGTTCCGCCGGGTGCGTCCCAGCGACGCGTCGATCCGACAGCATGCTGTTGACCTAAACACACTGGTTTAGCCTGTATGTCCGATTCTAGAGATCGTAGCCGAACGCGCGGTCCCTGGCCAGCCCCAGCATCGGACGCGCCGGACCGGTCGCGGCAGGCGGGATCTCCGGTGGCGGGTCGTCGCCGACCGCCGCCGGGAGCTCGAGGGCGGCCGGGACCGCGTGCCGAGGGGCGGGCGGGTGCGCAGGGGACACCGTGCGCCAGGTCCACAGGCAGCCGGCCGCCACGCCGGCGACAGCTGCCGCCAGGAGGAACGCGACGAGCGAGACCAGCACGAGCGGCACGACGAGGACGGTCGCGGCCAGCGTCGCGGGACGGCGGGCGGTGCGCGGCGCAGGGCCCAGCGGGCCGACGTGCGGCGTGACGTCCGGGCGTCGGTGCGACGGCGTGCGCCCGACGGTGCGTGTCGCGGCGCCTCGCGTCGCCAGGACGGACGACGCCGGTGCGAGGGTCGTCGGCGCGGCGGCCGTCGCGCGGGCCGGCGGAGGTTCCAGGAGTGTCGTCGCCATGTCTCAAGGGGAGGGAGCCGGCGCACGCGATGATGCAGTCGCCAGGCCGTCTTCGGAGGCGTAATGACATAATGTACATTATCGGCGAAGCAAGGAAGAGGCTGTGGGCCGCCCGCACCGGCCCTTTCCACCCCTGCTCGTGCCCGTCCGGACCCCTTCGTCCGGACGAGGCGCGAGACGCGCGGTGCGTCGTACCCGCCGCGTCCCTCACGGCGCACGACGACGCACCACGACGCCCGTCGCTCACCCGAGCCGTGGGTCGTCGAGCGCGACGTGCTCGACGCTCCGCGCGATCTCCCGCATCGCGTCGAGCGAGTCCACCGGGGCGACGAGCCGGTACCGCACGCCGTCGCGCACCCAGCGCAGCTCCGCGCCGCCCTGGCCCTGGAGCGTCCAGGCGGCGGGCGTCCCGTCGAGGTCGACGATCTCGTTGCGGAACTCCGCGACCTCCGCCTCGACGGGTGCCGTCGCCGGGGTCGACACCTCCAGGTACCGGTACGACGGACCGCTCTGCTCGACGAGCCCGCCGTCCCCGTCGTCGACGACGGTGCGGTCTGACGCCCCGTACTCGACGGACCACGTGTACGTCGACCTCTCCCCGACCTCCGGGTCGATGACGGCGGCCGCCGCGAAGCCGTCGGGCACGCTCGTCGGTTCGAGCGCGCCCGCGCCGTCGAACTCGAGCGCGTCGAGGACGGCGAGGGTGTCGTGCACGGCCATGCCCTCCGAGACCGCGTACCACCGCGCCCCGTCCCGGTCGACCCAGGTGAGCCGCTGTCGCGGCACGCCCGGGTCGTTGACCCACGAGAGCACCCACGCGTCCACGCCGCGCAGCGAGACCTCGTCCGCCGCGCCGAGCGCCTCGATCTCGGTGAGGTTGCCGGTCGCGACGTCGCGGTACACGTTGACGCCGCGCACGGCCTCGGGGTCGTGGACCACCGCCACGGCGACCGCGACCGGGCAGTGCCGGACCTCCTGGGACGCGGCCACCCGGTCGGGGCGCCTCTCCCCCACCAGGGACGCGACGTCGGCGACCGGGCTCTCGGCCCACGCGGACGACGGCACCGGCGTGGACAGGTCCTCGTCGACCTGGGCGCCGGCGCAGGACGGGTCGGCGGCGGCCGCCGCCGGGACGAGCCCGAGCAGCGCGCCCTGGGACGGCGCCTCCCCCGGCGTGCCGCCGGGTCCCACCAGGACGGCCGCCAGGAGGACGGCGGCGGCGGTCGCCGTGGACAGGCCCGCGGTGAGCGCGAGCCGTCCCCAGGGAGGCGTCGCCCGACGGCGCACGGGGCGCCTCGCCGCGGGCCGCTCGCGGTCGCGCGAGCGGTCGAACTGCGCCCGCGCGCGCGACAGGCCGTCGGGGTCGGGACGGTCGGGAGCGAGCGCGGCAAGACGGTCGAGGGCGTCGCGGGTCATCGGTCACCTCCGGCTACGGGCCCGTCGGGCAGCGGGCGCACGGTGGACGGTCGTCGGGCCGGGGCGGCTCGGCGACCCGGGACGGACGCGCTCGGGACCACGTCGAGGTCGCCGGTGGCGAGGAGCTCCTCGAGCCGACGACGCGCCCGGTGGAGTCGCACGTCGAAGGTGCCGACCCGGCATCCCGCGACGCGGGCCGCCTGCTCGCGGTCCAGCCCGTCCCAGGCCACCAGGAGCAGCGCCTCGCGGTGCTTCTCGGGCAGTTCCGCCAGCGCGAGGAGCACCTGCTCGCGCTCGGCGACCGCGGCGTCGACCGCGGGGACGGCCGGTGCGCGGCGGGCGACGGCGTCGAGCCGGGCCGCGAGCGCCTGGCCGCGCCGTGCGGACCGGTGCTCGTTGCGGATGACGTTCCGGGCCACGCCGACGAGCCAGGGCAGCACATCCCCGGGCTCGTCGGCGGGGACGTCGCGCTGGCGGCGCCAGGCGACGAGGAACGTCTCGGCCACGACCTCCTGCGCGGTGTGCGGGTCGACGTGCCGCATCGCGTACGCCTGGACCCGGTGCCCGAACTGGTGCCACCAGTCGGCGACGCGGTCCCCGTCGGCCGACGCCTCGTCCGCGGGGGGCGTCCCGGTCCCGGGAGAGCTGTTCATGCTGGGAGATGTCCGCTCACCCCGGGGAACTTACCGACGGTCCGGTCTCGTCGAGGAAGGGACGCGGGCGTGACGTCGCGGTGCGGGTCCCGTGCTCAGTCGTCGAACGCGTTCCAGCAGATCGCGCTGCGCCGGCGCTGGTCGTCGAGCACGAGCCTGCGCACGGGCGCCGGGATCCGCTCGCGCTGCCAGTCCCGTTCCGCGACGCGGGCGGCCTCGGCCTCGCCCCGCGTGGCGCCGGCCGCAGCGGCCGCCCGGATCGCGTACGCCGCCGCACCGAGGTCGTGCGCCGCGACGTGGGCGACGGCGACGGCCTGCCCGGCCGCGAGCGCCGCGAACCGCGCGGGGTCGGGCAGGTCGCGTCCGGCGGCGTTCGCGGGGAACGCGGCGCGGTGCGCCGTGCGCATGGGCACCTCGCCGCGTCGCCAGGCGCGGGCGGTGCCGAGGGCGTCGTGGGGCCGGGTGTCGTCGGGCGCGGCGTGCTCGAAGTAGGGCAGGACGTGCTCGGCGCAGAGGATCGCCCAGTCGGCGAGCAGGTGGTGGTGCTCGTCGGTGAGGGTGCCGCCGCGGCGCTCGGTGATCAGCCGGGGGTCGCGGTCGGCGGGGAGGATCGGCACGGGTCGATGCTCGCCGATCACCGGGGGCCCGCGCCACCCGCGCGGCGCGGGCCCCCGGCGTCCGCGAGCGCCGTCACGGGGGCGTCATGCCCCGACGTAGGCGGCGAGGTGCTCCCCCGTGAGCGTGGAGCGCTGGGCGACGAGGTCTGCGGGGGTGCCTTCGAAGACGATGCGGCCGCCGTCGTGGCCGGCGCCGGGGCCGAGGTCGACGATCCAGTCAGCGTGGGCCATGACGGCCTGGTGGTGCTCGATGACGACGACGGACTTGCCGGAGTCGACGATGCGGTCGAGGAGGCCGAGGAGGTTCTCGACGTCGGCGAGGTGCAGGCCGGTGGTGGGTTCGTCGAGGACGAGGATGCCGCCCTTCTCCCCCAGGTGGGTCGCGAGCTTGAGGCGCTGCCGCTCTCCCCCGGACAGGGTGGTGAGGGGCTGGCCGAGGGAGACGTAGCCGAGCCCGACGTCCTCCATGCGGGCGAGGATGGTGGCGGCGGCGGGTGTGCGGGCGGGGCCGTCGGCGAAGAAGGCACGGGCCTGGGTGACGGGCAGGTCGAGCACCTGGGCGATGTTGAGGTCGCCGAGCCGGTACTCGAGCACCTCGGCCTGGAAGCGGGTGCCGCCGCACTCCTCGCACGGGGTGGAGACGGTCTCCATGAAGCTGAGCTCGGTGTAGATGACGCCGGCGCCCTTGCACGTGGGGCACGCGCCCTCGGAGTTGGCGCTGAAGAGGGCGGGCTTGACGCCGTTGGCCTTGGCGAAGGCCTTGCGGACGGGCTCGAGCAGGCCGGTGTAGGTGGCGGGGTTGCTGCGGCGGGAGCCGCGGACGGCGCTCTGGTCGATCGTGACGACGTCCTCGCGGCGTGAGAGCGAGCCCTCGACGAGGGAGCTCTTGCCGGACCCGGCGACGCCGGTGACGACGACGAGCACGCCGAGGGGCACGTCGACGTCGACATCCTGGAGGTTGTGGGCGGACGCGCCGCGGATCTCGAGCGTGCCGGCGGGGGTGCGCACGGCGTCCTTGACGCGTGCGCGGTCGTCGAGGTGGCGCCCGGTGACGGTGCCGCTGGCGCGCAGGCCGTCGACGGTGCCCTCGAAGGTCACCTCTCCCCCGGCGGTGCCGGCGCCGGGGCCGAGGTCGACGACGTGGTCGGCGATCGCGATGGCCTCGGGCTTGTGCTCGACGACGAGGACGGTGTTGCCCTTGTCGCGCAGGCGTACGAGGAGGTCGTTCATGCGGGCGATGTCGTGGGGGTGCAGCCCGATGGTGGGCTCGTCGAAGACGTAGGTGACGTCGGTGAGGGAGGAGCCGAGGTGGCGCAGCATCTTGATGCGCTGGGCCTCTCCCCCGGACAGGGTGCCGGAGGGGCGGTCGAGGCTGAGGTAGCCGAGCCCGAGCTCGACGAACGAGGCGAGGTTGTCGCCGAGCGCTGTGACGACGGGCGCCATGGCGGGGTCGTCGAGGTCGCGGATCCACGCGGCGAGGTCGGTGATCTGCAGGGCGCACAGGTCGGCGATGCTCACGCCGCGGATCTTGCCGGAGCGGGCGGACTCCGAGAGGCGGGTGCCGCCGCAGTCGGGGCACGCCGCGAAGGTCGCGGCGCGCTCGACGAAGGCACGCACGTGGGGCTGGAGGGAGTCGACGTCCTTGGAGAACATCGACTTGGTGATCTTGGGGATCAGGCCCTCGTAGGTGACGTTGATCCCCATGGCCTTGATCTTCGTCGGCTCCTTGTAGAGCAGGTCGGCGCGCTGCTGCTCGGTGAACTCGCGGACGGGCACGTCGGGCGGGAAGAACCCGGACTCGGCGAAGCCGCGGACCATCCACCCGTCGGCGGTGTACCCGGGGACGGTGATGGCGCCGTCCAGGATCGAGCGCGACTCGTCGACGATCTCGGCGAGGTCGAGGTCGGACACGGAGCCGCGTCCCTCGCACCGCGGGCACATGCCGCCGTGGTAGACCGCGTTGCGCACGATCGTCTTCTCCCCCGTGGCGGACGTCATGACGCCGCTGGCCTTGCGCGCGGGGATGTTGAAGGAGAACGCGGTGGGCGGCCCGACCTGCGGCTCGGAGAACCGGCTGAACAGCACGCGCAGGATCGCGTTCGCGTCGGTGACGGTGCCGACGGTGGAGCGCGGGTTCGCGCCGAGGCGCTCCTGGTCGACGACGATCGCCGTGGTGAGGCCCTCGAGGACGTCGACGTCGGGCCGCTCGAGGGAGGGCATGAAGCCCTGCAGGAACGCGCTGTACGTCTCGTTGATCATGCGCTGGGACTCGGCGGCGATCGTGTCGAACACGAGCGAGCTCTTGCCGGAGCCGGACACGCCCGTGAACACGGTGAGGCGGCGCTTGGGGATCTCCAGGCTCACGTCCCGCAGGTTGTTCTCGCGCGCGCCCTGGACGCGGATGACGTCGTGGGTGTCGGCGGCGTGCGCCGGGGCGGAGCGGGGCTGCGTCGTCGCGGTCGTCATCGGGTCTCCATCCGTGGGGGCGTGCGCGGGGGCTGCGCCGGGAGGTCGGGTCGTCGGTGCGGAGTCTGCCGTGCTCATCCCACGCCCTCGTCGGCGACGCGCCAGGGGTCGGCGGCGGTCTCGCGCACGAGGACGTAGCCCCACGTGGTGGGTCCCTCGTCCATCGACCCGTCGTCGCGGAACGGGCGCCAGTCGACGGTGAACGTGACCGGGACGTGCACGGCGCTCGCCGCGCCGGTCGTCGACGCCGCCGCGTCGTCCGCGAGCGCCGTGCCGACGCGGACGTCGGTCAGGGAGGACAGCGCGTCGCACCACGCGCTCGGGGGCGCGGACGGGGTCCGCAGGGCGCTCACGGTGTCGCAGTCGTGGGCCGCGAGCGCCGCGGTGTAGGCGCGCACGACGTCCTCGGGGGCGGCGTCGTCGGCGGGCCGGGTGACGGGCGTGCCGGGCAGGGGCGCGAGGACGACGACCGCGGTCGCCACGGCGAGGGTCGCGGTGGCGGCGACGGCGAGGAGGGTCGTCCGGCGGGCTCGGGCCACGCGGTGCTGTCCTTCCGCTGGTGCGGCGTCGTGGGGAGGCGGGGCGGGTGCGGGTCAGACCTGGTCGATGCGGACCATGTTGCCCGCCGGGTCGCGGAACGCGCAGTCGCGCACGCCCCAGGGCTGCTCGGTGGGCTCGGAGACGACCTCGGCGTCGGCGGCCTGGAGGCGCTCGAAGGTCGCGTCGAGGTCCTTGGTGGCGAGGATGATCGACTGGTAGCTGCCCTTGGCCATGAGCTCGACGATGGTGCGGCGCTCGTCGTCGGTGATGCCGGGGTCGGCGGCGGGCGGGTTGAGGACGAGGCGGACGTCGGGCTGGGACGGTGCGACGAACGTGAGCCAGCGCATCGCGCCCTCGCCGACGTCCATGGTGAGCTCGAAGCCGAGGAGGTCCCGGTAGAACGCGAGGGAGGCCTCGGGGTCGGTGTGCGGGAGGAAGGTGGTGTGCAGGGTGATGTCCATGGCTCTCACGCTAGGTGCAGGCCGACGGCGGGCGCTTCTCGATTCCTGACCGGTCTCGTGGCCTGCCGGGTGACGCACGACGGCAGCTCGTTCGCGCCGGCGGTGAGGGCGCGGCGCCGGTACTCGCTCGGCGACATGCCGACGAGCTCGGTGAAGCGGGTGCTGAACGTGCCGAGGGACTGGTACCCGACGGCGAAGCAGACCTCGGTGACGGACAGGTCGCCGCGGCGCAGCAGGGCCATGGCGCGCTCGACGCGGCGCGTCATGAGGTAGGAGTACGGGGACTCGCCGTAGGCGGCCTTGAACTGGCGGCTGAGGTACCCGGCGGACAGGTGGACGCCGCGGGCGAGGGCCTCGACGTCGAGGGGGCGGGCGTGCTCGCGGTCGATGCGGTCGCGGACCCGGCGCAGCAGCACGAGGGTGCGCAGGTGGGCGTCGTCGCCGGAGCTGGTCACGTGGTCGATCGTAGTTCTCCCCTCCCCCGCGCGGCAGGGCGGCCCTACGATGCGGGCGTGGACGTGGAGGGGCTGGTCGCGTACGTGCGTGCGCGCGGGGACGGCGTGGTGAGCTCGCTCGGCCCGGGCGGTGAGCCGCAGGCGGCGTACCTGGCGCTCGCGGCGACGGACCGGGGCGAGGTGGTGCTGGACGCGCGCGCGTCCTCGCGCAAGGTGGCGAACGTGCGGCGCGACGGGCGGGTCGCGCTCGTGGTGGGCGGCGCGGATGGCACGACGCTGCAGGCGCAGGGCGTGGCCGACGTCCCGTACGGCGGTGACCGGGAGCGGTGCGCCGCGGCGTACGCGGCGGCGTTCCCGCAGTTCGCGGCGTCGCTCGCGGACCCCGGGATCGTCGTGGTGCGGGTCGTGCTGACGTGGGCGCGGTTCGGGGACTTCCGGGTCTCGCCGGCGCTCGTGCACGACGTCGGCCTGCCCGGCGCCCCCTGACCGCGCCACCTGCCCTCGGGCCGGGCGCGGCGTCCGCGAGCGCCGGGCGGCGGGCGGCGGGCGTCAGCGCCAGCCGAGGGCGGGTGCGACGTGCTGCAGGACGGCGTCCAGGACGTGGGCGTTGTAGTCGACGCCGAGCATGGTGGGGACGGTGAGCAGGACGGTGTCGGCGGCCGCGACGGCCTCGTCCTGCGCGAGGTCGGCGACGAGCCGGTCGGGCTCGCCGGCGTAGGTCTTGCCGAAGCGGGCGCGGACGCCGTCGAGGACGCCGACCTGGTCGGTGTCGGCGGTGTCGTGGCCGAAGTAGGCGCGGTCGAGGTCGGTGAGGATCGGGAAGACGGAGCGGGAGACGGACACGCGGGGCGTGAACCCGTGGCCCTGCTCGGCCCAGGTGTCGCGGTAGCGGCGGATCTGCTCGGCCTGGAGCTGGTGGAAGGGGACACCGGTGTCCTCGGTGAGCAGGGTGGAGCTCATGAGGTTCATGCCCTGGCGCGCGGTCCACTCGGCGGTGTCGCGGGTGCCGGCGCCCCACCAGATGCGCTCGCGCAGCCCGGGCGAGTGGGGCTCGACGCGCAGGAGCCCGGGCGGGTTGGGGAACATGGGCCGGGGGTTGGGCTCGGCGAACGCCTCGCCCTCGACGACCTCGAGGAAGCGGGCGGTGTGGCGGCGGGCCATGTCGGCGTCGGTCTCCCCCGGTGCGGGGTCGTGCCCGAAGTACCGGTACCCGTCGATCACCTGCTCGGGTGAGCCGCGGGAGATGCCGAGCTGCAGGCGCCCGCCGGAGATGAGGTCGGCGGCGGCGGCGTCCTCGGCCATGTACAGGGGGTTCTCGTAGCGCATGTCGACGACGCCGGTGCCGATCTCGATGCGGCGGGTGCGGGCGGCGACGGCGGCGAGGAGCGGGAAGGGCGAGGCGAGCTGGCGGGCGAAGTGGTGCACCCGGTAGTAGGCGCCGTCGGCCCCGAGGTCCTCGGCGGCGACGGCGAGCTCGATGGACTGGTGCAGGGCGTCGTGGGCGTCGCGCACCTGGGAGCCGGGTGCGGGGGCCCAGTGGCCGAAGGACAGGAAGCCGATGCTCTTCACGGTGGGTGCAACGCCGGGGCGGGCGGCGCGTGTTCCGGGCCGCGTGCCGCGCACGGGCACGGGCACGGCGCGGTCAGCGCAGCAGGCGGGCCTTGGCGCGGTCGAACTCGGCGGCGGTGAGGTCCCCGGCGCGGTGCAGGGCGGCGAGGCGCTCGAGCGCCCCCACGAGGTCCGCGGGCCCGGTGGCGGGGTCCGGGGCGAGGCCGCTCGCGGCGCGCACGTGCCACAGGGCGCGGGCGAACACGCCGGGGCGCGCGGAGGACCCGCGGGCGGCGGGCCGCAGCCGGGGGGTGCGCGGCGAGGGAGCGGTGCGGTCGTCGAGCGTCACCGCGTCGGGGTGGGCGGCGTGCAGGGCCCGGGCGAAGCGGACGAAGCGTTCCGCGGACCGGTCGAGCACGACGGCGCGCGTGGTGGCGGGGGCGCTCGCGGACGCGCCGGTGGCGGGCTGCGCGGGGTGCAGGTGCACGACGACGCTCTCCCCGACGGTGACGGTGACGCGCCCGGCGGGCGGCGCGGTCGTGGCGGCGGTCCCGGCGGGGCCGACGAGGTGGAGGCGGGTGCCGTCCCACACGAGGCGTCCCCCGGCGACGTGGAACATCGCGGGGTAGCGCGGGTCGACGGGGAACCGGCGCGCGCTGGGCCGCTCGGGCTCGTGCGGGCGGGCGGTGACACCGGCGCTGCGGCGCGCCGGCACGGGTGCGGGGGTGTGCTCGTCGTGCGCCGTCGTCATCGGTCCGCTCCCCTCTGGCCGCGGTGCCGGTGCCGGCGGCCGGTGCGCCCGATCGTCCCGGACGGCGGGGCGGTGCGCAAGGGGCGTGGGTCCGTGGGCGCGCCCCGGTCCGGAGCACCGGGGACCGGGGCGCGCGTCAGGCCGGGGGCGTCCCGGCGCGGGTCACAGCCCGCCGAGCAGGGCGGTGAAGTCGGGCGTGTCCGCGAAGGGGTCCGCGGGGCCGTCGTTCGTGCGCAGCGCGACCTTCTCGGCGAGCTCGCGCCCGGCCCGGGCGATGCGGCGCGGCAGGCCGCCGCCGGCGTCGGACTCCCCCGCGGCCCAGTCGTCGGTCGCGGCGAACACGGACGTCGTGGCGACGTCGGCGCGCAGGTAGGTGAACAGCGGGCGCAGGGAGTACTCGAGGGCGAGCGAGTGGCGGGCGGCGCCGCCGGTCGCGCCGAGCAGCACGGGCGTGCCGGTGAGCGCGTCCTTGTCGAGCACGTCGACGAACGACTTGAGCAGCCCGGAGTACGTGGTGGTGAACAGGGGCGTGGCGACGACGATCCCGTCCGCGGCGTACAGGCGGTCCAGGACGCCGGCGAGGTCGCCCGTGGGGAACCCGGTGAGCATGGCGTCGACGACGGCGTGCGCGTGGTCGCGCAGCTCGACGGTCTCGACGTCGGCGCTCAGGCCGAGCGCGCCGAGCTCGCGCACGGCCGCCTCGCCGAGGCGGTCGGCGAGGAGCCGGGTCGAGGAGGGCTTGGACAGCCCGGCGGAGACGACGACGAGGCGTCGGTCGGTCCCGCCGGGGGTGGTCTGCTGCGTCATGCGGTGCTCCTGGGTGCGGTACGTGTGCTGCGGTGAGGCGGGTGGTGGGGGTGCGGCGGCCCGGGGGCGGGGGCCGCCGGGTGCGGGGTGCGCACCCGGCGACCGTACGCCGTCGGGCCGCCGCTCATGGGGTCACAGGCCGAACGCGGCGCCGGCGCGGGCCGGCTCCTGCCCCTGCGCGTCGTCCTCGGCGGTGCGCCCGGTCCAGCGGTCCTCGGTGCCCCCGACGTGGCCGGCGTGCTGCTCGCCCGCCGCGCGGGCGGCGGCGACGCGCTCGGCGTGGCTCGGCGGGCCGGACGGCACGTGCGCGGGGCGGGCGGCCTCGGCCTCGGCGCGCAGGACGGGCACGACCTCGCCCGCGAGGAGGTCGATCTGCTCCAGCACGGTCTTCAGGGGCAGGCCGGCGTGGTCGATGAGGAACAGCTGGCGCTGGTAGTCCCCCACGTGCTCGCGCATCGCGGCGTACCGGTCGATGACCTGCTGCGGGGAGCCGACCGTGAGCGGCGTCTCGCGCGTGAAGTCCTCCATCGACGGGCCGTGCCCGTACACGGGCGCGTTGTCGAAGTAGGGCCGGAACTCGTCCCACGCCTTCTGGGAGTCCTTGCGCAGGAACACCTGCCCGCCGAGCCCGACGATCGCGGTGTCCGCGGGGCCGTGGCCGTGGTGCTCCCAGCGCTGGCGGTAGAACTGCACCATCTGCTTCGTGTGGCTCATGGGCCAGAAGATGTTGTTGTGGAAGAAGCCGTCGCCGTAGTACGCGGCCTGCTCGGCGATCTCGGGGCTGCGGATCGACCCGTGCCACACGAACGGCGGCACCCCGTCGAGAGGGCGCGGCGTGGAGGTGAAGCCCTGCAGCGGGGTGCGGAACTTGCCCTCCCAGTCGACGACGTCCTCGGTCCACAGGCGGCGCAGCAGCGCGTAGTTCTCGACGGCGAGCGGGATGCCGTTGCGGATGTCCTGCCCGAACCACGGGTACACGGGGCCGGTGTTGCCGCGGCCCATCATGAGGTCCATGCGCCCGTCGGAGATGACCTGGAGCATCGCGTACTCCTCCGCGAGGCGCACCGGGTCGTTCGTCGTGATGAGCGTCGTCGAGGTCGACAGGACGATGTCCTTCGTCACACCCGCGAGGTAACCGAGCATCGTCGTGGGCGACGACGGCACGAACGGCGGGTTGTGGTGCTCGCCCGTGGCGAAGACGTCCAGGCCCGCCTCGTCCGCGTGCTTCGCGATGGTGAGCATCGCGCGCACGCGCTCGGTGTCGTCGGGGGTCCGGCCCGTCGTGGGGTCCGTCGTCACGTCGCCGACGGTGAAGATGCCGAACTGCATGGTGTGCTCCCAGTGTCCTGTCGCGTCCTACGGTCCATGCGTTTGCATGTACATGCCGCTCAACCGAGCACCCCTCGGGTTTGTTCCCGCCCCGCGGGACCGGTCCGGGAGCGGCGGATCTCACGTCCCGACGAGTTGCGTCGGGCATCGAAACCCGGGAGCCTGGGACCGCGACGCGCCGTGGCGGACCCGGCCCCGACGTGGCGCGAACCACCTCTGTGGTCGCGCCCGCGACGTTCACCGGACCTTCACCCCGCGCCGGAACACCTCGTCACCGCAACGCGTTGCGTACTCGTAGACCGGGCACCCCCGTACCCCCCGGGGCGTGCCCCACCGACCCCCTCACGATCCTCTGGAGGACACCATGGCCGACCGTTCGCTGCGTGGCATGAGCATCGGCGCGAAGAGCATGGAGTCGGACGAGGGCGTCGACTTCGCGCCCCGCTTCCAGGCGCACTACGACTGCCCGAACGGCCACACCATCATCCTGCCGTTCTCCACCGACGCCGAGGTCCCCCCGGTGTGGGAGTGCCGCTGCGGCGCCGAGGCGCTCCTGCGCGACGCCGAGCGCCCCGAGCCGAAGGCCGGCAAGCCCGCCCGCACCCACTGGGACATGCTGCTCGAGCGCCGCACCATCTCCGAGCTCGAGGAGCTCCTGGACGAGCGCCTCGACCTGCTGCGCGCCGGCAAGCTGCGCCGCTCCGCCTGAGCGCACCCGACGCCGCGACGGCCCGGTCCCCCCGAGGGGCCGGGCCGTCGTCGTGCCCGGGGTCTCACGCGCCCGGCCCGTCGGCGGGGACCGGAGGGCGCGCGTCCGGCAGGGCGGGCTCGGTGGCCGGGGCGAGCGTGGCCGCCAGGACCCGCCAGCCGTCGTCGGTGCGCACCCACAGACGCGTGTACGTCAGCCGCGCGGACACCGCGGCGCCGTCCTGGACCGCCTCCACGGCGGCGACCAGCCGCGTAACCCCGCTGCGGGCGTCCTCTTGGACGTCGAGCGACTCCTCCTCCAGGCGCGTGACCCGCAGCCGGCCCGAGCGGTAGCCCTCCAGGTCGTCCTCCCTGGAGAAGACGGACCCGTCCGGGCCCACGCCCACGCACCGCGGGTGCAGCAGCGCGCCCAGCGCCCCGACGTCGCCGGCGCGCTGGGCCGCCTGGAGGGCCCGCTCGGCAGCACGAAGACTCATGGCCCGACCCTACGCGCCGGAACCCGCCCCGCGGCGGACGCCGAGCCCGCCCCGCAGCAGCGCGCGCAGCTGCTCCGCGCGCCGGGCCGCGCCCCACACCGTGACCTTCCACAGCGCCTCGGTGACGATCGAGCGGCTCATCTTCGACCGGCCCGCCGTGCGCTCGACGAACGTGATCGGCACCTCCACGACGCGCCCCCCGGACCGCGCCACGCGCCACGCCATGTCCACCTGGAAGCAGTACCCGTGCGACTCCACCGCACCCAGGTCCAGCGCCCGCAGCGCGTCCGCGCGGTAGGCGCGGAAGCCTGCCGTCGCGTCGCCCAGGCGCAGCCCGAGCGCGAGCCGCACGTACGCGTTGCCCCCGCGCGAGAGCACCTCGCGGTGCCACGGCCAGTTCTCCACCTCCCCGCCCGGCACCCAGCGCGACCCGATGGCCAGGTCCGCGCGACGGGCCGCCGGGGCGCCCGGCGCCGCGTCCAGGGCGTCGAGCAGGCGCGGCAGCTGCTCCGGCTGGTGCGAGCCGTCCGCGTCCATCTCCACCACGACGTCGTACCCGCGCTCCAGCGCCCAGCCGAACCCCGCCACGTACGCCGCGCCGAGCCCGTCCTTGCCCGCCCGGTGCAGCACGTGCACCGCCGGGTCGGCCGCGGCCGCGGCGTCCGCGAGGTCGCCCGTCCCGTCCGGGGAGGAGTCGTCCACCACGAGCACGTGCGCGTCCGGGACCGCGGCGCGCAGCCGCGCCAGCGTGCCGGGCAGTGTCAGCGCCTCGTCGTACGTGGGCACGACGACGAGCACGCGCCCCGCGCCCCCGCTCACCGCGCGTCCCCCTCGTCCGGCGTCGGGCCCGGCACGGGCGCGGCCCGCCCCGCCCCCGACGCGGCGCGCCGGCGCTCGCGGACGCCGCCCGCGACCCCGGCGACGACGAGCGCCGCGGCGAGCAGCCCGACGGCCAGGGCCGGCGCACCGCCCAGGCGCACCGCCGGCGTCAGGCTCGTGCGCAGCGGCAGGGACGCGACGAGCTGGTCGGCGGTGAACAGCCGCGTGCTCTGCAGGAGCGTCCCGTCCGGGGCGATCACCCCGCTCACGCCGACGGTCGAGACCTGCACGGTGGCGCGGCCGGTGGAGATCGCGCGCAGCCGCGACATCGCGAGCTGCTGCGTGGACTCCGCCGTGTACCCGAAGGACGCGTTGTTCGTCGGCACGACGAGCACCTCGGCGCCCGCGTGCACGGCGTCGCGCACGAGCTCGTCGTAGGCGACCTCGAAGCAGATGACGACACCGAGCGGGACCGTGCGGCCCAGCCGCTCGGACGCGAGGTCGACCACGCCCGTCTGCGTGCCGGGGATCATGTCGATGCTCACCCGGTCGACCTGGTCGGAGAACAGGCGCAGGAACGAGCGCAGCGGCATGTACTCCCCGAACGGGGCGGGGTGCTGCTTGGCGTACCGGTCCACCACGCCCACGCCCGGCTCCCACAGCAGCGCCACGTTGTACCGCCCGCCGGTCGCGGGGTACTCCTGCGCGCCGACGAGGATCGGTGCCTCGACGGCGCGCGCGGCGTCGTCGATCGCGGCCGCGACCTCCGGCACCTCCTGCGGGTCGAGGTCCGAGCCGTTCTCGGGCCACAGCACGACGTCGAGGTCGCCCTGCCCCACCTGGTCGAGCAGGGCGCGCGTGCCGTCGAGGTGGTTGTTGAGCACCTCGGCCCGGTTCGCGAACGACCCCAGCCCGGGCTCGGCGACGTTGCCCTGCACCGCGCCCACCTCGAGCGTGCCGGCCTGCGCGCGCGCGTCGAGCGGCACGAGCAGCGGCGCGGCGACGAGCGCGCCCGCGACCGCCACCGGCACGACGACGCGCCCGGCGAGGCCTGCGGACGGCGCCGCGCCCCCGGGGCCGGCGCGCCGGGCCAGCAGGCCGAGCACGGCCGCCGCGAGGAGGGCGCCGACGAGCGCCACGAGCAGCGAGACGAGCACCTCGCCCCCGAGCCACGCCGCCCGGCCCAGCGGGGACCCCGCCTGGGAGAACGCGAGGCGCCCCCACGGGAACCCGCCGAACGGGACCTCCGTGCGCGCCTGCTCGACGCCGACGAACAGCACCGCGAACGCGAGGGCCTGGCGCACCGGGTGCCCGCGCAGCCACGCCCACCGCCGCGCCCACACCCACGCGGCACCCAGCACCGCGACGAAGCACGCCTCCATGACCGACAGCGCGAGCCACGGCACCGTGTCCGTCGCCTCGTTCGCCCACCACAGGTGCGGCAGGAAGAACGCCAGGCCCCACACCAGCCCGACGAGCGCGCCCCAGCGCGCGCCGTCGCGGCGCAGCGCCCAGAACAGCAGGCCCACGCCGACGAACGCGACGGGCCACCAGCCCCGGTCGGGGAACGCCGCGTCCGTGAGCAGGCCGCCCGCCGCCGCGAGGAGCAGGGTCACCGGGCGCGCGGGCGTGCGGTCGGCGGCGGGACGGGGCGTCGGGGAGGGCAGTCCGACGCTCGGGTCGGTCGCCGGTGCGGGGGCGGGCACGGGGTGCAGACTACGCCACGCGTCTGCACCGTCCCGGGACGGCGCAGACGGTGCGGCAGGCCCGCGCACCCTTCGGCCCGTACCCCGCCGCCACCGGCGGGCCACGTTTTCTACTGAGCGCGCGGGCCCGGCCAGGTACCCGTCACGGCACGCCGAGGGCTCGTCGTCATCGGTGGCTGATCCCCCAGGCGGCCGGCAGGCCGGAACACCCTGTCGAAACTACTCGCACCCCGGGCCCTGTCAAGCCGAACGAGGCCCCGCGACCCGGGCCGCGCGCGCCGTCGCGTCAGTCGAACGTGTCGAACAGCACGACGCCGTCGCGCACCGTCTGCAGGCACGCCGGGCGCGGCGCGTCCCCGCCCAGCTCGGGCAGCAGCGGGGTGCCCGCCCGCGCGTCCGTGCTCCACGAGGAGACCGTGCGCCCGAGCGCGCCCTGCACCACCAGGTGCTCCGCGCGCCACACCGCCAGGTGCGCCGGTGCCCCGACCCGCAGCTGGCCCGCGCCCGTGTGGTCCAGGCCCGCGATGCGCCACCCACCGCGCGTGTGCGCGCGGAACGCCGCCCGCGCCGAGATCCGCTGGTCCGGGTCCACGTGCGACATCGCCGCCAGCACCCCCGCCCACGGGTCCAGGCGCGTCACCGGGGCGTCCGACCCGAACGCGACCGGCACGCCCGCGCCCGCCAGGTCCGCGAACGGGCTCAGCCCCTCGGCCCGGGTCGCGCCCACGCGCGCCGCGTACATCCCGCCCGGGCCGCCCCACGCCGCGTCGAACGCCGGCTGGATGCTCAGCGACACCCCGAACAGCAGGAGCGTCGCCAGCGCCGTCGCGTCCACGAACAGTGCGTGCTCGATCCGGTGCCGCGCCGCGCGCACCGACCCCGCCCCGTGCGCGTCCGCCGCCGCCTCGAGCCCCAGCACGAGCTCGTCCATCGCCCGGTCCCCGATGACGTGGAACCCGCCCTGCGTGCCCGCCGCCGCGACCGCCGCCAGGTGGTCGGCGACCTGCTGCGCCGACAGGTACAGCGACCCCCGCTCCCCCGGGCCCGGCGCGTCCCGGTACGGCGCGCGCATCGCCGCCGTGCGCGACCCGATCGACCCGTCCACGTTGAGGTCGCCCGCGATGCCCGCCAGGCCCGGCACGTCCGCGAGCAGGGCGCGCGCGTCGTCGGCCGTCGTGCACAGCTCCCCCCGGTACCCCACGACGTGCGCCAGGCCGCCCGCCGCCTCGCGCGTGAGGTCCAGCACCTCCCGCAGCCCCGAGCGGGTGTCGATGTGCGGGGCGCTCATCTCGTGCACCGACACGATGCCCTGCTGCGCCGCCGCGCCCAGCGCCGCCCGGTACAGGGCCGTGCGCCGCGCCGGGGACACCTCGCGCGCCAGGTCCCGCGCCACGTGGTGCGCCTCGCCCGTCACCCACCCCGACGCGTCCCACCCCGGCCGGTCCGCCAGGCCCGCGCGCCGCGCCAGCGACGACGACACGACCGCCGAGTGCACGTCGACCCGCGCCGCGTACACCCCGCGACCGCCCGCCGCGCCGTCCAGCTCCTCGGCCGTCGGCGGCCGCCCCTCCGGCCACGACCGCTCGTCCCACCCGAACGCGAGCACCACCTCGTCGTCCCCGGCGCCCGCGGCCGCCGCGGCGACCGCGTCCAGGGCCGCGGCGAGCGTCGTCACCCCGGCGCTCGCGGACAGGTCGACGCCGGTCAGGGCGAGCCCGACCTCGAACAGGTGCACGTGCGCGTCGACGAACCCGGGGGCGACGAGCGCGCCGTCGAGCTCGACGACGCGGTCCGCGCGGGCGGCGAGCCCGTCGGCGGTGTCGTCGGCGCCGATCCAGGCGATCACGCCGTCGTCGACGAGCAGGGCCTCGGCGAACGGGTCGGCCGAGGAGTGGATCACGCCACCGCGGTACAAGGTTGAGGCCACAATCCTTCACCATACCGCCACAAACCCGCTGTCGGTGCAGGTCGGGGGCAGGCCCGTCAGACGCTCGAGTACGCGACGACGCCGCGACGCAGCCGGTCGATCGCCTGGACCGCGGTGCGGCGCAGCGCCGGTGTGGGCGCCGCGGTCGCGAGCTGGTCGAGCACGTCGACGACCTGCTTGCACCAGCGCACGAAGTCACCGGCGGCGATCTCCGAGCCGCGCAGCACCGCGTCGAGGCTGCGGCCCACGGCCCAGCGGTGCACGGCCGCGACGAGCCCGTGGTCGAGCTGGCCCGTCGCCTCGAGGCGGTGCGCGCTCTCCAGGTCGTCGACCTCCGACCACACGCGCACGGTCGCGTCCAGGGCGCGCGCGAGCGCGCCCTGCGGCCCGCCCGGCACGTACGGCTCGCCCTGCTCCTCGCGCCGGCCGGAGTACACGCACGTCGACACGACGGCCGCGAGGCCGGGGGCGTCGAGCTCGTCCCACACCCCGCGGCGCAGGCACTCGGCGAGCAGCAGGTCGTTCTCCGCGTACAGGCGCCGCAGCCAGCGCCCGTCCGCCGTGACCTGCAGCCCGCCCGCGGGCGTCGGGGCGCCGTCGACCGCACCGTCGTCCCCGGCACCGTCCCCGGTGCGCTCCAGGTACCCGAGGGTCAGCAGCACGTCGCACGTGCGGTCGAACAGCTTGGCGATCGACCCGGTGCGGCCCTCGACGCGCCGCACGAGCTGGTCGTGCTCCTTCTTCAGCCGCGCCCACCGCTCGGCCCACCGGGCGTGGTCCTCGCGGTCCGGGCACCCGTGGCACGGGTGCGCGCGCAGCTGGGCGCGCAGGCGCGCGAGCTCGGCGTCGTCGGCGGCGCCCGACCGCGCGCGCGGCGCCCGGCCGGGCCGGCGCCCCGGCTCGTCCAGCGCCCCGAGCGCGTTGCGCAGGCTCGACGCGAGGTCGCGGCGCTGGGCGGGCACGCGCGCGTTGAACGTCTTGGGGATCTTGACCCGCGCGACCGTGCGGATGCCGCCCGGGGCGTCGGCGACGGTGAGCTTCTTCACGGTGCGGTCCTGGGTGAGCACCGTGGGCCGCGGGCCGTCGAACCCGGCGCCCTCTCCCGGGTCGAGCACGACGACGTAGCCCGCGCGCCGCCCCGACGGCACCTCGACCACGTCGCCCGGGCGCAGCCGCTCGAACGCGGCGACGACCTCCGCGCGGCGCGAGCGGCTCGCGGCGCGCGACAGGTCCGCCTCGCGCGCCGCGACGCGCCGGCGCAGGGCGGCGTACTGCGCGAAGTCGCCGAGGTCGCACGTCATGGCCTGCGCGTACCCGTCCAGGGCCTCCGCGTGCGCCTGCGCCTGCTTCGCGAGCCCCACCACGCCGCGGTCCGCCTGGAACTGCGCGAACGACGTCTCCAGCACGTCGCGCGCCCGGTCCCGCCCGACCTGCGCCACGAGGTTGACCGCCATGTTGTACGTGGGGCGAAAGCTCGAGCGCAGCGGGTACAGGCGCTTGGACGCCAGGCCCGCGAGGTGCACGGGGTCCAGGCCCGGGTGGTCCACGACGACCGCGTGCCCCTCGACGTCGATCCCGCGGCGCCCCGCCCGGCCCGTGAGCTGGGTGTACTCCCCCGGCGTGACGTCCACGTGCGCGGACCCGTCCCACTTCACGAGCCGCTCGAGCACGACCGAGCGCGCGGGCATGTTGATGCCGAGCGCGAGCGTCTCGGTGGCGAACACGACCTTGAGCAGGCCCCGGCTGAACAGGTCCTCGACCGTCTCCTTGAACACCGGCAGCATGCCCGCGTGGTGCGCCGCGACGCCGCGCGCCAGGGACTCGCTCCACGTCCAGTACCCGAGCACGTCGAGGTCCTCGGGCGGGATCGTCGCGGTGCGCTCCTCCGCGACGCGCCGGATCTCGGCCTCCTCCTCGGGCGTGGTCAGGCGCAGCCCCGCCGACAGGCACTGCGTGACGGCGCCCTCGCACCCGGCGCGGGAGAAGATGAAGTAGATCGCGGGCAGCAGCCCGTCCTCGTCGAGCGCGTCGACGACGGAGAACCGCGACGGGGTGCGCCGCGCACCGACCGCCCGGTCCGGGCCCGGACGGTGCCCGCCCCGGCCCCGGTAGCCGCGGTCCCCCGCGCCGCGCCGACCGCCCGGTCCGGACGCGCCGGCGCGCGGCGCCGCGCGGAAGGCGGCGAGCAGGTCGGGGCTGATGGGCGGGTTCACGCCCGGGTCGGTGGGGTCCACGTGCCCCGCGTACAGGTCGAGCAGGTCCGCCCCGAACCCGGGGCGCGCCCCGTGCCGGTCCGCGCCGCCGGGGTGCGCGGACGCGACGAGCACGTGCTGCCACAGCGGCACGGGCCGGCGCTCGCTGACGACGACGGTCGTGTCGCCGCGCACCATCTCCAGCCAGTCGCCGAACTCCTCGGCGTTGGACACGGTCGCGGACAGCGAGACGAGCTGCACGTCGTCGGACAGGTGGATGATCACCTCTTCCCACACGGGCCCGCGGAACCGGTCGGCGAGGTAGTGCACCTCGTCCATGACGACGTACCCGAGCCCGTCGAGCGCGGCCGAGCCGGCGTAGAGCATGTTGCGCAGCACCTCGGTCGTCATGACGATGACTGGTGCGTCCGCGTTGATCGAGGTGTCGCCGGTGAGCAGGCCCACCCGGTCGGCGCCGTGGCGGCGCGCGAGGTCGGCGTACTTCTGGTTCGACAGGGCCTTGATCGGGGTCGTGTAGAACGCCTTGCGGCCCGTCGCGAGGGCCAGGTGCACGGCGAACTCCCCGACGACGGTCTTGCCCGCGCCGGTAGGGGCGGCGACGAGGACGCCGCGGCCCTCCTCCAGCGCCTCGCACGCGCGCTCCTGGAACGCGTCCAGGGGGAAGTCCAGGGCGCGGCGGAAGTCGGCGAGGCGGGTGCGGGAGGCGACCTGCCGGGCACGGGAGGCGGCGTACCGCGCGGCGGGAGAGTCGGCGGGCGTGTCGGCGGCCGTCATGCGCCCAGCCTACGGTCCACGGCCCGGCTCGCGGCGCGACGGCGCCCGCGTGCCCGGGCCGCGGCCCGCGGTGGGTGGGACGGCGACGCGCCCGGGTGGTGCGGCGTCAGGGGGCGGGCGGCGGGGCGAGCAGGTGCAGGGCGCCGGGGACGAGCTCGACGCGCAGCGGCAGGGGTCCGACGTGCTCGCCGTCGGCGAACGCGTGCGGCGGCGCGGCCCCGGCGGTGGTGGGCTCGAGCGTGACGACGCGCGCCGCGAGGGTGCCCACCCCGGGGTTCGCCAGGTGCCGCCCCGCGTACATGCCGGGGAAGATGGCGGCGGCGCGCGCCCGGGTGAACGGGCCGGCGACGACGACGTCCAGGAGGCCGTCGTCGAGCCGGGCGTGCGGCGCGATGCGGATGCCGCCGCCGATGCGGGGCCCGTTGGCGACGGCGACGAGGGCGCCGGGCGACTCCCACACGAGCGCGGGCCCGTCGGGCCCGTCCGCGCGGACCAGGGGCACGCCCGCGAGGGTGGCGGGCGCGGCGTCGGGGTCGGGCGTGCCGGCGAGCGTGACGCGGTACCCGTAGGGCCGGTACCGGGAGATCTCGCGCAGCGCGGAGCGGGCGTAGCGGGCGCGCCCGCGCGGCCACGTGGCGGCGTTCGCGTGCGCGTTGACGGCGGCGTCGACCCCGGCGGACAGCACCCCGGCGAACCACCGGGCGCGTCCGGGGGCGGGCGCCGGGTCGTCCTCGCGCGCGAGGACGGTGACGCGGCCGGCGTCCAGGGCGCGGGTCGTGCGGGCCTCGACGGCGCGCACGAGCGCGTCGACGCACGGCTCGACCCGCCCGGCCGGCAGCCCGGCGGCGTGCGCGAGGTCGTTGCCGGTGCCGACGGCCACGACGCCGAGGGGCACCCCGGTCCCGGCGACGGCGTTGACGCCGAGGTGCACCATGCCGTCCCCGCCGACGACGACGAGCGCGTCGACGCCGGCGGCCCGCCCGTCGCCGCGCACGGCCGCGTCGGCGGACTCCTGCGCGAGCGCGAGGCTGGGGGCGCTGAGGTCGAGGACGTCGTGCCCGGCGGCCCGCAGCGCCTCGCCCGTGCGGTGCCCGCCGGTGCGCCCGCGCCCGCGTCCGGCGGTGGGGTTGACGACGAGCCCGACCGTGCTCACGGGCGCTGCGCGCGCCGCGGCGGGCGCGCGCGGGGCGGGACGCTCACAGGGCGAGCCGGGCGGCGTCGCGCTTGTCGGCGCGGCGGTCGTGCAGGTAGCTGATGCCGAGCGCGCCGAAGAACAGGGCGCAGATCGGCAGGGCCACGAAGATCATCGTCAACGCGTCGGGGGTGGGCGTCATGACGGCCGCGAACACGAACGCGATGAGCACCGCCCAGCGCCAGCCCTTCGCCATCGTGCTGGCGCGCATGAGCCCGGCCGAGTTGAGCGCGACGAGCACGACGGGCATGACGAACGCGAGACCGAACGCCAGGACGAGGCGCATGACGAAGCTCAGGTAGCCCTGGGCGTCCGCGAGGTTCGTCGCCCCCTCGGGGACGAACCCGGCGAGGATGTCGACGGCGTGCGGCAGGACCCACCACGCGAGGTACGCGCCGCCGAGGAACAACGGCACGGAGCCCGCGAGGAAGCCCATCGCGTACCGCTTCTCCTTGGACGTCAGGCCCGGGGTGATGAACGCCCACAGCTGGTACAGCCACCACGGGCAGGACACGATGACGCCGAGGAACAGCGCGACCTTGACCTTCATGTCCAGGGCCGACGCGAGGCCGGAGAAGTTCAGGCTGATGACCTTGCCCTGCTCCTCGGCCGCGCGCTGCAGCGGGGCCTGCAGGGCCTCGAGCAGCGGCTCGTAGAGGAACCAGCCGAGGATCGCGCCGACGACCAGGCCGCACGCGGCGAGGAAGAGGCGCTTGCGCAGCTCGAGGAGGTGCTCGCGGAGCGCCATGCGCCCCTCGGGGTCACGACGGGTGCGCGACACCGATCACCTCGGGGACGAGTCGTCCGGTGCGGGCGACGTCGTTCCTCCGGGGACGGTGGACGTGCCCGTGCCGGCGGCCTGACCCGGGGCGGCACCGGAGGCCGGAGGGGTCGTGGGCGTGTCGTCCTCGTTGAGCTCCTTGACCTCCTTCTTGAAGATCTTGAGCGACTGCCCGACGCTGCGCGCCAGGTCCGGCAGGCGGCGCGCCCCGAACAGGAGCAGGATCACGACGACGAGCACGATGATGTGCCAGGGCTTGAGCATGCCCATGTGCTACTCCTCTTCGAGGACCGGGGACGACAGGTTCCGAGTCTACGCGTTGAACCGGCGCCACCGTGCCCACACCTGCTCGTCGCGCCGGCGACGGTCCGCGCGGCGCTCCTCGCGGTCGGCGCGCAGCACGTCGACGCGCTCGCGCAGCACCACCGGGTCCTCGAACAGGGTGGGGGCGGTGGAAGGCTGCTCGGCCTCCAGGCGCCGCGCTAGATCGTCGGCCCGCGCCGACATCTGCGCCGCGACCTGCGACGCGCGCGACAGCTCGCGCCCCAGCCCCTTCACGGAGCGCCACAGGCGGCGGGCGAGGAGGAACGCGCCCACGAGGGTGCCCACGACGAGCAGCGTCCAGACCCAGAACCACATGCCGCCCACCCTAACCAGCGGCCGGGGCGTCGGGCAGGCGCTCGTACGCGGCCAGCGCGGCGCGCGCGGTCTCGCGCACGTCCTGGGCCACGGCGGCGGGCTCGACCGAGCGCACGTGCCGGGCGCGGGCGAGCAGCAGCTGGCGCAGCCACACCGGGTTGGTGACCCGCAGCCGCACCTCGAACGTGCCGTCGGGCAGGTCCCGCACCGACTCCACCGGCACCTGCTCCGCCACGGTGCGCGCCTGGCTCGCGAGCACGATCGTCGCGAGCGGCGCGTCGCCCGCGGGCGCGAAGTCCACGTCCGGGTCCACGTCGTGCCCCTCCACCGGGGTGCCGGTGTCGAGCGCCTCCAGGATCCGGTCGACCCGGAACGTGCGCCGCCCCTGCGCGCGGTGGCACCACGCGAGCAGGTACGCGTGCTCGTCCTGGGTGTGCAGGCTCACCGGGTCGATCTCGCGCTCGGACGCCTCGTCCGCGGCGGTCACGTACCGGATGCGCAGCCGGTGCCCGGCCGCCAGGGCGCTCGCGATCGTCGCCACGACCTGCGGGTCGCCCTCGGGGGCGAGGCGCACGTCGAGCGCGGCCGCCGCCTCCCCGGTCGCGTCCGTGAGCTTGCGCAGCACCGACTCCACGACCCCGGCGCGCTGCGGGTCGCCCTGCACCGCGCCCGTCTCGCGCATCGCGCGCAGCGCCGCGACGAGCGCCACCGCCTCGCGCGTGCCCAGCCGCAGGGGCCGCGTCATGCCGCGCGCCTCCGTCAGGCGCACCACGCCGCGCTCGATCGAGTCCGCGTCGAAGTCGATGAGGTCGTCCGGCCAGTACCCGGGCGTGCCCGACACCCACAGCGCGTCCACGTCCTCCAGCACCTGGCGCTCGCTGACACCGAAGTGCCGCGCGAGCTCGCCCACCGGCACCGGTCCCGCCCCGTCCAGGTACGCGACGATCCCCAGTAGCCGCACCAGCCGGTCGTCCGCGCGCTCAGCCACGCTCGCCCTCCCCCGCGCCGCCGAGGTCGGCGGCCTCCAGCAGCCGGCGCACGACGACGTCGCGCAGCTCCGGCGGGTCCAGCACGAGCACCGCGTCCCCGTACCCCACGACCTCGTCCGCCAGCGCCGTGCGCACGTCGAACGGCACCTCCACCACGTCCCGCCCCGGGCCCGACGTGTCCCCGTCCGGGACCGAGCCCACGACCTTCCCGCGCGCCCGCAGCGCCGCCGCCCGCTCCGGCACGACCGCCAGGCGCGCGACGCCGCCCGCGCCGCGACCGCCGAGGAACGCGTCCACGTCCACGTGCTCGGGCACCGCGAACGCGCCGCGCGGTCCCGTCGCGCGCACCCGGCCCTCCACGCGGCTCAGCCGGTAGGAGCGCGGCGCGTCCCGGTCCAGGTCCAGGCCCACCAGGTACCAGCCGCCGCGCCGCGCCGCGATCCGCCACGGCTGCGCCCGGCGCACCCGCACCTCCCCGGTGCTCGCCGCCCGGTACGTGAACGACACCGCGCGCCGGTGGGAGATCGCGTCGAGCAGCGTCGTGTACGCGTCGCCCACCGCCCGCACCCGCGGCACCAGCCCCGCGACGGCGTCCATCGCGGTCTCCCCCGCGCCCGCCGCGCGCAGCTTCGTCAGCGCCCGCGAGATGTCCGTGCGCAGCGACTTGTCCTGCCAGAACTGCGCCGCCAGCGCCAGCACGCCCAGCTCCGCCGGGGTGAGGTCCACCGCCGGCAGCGCGTACGCGTCCTGGTCGATGCGGTACCCCACCTCGTCCGCGTGCCCGCCCGCGTCCACCGTGACGATCGGGATGCCCAGGTCGCGCAGCGTGTCCTTGTCGCGCTCGAACATCCGTTCGAACGCGTCGGGCGAGGGGGCGTCGCCGTACCCCGCGACGCTCGTGCGGATCTGCTGCTTGGTCATCGACGCGTTCGTGTTCACCAGCGCGATGACGAGGTTCAGCAGGCGCGCGGCAGGGTTCGACGGCGACCCCGACGGCTCGGAGGGCACGGTCCGGGGAGGCAACGGCTCGGGAAGGTCGGCAGGCGCAGGCATCGGGGACCACGCTAGCGGTCGATAGGGTGAGCGACGTGATCACGTGGCGAACCGGGACCGTGGTGTCGCGCGGCAGGGCCTGGCCCGGCGCGCAGGAGCTCACCGTCGGCCTCGACACCCCCCTGCCCGCCGCCTCTGACGCCGCGCCCCGCACCACCGTGCGCGCCCTCGCCTACACCGACCTCGTCGCCGTCCCCGCCCCCGGCGACACCCTGCTCCTCAACGTCTCCGCCCTCGCGCGCGGCCTCGGCACCGGCGGGTACGCCCTCGTCGTCGGGCCCGCGACCCCCGGCACCCCCCTGCCGCCCGACCCCGCCCCCGGGCCCGGTCACCTCGTCAAGGCCCGCTACACGCCCCTGCAGGCCCTCGTCCTCGGCGTCGACGAGCAGGAGTCGCCCCACCACGACACCCTGCGCGACGCCGACACCCTCGACGCCCTGCCCGTCGTCGTCGCCGACCTGCACTCCGCGCTGCCCGCGATCGTCGCCGGCGCCCGGCACGCCGCGGCGCTCGCGGGCCGCCCCGCACCCCGCGTCGCGTACGTCATGACCGACGGCGGCGCCCTGCCCGCCGCGTTCTCGCGCACCGTCGCCGCGCTGCGCGAGGCCGGGTGGGTCGAGACGTGCGTCACCGTCGGGCAGGCGTTCGGCGGCGACCTCGAGGCCGTCACCACCCACACCGGCCTCCTCGCCGCCCGCCACGTCGCCGGCGCCGACCTCGCCGTCGTCGCCCAGGGGCCCGGCAACCTCGGCACCGGCACCCGGTGGGGCTACTCCGGCGTCGCCGCCGGCGAGGCCCTCAACGCCGCCGCCGCCCTCGGCGGGCGCGCCGTCGCGTCACTGCGCGTGTCCGGCGCCGACCCCCGCGACCGCCACCTCGGCGTCTCCCACCACTCCCTCACCGCCTACGGGCGCGTCGCCCTCGCCCCCGCCGACGTCGTCGTCCCCGCCCCCACGCCCGACGTCGAGGCCCTGCCCGCGTGGGGGCCCGCCCTCACCGCGCGCCTCACCGCCCAGGCCGCGACCCTCGCCGCGCCCGCCGGGCACCACCGGCGCGTCGACGTCACCGCCGACGCCGCCCTGCTCGACGCCCTGCGCGCCACCCCCGTGCACCTGTCCACCATGGGCCGCGGCCTCGACGACGACCCCGCCGCGTTCCTCACCGCCGCCACCGCCGGCGTCCACGCCGAGGAGCTCGCCCGGACATGACCGCCCACCCGGGGCAGCGCACCACCACCGGCCCGGCGACGCGACCGCCCGCGACGGACCGACCGCGCCCGCGCCGCGTCGCGCTCGTCGCCGCCCTGGCCGCCGCCGTGCTCGTCGCCGCCGCCACCGGCGCCCCCTGGACCTGGGACCCGCCCGCCTGGCTCGGCCCCCTCGCCGACCCCGCCGTCGACGCCCCCGAACCCCTGCCCGCGCCCACCCCCGCACCCACCGAGCCCCCCCGCCCCGTCCCCGAGAGCGGCAGCGACCTCCTCACGTGGCTCCTCGCCCTCGCCGGGCTCGTCGTGTTCGTCCTCGCGCTCCTCGCCCTGCGCGCCGCCCTCGGGCGTGTCCGGCGCCACCGCGACCCCCGCCCGCCCGACACCGCCACCCCCGGCGACGCCCTCGTCACCACCGACGACGACGTCCTGCCCCACCTGCGCCACGCCGTCCGCCACGCCGAGGACCGGCTCGCCCCCACCGTCCCCCCGCGCGACGCCGTCGTCGCCGCCTGGGTCGCGCTCGAGGACGCCGCGGCGCTCGCGGGCACGCGTCGCGACCCCGCCCAGACCCCCACCGAGTTCACCGTCGCCGTCCTCGAGAGCACCCCCGCCGACCGCGGCGCCGTCGCGACCCTGCGCGACCTCTACCACCGGGCCCGGTTCCGCGGCGTCGACGTCGACGCGCACGACGTCGAGACCGCCCGCCGCGCCCTGCGACGCCTCGCCGCGGACCTCGCCGTCGACGCCGCCAGGCCCGCCCCGCCGCACGACACCCCCGGGACCACGCCGTGAGCCGCCCCGCCCGGCGACCGCCCGGCCCGTACCGCCGCGCCGCCGCCCCCGCGACCCTCGTCGTCCTCGCGACCGCCGGGCTCGTCGCCGTCGGCTCCTCCCCCGCCCACGCCGTCATGCTCGGCGCGGGCGCCCTCGCCGTCGTCCTCGTGTGGGTCGGCACCGGGTACGCCGGCGACGCCACCTGGCCCCGCCTGCCCGCTCCCGCCCGCGACGGCGCCCGCCGCGACGTGTCCGACCTCGGCTGGGCCATCCTCGGGCGCGACGGCCGCGTCACCGACCGCGCCGTGCGCCGCGTGCGCGCCATCGCCGACCACCACCTCGCCCGGCACGGCGTCCACGGCGACCTCGCCCGGCCCGACGTCGCCGCCCGCGCCGAGGACCTCCTCGGCCCCCGCACCGCCCGCGGCCTGCACGACCACGCCACCCGCGGCACCACGCCCACCCCCCGCGACCTGCAGCTCTGGATCGAGGCCGTCGACCGCCTCGCCGCCACGCCCCCCGACGAAGGGAACCCCCGTTGACCCCGCTGCCCGACCCCACGAGCACCCCCGCGCCCGCCGACGTCGAGCCCCTCACCGTCGGCGCCGTCGCCACCCACGGGCAGCAGATCCTCGACGAGGTCTCCACCGCCGTCGTCGGCATGCGCGAGACCCTCACCCTCGCGCTCGCCACCGTCCTCGCCGGCGGGCACGTGCTCTTCGAGGACGTCCCCGGCCTCGGCAAGACCCTCGCCGCCCGCAGCCTCGCCCGCGCCCTCGGCCTCGACTTCGCCCGCCTGCAGTGCACCCCCGACCTGCTCCCCTCCGACATCACCGGGTCCGCCGTCTACGACCCCGCCACCCGCACCTTCCAGTTCCGCCCCGGCCCCGTCTTCACCGGCCTCTTCCTCGCCGACGAGATCAACCGCACCGCCCCCAAGACCCAGTCCGCGCTCCTCGAGGCCATGGCCGAGCGCCAGGTCACCGTCGACGGCCGCACCCACCGCCTCCCGCGCCCCTTCCACGTCGTCGCCACCTCCAACCCCGTCGAGTACGAGGGCACCTACCCCCTCCCCGAGGCCCAGCTCGACCGCTTCATGGTCCGCCTCGCCGTCGGCTACCCCGACCGCGACGAGGAGCGCGAGGTCCTCGCCCGGCGCGTCGCCCGCCGCCACGACGAACCCGCCGTCGACCAGGTCGTCGACCACGCCACCGTCCTCGCCATGCAGGCCGGCGTCGAGACCGTCGACATCGACCCCGACGTCCTCGGCTACTGCGTCGACCTCGCCGCCGCCACCCGCACCCACGACGCCCTCGAGGTCGGCGCCTCCCCCCGCGGGTCCCAGAACCTCGCCCTCCTCGCCCGCAGCGTCGCCGTCCTCGACGGACGCGACTACGTCCTGCCCGAGGACGTCAAGCGCGTCGCCGTCCCCGTCCTCGCCCACCGCCTCACCCTCACCCCCGCCGCCTGGGCCGCCGACCTGCGCCCCGAGACCCTCGTCCGCACCCTCCTCGGCACCGTCGCCGGACCCACCACCGTCGCCACCGGCCGGCACGGGTGAGCGCACGCAGCGCCACCGAGCCCGCCGCCCCCGTCTGGCGCACCGCCACGGCGCTCGCGGCCGGGACCGGCGTCGGCGTCGTCCTGCTCGCCCTCGGGCTCGTGCTGCGCCGCGCCGACGTCGCGCTGCTCGGCGTGCCCGCGCTGCTCTCCGCGACCTGGGGGTGGACGCACCGCCCCACCGGGCTCGTCACGACCCACGTCCGCCCCGACCCCGCCGCACCGCCCGGCACCGTCGGCGCCGTCCTGCAGGTCGACGCGCCCCCGGGCGTCGAGACCGTCCTCGTCCGCGTCGTCGGCGCCGGGAACGTCGTCGCCGAGCGCGCCCTCGCCGTCCACGGCACCCCGCGCGAGCTCACCCTGCGCACCCGCTCCGCCCGCACCGGCCCCCAGGACTCCTTCCGCGTCGACCACGCCGCCTACGGGCCCGAGGGCGTCGAGGAGCAGGTCCCCTCCACCGTCACCGGCCCCCGCCTCCTCGTGCTCCCCCGGCCCGTCGCGCTCGGCCGCGTCCCCCTGTCCTCCCGCCTGCGCGGGCTCGCCGGCCCCCACACCTCCCGGCGCCCCGGCGACGGCACCGAGCTCCGCGACGTCGACGCCTTCCGCCCCGGCGACACCGTCCGACGCGTCGACTGGCGCGCCACCGCCCGACGGTCCCCCGAGCTCGAGACGCTCTACGTGCGACGCACCCTCGCCACCGCCGAGGCCACCGTCGTCCTCGTCCTCGACTCGCGCGACGAGGTCGGCCCCGACCTCTCGACCTGGGGCGGGGCAGGCACCCCCCGCCTCGACGAGGCGACCTCCCTCGACCTCGCGCGCCACGCCGCCGCGTCCGTCGCCCAGGCCGTCCTCGACGCCGGCGACCGCGTCGCCCTCGACGACCTCGGCCAGCTCCGCCGCCCCGTGCGCCCCGGCGGCGGACGCCGCCACCTGCGCCGCATCCTCCACGGGCTCGCCACCACCCGACCCGTCGGCGAACCCTCCCGACGCCTGCGCGCACCCCAGGTGCCCGCCGGCGCCGCCGTCTACCTCTTCTCGACCCTTCTCGACGACGAGGCACCCCGCCTCGCCCGCCAGTGGCACGACGCCGGCCACGTCGTCGTGGTCGTCGACACCCTCCCCGCACCGGCGCTCGCGGACGTCCCCGCGCGCATCTACCTCGCGTGGCTCGTCACCGGGCGCGAGCGTGCCGACCGCGTCGAGGACCTGCGCGCCGCCGGGGTCGACGTCGTGCGCTGGGTCCCGGACCCGGCCGGACGCCCCGGCCCGGACGGCCGACCGCACGACGCGCTCGACCCTCGCAGCGCGCTCGAGCTCGCGGCCCGGCGTCACGAGCGTCGCCGGGCGCGCGCCTCCCGCGGAGGTGCCCGGTGAGCGCGCTCCCCGGCGCCCGCCGTCCCCCGGCCGAGGCACCGCCGCGCGTCGACGTCGGGACCGGACCCACGACCGGCGGCATCGCGCTGCGCGCCGGGCTGCTCGTCGCGGCCGCGGTCCTCACGGGGCTCGCCCTCGGCCCCGTCGTCCCGGCACCCGGCCTGCGCTGGGCCCTCGCCGTCGTGGCCGGCGGCGTCGTCGCGTGGCACTGCGTCCCGCCCGTGCCGCACGTCCTCGTCGTGCTCGCCGGGCTCGCGCTCGCGGGCACCCCCGGCCCGTTCGCGCCGGTCGCCCTCGCGCTCGTCGCGCTGGCGCACGTCGTGCTGCGCCTCGCGTGGTGGGCCGCCCACGTGCCGCCGACCGGCCGGGTCGAGCTGCGTGCCCTGGTGCCCGACGCGCGCCGGCTCGTCGTGATCCAGGCCGGCGTCCAGGCGGCGGGTCTCGCGCTCCTGCTCGTGGCCGGGACGGCCGCGCCCGCGTTCGTCGTCGCGGTCGGAGGTCTCGCCCTCGTCGCGCTCACGCTGCTCGTGCTCCCCCGGGACTGACGGTCTCGACCTGCGGGCGGCCGGGGCCCGCACGAGGATGGCCGGGACGGAGCCGCCCGTCCGCCGGCGGCTCGTGGACCGACCCGAGGAGGACTCCATGGCCGCACAGAACGACCTGCCGAAGTACACCGTCCCGTCCCTCACACCGGAGGAGGGCGCGAAGGCCGCGGCGATCCTCCAGGAGCGCCTGCACGCCCTCAACGACCTCCAGCTCACGCTCAAGCACATCCACTGGAACGTCGTGGGGCCGCACTTCATCGCCGTGCACGAGATGATCGACCCCCAGGTCGACGCCGTCCGCGCGATGGTCGACGCGATCGCCGAGCGCATCGCGACCCTCGGCGTCTCGCCGCTCGGCACGCCCGGCGCGCTCGTCGCGGCGCGCACCTGGGAGGACTACTCGCTCGGGCGCGCGTCGACCATCGCGCACCTCGGCGCGCTGGACGAGGTGTACGTCGGCGTGATCACCGACCACCGCGCGGCCGCGACGGCGACCGAGGGCCTGGACGACGTCACCAACGACCTGCTCATCGGGCACCTGCACGACCTCGAGCTGTTCCACTGGTTCGTGCGCGCGCACCTCGAGTCCACGGGCGGCGACCTCTCCACCGCCGGCGCGAGCACCGAGACCGGTGCGGCGTCGCAGGCGGAGGACGCGGCGGCCGGACAGCCCTGACCGTCCCCCGGCCGGCCCGGATCTCCCGGGCCGGCCGGGACCCTCCCCGCAGGGGCTGTCGGTGAGCGTTTCGTGTCGGAGAGCGGGTTCATGTGCGCTTGGCACACTATTTTTACCTGATGTCTAGAGTGGTCCCATGGACCCCGTCGAACCGCCCGTCCGCCAGCTCCGCCTCGTCGTCGAGGCCGAGGACTACGAGGCTGCGCTCGCCTTCTACCGCGACGTCCTGGGCCTCCCCCAGCGCGTGGCCTACGCCGAGGGCGACGACGAGCGCGTCGCGATCCTCGACGCGGGGCGCGCGACGCTGGAGATCGCCAACCCCGCGCACAAGCGCGCGATCGACGACGTGGAGGTGGGGCGCCAGGTCGCCGGGCACCTGCGCGTCGCGTTCGAGGTGACCGACGCCGCCGGCGCCACGGCGCGGCTGGTCGACGCGGGCGCGGAGCTCGTCGCTCCCCCGACCCGCACGCCGTGGGGATCGCTCAACTCACGGCTCGACGCCCCCGCCGGCCTCCACGTCACGCTGTTCCAGGAGCTCGGCGGCGAGGAGGGCGTCCCGCCCGGCGTCCGCGCCGAGCCCGGGCCCGACGGCGGCCCCGTCCGGCCCGACGGGGCCTGACGCCTCGACCCACGCGCGCCGCACCTGCTCGAACCGCGTCGGCAGCGGCGCGCGCACGGCGCCGTACCGCGCGTTCGTGCGGTGCACGAAGCGGCGCCACGAGAGCACGAGGCCCTGCTTCGTGATGGGCAGCCCGCTCGAGACCGTGACGCCGTTGTCGTGCGTGTGGTGCACGGTGAGGAGCAGGGCGCGCGGCACCGACCCCTCGAGGTCGGCGGCGAGCACCTCGCGCACCGCCATCAAGCGACGGAGCACCACCACGACGCTCGCGCTGAGCACGTGCTCACGGACCGTGCGGTGCTTGCCGTGGGTGAGCACGACCCTCCCCTCCCCCGCCCGCGCCGTGCCCGGACCGAGGTCGATCGCGTCCGCGGTGCAGCGCAGGAGGTCGGAGTACCGCGCGCCGGTGGCGCGCGTCAGGCCCGTGATCACGGCGAGTCGCACGGTCTCGGGCTTGGCCGCCTCGACCATCGCCTCCGTGGCCAGCAGCCGCCACACCCACTCGGCCTCCGCGAGCGTGACCGTCGGTCGCGGGTAGCGCCCCGCGACGGGCGCGGGGGCCTCCCCCTGCGGTCCGGGCCCGGTGGTGTCGTCCGCTGCGGTGCTCATGGGGAGAACCTACTTGCTTGGCACACTATTAGTGGTCGTCCGACACGGCGGAAGGCCCGCGCGCCACCCCCGGCACCCGGCACGCCGGACCGACTTTGCATACCTATGCGCGATGGCGCATACTCCTTCTCATGTCGAAGGTCCTCACCTCCCTGCCCACCGGCGAGCGCGTCGGCATCGCCTTCTCGGGCGGGCTGGACACCTCTGTCGCCGTCGCCTGGATGCGCGACAAGGGTGCCGTCCCCTGCACCTACACGGCCGACATCGGCCAGTACGACGAGCCGGACATCGCGTCCGTGCCGGGCCGCGCGGCGGCGTACGGCGCCGAGATCGCGCGCCTCGTCGACTGCCGCGCCGCGCTCGTCGAGGAGGGGCTCGCCGCGCTCGCGTGCGGCGCGTTCCACATCCGTTCCGGCGGCCGCGCGTACTTCAACACGACCCCGCTCGGCCGGGCCGTGACCGGCACGCTCCTCGTGCGCGCGATGCACGAGGACGACGTGCAGATCTGGGGCGACGGCTCGACCTTCAAGGGCAACGACATCGAGCGGTTCTACCGCTACGGCCTGCTCGCCAACCCGCACCTGCGCATCTACAAGCCGTGGCTCGACGCCGACTTCGTCTCCGAGCTCGGCGGCCGCACGGAGATGTCCGAGTGGCTCCTCGCCCACGGCCTCCCCTACCGCGACAGCACCGAGAAGGCGTACTCGACGGACGCGAACATCTGGGGCGCGACCCACGAGGCGAAGACGCTCGAGCACCTCGACACGGGCATCGAGACCGTCGACCCGATCATGGGCGTGCGGTTCTGGGACCCCGAGGTCGAGATCGCGACCGAGGACGTGACGGTCCGCTTCCACGAGGGCCGGCCGGTGGCGATCAACGGCCAGGAGTTCACGGACCCCGTCGCCCTCGTCGTCGAGGCGAACGCCGTCGGCGGTCGTCACGGCCTGGGCATGTCGGACCAGATCGAGAACCGCATCATCGAGGCCAAGAGCCGCGGCATCTACGAGGCGCCGGGCATGGCGCTGCTCCACGCCGCGTACGAGCGCCTCGTGAACGCGATCCACAACGAGGACACGCTCGCGCAGTACCACAACGAGGGCCGCCGGCTCGGCCGCCTCATGTACGAGGGCCGCTGGCTCGACCCGCAGGCGCTCATGATCCGCGAGTCGATCCAGCGCTGGGTGAGCACGGCCGTCACCGGCGAGGTCACGCTGCGCCTGCGGCGCGGCGAGGACTACTCGATCCTCGACACGTCCGGCCCCGCGTTCAGCTACCACCCGGACAAGCTCTCCATGGAGCGCACCGAGGACTCGGCGTTCGGCCCCATGGACCGCATCGGCCAGCTGACGATGCGCAACCTCGACATCGCGGACTCGCGCGCCAAGCTCGAGCAGTACGCGGGGCGCGGGATCGTCGGCACGTCGCACGCCGCGCTCATCGGTGCCGCGCAGCCGGGCGCGACCGAGCTCATCGGCGCCATGCCGGAGGGCGGCGCGGAGGTCATCGCCTCGCGCGGCACGGTCGACGGCGACGACGCTCTCCTCGACCGCGCCGCGATGGAGCTCGGGACCGACTGACGCACGACCGGAAGGGGCGACGGGTGGGGACGAGCGCGGGCGGTCTGCCGAGCACGATCGCCCTGCCCGTCGACCGCGAGCTCGTCGTGAAGAGGTCGCGGTTCCTCGCCCACCTCTCCCCCGTCGCGAGCGTCGCCGAGGCCGACGCGGTGGTGGCGCGCGTCCGCAAGGAGCACTGGGACGCGCGGCACCATTGCGTCGCCCTCGTCGTGGGCCCGCACGCCGACCAGCAGCGGTCCACGGACGACGGCGAGCCCTCCGGGACCGCGGGCGTGCCCATGCTCGAGGTGCTGCGGCACCGCGAGGTCACCGACGTCGTCGCCGTCGTCACGCGCTACTTCGGCGGCGTCCTGCTCGGCGCGGGCGGCCTCGTCCGCGCGTACTCGACGGCCGTGGGCGACGCGCTCGACGTCGCGCGCGTCGTGCGCCGCGCCGTGCGCACGGCCGTGACCGTCGACGTCCCGCACGCGCAGGCCGGGCGCCTGCACGGGGTCCTGCAGGACTGGGCCGGCGCGCACGACGCGGTGCTCGCGGGGGTCGAGTACCAGGAGGTCGCGCGGTTCTCGCTCCTCGTCGCCCCCGCCGACCTCGACCGGTTCGACGCGGACCTCGCGGCGGCCTCGGCGGGCGCGCTCACGGCCCGCCGGGGCGAGGAGCGCGTCGTCGACCTCGACCGCTGAGGCCCGGGGACGGCCGGGCGCCGGGCGCCGGGCTCAGTCGCTCACGCCGTCCGGGCCCACGACCGCGCCGTCCGGCACCCGTGCGGCGCCGCCCGCGTCGTCGAGGCGCGCCTCGTCCACGACCGTGACCCCGGCGCCGAACGACCAGTCGCCGCGCACCGCGAGCGAGCGCGCGCCGCGCAGCGACGGCGTGCCGTCGTCGAAGCGGGCGTCGAACGCCGCGACGGTCTTGTAGTACGCCGGGTCGAGGTCCACGAACGGTGCGTCCGTGCGCGCGACGAGGCGGTAGTCGTCGTCGAGGTCGTAGACGTCCGAGCGGAGCACGAGCAGGTCGTTGGTCGTCTTGACCGGCAGGAAACGGTCCCGGCCGACCTCGATCGCCACCGCGCCGTCGAACACCTCGACCGCCGCGCCCATCGCCGACTCGATCTGCACGACCTCCGGCGACGACGGGTCCGTGGGGTCGACCGTCTTCGTGTTGCGGATGAGCGGGAGCTCGAGCACCCCGCCCGTGCGCTCCAGCTCGGCCGCGAGCGCCTCGAGGTCGAACCAGAGGTTGTTGGTGTTGAAGTACCGGTGGCGCGTGATGTCGGCCGCGGCGTCCGCGTCGGCGTCGGGCGTCTGGGCGGTCTCGCGCAGGACGAGGCGGCCGTCGGCGCGGCGCACGACGAGGTGGCCGCCCTTGCGGTCGGCGGGGGTGCGGCGGGCGACCTCGGCGGCGAACGGGGCGCCGGACGCGGCGAACCAGCCGGCCATGGCGGCGTCGGGGGCCGCGCCGAGGTTGTCGGAGTTGGACACGCTCGCGTAGCGGTAGCCGGCGTCGAGGAGGGCGCGGACGGCGCCGGAGGCGTGGAGCGCGGTGTAGAGGTCGCCGTGGCCGGGCGGGCACCACTCGAGGTCGGGGTCGGCGGGCCAGTCGACGGGCGTGAGGTCGGTGGCGAGGAGCTTGGGCTCGCGGTTCTGGAGGAAGTCGAGCGGGAGCCCGGGGACGGCCAGGTCCTCGTAGGGGGCGAGCGCGGCGAGGGTGTCGGCCTGGGTGCGGAAGCTGTTCATGAGGAGCAGCGGGAGCGTGGCGCCGGTGGCGCGCCGGGCGGCGCGGACCTGGCCGACGATGACGTCGAGGAACGTGAGGGGCCGCGGCGTGCCGCGGTCGGGGTCGGCGTCGCGGACGGTGAGGAGCGACTTGGCGCGGTCCATGCCCATGGAGGTGCCGAGGCCGCCGTTGAGCTTGACGATCGCGGTGCGCTCGAGGGCGGCGCGCGCGTCGGCGTCGGGGACGTCGAGGGCGTCGCGGTGCGCGACGTCGGTGAGGGGCTCGACGTCGGCCTCGGGGACGAGGCCGGTCTCGCCGGACTGGAGGAGCCGGTAGAAGCGGGTGAAGACGTCGATGGCCGCGGGGGCGACGCCGGCGTCGCGCATGCGCTGCTGAGACTGGTCGAGTCCGTTCGTGCTGCCCTGGCTGGTCATGTCCCGATGCTAGGGGTGGGTGCCCGGGCGCGGCTCGGGCGAGGGGTGAGAGCCAGGTCACACGCCTACCGTGGGGGGATGGACGGGGGCTGGCCGGGCCCGTGGTTCTGGGCGGGCGGGTACGACGTGGCGCGCGAGGTGCTGCAGCGCGGCACGGCGGCGGTGCTCGTCGTGGCGTTCTGGGCGGTGCTGCGGCAGTGGCGCCCGCTGCTGGGGGTGCGCGGCCTGACGCCGGTGGCGGGCGTGGTGGCGCGCTCGTCGTGGCGGAGCGCGCCGAGCGTGCTGCGGTGGTGGCGCTCGGACCGGTTCGTCGTGGGCCTCGGCGGGGCGGGGGCCGGCCTGGCGGCGCTGCTCGTGGCGGGGGTGCCGCAGCGGGGCCCGTGGTGGGTGACGACGATCGCGTTCCTCGTGCTGTGGGCGGCGTACCTGTCGGTCGTGAACGTCGGGGGGCGGTTCTACGGCTTCGGGTGGGAGTCGCTGCTGTGCGAGGTGACGTTCCTCGTCGCGTTCCTGGGGTCGTCGGGCGAGGGGGTCGCTCCCCCGCTGGTGGTGCTGCTGCTCGTGCGGTGGTGCCTGTTCCGGGTCGAGCTGGGGGCGGGCCTCATCAAGGTGCGGGGCGACCGGGCGTGGCGCCGGCTGACGGCGCTGGACTTCCACCACGAGACGCAGCCGCTGCCGGGCCCGTTCTCGTGGCACGCGCACCACCTGCCGCGGTGGTGGCACCGGGTCGAGGTGGTGGGCAACCACGTGACGCAGCTCGTGGTGCCGTTCGCGTTCTTCGCGCCGCAGCCGGTCGCGAGCGTCGCGGGCGGGCTCGTGGTGCTCACGCAGGCGTGGCTCGTGGTGACGGGCAACTTCGCGTGGCTGAACTGGCTGACCATCGTCCTGGGGGCGTCGCTGGTCGGCGACGCGTCGTGGGCGTGGCTGGGCGAGCGGGTGGGCGTCGGCCCGGGGCCGGCCGGGGCGGACGACGCCGCGGCCGCGGGCGGGCCCGTCGCCCTGGTCGTGGTGGTGCTCGCGGTGGGCGCGCTGCTGGTCGTGCTGTCGTGGCGCCCGGCGCGCAACCTCGTGGCGCGGCGCCAGCTGATGAACGCGAGCTTCGAGCCGCTGCGCCTGGTCAACGCGTACGGCGCGTTCGGCACGGTGTCGCGGCGGCGGGACGAGGTGGTGCTGGAGGGGTCGACGGCCCGGTACCCGGGGCCGGAGGACTGGGTCGAGTACGCGTTCCGCGGCAAGCCGGGCGACGTGACGCGACGACCGCCGCAGGTCGCCCCGTACCACCTGCGGCTGGACTGGCAGATGTGGTTCCTCGCGCTGGGCTCGCCCGAGGTCGGGTGGTTCGAGGTGCTGCTCCTGCGCCTGCTGCAGGCGGACGCCGCGACGCTGCGCCTGCTGCGCGCGGACCCGTTCGCGCACGACCCGGCGGGGCCGGCACCCCGGTGGGTGCGCGCGCGCCTGTTCCGGTACCGGTTCTCCACGCGCGAGGAGCGGCGCGGCACGGGCGCGTGGTGGGTGCGGCGCGAGCTCGCGGTGCTCGTCGAGCCGGTCGACCTGGCGCGGATGCGCCGCCTGCTCGGGCCCGGGGCGTGAGGGAGGCGCCCAGCGGGTGAGACGGTCGCCGGTCCGCGCACCACGCCGCGGGGGCGGCGCCTAGGCTCGGTCGTCGTGACCGCCCTCGCCGACACGTCCGTGCTGGACAACCCGCAGTGGCACTCCCTCGTGGGTGCGCACGCCCACCTGGCGGAGGGCGACGACCTCGTGCGGCGGTTCCCCGCCGACGTGTCGCCGTTCGCCGGGGTACGGGACTGGGCGGACCCGGGCGTGTGGGACGCGATCGTCGGACTCGTCGGATCCCGGGCTGCGTTCCCCGCGCCGCCCGTGGGCGTCGAGCTGCCCGCGGGCTGGGAGCCGCTGCTGCGGCTCGAAGGCGTCCAGCTCGTCGAGACCGACCGGCTCGCGCCGCGGCCCGAGACGGAGGCTGTCGTGCTCGGCGCGGCCGACGTGCCGGACATGCTCGCGCTCGTCGAGCGCACCCGACCGGGCCCGTTCCTCCCCCGCACGCACGAGCTGGGGCGCTACGTCGGGGTCCGCCGCGGCGGGCGGCTCGTCGCGATGGCGGGCGAGCGCCTGCAGCCCGCCGGGTGGACGGAGATCAGCGCCGTGTGCACGGACGTCGAGCACCGCGGCCAGGGCCTCGCCTCGCGCCTCGTGCTCGACGTCGCGTTCCACGCGCGCGAGCGCGGCGACCGCGTCCTGCTCCACGCGGCCGCGGACAACCACGCCGCGGTCGCGGTCTACGAGCGGCTCGGGTTCGCGCTGCGCCGCCGCACGACGTTCGGCACGGTCCGCACCCCCTGACGCGGCGGCCTACTCGAAACGGGACGGGTCCCCGGCCCCGACGCGCACGACCTCGGGCACGCCGTCGGACGCGTCGACGACGGTCGTCGGGGCGCTCCCGCGCTCGCCCCCGTCGACGACGGCGTCGACCACGTGGTCGAGCTCCTCCTTGATCTGCCACCCGTCGGTCATCGCCTCGTCGGAGCCGGGCAGGATGAGCGAGCTCGACAGGATCGGCTCGCCGAGCTCGGCGACGATGGCCTGCGCGACGGGGTCGGCGGGGATCCGCACGCCCACCGTCCGCTTCTTGGGGTGGGCGAGCCGGCGCGGCACCTCGGACGTCGCGCGCAGGATGAACGTGTACGGGCCGGGCGTCGCCGCCTTGATCGCGCGGAACACGGCGTTGTCGACCATGACGAAGTGGCCGAGCTGGGCGAAGTCGGCGCACACGAGCGTGAAGTGGTGCCGGTCGTCGAGGTGGCGGATGCGGCGGATGCGGTCGGCGCCGTCGCGGTCGTCCATGCGGCACCCGAGCGCGTAGCCGGAGTCGGTCGGGTAGGCGACGAGCGCGTCGTCGCGCAGCATCGCCACGACCTGCGCGATCGTCCGGGGCTGCGGATCCTGCGGGTGGACGTCGAGGTAGCGGGCCATGCGCCGAGCCTAGGCGCGGGCCTCCGGGTGCGCTCCCGCGGACGCGCCGTCGGGCACGGCGGCGAGGACCCGGCGCAGCTCGTCCGGGCTCGCGTTGCCGCCCGTGCACACGACCCCGACGCGCCGCCCCGCGAACCGGTCCGGGTCGGCGAGCACCGCCGCGAGCCCCGCCGCGCCGGCGGCCTCGGCGACGGTGCGCGCCCCGGTGAGGAACAGGCCCGCGGCGCGGTCGATCGCGTCGTCGTCGACGAGGACGAAGTCGTCGAGGTGCTCGCGCAGGACCGCCTGCGTGAGCGCGAATCCGCACCCGGTCGCGAGGCCCTCGGCGCGGGTCGTGCTGGGCACCGCGCGCAGCGTCCCGGCCCGCCACGAGTCGTGCGCGGCGGGCGCCGCCGTCGACTGGACCGCGACCACCTCCAGCCCGGGCGCGAGGGCGCTCGCGACGAGGCAGGCCGCGGCGGCGCCGCTGCCCCCGCCGACGGGGACGACGAGCGCGTCGAGGTCCGGCGCCTGCTCGAGGAGCTCGAGGTAGGCGGTCGCGACGCCCGCGACGAGCGGCGGCTCGTTGGCGGCGCTCACGAGGCGCGCGCCCGACGCGGCCGCGAGCGCCGTCGCGTGCTCGCGGGCGTCGTCGAACGTCGCGCCGTGCAGCACGAGGCGCGCGCCGAGGTCGCGCACCGCGCGCGCCTTGGTGGGGTTGGGGTCGGTGGGCATGACGACGGTGCACGGGGTGGCGGTGGCGCGCGCGGCGTACGCGACGGCCTGGGCGTGGTTGCCGGTGGAGAACGCGACGACGCCGCGGGCGCGCTCGGCGTCGGGCATGCCGAGCAGGAGGGTGAGGGCGCCGCGGACCTTGAACGCACCGGTCGGCTGGAGGTTCTCGTGCTTGACGACGACGCGGGCCCCGGTCGCGGCGTCGAGCGGGGCATAGGTGCGGACCGGGGTGGGCTCCAGGTGGGCGGCGAGGGTGCGGCGTGCGGCGAGGCCGTCGCGCAGCGTCGGCGGGTCCGGGACGGGCGGTGACGTGGCGGGCGGGTGCGCGGCGCTGGTGGGCATGGGTCCACGGTCCCCCCGTGCGACGCATCGGTCCAATGCCAGTTCTGGGGGTATCGATAGACGGCGTCGATGGGTCTAGGGTCGCGGCATGGACCTGACGAGGTTGCGCGTGCTCGCGGCGGTGGCGCGCGAGGGGTCGGTGACCGGCGCGGCGCGGGCTCTGCACTACGCGCAGCCGTCGGTGAGCCACCACCTCGCCCGGCTCGAGGCCGAGGTCGGCGTGCCGCTGCTGGAGCGCGCGGGCCGCGGGGTGCGCCTGACGGACGCGGGCCGGCTGCTGGCGGCGCGCGCGGAGGAGATCCTCGGCCGCGTCGGGGCCGCGCGCGAGGAGGTCGAGGCGCTGGCGGGGCTCGCGGCGGGACGCGTGCGGCTCGCCGCGTTCCCGTCAGCGCTCGCGACCCTCGTGCCCGACGTCGTGGCGCGGGTCGGGGCGCAGCACCCCGGGCTGGGCGTGAGCCTCGTGGAGGCCGAGCCGCCCGAGGCGCTGGCGGCCCTGCGCCGCGGCGCCGTGGACGTGGCGCTCGTGTTCGAGCACGACCGCTCCCCCGCGGACGTCGAGGGGCTCGTCGCGGTGCCGGTGCTCGAGGAGGGGCTGTCGGTCGTCACGGCTGCAGGGCCCGTCGGCCCGCCCGGCGCGGCCGACCCTGCGAACCCTGCGGACCCCGCGAACCCTGCGGATCCCACGAACGCCGCGGACCCCGCGGACTCGGGGCACGACGGCCCCGACCTCGCGCGGCTCGCGGGCACGCCGTGGATCGCGGGCTGCGAACGGTGCCGCGCGGACCTGGTCGCCCGGTGCGAGAGCGCGGGCTTCACCCCGCGCGTCGCGTTCGAGACGGACGACTACGTGGCGGTGCAGGCGCTCGTCGCGGCGGGCGTCGGGGTGTCGCTGCTGCCCGACCTCGCGCTGCGCGCGCACCGGGACCCGCGCGTGGCGGTCCGGCCCCTGCCCGGCGCCGCGCGCCGCGTGCTCGCGGTGACCTACGGCGACCGTCCCCCGCCGGGGGCGCGGGCCGTCGTCGACGGCCTCGTGCGCGCGGCGTCGGCCTGACCGGCTCGCGGCGGCGCCCCCGCAGCGGCCGGGGCGCGCGGCTCAGGCGACGACGGCGACCTCGGGGGCCGCGAGGACGAGCAGCACGACGCACAGCGCGGCGACGGCCATCGACAGCGCGAAGGGCGCGCGCGAGGCCGGGCGCGCGAGCCCGACGACGCCCGCCCCGGCGGCCACCGCGAGCGCGAGGACCCCGCCGGCCCAGGCCGTGCCCGTCGGCGGGCCCGCGGGGGCGAGCACGACCACGGCCACGGCGGCGCCCAGCAGGACCGGGGCGAGGACGCTCGCGCGCCGTCGCCCGAGCCGGTGGGGCAGGCCGCGCACCCCCGTCGCCGCGTCGTCCTCGAGGTCGGGCAGCGTGTTCGCGACGTGCGCCCCCGCCCCGAGCAGGGCGGCGGCCACGAGCGCCCACGGCGCGGGCACGGCGGGCCCCGGGGCCGCGAGGACGACGAACACCGCGAGGAGCGCGAACGAGACGGCGTAGGGCGCCCAGGACCAGGCGGTGGCCTTGAGCCGCGCGTTGTACGCCCACGCCCCGGCCACGGCGACGAGGTGCACGAGGCCGGGCACGAGTCCGGTCGCGAACGAGAGGCCCGCGCACGCCGCGAGCGCGAGGAAGGCGCCGGTGCGCAGCGCGGACGGCGTGACGAGACCGGCGACGACGGGCTTGTCGACGCGGCCCACGGCGCGGTCGCGGTCGGCGTCGATCCAGTCGTTGGACCAGCCGACTGAGAGCTGACCGGCGAGCACGGCCGTCGTGACGAGCACGGTCGTGCGCGCCCCCGCGCCGATGCCCACGGACAGCGCGCACGCGAGCGCGGTGACGAACGCCGCGGGCGCCGCGTGCGCGGCGAGCACGAGGCCGCGCAGGGTGACCGGCCGCGAGGACGGTCCCGCGCCGGCCCGGCCCGGCCCGGTGGGGTGCGCCATGCGGGCACGCTAGCAGCGCCGGGCCCCGGCCGACCGCTGCACGCTCCCCCGCGCGAACCGCCGGGCACGGTGGGAGCATGCGGACATGTCGCGTGTCGTCGCGGTCGGGACCGCGCTGCCGGATCGCCGCCACAGCCAGGCCGAGATCGCCGAGGTGGTCGCGCCGATCGTCACCGACGACCCGGTGCGGGCCGCGCTGGCCCGGCGCCTGCACGCGCACGCCGGCATCGAGCACCGCCACCTCGCCCTGCCCCTCGACGCGTACGCGGGGCTGCGCACGTTCGGGGCCGCGAACGACGTGTTCCTCGAGGTGGCCACCGACCTCGCCGCCGACGCCGCCGCCCGCGCGCTGGCCGAGGCGGGTCTCCGGCCGGGCGACGTCGACCACGTCGTCCTCACGTCGGTGACGGGGATCGGGGCGCCCTCGGTGGACGTCCTGCTCGCCGAGCGGCTCGGGCTGCGCTCCGACGTGCGCCGCACGCCGTCGTTCGGGTGGGGGTGCGCGGGCGGGGCAGCGGGCCTCGCACGCACCGACGACCTCCTGCGCGGCCGGCCCCGCGACGTCGCGCTGCTCGTCGCGGTCGAGCTGTGCTCCCTCACGCTGCAGCACGGCGACGACTCGACGGCCAACCTCGCCGCGTCGGGGCTGTTCGGCGACGGCGCCGCGGCCGTCGTGCTCGTGGGCGACGAGCACCCGCTCTCCCGGCCGCGCCCGGGGGCGGCGGCGCCCGCGCACCGCCCGGCGCGCGTCGTCGACTCGCGCTCCACGCTGCACCCCGGCACCACGGGCGACCTCGGGTGGCGCGTCGGGGACACCGGGTTCGAGGTCGTGCTCTCCGCCCGGCTGCCGGACCTCGTGGGCGCGCACCTGCTCGGCGACGTCAAGGCGCTGCTCGTCGAGCACGACCTCGTGCCCGCGCAGGTGCCGACGTGGGTCGTGCACGCCGGCGGGCCGCGCATCCTCGACGCCGTCCGCGACGCGCTCGACCTCGACGAGCAGGACCTGCGGCACTCCCGGGCCAGCCTGCGCGAGGCGGGGAACCTGTCCTCGGCGTCGGTGCTGCACGTGCTCGCCGCGACCCTGGAGGCGTCGACCGCCCCGCCCGGGTCGCCCGCGGTGCTCGTCGCGTTCGGACCCGGCGTGAGCACCGAGCTCGTGCTGCTGCGTCTCGACGGCGCACCGCGGTCCGGTCCCGTGCGGGCACGCACCGCGGGGGCCGTGGCGTGAGCCTCGCCTGGTACGCGGCCCTCGTCGCCGCGACCGCCCTCGAACGGCTCGCGGAGCTCGTCGTCTCGGCGCGCAACGCGCGCTGGTCGTTCGCGCGCGGCGGCATCGAGACCGGGCGGGGGCACTTCCCCGCGATGGTCGCCCTGCACACGGGCCTGCTCGTCGCGTGCGTCGTGGAGGTCTGGGCCGCCGACCGCCCGTTCCTGCCGTGGCTCGGCTGGCCGATGCTCGTGCTCGTCCTCGCGAGCCAGGGCCTGCGCTGGTGGTGCATCGCGACGCTCGGCCCCCGGTGGAACACGCGCGTCATCGTCGTGCCGGGCCTGCCGCTCGTGGACCGCGGGCCCTACCGGTGGCTGCGCCACCCCAACTACGTCGCGGTCGTCGTCGAAGGCATCGCGCTGCCGCTCGTGCACACCGCCTGGGTCACGGCGCTCGCGTTCACCGTGCTCAACGCGGTGCTGCTCGCCCGGTTCCGCATCCCCGCGGAGGAGCGCGCGCTCGGCCTCCTGCCGCCCGTCGCCCCGCGACCGGGGACGGGGGCGGCCACGCCGTGACCGGACCGGTCGACGGGCCGGTCGACGGGCCGGTCGACGTGCTCGTCGTGGGCGGCGGCCCCGTCGGGCTCGCCGCCGCGATCCACGCGCGGCGGGCCGGTCTCGACGTCCTCGTCGTCGACCGCCGCGCGGCCGTGCAGGACGGGCCGCTCGACAAGGCGTGCGGCGAGGGGCTGCTGCCCGGGGCGCTGGCTGCCGTCCGCGCGCTCGACGTCGACCCGGCCGGCCACCCGCTCGCCGGCATCAGCTACCGCGCCGCCGGCCGGCACGGCGACGTGCGCCACGCCGACCACGTCTTCGCCGCCGGGCCGGGGCGGGGCGTGCGGCGCACGACCCTGCACGCGGCGCTGCGCGACCGGGCGCTCGCCCTCGGCGCGCAGGTGCGCCACGCGACGCTGCGCGACCTGCGCCAGGACGCGTCGGGCGTCGACGCCGTCCTCCTCGACCCCGCCGCGGCGTCCACCGGGTCCGGCGGTCACGGCGAGCCCGGACCCGGCGACGGCCTGGTGCGGGTGCGCGCGCGCCACGTCCTCGGGTGCGACGGCCTGCACTCGACCGTGCGCCGGCTCGCCGGGCTGGACGGCGCGCCCTACCGCGCGGCCGCGGACCGCTACGGCCTGCGCACGCACTACCGGGTCGCGCCGTGGACGGACCTCGTCGAGGTCCACTGGGCCGCGCACGCCGAGGCGTACGTGACGCCCGTGGCCCCCGACCTCGTCGGCGTCGCCGTCCTCGGCCCGCGCGCGGACCGCGACGCGCGCAGGCGCCCGGGCGACTCGCACGACGACGCGCAGGGCGGTCCGCAGGGCGGTGCGCACGGCGGGGGCCCACCCGCCGTGTTTGGGGAGCTCGCCGAACGCCTGCGAGGGGCGCCCGTCGCCGGCCGCGTGCTCGGCGCGGGCCCGCTGCGTCGTCGCGCCCGGCGGCGCACCGCCGGCCGGGTACGCCTCGTCGGGGACGCGTCGGGGTACGTCGACGCGCTCACGGGCGAGGGCGTGCGGGTCGGGCTCGCCCAGGCCGAGGCCGCGGTGCGCCATCTCGACGACGCCGCCGCGTACGAGCGCGCGTGGGTCCGCGCGACGCGCGACTACCGCGTCCTGACGACCGGGCTGCTCGCGTGGGCAGCGAGCCCCGCGCGCGGCGCGATCGTCCCCGCCGCGCACGCCGCCCCCTGGCTGTACGGCGCGGTCGTGGAGCGCCTCGCGCGCTGAACGTCCCGCGCCCGGTGCGGCCCGCGCGCGGCCCGCGCGCGGTGCGTCCCGCGCCGCCGACGGCGTGCGTGCGTCCCGGCCACCTCCCAGGCTGGACGGATGACGACGCCCTCCCCCGGCACCGACGTGCCCGACGACCCCGGCGCCCGACCGGTCGCGCTCGTCACGGGCGCGGAGTCGGGCATCGGCCGCGCGACCGCGGTCGCGCTCGCCGCCGACGGGTACGACCTCGGCCTGTGCTGGTTCTACCCGGAGCATGACGTCGAGGAGACCGCCCGGCAGGTGCGCGCGCAGGGCGCCCGGGCGGTGACGCGCCGCGTGGACGTGCGCGCGCTGGACGTGCTCGCGCCCGCGGTCGACGCGCTCGCCGCCGAGCTCGGCCGCCTGGACGCGCTCGTGAACGTCGCCGGCACCGGGACGGCGACGCCGCTGCTCGACCTCGACCTGCCCACGTGGCGCGAGGTGCTCGCGACCGACCTCGACGGCCCCTTCGTCCTCCTGCAGGCCGCCGCGCGGCGCATGGTCGCGGGCGGGCGCGGCGGGCGCGTCGTCAACGTGACGAGCGTGCACGAGCACCAGCCGCGCGTCGGCGCCGCGCCGTACTGCGCCGCGAAGGGCGGCCTCGGGCTGCTCACCCAGGTCGCGGCCCTCGAGCTCGCCGAGCACGGCATCACCGTCAACGCCGTGGCGCCCGGCGAGATCGCCACCGCCATGACCGGCCAGGAGGACGAGGACCCGCGCACGACCCGCCGCCCCGGCGTGCCGCTCGGGCGCCCCGGCGACGCGCGCGAGGTCGCGGCCGTCGTCGCGTTCCTGTGCGGCCCCTCCGCGTCGTACGTCACCGGGGCCTCGTGGGCCGTCGACGGCGGCATGCTGCGGATGGGCCCGACGGCCGGCTCCCACCTCACGTCCGACGACTGGCGCCGACCCTGACCGCGCCCACCACCCGACCGCGAGACGCCACCCGACCGCAAGACGCCACCCGACCGCAAAGACGCCACCCGATCGCGAGACGCCACCCGACCGCGAGACGTCACCCGACCGCGGAGCACCACCCGAGCGAGGAGCACCCGATGACCCAGCCGACCGGACCCGACCCCGACCCGACCGCGTCCACCGGGCGCTCGCCCGCCGCGGACTTCTCCGCGAGCGGCGACGTCCAGCCCGGCGAGACCCCGCCCGCCGAGGACCAGGTGAGCGCGCCGCAGGGCCACGAGGAGCACGGCCCGGCGAGGGCCGTGCCGTGGCTATGGATCGGGGTGATCGGCGGCGTCGCCGCACTCGTCGCGCTGTTCTTCGTCGGCTACGCCGTGGGGCTGCTCGGCTGAGCCGGCGAGGCGCTGTCGGCGCCGCCCGCTAGCGTGCCGCCGTGACCCTGCACCTGCGTGTTCTGCCCGACCGGTTCGTCCTCGCCCACGACCCGGGGGCGACGTTCCCCGAGGACGACGAGTGGGTCGCGCTCGTGCGCGCCCCCGAGGGCCTGACGGTCCTGCGGCACGCGTCGCCCTTCGGTGGCGACGGGGACCGCTGGGCCGGCTTCTACGCCGACCCGCACGGCCTCGACGTGCCGGGCGTGCTCGCGTCGGTGATCGCGCCGCTCGCGGACGCGGGCGTCCCGGTGTTCGTCGCGTCGACCTTCCACGCCGACCTCGTGCTCGTGCCCGAGGACCGCCTGCCCGGCGCGACCGACGCCCTGGTCGACGCCGGGCACGCGGTGGACGCGCCGCGCTGAGCGGTCAGCCCCGCGCGAGCAGGACCTCGGCCCGCTCGCGCGTGAGGAACGCGAGGAGCGCGTCCTTCTCGCCCACCCGGACCTGCTCGGTCGTCTCGAACCCGAGGGCGCGCATGCGCGCGTGCGCGCGCTCGTTCGCGACGTCGGGCTCGACGACGACCCGCCGCACCCACGGGTCGGCGAAGAGGAACTCGACCAGGACGGCGCCCAGCACGCGCCACAGGTCCGTCCCGGCGGGCCCGCGGCCACCGAGGAACAGGTGCATGCCGACGTCGCCGGGCTGCACCGCGTACGACTCGCCGACCGGGTCGTGCGCCGGCTCGTAGGTCTGCAGCAGCACGACGGGATGCTCGTCCCAGCGCACGAGGAAGGCGTGGTGGGTGGGCAGCGAGCCGACGTACGCGTACAGGTCCCGCAGCTCCGTGCGCGAGAGCTCGCCGAGGCCCCAGAAGCGGGCCCGCGGCTGCGTGACCCACGCGTGCAGCACGTCGAGGTCGGCGTCGGGGTCGAGCACGCGCACGGTGACGCGCCCGCCCTCGGGCAGGTCGTGCGCGCGCAGCAGCTCGCCGGGCGCGCCGGTGGGCAGCCGCCCGACGGTGCCGTCGGCCGCGGCGCTCCCGGTCCCGGCGGTCCCGGGCTCGGCCTGCGCGGCGGTCCCGGGCTCGGCCTGCGCGGCGGTCGCGGTCCCGGCGGTCCCGGGCTCGGCCTGCGCGGCGGTCGCGGTCCCGGCGGTCCCGGGCTCGGCCTGCGCGGCGGTCGCGGTCTCAGCGGTCCAGGTCTGGGTCTTTGTCTCGGTCTCGGTCTCGGCGGTCATCGGGTCTCCTCGAGGCGGAGCAGGGTCCAGTCGGTGACGACCGGCACCGTCGCGGCGTCGGCCCACGCGGGGTGCTGGTCGGCGAAGTGGCGCGAACGGGGGTCGCCGCTCGCCCCGAACGGCACGCCCCAGCGGCTCGCGTCCCGGTCGGCGAGGTCCCACACCCAGCGGGCCACCGACCCGCGCACGCACGTGTCCGTGACGCCGGGGCTCGTCGCGGTGCAGCGGACCGTGTCGGTGTCCCCGGACAGCGGGAGCGGCTCCACGCGCGGCGCGTCGGCGCCCGGGACGTCGAGCAGCACGTGCAGGCCGAGGACGCGGTGCGCGTCGCCCCAGACCGGAGCGACCGGGGCGTCGACACCGTCGGCTTCGTCGGCTTCGTCGGCACCGTCGGCACCGCCGGCACCGCCGGCACCGCCGGCACTGCCGGCTCCGTCAGCATCGTCGGCGGCACCGTCGGCACCGGCGTCGTCGCCCGCGTCGTCACGGGCCGGGCCCGCGACGACGTCCGAGAGCGCCGCCCACGCCTCGGCCCGGCCGTCGACGCCGAGCCACGCGGCGTCGAGCAGGGCGGGGAGCGCGTCGGCGGCCCGCGCGACGACCGAGAACCAGGGCGCGAAGACCTCGTCGAGGCCGTGCGGGGCGTGCAGGGGCGCGAGGGCGGGGTGCGCGGCGACGCGGCGCACGAGCGCCCCGCGCCATGCCGCGAAGAGGGCCGCGTCGCGGCTCGCGGCGTCCATCCGCCGGTCCCACGACCGCAGCCGGGCGGCGGCGTGCGCCACGGCGGCGGGCACGGGCCCCGGCGGCTCCGCCAGGTGCGCGAGCAGCCGGTTCGCGCCGAGGTGCACGACGTCGCCGTGCACGCGGCCCTGGTCGGTCGCGCCGAGCGGGCGGTCCGCGTCCGCGAGGATCCGGCGGATGCGCCGCGCGCGGTGCGGCGGGGCGTAGACGCGCCCGAGCGCGATGCCGGCGCGCGCGGGTCGCTCGTTCGCGTCGACGGCGACGTCCTCGACCACGACGGGCGCGGGCAGGTCGGTCCACGGCCGGGGCCGCGCGGCGTCCGACCACGCCGGCACGGGCAGCGCCCGCTCCGCCTCCCCGCGCCGTGCCACGCGGCCCGCGGTGAGGCTCAGCGCGGTGCGGCGGTCGGCGGCGAGCACGCGGTTCACGGGGTCGACCCAGCCGGTGAACGCGTCGGCGACGTCGTGCGCCGAGCGGGCGTGCAGCAGCCGCCGCCACGCTCCGACCCCGAGGTCGGCGTCGACGCGCGCGGGCAGGCGCACGGCGTAGGTGCGGTCGGCCCCCGGCCCGCCCGTGACGACCACGCCGCGCGCCGTCTCGAACGTCTCGACGCGGTGCTCGACCGGTCCGCCCGGCGCGCGCACGCGCACCGTCGCGACGACGGCGTCCACGGGCTCGGGCCCGTCGGGGCCGAGCGCCTCGACGGCACCGTCCGCCGTGCGGGTCAGGCGCTCGGCGAGCACGTCGACGTGGTGGGCCATCGCGTTCGTGATGCCCCACGCCGCGTCCCCGGCGTGCCCGAAGTGGGGCACGCCGGGGACGCCGGGGAACGCGAGCCCCACGACGTCGTACGCGTCGCACGCGAGCCGGACCTGCTGGTAGACCCCGGGGAGCTCGAGGAGGCGGTGCGGGTCGCCCGCGAGCAGGGGCGCGCCGCTCGTCGTCTGCGCGCCCGCGAGCGCCCACGCGTTCGACCCGGACGCCGGGCCGCCGTCGACCGCGAGCAGGTCGAGCACCCCGGCGGTGCGCCCGGGCGGGGCCGCGGCGCCGAGGGTGCGCGCGACGTGGTCGCGCCACAGGACGTGCGGGAACCCGGAGAACAGGACGTGCGCGACGAGGAACACCCCGAGCGGGGCCCACGCGGCCCACGGCTCGTGCGGGGGCAGGTCGCCGCCGCCGGGGAAGCCGGGGTCGGCCAGGGCGTGCATCTCGGGGACGTCGCGCCCGCGCACAAGGCCCTCCTCGACGCCGGCGGTGTACGCGTCGACCCACGCGCGGTCGTCGTCCGCGAGCGCCGCGTAGGCGCGCCGCGCGGTGTCGGCGAGGCGCACGCGGTGGGCGAAGCAGTCCCACACGAGGCCGGGCGCGCCGATCCGCTCGGCGAGCCGACCCTCGGCGCGCCACCGGTCGACCTCGATCTGCCAGCCCCGGTCGAGCGAGGTGACGTAGCCCTGGCCGCGCGCGAGCGCGAGCTCGTCGGCGGCCCGCACGTGCGGCACGCCCCAGGCGTCGCGGTGCACCGTGAACCCGCCCGGCGGCGGCCCGCCGGGCGCGGGGCCGGGCGTCTCACGCACGGCGGGCCGCGGGGTTGGCGAGCGTGCCCGCGTAGAGCAGGGACGCGGACTGGTCGGCGAGGTCGACCATCTGCAGCGTGTTGCGCAGCTGGAGCCGGTTGAGGCACGAGTGCGCGAACCGCTGGGCGCGCAGGTCGACGCCGGTCTCCAGGTCGGGGTGGTCGGCGCGGTGCTCGTCGAGGCACTCCCCGACGAGGGCCCAGAAGCGGTCCTCGGCGAGCACGCCGTCGCCGGCGAGGATCGCGCCGAGGTGGCGCAGCACGCCGTCGTACACGTCGGTGAAGATCGCGAGCGCCTTCTCGGTGTCGTCGACGACGGCGCGCACGCGCTCGACGCCGGGCGGCAGGGCGCGCTCGCCGAGCACGGCGACCTCCTCGCCGACGTCCTTCATGAACGCGCGCACCACCACATGGTCGCGCAGGACGAGGATGAGGTTCTCCCCGTGGGGCATGAACGCGAGGTCGTGCGCGAGCAGGGCGTGCGCGAGCGGGCGCAGGTAGGCGCGCAGGTACGCGCGCACCCAGTCCTGCGCGTCGACGCCGGACGCGCGCACGAGCGCGGTCGCGTACGCGGCGCCGTGGGCGTCGCGGTGCAGCAGGGACGCCATGGTCGCGAGCCGTTCGCCGGGCGCGGTGCGCGGCACGGGGCTCTCGCGCCACAGGGCGGCGAGCATCTTGCGGTGCGCCGAGGGCGTGGCGGTGCGGTGGTAGACGTCGCCCGTGTAACCGACCGAGGCGAGCTCGCGCAGCACGGTGAAGCCGCTGCCGCCGAGCTCGGGGTCGGCGTCGACGAGGCCCGCGACCCAGTCGTTGATCCGCGGGGTCGCGCGCATGTAGGCGGGCGACAGGCCGCGCAGGAATCCCATGTTCTGGATCGCGAGCGCGACCTTGACGTAGTGCCGCTCGGGCCGCGTGAGGTTGAACAGCGTGCGGATCGACTGCTGCGGCTGGTACTCGTCGGCGCCCAGGCCGACGGGCACGAGGTCGTCGCGCGCGACGTCGGCCGCGAACGTGATGGGCACGCGGTGCTCCCACTGCCACGGGTGCACGGGCAGGTAGAGGTAGTCGGCGAGGTCGAGGCCCCGGGCGTCGAGGCGCTCGGCGAACGCCGCGCGCTCGTCCGCGGTGAGCTCGGCGCCGTAGTGCCCGGCCTCGTCGAGGCCCGCGCCGAGCGCGAGGTGCGTGTGCTCGCGCCGCGCGGCGAGCCAGAGGAGCCGCACGCGGCCCGCGTTCTCGGGCGCGAACGCGCGGTACTCCCCGAGCCCGAAGCCGATGCGGCCGTTGTTCGCGACGAAGCCCGGGTGGCCCTCGGTCATCGCGGCCTCGACCTCCTGGAACGAGGCGTCGAGCAGGTCGGTCGCGCTCGGCCCGCCCTGCCGCTGCGCCCGGTCGAGCTTGGCGGTCGCGCTCGCGAGCGTCGAGGACACCTCCTCGAGGTAGGTCGCGAGCAGGCGGTCGGGGATGCGCAGGTCGGGCTGCAGCTCGACGACGAGGTCGAGGACGTCCACGGGCGCCTCGCGCCAGGGACTGTCCGCGTCGCCCGCGTCGCCCGCGTCGTCGCCGTGCCCGGCGTCGTCCGAGCGCACGAGGCGCCGGATCGAGGTCTCGTCGAGCACCCAGTGCTCGAGCGCGTGGCGGCGCGCGAGGAAGCGGTACTCGACGGTCCCGCCCGCGACGACCAGGACGTGCTCGCCCGGGCCGCCGGGCACGGACGGCTCGACGAGCGTGCGCGGCGCGAGGAGCCGCTCGTGCGTGAGCTCGGCGATCGTCTTGGCGACGAGGTGGCGGTGCGCGCGGTCGGCGAGGTCGGGCCGCAGGTGCGGCGCGGGGTCGACGCCGTCCCCGAGCGGGCTCGCGTCGAGGTCGGCGCGCGTCGCGACGGCGAGGTGCGCGCGCTTGCCCGGCAGGTCGAGCTCGCGCAGCACCCGGAACCCCGCCGCGGCGTTCTTCGCCGCGACCGCGGCGTTGCGCACGTCGGGCTCGACGACGACCCTCCGCGCGCCGCGCCCGTCCGGGGCGAGGCAGAAGCGCACGACGGCGCCCATGACGGCCGACGTGAGCCCGTGGCGCGACGCGGCGCCCTCGGCGGGCGGCGCGACGAGCAGGTGCATCCCGACGTCGCCCGGCTCGAGGAGCGCGACGGCGTCGGGCACGTCGGCGAGGGTCACGCGTGCGGGGTCGTACGTCTCGACGAGGAAAACCGGCTCGCCGTCGACGCGGCCGAGCCACGCGTCCTGGTGCGGGTGGGCGGCGACGCCGGCGAGGTAGTCGCGCACGCCGTCCACGTCGAGGTCGCCCATCTGCCAGAACGCCGAGCGCGGGTGCGCGAGCCAGCCCTGCACGAGCGCGGCGTCGCGCGCGGGATCGACGGGTTCGAGGCTCACGTCCGCGCGGCCCGTGCCGAGCCGGGAGCGCACGCGGAACGGTGTGGTGGGCTCTCCCGCCGCCGGCCCGGGCGCGTCGTCGCCGGGGACGCGGGCCAGGGTCCGGGTCGTGGTCGGTGCGCTCATCGCTCCTCCTCCGTGACGCCCGTCGGTCCGGTCGCGGCCGCGCCCACGGGTGGGTCGATCGCGCGCGTGTGCTCGTCGTCGGGCAGGCCGAACCGCTGGAACGCGATGCGCTCCTCGACGGGGTAGACCTCGCGGCCCGTGACGGTGCGCAGCACGACGGAGTTGCGCCACGCGGCGAACCCGAGGTCGGGCGCGGTGACGCCGTGCGTGTGCTCCTCGCCGTTGAGCACGTGCACGCGGCGCGCGGCGTCGACCGTGTAGTCGCGCGCGACGTCGAGACGGCCGAGCTCGTCGAACCGCAGCAGGTGGCGCACCGGGGCGAGGAACGCGGGCACGGACGCCGCGTACCCCGTCGCGGCGACGACGGCGCGCGTGCGGCGCTCGACCTCGCGGCCGAGCTGGGCGTGCCGCAGGCGCAGCACGTACTCCCCCGGCCCGTCGCCCGTGCCCGGCTCGTAGCGCGCCGCGACGACCTCGGTGTCGGTGAGGAGCGTCGTCGGCACGGGGGCGTCGAGGCTCAGGCGGTAGAGGGTGTCGTAGATCTCGTCGACGAGGTCGCCGCTGATGCCCTTGTACAACGCGCGCTGCTCGCGCCCGAGGAGCTGGCGCAGCTCGAGCGGCAGCGCGTGGAAGTGGTCGGTGTACTCGGGCGACGTCATCTCGAGCGTGAGCTTCGTGTACTCCATGGGGAAGAACCGCGGCGAGCGCGTCACCCAGTCGAGCCGGTAGCCCGCGTCCCGCGGCCCGCCGTGCACGCCCTCGAGCAGGTCGCGGTACACCTCGGCGGCGGACTGGCCGCTCCCGACGACGGTGACCGACCCGCTCGCGGCGAGGTCGCCGCGGCTCGGCACGTACCGCGCGCTGTGCACGAGCGGCCCGGCGCCGGGGTGCTCGCCCGCCGCGACCTCGTCCGCGAGCGCCCGCAGCGCGGGCGGCAGGACGGGGCTCGTCCCGACGCCGAGCACGAGGTGGCGACCGCGGTGCTCCTCGGTCCCGACGACCGCGCCGTCCGGGCCGAGCACGTCGGCGCGCACGACGAACGCGTCGGCCGCGTCGTCGCGCGTCACCTCGACCACCCGCCGCGACCAGCGCAACGTGTCGAGGCGGCCCGCGACCCAGCGGCAGTACGCGTCGTACTCGGCGCGCAGCGGGTAGAACGACTCGCGGACGTAGAACGGGTACAGCCGCCCGGTCGCCTTGAGGAACGCGAGGAACGAGTAGGGCGACGTCGGGTCGGCCATCGTGACGAGGTCGGCGAGGAACGGGACCTGGATGGTCGCGCCCTCGATCATCATGCCCGGGTGCCAGCGGAACTCGGGCGCCTGGTCGAGGAACACGGCGTCGACGTCCGCGAGCGGTGCCGACAGGGCCGCGAGGCCGAGGTTGAACGGGCCGATGCCGACGCCGACGACGTCGCGCACGGTCCCGGCGTCCGGCACGGGCGCGCTCATCGGGCCACCTCCCCGGCGGCGGCGAGGAGCGCGTCGTGCGCGCCGGCGTCGTCGGTGAGGAGCTCGTCGCGCTCGACGAGCGCCTGCGCGGTCGTGCGCACGAGGTCGAGCACGCGGCGCACGTCGTGCGGCGCGACGTCGGGGTTGAGGAGCGTGAGCTTGAGGCACGGCACGCCGTCGACGACCGTCTTGGCGACGAGCGCGCGGCCGGACTCGAAGAGCACGCGCCGCACGAGGGGCACGAGCCGGTCCGCGTGCTCGGGCGCGAGCCCGGCGGGCGCGTACCGGAACAGGACGGTCGACAGGTCCGTGCGGCCCACGACGTGCAGGTCCGGGTCGTCGGCGAGGTCGGCGTGCACGGCCGCGGCGAGGTCGCACACGGCGTCGACCATGCGCCCGATCCCGTCCGGGCCGAGCGCGCGCAGCGTGGCCCACAGCTTGAGCGCGTCGAAGCGCCGCGTCGTCTGCAGCGACTTGTCGACCTGGTTCGGCTCGGCGTTCTCGAGCGGGTTGAGGTAGTCGGCGTGCCACGCGACGCGCGCGAGGTCGGCGCCGTCGCGCACGAGCAGCGCGCTCGCGGAGACGGGCTGGAAGAACGCCTTGTGGTAGTCGACCGTGACCGACCGCGAGCGCTCGATCCCGTCGAGCAGGTGGCGGCGCGTGGGCGAGACGAGCAGGCCGCACCCGTACGCCGCGTCCACGTGCAGCCACGCGCCCGCCGCGTCGCACGCGTCGGCGACCGCGGCGAGCGGGTCCACGCAGCCGCGGTCCGTGGTCCCGGCGGTCGCGACGACCGCCATGACGACGTCGCCCGCCGCCGCGACCGCGTCGAGCGCGCCCGCGAGCGCCGCGGGGTCGAGGCGGCCGTCGGCGTCGGTCCCGACGGTGACGACCGCGTCCTCGGCGAGCCCGAGGAGGAACGCGGAGCGCGCGACGCTGAAGTGGCTCGACGCGCTCGTCAGGACGCGCAGGCGGGGCAGGACGCCGGCGCGGGCACTCCCGCGCGCTCGCTCGCGCTCGACCGCGTGCTCGCGGGCGAGGAACAGCGCCTGGAGGTTGGACTGCGTGCCGCCGGAGGTGAACACCCCGTCGCCGGCCGCGTACCCGACGCGGGCCGCGGTCCACGCCACGAGGCGGCGCTCCATGAGGGTCGCGACGGTCGACTGGTCGTACGTGTCCACGGACGTGTTGACCGCCGCGAGCATCGCCTCGGCGCCGACCGCGGGCAGCGCGACCGGGCAGTTGAGGTGCGCGGCGTACGCGGGGTCGTGGAACCACACGGCGTGCGTCGCGTAGAGCTCGGCGGTCTCGCGCAGCGCGGCGTCGGTCCCGGCGCCGGGGGCGTCGAGGTCGACGGCGTCGACGAGCGCGGCGAGCTGGGCGCGGCTCGCCCCGGACCAGGGCTGCGTGACGGCGCCGACCCGGGCCGCGACGTCGTCCACGACGGCGTGCAGCGTCGCGGCGTACGCGTCGGCGGTCGCGGTCGCGAAGAGCGCGGACGGCGCGCCGTGCGGGGCGCGGGACCCGGTCGCGGGCGCGACGGAGGGACGTGCTGAGGGCATGACGAGGCTCCTCGGTGCAAGGGAGAGGGACCGGGCGCACGACGCGCCCCGGCCTGCGAACCTGAGGTTTGGCTTGCCTAACCTAGCGCACGCGCGCGGGGCGTCAAGCGGGCCGTCCGTGACGTCCCGCACGGCGGGACGGGCACCCTCCCGGGACTCCCGGGCGGTCCCCCGTGGACGCGCGGCCCCGGCGGCGGGAGGATGGCAACCGGCCCGCCCCGGGCCCGCCGAGGAGGACGCGTGGAACCGACTGCACCGTCACGACCCGCCATCGTCACCGTCGACGACGACCCCGGGGTCTCGCGCGCCGTCGCGCGCGACCTGCGGCGCCGCTACGGGGACCGGTACCGCGTCGTGCGGGCCGAGTCCGGCGCCGACACGCTCGCCGCGCTGCGCGAGCTCGCGTTGCGCGGCGAGGACGTCGCCGTGATCCTCGCCGACCACCGGATGCCGCAGATGACGGGCGTCGAGCTGCTCGAGCAGGCGATGGACCTGTTCCCCGCCGCCCGCCGCGTGCTGCTCACCGCGTACGCGGACACCGACGCGGCGATCGAGGCGATCAACGTCGTGGACCTCGACTACTACCTGCTCAAGCCGTGGGACCCGCCCGAGGAGAAGCTCTACCCGGTCGTGGACGCCCAGCTCGAGGCGTGGCAGCGCGCGGACCGGCGCCGCCCCGCCGAGGCCGTCGTCGTCGGCCACCGCTGGTCGGCGCGCTCGTCCCAGGTGCGCGAGTTCCTCGCGCGCAACCGCGTGCCCTACCGCTGGTACACCTCCGACTCCGAGCAGGGCGCGCGCCTGCTCGCCGCCGCGCAGGCCGACGCGGCCACCCTGCCGCTCGTCGTCACGCCCGAGGGCGAGGCCCTCGTCGCGCCCGACGACGCGACGCTCGCCGAGCGGGTCGGGCTCGCCACGACGCCCACCGAGGAGTTCTACGACCTCGTCGTCGTGGGCGGCGGGCCGGCCGGGCTCAGCGCCGCGCTCTACGGCGCGTCGGAGGGGCTGCGCACCGTGCTCGTGGAGCGCACCGCGACGGGCGGCCAGGCGGGCCAGAGCTCGCGCATCGACAACTACCTCGGGTTCCCGGACGGGATCTCGGGCGCCCAGCTGGCCGAGCGCGCGCGGCGCCAGGCCGTGCGGTTCGGCGCCGAGATCGTCACGACGCGCGACGCGATCGAGCTCGACGTCGAGGGGTCGGCGCGCAGCGTCCGGTTCCCCGACGGGACGTCGATCGACGCGCACACCGTCATCCTCGCCTCGGGCGTCTCCTACCGGCTGCTCGACGGGCCCGGGCTCGGCGACCTCGTCGGGCGCGGCGTGTACTACGGCTCCGCGCTCACCGAGGCCGTGGCGTGCCACGACCAGGAGGTGTACGTCGTCGGCGGGGCGAACTCCGCGGGGCAGGCGGCCCTGTACCTCGCGCGCGAGGCGAAGCAGGTGACGCTCGTCGTGCGCGGCGACGCGCTGTCCCGGTCGATGTCGGCCTACCTCGTGGAGCAGGTCGAGGCCCACCCGCGCCTGCGCGTCCTCACGCGCACCGAGGTCGTGTCCGCCGAGGGCGAGGACCACCTCGAGCACCTGGAGCTGCGCGACGTCGACACGGGCACGACGACCCGCGTCGAGTGCGGGTGGGCGTTCGTCTTCATCGGCGCCGCGCCCCGCACCGACTGGCTCGACGGCGTCGTCGCGCGCGACCCGCGCGGCTACGTGCTCGCCGGGCCGGACCTGCCCCACGACGGCCTGCTGCCCGCAGGCTGGCCGCTGGAGCGCCCGCCGTACCACCTGGAGACGTCCGTCCCCGGGGTCTTCGCCGCGGGCGACGTCCGCGCCGAGTCCGCCAAGCGCGTCGCGTCCGCCGTGGGCGAGGGCGCGATGGCGGTCATGCTCGTGCACCGCTACCTCGAGCAGCTCTGAGACCCGCCCACGACCGCCACCGGAGGTGACGCGACCATGACCGGCACCGAGCACGACCCCGCGACCGACCCCGGCCCCACGAGCGCGACCGCGACGGCCGGCTGGCTGCCGTGCGACGTCGACGAGCTGCGCGCGACGTTCCTCTTCGAGCACCTCACCGACGACCAGCTCGCCTGGCTGTGCCGCAACGGGCACGTCGAGCACGCCGAGCCCGGGTGGCTGTGCCGCGAGGGCGAGCCCGCCGAGCGGTTCTACGTCCTGCTCGAGGGCGGCGTCGCGCTGTACCGGCGCGTGGGCACCGACGACGTCGAGATCAACCGCACCCACCAGGTCGGCGTGTACATGGGAGCGTGGAACGCCTACCTCGGCGACCGCCTGCCCCAGACCTACCTGCACAGCGTGCGCGTGCTGACCCCCTCGCGGCTCTTCGTGCTCGACGCGCACGACTTCGCCAAGCTCATGACCGAGTGGTTCCCCATGGCGGTGCACCTGCTGGAGGGCGTGTTCTGGGGCACGCGCGACGCGCAGCAGCTCGTCGGCCAGCGCGAGCGGCTCCTCGCGCTCGGGTCGCTCTCGGCCGGGCTCACGCACGAGCTCAACAACCCCGCCGCCGCGGCTGTGCGCGCCACGGGGACGCTGCGCGAGCGCGTCTCGGCGATGCGGCACAAGCTCGCCCTCATCGCCGACGGCCCCTACGACCGGGCGACGCTCGCCGTCCTCATCCGGCTCCAGGAGGAGGCGCTCGAGCGGTACGCCGACACGCGGCGGGCGGACGCCGTCGGCGCCCTGGAGACGTCCGACCTCGAGGACCGTCTCACCGACTGGCTCGACGACCACGGCCTGCCCGAGGGCTGGCGGGTCTCCCCCGCGCTCGTCCAGGCCGGGATCGACGAGGTGTGGCTCGACCGCGTCGCCGAGCGCGTGGACGCGGGCGCGCTCGGCGGGGCCGTGAGCTGGCTCGCGTACACGATCGAGACCGAGCAGCTCATGGCCGAGATCGAGGACGCGACCGTGCGGATCTCCACGCTCGTCGGCGCGGCCCGCCAGTACTCCCAGCTCGACCGCGCGCCGTTCCGCCCCGTCGACCTCCACGAGCTCCTCGACTCGACCCTGCTCATGCTGGAGCACTCGCTCGCCGGGATCGACGTCGTGCGCCGGTACGACCCGTCCCTGCCGCCCGTGCCCGTGTACGCGGCCGAGCTCAACCAGGTCTGGACCAACCTCGTGGAGAACGCCGCCCACGCGATGGGCGAGCCCGGCGCCCGCTCCGGCACGCTGACGCTCACCACGCGGCGCGTCGAGGACGCCGTCGAGGTCGAGGTCGCCGACACCGGGACGGGCATCCCCGACGACGTGCTGCCGCGCATCTTCGAGCCGTTCTTCACGACGAAGCCGGTCGGGCAGGGCACGGGCCTCGGCCTCGACATCTCCTGGCGCATCGTCGTGAACAAGCACCACGGCGACCTGTCCGTCACGTCCGCGCCCGGCGACACGCGGTTCGTCGTGCGCCTGCCGCTCGAGGCGCCCGCTCCGTCGGCGTCGTGACGTCGGGCCCTGCCGCCGGACCGCCCGCGGACTCGTCGCCCGTCGGCGCGTCGCCCGTCGGCGAGGAGCGGCACGCGTCGTGGCTCGAGCTGTTCTTCGACCTCGTCGTCGTCGCGGGCATCGGGATGCTCGCCCACCTCCTCCAGGAGGACCACGGCGCCGGCGGCGTCGCCCTGTACGTCGTGGCGTACACCGCGTTCTGGCTGCTGTGGGCGTGCTTCACGACGTACGGCAACCTCGCCGGGGACGCCGCCCGACCGGGACCGATGCTCGCGGGCATGGCCGCGCTCGCCGTGATGATCGCCGCCGTGCCGGGCATCCACGACGAGCACGCGCGCGCGTTCGCGATCGCCTACGTCGCGGGCCGCCTCGTCGCCGCGCGCCGGTGGGAACGCACGACGGTCGTCGTCGACCTGCCCGTCGTGCAGACGCTCGGCGGCGTCGTGCCGTGGATCGTCTCGTGGTGGTTCGAGGGCACGACCCAGCACGTGCTGTGGGCGGCCGGGCTGGCGATCGACCTGCTCCTGCTCCTGCGCGCGTCCGGCGAGCGCCTCGCGCAGCGCGCCCAGGAGCGGCTCGACGAGGTGCGGCGCCGGCTCGTGTCGAGCCGGCGGCGCCCGCGCGGGCGCGGCGCGCCGGAGCTGCCCGCGCGCGTCGCCACCGCCGCGAGCGACGTCCCGCACCTCGGGGAGCGGCTCGGCCTGTTCGTCATCATCGTGCTCGGCGAGGGCCTCATCCAGGCGGTCGACGCCGCGAGCGAGGCCGCGTGGGACCGCGCCCTGGCGGTCGCCGGGGCCGGGGCGTTCGCGCTGCTCGTCGCGCTGTGGGCGCTGTGCGTGCGGTCGGGGTACGCGGGCGTCGGGCTCCTGCGGGCAGGCGCCGTCGGGCCCCGCACGGCGTGGTTCCTGCACCTCGTGACGACCGGCGCGCTCGCGACCCTCGCGGGCGCGCTCGGCGGGGTCCTCGGAGAACCGGCCCGCGCGCTGGAGCGCGGCGAGCTCGCGCTGCTCGTCGGCGCGTTCGTCGTGCACGGCCTCGTCTCGGCGGCGGCGCACGCCGCGACCGGGGACGGCCGCCGCGCCCTCGTCCTCGCCGTCCCGACGCTCGCCGCCGGCGCGGTGGCCGCGCTCGCCGGCGGCGCGCTCTCCGCCGCGGGGCTCGTGTGGGTGCTCGCCGGGGCGCTCCTCGTCGAGCTCGCGCTCGACCGGCGCGCCGGGCGCGCGCGGTCGTGACCCGCCCCCGCGCGCACGGGATCGCCGAAAGACGTGGACGCGGCGCCCGCGCGGGCATAGCCTGCTGATCGTCCGGTCGAACCCGCCCGGACGCTCGACCATGACGACCGACGAGAGGCAGGTGGACCGAGTGAGCACCTGGTCCACCGATCCCCGAAGGGCGCTCATCAGGTAGACGACGTCCGTCGTCCGGCCTGCCGAGCCGTCCCGGGGCATCGTCCTGGGGCGGCTCTCGTCGTCCCGGCACGGAACGACGACAGGAGGCGTGACCATGAGCGAGGTGGTGATCTACAACCTCGGCGGGAGCCAGGTGCTCGGCCGCGTCTCGCTGCGCCACGCGATCCGCATGCTGCACCGTCGCGTCGCGGAGGTCCTCGAGGCGGTCGAGGGCGAGACGTTCGGGCCGTACCAGCGGCCCCGGTCCGTCGAGCTCGTGCGCTACGTGCACGCACGCTGGGTCTACGAGCGCCAGGGCCGCGTGCCCTACTCGCGCGCCGCCCTCCTGCGCCGCGACCGGTACCGCTGCGCGTACTGCGGCGGGACGGCCACGACCATGGACCACGTCGTGCCCCGCTGCCAGGGCGGGACGACGACGTGGCTCAACGCGGTCGCCGCGTGCGAGCCGTGCAACGCGGCCAAGGGCGGGCGCACGCCCGACGAGGCGGGGATGCGGGTGCTGAGACCCGCGTTCGAGCCCACGTTCCGCGACATCTACCCGACGGCGCCGCGCTCGCGCTGACGGGACCCGATCGGCTCGGCCGGTGGCGGTGACACCGGTCGAGCCCCGCCGCGGCGCGGCGGGGTCGTCGCGCCGGGCGTGCCCGCACGACGACCCCGCGCGCCGGTCGCGGTCGCTCAGCCGACGCGGACGAACGGCCCCCACGTCGACTCGCCCGGCTCCTCGCCCCGGGTCCACCAGCGCGCGACCCACGTCGCGCCGTCGTGCACGACCGCCTCGCCTGCCGTGACGACCCGCGTCGGCGTCCACACGGGCAGCCCGCGCGCGTCCACGGCGAGCTCCTCCCACGGACCCCACGTCGTGCCGGGCGTGGTGCCGCGTGCGTACCACTGCGCGTGGAACAGCGCGCCGTCGTGCACCACGACGTCGCCCGCGCCGTAGGTGGCTCCCGCGTCGTACGGGGCCGCGTCGACCGGACCGAGCCGCCCGGCGCCCGCCGACGAGCGCACCACGGCGGGCACCGCCCACGTCGGGTCGATCGCGCCGTGCAGCGTGGGCGTCCAGCGCGCGGCGTCCTCCAGGCGCTCCGCCTCGTCGACGGACGCGTTGTAGAGCCCCACCAGGTCGACCGGCCGCCCGTTCACGGTCGAGCCCGTCTCGAACAGCATCTCGCCCTTCCAGCGCGTGACGACGCGCGCCGGGTCCACGCCGGCCGCGAGCTCGAAGGCGTTGTTCTCGGCGTAGATGCTCGAGTCGATCCCGGCGCCCCAGTAGTACTGGAAGAGGCCCTCGCGCGTCTGCTCGTAGAGGTTGTTGTAGACGTGCACGTCGCCGAACCGCACGCGCGGGGCGCGCTGACCGACGTCGGTCCAGCGGTTGTGGTGGTAGGTCACCTTGTGCCTGCCCGCGTCCTGGGTGCGGCTGTCCGACGAGCCGAGGATGGCCGTCTTGTCGTGGTCGCGGAAGTGGTTGTAGGAGATCGTCACGTGGTCCGACCCGTGCGTGACGTCGAGCAGCCCGTCGTGGATCTCGTACGGTCGCCCGAACACCGTGGGCAGCGACGACGGCGGGTTGTCGCCGTCGTCGAACGTGCTGTGGTCGACCCAGACGTTCTCCGAGGTCCACACCGACAGGTTGTCGTAGGCCGAGTTCCAGTTCCCGGTCGCGCCGTCGCCCGGGTCCCACGCGGGGAAGCAGTCGCGCGCGTCGGAGAAGGTCACGTTGCGCACGATGACGTTGCGCGCGTCGCGCACGCGCAGGCTCCCGCCGACGATCCGCGCGTCGTCACCGAGGCCGACGATCGTCACGTTCGAGCCCACGTGCTGCAGCGTGGCCTTCGCCTGCTCGGCCGCCGCGGCGACGCGCGCGTCCTCCAGCGGGCCGGACGGGTCGTCCCGGCCCCACGTCGCGGGGTCGTACGCGGCGACGTAGTCGTCCATCGAGAACGGCGCGGTGCCGCCCGCGACCGGGACCGTCGCGGCGATCGCCTCGCAGCTCGTGCCGGCGAACGCGTCGATCTCGCCGTCGACGTAGACGATCCGCGGCGTCGTCTGCGTGCGGGCGCCCGTGCCGCCGAGCGCGGCGCGCAGCTCGTCCCACGTGCTGACGACCGTGACGTGCTCCGCCGTCGCCGCGGACCCTCCCGTCGTGCCGCCGCCCGCCGCGCCCCAGCCGTCCGTCGCACCGAGGACCTGGCGACCCAGGTCCACCGCCCCGGGGCCGCCCGGTGGCGTGCCCGCCCCCGCCGCGGCGCCCACCCCCGTGAGCGCCGTCGCCGCCGCCGTCGTGAGGACCGCCGCCGTCGTGAGCGGACGGGAGAGCCTGCGCCGTCGTGCCATCACCCAACTCCTTCGTCGCGTGGAAGACGCCAGAAACCGGTTTCTGGCGCGCGCGGCGAGTCTGGCACACCGGGACGGGAAAGCGCTACCCGCGGTCGCGACGAGGGTCGGACGCCGCCGCGGCCGCGGCCGCACGGGCCGCCGTGACGCTCGACCACGCCCGTTCGGCGCAGAGCCCGAGCACGACGGGGCCGGCGACCGCCGGCCACCCCTGTGCCACGAGGAGGGCGCCCGACGCCGCGGGCGCCGTCGCCGACAGCGCGAGGGTCGCGAGCAGGTTCGGGGCGAAGGCGGCCGCGGACGCGAGCGCGACGAGCGACCACACGGACAGCGGCTGGGTGCGGTCGTCGGGCTCGCGCGCGCGCCGGGAGGTCACGACCAGCCCGGCCGCGGCGCACGCCACCGGGAGCAGGAGCACCGCCGCGACGAGCAGGACCACGCCGCCGCCCGCGACCTCGAGGCTCTCGGGCCCGACGCCCTGCCGGCTCGGCACGAGGAGGCTCCACGCGGCGGGCGCGGGCCCGGCGACCAGGGCCAGCACCGCCGCCGCGGCGACCGCGACGAGCCACGCCGCGCCGACCCCGACGAGGGACGCGCGCGCCCACGCCAGCGCGCGCTCCGCCCCCGCACGGCGGACGTGCCGGGAGAGCTCGGCGCGCTGCGCACGGCGTGGTCTGCTGCGTCCTGGCACGGGGACATCCTGCCGCAGCGCGGACCCGCTACGGCGCGGCGACCTCGTCCAGCGCCGCGACGCTCGCCGCGACGATCTGGGACTGCGCGTCGGCGCGGGTCGTCCCGGGGACGCCGTCGCCGGGCTGCTCGCCGTAGTCGGCGAAGAACGCGTGGACGGCGCCCGGCACCTCGACGAACCGGGTCGTCGGCGGCAGGTCGGCGTGCGACATGGCGATCGCGTCCGGGGTCGTGAGGCCGTCGTCCGAGCCCCAGACCGAGGTCACGAGGAGGTCGGCGTCGCTCATCCCCGTGCTCGGGTACGAGGCGTGCAGCAGCAGGCCGTCCACCTCGTCCTGGTGGGCGTCCGCGAACGACGCCGCGACGACTCCCCCGAGCGAGTGGCCGCCCACGGCCCACCGCTCCACGTCGTCGAAGGCGGCGATCGCCCCGGCCGACTGCCCCGGCGCGGTGAAGGCGATGCCGAGCGGCTCCTTGAGCGCGACCACGAGGTAGCCGGCCTCGGCGAGCGGGCGCAGCACGGCCGCCGTCGCGCGCACGTCCACGCGCGCTCCCGGGGAGTACACGAGACCCGTCGTCGCCTCGCCGCGGGGGACGAACGCGTACCAGCCCGCCTCCTCGCGGACCTCCACCGCGTCGTCGGACCCGAGGGCCGCGAGCGCCGCGGGGGTCGCGACGAACGGGCGCAGCCACACGACCGCCGCCACGAGCACGACGAGCAGCACGACGCCCGCTCCCCCGCCGACCACGCGCAGCCACCGCGGCACGCGCGACGGCGTGCGGCGGCGCCCGGCCAGGGTCGCGAGCGCGACGGCCACGCCCGCGACGAGGGAGATCCCGAGCAGCACGGCGAGCGCGACGTGCTGGTGGCGCACCGCGTCGCCGGTCGTGGCGAGCACCCACACGGGAGCCCCGACGAGCGCCGCCGCGAGCACGAGCAGCAGGACCCGCCGGACGCGGGCGGCGCGCGAGGCCACGGGGCCCGTCCCGCGCGGTCCGTCCGGCGTCACCGCCGACGCATCCATCCGACCTCCTGCACGAGCACCGGGCCCCCGGGACCGGGCCGCCCACCGTCACGGACGGCGCGTTCACGCTAGCAGCGCGCGACCCGCCCGTGGGCGCGCGCGCCGACGCACGCGCCACGACCGGCGCCCGCGCCCGGGGGTCGGCCGGACCGGCCTCAGTACCCGGCGCGGGCGAGCGCCTCGCCGAACGCCGCGAGCGTGGGCGCGTGCTCCGCGGGGCCCTCGCCGGGCTCGTCGTCGCCGGCGTCGCCGGCCCCGAGGTACACCGCGACGACGCGCGACCCCGGGTCCGCGTCCAGTGCGGGCAGGTAGACGTCCCGCCACGTCCAGAGGTTGGGGTGGCCGCCCGGGTAGGGCTCGGCCGGGGCGAGCCGCCGCACCGCGATCGCGAGCCGGTCGCGCGGCACGTCGTGCACCGCCGTCCCGCGGCGGTGGCCGACGACGCCCGCGAGCACGACCGCGGGCAGCCGGTGGTCGCCGGCGTTCACGACCCGGAAGTGCTCCGCGAGCACGCGGTCGGCGCCGGCGGGGACGAGCGCCGTCCCGTGCGCGCGCGGCGGCACCCATCCGTCGATCTCGCGCTCGAACCGCTCGCGCGCGGCGACGATCTCGGCGGTGGTCGACCAGGCCTCCGGTGCGCTCATCGCGCCGACGCTACCGTCCGGCACCGGGCCGGACCAGACCCGACGGCGGGGCCGGGGCCGCGCGCCGCGCGAGGGCCGGCGCGGAGACCGCGACGAGCGCGGCGGTCACCGCGCTGAACGCGACGACCACGACGTCGAGGGGCTCGACCGTGAGGGCCACGCCGAGGAGCAGCACCGGCACGGCGAGCCCGACGTAGGCGACGAGGAACATGCCCGCGAGCACCTCGCCGCGGCGCCCCGGCTCCGCGAGCGACCCCGCCACCCCGAGCGCGGACCGGAACCCGGTCCCGACGCCCGATCCGGCGACGACCGCGCTCGCCACGAACGCGACCGGCAGCGCGGCGGCGACCGACGCCGCGAGCAGCCCGAGGCCGGCGACCGTGAGCGCGCCCGCGAGCACGACCTGGCGGCGCGGCGCGAGGCGTGCGGTCGCGAGCTGCGCCAGCGCCGCCGACGCGAACACGGTCGCGGACACCAGCCCGGCGACGAGGCGCGACGACTCGTGCAGCACCGTGCCGAGCACGGTCGGGGTGAGCGACGTGAAGAGACCGAGGACCGCGAAGCCCGCGAACGTCACCGCGGCCGCCGCGGCGAACGCGCCCCGGCCCGCGCGCGGCACGGCGACCCGCTGGGGCCGGTACGCCGGCGCGGGCCCGCGCCGCTCGACGGTCTCGGGCACGAGCGCGACGACGAGGGCCGCGGCGACGAGCAGCACCGCGAAGACGGCGTACGGGGTCGTCAGCGGGGCGGGCACGAGCTGGGCGAGGACGCCGCCGACGAGCGGCCCGAGCGCGAGGCCGCCGAGGTTGGCGAGGCTCGCTGCCGCGGACGAGTCGCGGCGCCGGCCCGGGTCGGCGGCGTGCAGCTCGGCGAGGTGCGCGGTCGCGGTGGCGGTGACGAGCCCGATCCCCGCGCCCGAGACGACGCGCGCGACGACGAGCCCGCCGAGGTCGGCCCGGACGAGGAACAGGACGGCCGCGACGACCTCGGCGACGAGCCCGACGAGCAGGACGCGGCGGCGTCCGAGGCTGTCGCTGAGGTGGCCCGCGAGGTACAGGCTCAGCGCGACGCCCACCGCGTACGCGGCGAACACGACGGTGACCGTGAGCGTCGTCCACCCGTCGCGCGCCTGGTACAGCGGGTAGAGCGGGGTCGGCACGGTGGAGAAGGCCATCGCGGTGGCGAACGCGAGCGCCACCGCCGCGAAGCCGGCCCGGTGGCCGAGTCGGGACCGGCGACGCGCCGTCGGCACGGTCGGCGCGGTCGACGCGGTCGACGCGGTCGACGGCGGGGCGGCCGGGGCGGTCGGGTGCGCGGGCGTCGGCGCGGCGCTCGGGGGTCGGATCGGTGCGGGAGCCGTGGTCATGGCTCCACGGTGGGACCGCGCCGGTGATCGTGTCCAACGACTTCTCCCGATAGCACTGATCGAACGTGTCGATCACCGGCTACGCTGGCGCGCATGGAGACACGCCTGCTCGAGTACTTCGTCGCCGTGGCCGAGGAGCTGAGCTTCACGCGCGCGGCGACCCGCGTCTTCGCCGTGCAGTCGACCGTCTCGGCGGGGGTGCGCGCCCTCGAGACCGACGTCGGTGCGCGACTGTTCGAGCGCACCCGGCGCTCGGTCGCGCTCACGCCCGCGGGAGAGGCCCTGCTCCCCCGCGCCCGCGCCGTGCTCGACGCCGTCGCCGAGGCGCGCGCCGCCGTCGTGCCCGGGCCGCACCTCGTGCGCGGCACGGTCCGGCTCGGGGTGTTCACCAACCTCGGGTACCTCGGGCTGCCCGCCGTGCTCGCGACGTTCCGCGACCGCCACCCCGGCGTCGAGCTCCGCCTGTCGCCGTCCCCGGCGGGCTCGACCGGGCTCGGCGAGGACGTGCGCCGCGGCACGGTCGACGTCGCCTTCACCGGCCTCGAGCCGGCCGACCACCGGGGCCTGCGGTACACGCCCCTCACGACGTCGACGTTCGTCGCCGTCCTGCCCGCCGGGCACCCGCTCGCGACCCGCGAGGCCGTGACGCCCGGCGACCTCGCCGCCGAGCGCGTCGTGACGACGCCGCGCGGGTTCGGGAACCGGGTCCTCGCCGAACGGGCGTTCGCGCGCGCCGGCGTGCCGCCGCGCGCGGACACCGAGGCCGCGGACGTCGGCGACCTGCCGCCGTTCGTCGCCGCGGGGTTCGGCATGGCGGTCGTGCCGGCGGACATGTACGAGCCGGCCGACGGCGCCGTCGCCGTGCCGCTCGACGTGGACGACGCGTGGACGCTCGGGCTCGTCACCCGCCCGCACCCGACCGCGGCCTCCGCCGCCCTCGTCGCCGCGCTCGCCGAGGCCCTGCGCCCCCGTGAGGGGTGAACGGGCCCCGCTGCTAGCATCGGCGCGTGCTCATCGAGGTCGACAGACTCTAGCCGCCGAGCTCTCGGCGGCCCGCCCCCGCACCCCGCCCGGTCCCCGACCGGCGCGTCGGCGTGCCCGGGCGCGCGCCGGGCGGCTCACGCAGCCTGCCCACCTCGAGGACGACCGCGCCCGCCGGGCGCGCGAGGAGTCACCATGTCCAGCACACCCCGGTCCGCCATCACCCTGCAGGACCTCAGCTTCGAGTGGCCCGACGGCACCGTCGCGCTCTCCCACCTCTCCGGCACGTTCGGCACCGGCCGCACGGGCCTCGTCGGCGACAACGGCGCCGGCAAGTCGACCCTGCTCCGGCTCGTCGCGGGGCTCCTGGTCCCGACCTCCGGCACCGTGACGACCACCGGCGACGTCGCCTACCTCCCCCAGACGCTCACCCTCGGCCGGGACGCCACCGTGGCCGGGCTCCTCGGCATCGACGCGACGCTCGCCGCGCTGCGCGCGATCGAGTCGGGGGACGTCGACGTCGCGCACTTCGACGCGGTCGGCGACGACTGGGACGTCGAGGCGCGCGCGCACGGCGCGCTCGCCGAGGCGGGCCTCGCGGGCCTCGGCCTCGACCGCCGGGTCGGCACGCTCTCGGGCGGCGAGGCCATGCTCGTCGCGGTCACCGGGCTGCGCGTGCGGCGCGCGCCGGTCACGCTGCTCGACGAGCCCACCAACAACCTCGACCGCGGCACGCGCGCGCGGCTCGGCGACCTCGTCGACACGTGGCCCGGGACGCTCGTCGTCGTGAGCCACGACGTCGACCTGCTCGAGCGCATGGACGACACGGCCGAGATCCACGCGGCCCGGCTCGCCGTGTTCGGCGGCCCGTACGGCGCGTGGCGCGACCACGTCGCGGCGGAGCAGGCCGCCGCCCTCCAGGCCGCCCGCACCGCGGAGCAGACCCTCAAGGCCGAGCGCCGCCAGCGGGTGGAGGCCGAGACGCGGCTCGCGCGGCGCGAGCGCACGGCCCGCACGGCGCAGGCCAACCGCACGGGGTCGCGCATCTCGATGGGACTGCGCGCCTCCGCGGCGCAAGTCTCGGCGGGAGCCCTGCGCACCGCGACGGACGCGCGCGTCCAGGCCGCGCAGGCCGCGCTCGACGCCGCGTCGGCGCGCGTGCGGACCGACGAGCGCGTCCACCTCGACCTCCCCGACCCCGACGTGCCGCGCGGGCGGCGGATCGCCGAGCTGCGCGGCACGAACCGCACGGTCGTCGTGCAGGGGCCCGAGCGCGTGGGGCTCGTGGGGCCGAACGGCACGGGCAAGACGACGCTCCTGGAGGCGCTCGTCCACGGCGCGGCCGCGGTGCCGGGCCGGGCGGGCGCCCACGCGCTCACGGACCGCGTCGCCTACCTCCCCCAGCGCCTCGACGGGCTCGACGACGCCCGCAGCGCCCTCGACGCCGTGCAGGACGCGGCGCCGGGCACCGCACCCGGCGTGCTGCGCAACCGCCTCGCGCGACTGCTCCTGCGCGGGGACGCCGCCGACCGGCCGGTCGCGACGCTCTCGGGGGGCGAGCGGTTCCGGGTGTCTCTCGCGCGCCTGCTCCTCGCCGACCCGCCGGCGCAGCTCCTCGTGCTCGACGAGCCGACGAACAACCTCGACCTGCGCAGCGTCGACCAGCTCGTCGCCGCGCTCGCGGACTACGCCGGGGCGCTGCTCGTCGTGAGCCACGACGACGCGTTCCTGCGCCGGCTCGGGCTCGACCTGCTCCTCGAGCTCGACGCCGACGGCGCGCTCCACGAGCGACCGGTGCCGTCGGCGGGCTGACCCGGGGGCCGGACGGCCTCGCCCTGAGTCCCGAGGCCGAGACCCGAGGCCGGCGGTGGGAGCAGCGCGAGGACCGTCGCCACGACCCTGTGGCGGCGGACCTCGCGGGTATACCGTGGAGACGGTCGCCTGCGCGCCCGCGGCGCGTTCTGCGGCCCCGCGGGAGAGGGGTGTGCGATGAAGGACCTCCGTTGCCTGGTCGGGTTCCACCGGTGGCAGCGCCGACAGGTCGAGGACTCCCAGTACCTGGTCTGCGCGCGCTGCGGCCGCGAGCGGGACACCGTCTCCTCCGGGCCGCTCGGCAGAGGTCTCGGCGGCATCTCCTGACGCACGCCGCGACCCCTTTTTTGGAGTGCGTCAGGACCGGGTTGGCCCGGCCTGGGGAGAACGTGCGAGGGTGGCGTGGTGACGGACTCCCTCGACCGCCCCGACGTCCTCGCCCGCGCCAAGTGGCCGCTGACGACCGAGCGCCTGACGATCCGCCGCCTGGTCCCCGAGGACGCCGAGGCCGTCTGGGCCTACCGACGCCTGGAGGAGGTCGACCGCTGGCTCACGGACCGCCCGGGCGACCTCGCGACGTTCCGGGCGAGCCTCGCGGACCCGGAGCGGTCGAACGCGACGCTCGTCGTCGAGCACGAGGGCCGGGTCGTCGGGGACTGCTACCTGGCGGTCCGCGACGGCTGGGCGCAGCGCGACGTCGCCGAGCCCCCGGTGGCGGTCGAGGCCGAGCTCGGCTGGGTGCTCGACCCCGCGCACCAGGGCCGCGGCCTGGCGACCGAGGCCGTGGTCGCCCTCCTGCGCACGTGCTTCGAGGACCTCGGGCTGCGTCGCGTCGTGGCGAACGCGTTCGCGGACAACACCGCGTCCTGGCGCCTCATGGAGCGCGTCGGGATGCGGCGCGAGGCGCACTCGGTGCGCGACTCGCTGCACCGCGACCTCGGGTGGGTCGACGGCGTGGTGTACGCGCTCCTCGCCGAGGAGTGGGCCGCGCGGGACGCCGGAGCGCCGGTGTCCACGGTGTGACGCACCGGACACCTGACAGATGGAACGGGATCGTCAGCACCCTCCGTGATCCCTTAGGGTAGGCAAGCCTCACCGTCCTAGCGAAGGAACCGACGTGCGTACGCGCCTCACCCTCGTCGCCGCCACCGCGGCGACCGCTCTCGTCCTCACCGCGTGCAGCAGCACCGGTGGCACCGACGCCGAGCCCGACGCCTCGGCGTCGTCCGCGTCCGGGGGCTCCGCCCTGCCCGTGACGATCGAGCACGCGCTCGGCACCACGACGGTCGAGACCGCCGACCGCCCCGCGTCCGTCGGCTGGATCAACCACGACGTCGCGATCGCGCTCGGCGTCGTCCCGGCAGTGATGCCCACCCAGGCCTACGGCGACGACGACGGCGACGGCGTGCTCCCCTGGGTCGAGGCCGGGCTCGACGGCCTGGGCGTCGCCGAGGGTGCCGACGACTACCCCGTCGTCTACGACGACACCGACGGCATCGCGTTCGCGACGATCGCCGAGGCGCAGCCCGACGTCGTGCTCGGCTCCTACTCCGGCCTCACGCAGGAGGAGTACACGCAGCTGTCGGGCATCGCCCCGACCGTCGCCTACCCCGAGGTCGCGTGGGGCACCGCGTGGCGCGACATCGTCACCGGCAACGCCACGGCCCTCGGCCTGCCCGAGGAGGGCGACGCGCTCGTCTCCTCCATGGAGGAGACCATCGCGGCCGCGGCTGCCACGCAGCCGTCGCTCGAGGGCAAGACCGTCGCGTTCTTCTACATCGACCCGACCGACCTCGGCACGATCGGCTTCTACACCCCGCTCGACCCGCGCGTGAGCTTCCTCGAGGACCTCGGCATGCAGATGCCGGCGAGCGTCGTGGACGCCTCGGAGGGCGTCGAGGGCTTCTACACCTCGGTGAGCGCCGAGAACGCCGACCTCTTCGACGACGTCGACATGATCGTCACCTACGGCGACGACGCGCTGCTGACCGCGATGCAGGACGACCCGCTGCTCGGCACGATCCCCGCGGTCGAGGCCGGCGCCGTCGCGCTCCTGGAGGACGGGTCCCCGCTCGCCGCCGCGTTCTCCCCGCCGAGCCCCCTGTCGATCGACTGGGGCCTCGACGACTACGTGACGCTCCTGGGCGCCGCGGCCGACAAGGTCGCCTGACCCCACCATGAGCACCACCGCGGTGCGCCCCTCCGGGGGCGCCCCCTCACCGCGGACGACCACGCGGGCACGGCTGGCCCGACGGCGCACCGTCGGGCTGGTCGTGCTGCTCGCCGTCCTCGTGGCCGCCGTCGCGGCATCCGTGGCGTTCGGGTCGCGCGTCGTCTCGCTGGGCGACGTCGTCACCGGGCTCACCGACCCGTCGAGCACCGACATCGCGAGCATCGCCGTCCGCGAGCGCCTGCCCCGCACGGTCCTCGGGATCGTCGTGGGCGCCGCCCTCGGCCTCGCGGGCGCCGTCATGCAGGCGATCACGCGCAACCCCCTCGCCGACCCGGGCATCCTCGGCGTGACGACCGGGGCGTCGCTCGCGGTCGTGTGCGGCATCGCGTTCCTCGGCATCTCCAGCCCGGGCCAGTTCGTGTGGTTCGCGTTCGCAGGCGCCGCGCTCACCGCCGTCGGCGTCTATGCGATCGGGTCGCTCGGGCGCGGCGGCGCCTCGCCCCTCAAGCTCGCGCTCGCGGGCGCGGCGACGACCGCGGCGCTGTCCGCGCTCGTCAGCGCCGTCCTGCTACCCCGCGTGGAGATGCTCACGACGTTCCGGTTCTGGCAGATCGGCGGCCTGTCCGGGGCCGACCCGGCGGCCATGACGCAGCTCGCGCCGCTCGCCCTCGTCGCGACCGCCGCGTGCCTGCTGTCCGCGCCGGGCCTCAACGCGCTCGCGCTCGGCGACGACCTCGCGACCGGCCTCGGCGCGCACGTCGGCTGGGTGCGGATCGTCTCCGCCGCGGGCGCCGTCATGCTGTGCGCCGTGGCGACCTCGCTCGCCGGGCCCATCGCGTTCGTCGGGCTCGTCGTCCCGAACGCCGTGCGCGCGGTCGTCGGCCCGGACCAGCGCTGGGTCCTGCCGTACTCGATGGCCGCGGGCGCGACCCTCCTCCTCGTCGCCGACGTCGTCGGGCGCGTGGTCGCGCGCCCCACCGAGGTCGACGTCGGCATCGTCACCGCCCTCATCGGAGCCCCCGTGTTCATCGCGATCGTGCGCCGCGCGCGCATCCCCGAGCTGTGACCGTGCGCGAGACCGCCCGCCCCGCCGCCCCCGACGTCGCCACCGCCCGCGCGGTCGAGCGGCTGCGCGCCGTGCGGCGCACGGGCGGACGGCGCCGCGCGGTCGTCGTCACGGTCCTCGCCGTCGCCCTCGTCGTCGCGGGCGGCGCCGCGCTCGTCGTCGGCACGCCGAGCCACCCGCTGCCCGACGTGCTGCGCGTGCTCGCGGGACAGGACGTGCCCGGCGCGAGCTACACCGTCGGGCAGGTCCGCCTGCCCCGCACCGTCACGGCGGTCCTCGCGGGCGCCGCGTTCGGCGTCGCGGGCGTGATCTTCCAGACCATGCTGCGCAACGCGCTCGCGAGCCCCGACATCATCGGCATCACCGCGGGCGCGAGCGCGGCGGCGGTCACCGGGATCGTCGTGCTCGGCATGTCCGGCCTCGCCCTGTCGGGCTTCGCCGTCGTGTGCGGGCTCGCGACGGCGGCCGTCATCGCGCTCCTGTCGGGCACCGGGCGGACGGCGGGCACGCGCCTCATCCTCATCGGCATCGGGGTGGGCGCGATGTGCGACGCGTTCGTGTCCTACCAGCTCCTGCGCGCCGACCAGTGGGAGGTCCAGGGCGCGATGCGCTGGCTCACCGGGAGCCTGTCGATGGCGTTCTGGCCGGGCGTGCCGCCGCTCGCGCTGACGGTGGCCGTCGTGCTGCCCGCGCTCGCGCTCGTCGCACGGCGGCTGCGCGTGCTGCCCCTCGGCGACGACGCGGCGACGCAGCTCGGCGTGCCCGTGGGCCCCACGCGCCTGCTCCTCGTGCTCGGCGCGGTCGCGCTCGCGGCGGTCGCGACGGCGACGACGGGTCCCATCGCGTTCGTGTCGTTCCTCGCCGGGCCCATCGCGCACCGCCTCGTGCCGGGCGGCGGGACGCTGCTCGTGCCGTCTGCGCTCGTCGGGTCGCTGCTCGTCGTGCTCGCGGACATGGTCGGCCAGCACGCGTTCTCCACCACGTTCCCCGTGGGCGTGGTCACCGCCGCCATCGGCGCGCCGTACCTCATCGTGCTGCTCGTGCGCAGCAACCGGAACGGAGGCTCCCTGTGAGCACCCAGACGTCCACCGAGCACACCCTCGTCGTCGAGGACGTGCGCCTCGCGTACGGGGACCGGCTCGTCGTCGACGACCTGTCGATGGTCGTGCCGAGCGGCGCGATCACGTGCGTCGTCGGGGCGAACGCGTGCGGCAAGTCGACGCTCCTGCGCTCGATGGCCCGCCTCCTCGCGCCGCGCAGCGGGCAGGTCGTGCTCGACGGCCGCGCCGTGACGAGCACGCCGACGAAGGAGCTCGCGCGCGTGCTCGGACTGCTCCCGCAGACGCCGATCGCACCCGAGGGCATCGTCGTGGCCGACCTCGTCTCGCGCGGGCGCCACCCGCACCAGGGGTTCCTGTCCCGCTGGACCGCGCAGGACGAGGAGGCCGTCGCGGAGGCGATGGTCCTCACCGGGGTCGACGAGCTCGCCGACCGCCCCGTCGACGAGCTGTCCGGCGGCCAGCGCCAGCGCGTGTGGATCGCCATGGCGCTCGCCCAGCGCACCGACGTGCTCCTGCTCGACGAGCCGACGACGTTCCTCGACGTCGCGCACCAGGTCGAGGTGCTCGACCTCGTCGTCGACCTCAACCGCCGCCGCGCCGTCACCGTCGTCATGGTGCTGCACGACCTCAACCTCGCCGCGCGCTACTCCGACCATCTCGTCGCGGTGCGCGACGGCGCGCTCTACGCCGCGGGGGCGCCGCAGGACGTCGTCACGGAGGAGATGGTGCTCGACGTGTTCGGCATGCGCTCGCGCGTCGTACCGGACCCGGTCGCCGGCACCCCGATGGTCGTGCCGATCGGCCGGCACCACGTGCCCTGACGTCCGCGCCCCGGCACCGCGGTCCCGCCGCTCGCGCCGGCTTCCGGGCGACGACCCGACGGCTGCCCGCGTCGCACCGATGAGTTCTCGCGCCCGGACGGGTCGTGCCCACCGTCCGACACCAAATCCCGACCACGGAGGCACGCCCATGCCGTTCGACCCCGTCCCGCTCGACCACACGTTCACCGCGCCGATCGGCGTCGACGTCAAGGGCGACACGTGGCCCTGCGTCGAGGTCCCCGGGGCGGTGGAGCTGCTCGGCACCGGGCGCTCGGTGCGCGTCGACGCGACGGTCGACGACGTCCCTGTCACGAACGCCGGCCTCATGCCGACCGGCACCGGCGGGCTCATGCTGTCGCTCAACGCGAAGCTCCGGAAGCGGCTCGGCAAGGACGTCGGCGACGAGGTCACCGTGCGCCTGGAGCGCCGGCTGAGCTGACGCCGCGGCGTCCGCGCGCCGTCGCGCGCCCGGTCCGGCCGCACCGGGCGCGCGACGTGTCGCGCACCCCACACGGCCGGGACGTCCCCGGCGCCGGAGGCGGTCCGGGAGCGGACTAGGCTCGTCGCGTGGCTACCTTCTCCGCCGTGACCCGCCAGCACATCCTCGCCGCGATCGCCGAGTACGACGACCGCGGCGCCGAGAACTTCCTCGGCGTCTACGGGTTCACGCGCTCGATCCGCGAGACGCTCGAGCACGAGGGCCGCGAGTACGACGCGAAGGCGGTCCTCGGGGTGGCGCACCGGCACGCGACGGGCCGGGCCGCCACGGCCGACGAGCTCGCGGGCGGCAAGGTCGACGCCGTCTCGATCCTGCGCAAGCGCGGGTTCGAGGCGAGCGGGCCGGTCTCGGCGGCCCCCGCGCCGCCCGAGCGGGCGCGCCGCGCCGCCGCGCCGAAGGCCCGCACGACGACCCCGCGCGCGACGACCCGCCGCGCCCCGGAGCCGGAGAAGCCGGCGCCCGTGTGCCCCACGTGCTTCATGACGCTGCCCGCGACGGGGATCTGCGACAGCTGCGGCTGACCCCGCATCATCGCGCGGACGGGGCCTCTCCCTCCTCCTAGGAGCATCGTGCCCCGCCCGCGCCGAGAACGACCTCGGCGCGGTTCTCCGGAGGGAGAGCGTCATGGCCGAGAAGAAGACTCCGGCAGGGGGTCGGTCCGGGACCGCGAAGGGCCGGCGCGCGGCGTCGGACAGCGCCTCCGGCTCCGGCACCCACCTCGCGTGCGAGCAGGGTGCGGGTCCCGTCGGCGGGACGGCGCTCATCGACGGGTACGGGTTCGCGTCGCTGCCCGTCGTGTGGGCGGAGGTCGACGGGCTCGCCGTCGTCGAGGGCGACATCGTCATCGGCACGGTCGAGGAGGCGCAGGCCCGCGACGTCGCGTCGTTCACCTCGGACGAGGAGGGCGGCGAGATCCTGCAGGCCGTCGGGATCAGCGGCGCGCAGTTCCGCTGGCCGAACGGCGTCATCCCGTTCGAGATCGACGCCGGTCTGGCCAACCCCTCGCGCGTGCACAACGCCATCGCGCACTGGCACGCCAAGACGCCGCTGCGCCTCGTCCCGCGCAACGGCGAGGCCGCGTTCGTGCGCTTCGTGGGCGGCGGCGGCTGCAGCTCGGCCGTCGGGCGGCGCGGGAACCAGCAGAACATCACCCTCGGGCCGAACTGCACGGTCGGGAACACGATCCACGAGATCGGGCACGCGTTCGGGCTGTGGCACGAGCAGTCGCGCGAGGACCGCGACGCGTTCGTCCAGATCAACTGGGCGAACATCGAGGCCGGCATGGAGCACAACTTCAACCAGCACATCAACGACGGCGACGACCTCGGCGGCTACGACTTCGGCTCGATCATGCACTACCCCACCACCGCGTTCTCCAAGAACGGCCAGCCGACGATCGTGCCGATCGGGACCGTGCCGCCCGGCACCGTCATCGGGCAGCGCACGTCGTTGTCCGCGGGCGACATCGCGGGGCTGAAGATCATGTACCCGGGCCTGGCATGGCCCAAGCCGGTGTTCAAGGACATCCGCAAGGAGCCCGTCGGCGAGGGCACGGTGACCATCAAGGAGCCGATCAAGGACGTCAAGGAGCCGTTCAAGGAGGTCGTCAAGGAGCCCCGCGAGGACCTCGTGAAGCAGGTGCTCGACCCGAGCAAGCCCTTGCGCGACCCGATCAAGCAGCTGCGCGACCCGCAGCCCACCCTCCGCGAGGTGATCGAGCCGCTGCGGCCCGACCTGTCGGTCATCAACCCCGCGTTCGGCCGTGCCCTGCCGTTCGTGCTCGGCCGCGACAGCGACTTCGTGAGCCGCTACCAGGCCGCGCTCGCGCAGCAGTCGGGCGCGACGCAGGAAGCGGGTACCGCGACGTCGTCCGCCGACCTCGCCCTCGCGCTCGCGGAGGTCGTCACCGCGCTCGACGCGGTGCGCGACTCCCTCGCGGCGCTCGCCGAGCAGGCCGCCGCCGAGGCCGGGCTCTGATGATCCTCGTCGTCAGCTATCCCGAGGACGACCACACCGCGGTCGTGGTCGAGCGCCTGCGCGCGCTCGGCCACGACGTGGTCCTCCTCGACACCTCCACCCTGGGGACGTCGCACTCGCTCGAGCTCGGGTACGCGACCGGGACCCCCGGCGCGGTGCGTCTCGTCGGGGAGAGCGCCGCGCTCGGGGCGACCGACCGCGACCTGCGCGAGGCGACGACGGGCTGGTGGCGGCGCCTGCGCGGCACCCCGCCCGACCCGTCGATCACCGACCCCGCCGCCGCGGGCTTCGCGAGCAGCGAGCTCGCCGAGGTGTTCGAGGGCGTCGTCGCCTCGCTGCCCCTGCGGTGGGTCAACGACCCCCGCTCCGACGCCGACGCGCACCACAAGCCGTGGCAGTGGTCCGTCGCCGCCGACCTCGGCCTCGCGCTGCCCCGCACCGTCGTCACGCGCGACCCCGCCCGGGCCCGCGCCTTCGTCGACGCGGCAGGGCCGGGCCGCGTCGTGACGAAGGCGTTCATCGCCCGGCTCGACGCGTGGCGCGAGACGCACGTGCTCGACGCCGACGACGTCGAGCGGCTCGACCAGGTGCGGTTCGCCCCGACGATCCTCCAGGAGTACGTGCCGGGCGTGGACCTGCGCGTGACCATGGTCGACGGCGAGGCGTTCACCACGGAGATCGACGCGACGGGCACGAGCCTGCCGAGCGACATGCGCATGGTGCTCGACGAGGCGACGGTGCGGCCGGGCACGCTCCCCGGCCCCGTCCTCGCGCAGGTCCGGGCGCTCATGGAGCGGCTCGGCCTCGTGTACGGGGCGGTCGACCTGCGCCGCACCCCGGCGGGCGAGCACGTGTTCTTCGAGGTCAACCCGGCCGGGCTGTGGCTGTTCTGCGAGGAGCTCACGGAGCTGCCCGTCACGGACGCCGTGGTCGCGGCGCTCGCGAGCCGCGACCGTGCGAGGGTGGTCGTATGAGCACGCTCTTCGGCACGGTCGTCCTGCCCGACGACGCCCCCTCCGCTGTCGCGACGCTCCGCGTCTCCGTCGAGGACACGACGCTCCAGGACGTCGCCGCCGTGCGCGTCGCGGAGACGGTGCTCCCGGGCACCGACGTCGCCCCGGGCGGCCGCGTGCCGTTCGCGATCGACGTCGACGACGCGCCGCCGGGCGCGACCGTGCGCGTGCACGTCGACGTGTCCGGGGACGGCGACGTCGCGACGGGCGACCTGCTCACCGTCCAGGCGGTGCCCGTCGACGTCCTCGGCGGCTCGACGGACGCCGCGGGGGACGTCCCCGTCCGCCGGGTCTGACGCCTCGTCAGCGCGGCCCCGTGCGAGCTCGCGGGGACGGTGTGAGGCTGTGCGCCACCGTCCCCGCGAGAGAGGCCTCCATGCACCCCGCCACGGTCGACCGCCGCGCCGTCGTCCCGGCCGACGTCGTGCGCGCGGCCGCGCTCGTGAGCCTGGTCGTGGGCGCCGTGACCCTCGGCGCGATCGCCGCCGCGCTCTTCCTCCTCGTGCTGGGCGGCACGCTCGTGCCGCGCGTCCTCGGCCTGCCCGCGCCGCTCGACGTCGCGTACGGCGCGTCCCTCGTCGGGGCGGCGTGGGCCGCGCAGCTCGGGTGGTACGAGGCCGTTCCCTGGCTCGACCTCGTCGTGCACCTCGTCTGCACGGCGCTGGTCGCGGCGGTCGCGCACCTCGCGCTCGTCCGGTGGCGCATGCTGCCGGCCCCCGGCGCCGCGGCGACCCGGCGCGAGGCGGGGGGCGCCGTCGTCGTGACGACGGGCCTCGGCGCGCTGGGCGCGGTGCTCTGGGAGGTCGGCGAGTGGGCCGGGCACGTCTACCTCGACGACGGGATCGACGTCGGGTACACCGACACGGTGACCGACCTCGCCGCGGGCGTGCTCGGCGCGCTCGTCGCGGGCCTGCTGCTCGTGCGCGCCGGACGACGGGCCGGGGGCGCGTCGTGACCCCGGGCCCGGTCCCGACGGTGTCGGTGGTCGTCCCGGTGCGCGACGACGCGGACGCCCTCGACGTGTGCCTCGCGCTCCTCGCGCGGCAGACCGTCGCTCCCCTGGAGGTCGTCGTGGTCGACAACGCGTCCGCCGATGCGTCGGCCGCCGTCGCGCACCGCTGGGGCGCGGTCGTGGTGCGCGAGCCGCGCGTCGGCATCCCCGCCGCGGCGTGCGCCGGGTACGACGCCGCGAAGGGCGACGTCGTCGCGCGCCTCGACGCCGACTCGCGCCCCGACGAGCGCTGGGTGCAGACGGTCGTCGAGCGGATGTCCGCCGACCCGGCGCTCGACGCGATGACGGGGACGGGGCTGTTCCACGACGTGCCGCGCGGGCTGCGCACGGCGACGTCGCTCGCCTACCTCGGCGCGTACTACGTGCTCGGGCACCTCGCGCTCGGCCACGTGCCGCTGTGGGGCTCGTGCATGGCGGTCCGCGCGAGCGCGTGGGAGGCGGTGCGCGAGCACGCCGAGCGCGAGGACCCCGAGGTGCACGACGACCTCGACCTCGCGTTCCGGCTCGGTCCGGGACGGCGCACGCGCCTCGTCCGGACGTGGCGCGTGGGTGTCTCCGCGCGGTCGCTGCGCGGGCGGCGCCAGCGTCGGCGCCGGTTCGACCGCGCCCTGCGCACGCTGCGGCTCAACTGGGCCGTCTCGCCCCCGTGGGAGCGGTGGCGCGAACGTCTCGCACGGCGTCCAGCGGCGAGCGGGCGCGCGCGTCCCTAGCCTGGACGGTCCCCGACCGACCCGGCGAAACGGACCGACCATGACCTCTCCCCCGGTGCACGACGTGCTCGTCCTCGGCGGCGGCAACGCCGGGCTCTCGCTCGCCGGACGCCTGCGACGCGACGGCTGCCGCGACGTCGCGGTCGTCGAGCCGAAGGACGTGCACCGGTACCGCCCGCTGCTGTCGTACGTCGCGGCCGGCATGGCGACCCTCGACGACCTCTCGCGCCCGCAGGACGACGTCGTGCCCGACGGCGTGCACCGGTACGCGACGAGCGTGGTCGGCGTCGACCCGGAGCGCTCCCGCGTGCGCCTCGCCGACGGCTCCGAGCTCGGGTACGGCGACCTCGCGGTCTGCCCGGGCTCGCAGGTCGACTGGGACGCCGTGCCGGGCGCCGAGGAGGCCGTCGCGACGCCGCACGCCTCGACGAGCTACCTGCCCGAGCACGCCGCGGCGACGTGGACGATGCTCGCCGGCACCACCGCGGGGCACGTCGTGTTCGCGGTCTCGGACCGGCACGTCCCGTGCTTCCCGGTGGGTCTCAAGCCGCTCTTCGTCGCCGCGGACCACTGGGAGCGCACCGGCGTCCTCGACGCGATCGAGATCGAGCTGGTCGTCGAGGCGTCGCGGCTCGTCGGCGAACCGCGCGCCGACCGTGCCCTGCACGCGGCCGCCGACCGGTACGGCGTCCGGGTCCGCACGAGCACGCGCGTCGAGTCCGTCGACGCCACCGACCGGACGCTGCGCCTGCGCGCCCCGCACGGCACCGACACGACGCGCTACGACGCGCTGTACCTCGCCCCGCCGCACCGCGCGCCGGCGTGGGTCGCCGAGAGCGGCCTCGCGTCCGCGACGAGCGACGGGTTCGTCGCCGTCGACCCCGGCACGCTCCAGCACGAGACCCACCCGCGCGTCTGGGGTCTCGGGGACGCCGCCGCCGTCGACGCGATGCCGTCGGGCGGCGCGCTGCGCCGGCAGGTCCCGGTCGTCGCGCACAACATCCAGGCGCGCCGCACCGGGCGGGCGATGCAGAGCTACGACGGGTACTCCGTCGCGCCCGTCACGACGTCGGGCCGCGAGCTGCTCCTCGCCGAGTTCGACCGTGCCGGCCGCCCCGAGCCGACGACCCGGCTCGTGGACCTGACCCGGCCCCGCGCGAGCCTCCTGCTCTTCGACCGCTACCTGCAGCCGCCGATCTACTGGCGGCGGCTGCTCCAGGGCAAGGTCTGACGACGCAGCACGAAGAAGAACGGCCGACCCATGCCGCGCGCGTCCATGCGGCCGACGAGCGTGCCGTCGTCGACGGCCCGGAACACGTCGTCGACAGGCAGCGCGTCGTAGCTCATCGTCGCGGTGGGCTCCCCGTGGTCGAGCGCCGCACGCAGCCGCGCGCGGGGGCGCCGCGTCCGGCGCAGCCGGAGCGCGGCCCGCACGAGGCGCGCGACCGCCGGGCGGCCCACCGCGGGTGCGCAGCGCAGGACGAGACCGAGCGGCACCCCGGCCGGGTCGACGGCGAACAACCTCCCCCGCGCGTCTCGGAACACCAGCGGGTGCACGTCGTCCGGTCCGTCGAACCGCTTGCCGAACCAGCGGAGCGCCTCGAGCAGGCCGTCGAGCGGGTGACCCGTCGGGAGCCCGCTCCCGCGCCACGTGCCGCGCAGCTCCGCCACGCCGACGGCGGGCAGCGCGGCGTGGAACGCGAGCACCGCAGCCGTGCTCGCGCCGCCCTCCAGCTCCGCGAGCGCCGCGCGGCGTCCGGCAGCGGTCGAGGGTCCCGGGGAGGACGTGAGGGGCTCCATGCCTCGAGCATGCCGTACCCCGGGGAGCGGGCGCCGGGCGGGTCTGCCGCCCGACGCGTCCGGCGGGGTCGTGCGTCAGGCGCTCGCGGCGACGTCGAGCACCCACGTGACGCCGAAGCGGTCGCGGAGCATCCCGTAGGCGGGCGCCCAGGCCGAGGACGCCAGGGGCACGAGGACGGTCGCGCCGTCGGCGAGCCGCTCCCAGAACGCCGTGACCTCTGCGACGTCGTCGCCGCGCACGGACACGAAGAACGGGTCGTCGCCCGGGCTCCACGGCCGGTCGGCCGGCACGTCGTACGCCATGACGCGGAACCCGTTCTCCGCGGCGACCTGGCCCCAGACGACGAGGCCGGCGTCTGGCAAGCCCGGCCCGCCCATCTCGCCGTAGGTCGTGACGACGAGGTCGCCGCCGAAGACGGAGCGGTACAGCTCGAGCGCCGCGCGGGCGTCGCCTCGGAAGTTGAGGTGCGGGGTGGTGGAGACGGTCACGGTGGTGCTCCTTCGAGGGTCGTGCGCCCGGCGCGGTCCGCCCGGCGTCACGGCACGATGCTCTCGGCAGATGCGGACAGGTAGCGCCCGCATCCTCGGGCACGATGGGAGGCATGGCCCAGACCTCGGCGCGCACGCTCCTCCTGCTGTCGCTGCTCCAGGCGCGCCGCGACTGGTCGGGACCGGCGCTCGCGCAGCGTCTCGGCGTGGACCCGCGCACCGTGCGGCGCGACGTCGGACGCCTGCGCGACCTCGGGTACCGCATCACGGCGACCCCGGGGCCCGACGGCGGCTACCGTCTCGACGCCGGCGCCGAGCTCCCTCCGTTGCTGTTCGACGACGAGCAGGTGGTCGCGCTGACCGTCGCGCTGCAGACCGTCGCGACGGGCGGCGTCGGCGCGGGGCTCGAGGAGGCCGCGGCCCGCGCGCTGACGACCGTGCGCGAGGTCATGCCCGCCCGGCTGCGCCACCGGTTCGACGCCGTCCGGGTCACGGCGCTCCCGCCCCGGTCCGGGAGCGGCGCGGTCGTGGACCCCGACGTGCTGCTCGCCGTGAGCGCGGCCGTGCGCTCGCGCGAGGTGCTGCGCCTCGACTACGCCGCGCCGACCGGCACGCCCGGGTCGTCCGACGCCGCCCCTGCCCGGCGCGTGGAGCCGCACCACCTCGTCGTGCAGGACGGGCGCTGGTACCTCGTCGCGTGGGACCTCGACCGCGACGACTGGCGCACGTTCCGCGTCGACCGCCTCACGCCCCGCCTCCCGACCGGTCCCCGGTTCGCACCGCGTGAGCTGCCCGGTGGCGACGTCCGGCGCTTCGTCGCGGCGCGGTTCCGCGGCGCCGACGTCCCGGGAGGCGACGTCGACGAGCGCGCCAGTTCCCTGCGTGCGGCGGCCGGGACCGTGTGGCCGTGCGAGGGCGAGGTGGTGCTCGACGCCCCGGCGGCCACGGTGGCGCCGTTCGTGGACGACGGCGTCGTCGAGGACCTCGGCCCGGGTCGGTGCCGGGTCGGGCTCGGGTCGTGGTCGTGGGCCGCCCTCGCGGCGCGGATCGGCGCGTTCGACGCGGACGTCGCGTCGGTACGTCCGCGCGCGCTCGCCGACGCGTTCGCGATGCTGGCCGGGCGCTTTGAGCGCGCCGCCGCCCGGTAGCAGGACGTGACCGGGGACGCGCCGCGGGCCCCGCGGCGCGGCGTCACCGACGGGCGGGCTCCGCGGTCGCCCGCTCGTGGGCGCGCACCCCCGTGCGGCGTGCGCGCCACAGCGCAACGGCTGCGAGCGCCGCACCGATGGCGGCGCCGATCGCGTTCGACAGCCAGTCGTTGGTGTCGCACGAGCGGCCGAGCGCGGGGACGAGGGCCTGCACCGCCTCGATCGCCGCCGACGCCACGACACCGCCGGCGAACGCCGCCACGGGACGCCGGGTCGCGAGCGCGGCGAGCAGGACGGGCGGGACGAACAGGACGAAGTTCGCCAGGAGCTCGACCCGACCGACTGTGGGCAGGACCCACCCGACGGCGCACCGCTCGAACACCTCGCGATCGGTCGGCACGAGGGTGAGCAGGAGCACCGGCAGCAGGGACAGCACCCCGAGGACCCATGTCAGGCGCGGCGGTCGCCGCAGCAGCCACGGCCCGGCGAACGGGGCCGCGACGACGAGGACGACGAGGACGGTCGGGGTGACCCACGGGTGGGCGACGAGCAGGGTGGAGATCACGTGGTTCGGACGCTCCGGTCTCGGAAGTGGGCACGGCCGGGCTCACCGTAGCGGGTCGCGCGACCGCCGTCCGCCCGGACCGCGTGCGGGCCCGCCGAAGACCTGGCCGAACGTCCGGTCGGCGTTCTCCAGGTACACGGCACGGCCGGCCGGGTCCTGCAGGCCGTACTCGACGTCCTCGAGCCAGGTGCACCGCGCGTGGAGGAGGATGCGGCGCACGTCGGCGGCGGACGGCGGGCCGTCGAGCCGCTCGGCGACGCGCAGCGCGAGGGCCGGACCGAGGTCGCGGAGCATCCTGCCCGCGTCGCGCGCCCGGTCCGCGAGCGCCGCGTCGGTCCAGTCGATGACGCCGGTCACCCGGCCGTGCGCGTCGACGAGGACGTGCTCCGCGCCGAGGTCGTTGTGCTGGCGGACCAGGTCGTCGGACGTCGGCGGCGGTTCCCTGTCGAGGACGGCGGCGACGAGCGCCGCCCGGTCGGGACGCAGGTGCGCGCGCACGGCGTCGAACGTCCGGAGGGCGGCGCGGTGCGCGTCCTCGGTGGGCTCGGGGTCCTCGGGCAGCTCGACGTCGAGGCGGAGCCGGCGCAGGGCCGACAGCACGTCGCCGAGCGCGTCCTCGACGTCGGGCGTCGCGCGGGCACGACGGTGCAGCAGCGACGTACCCGGCAACCGCCGGTACGCGACGACGCCGCGCTCCGGGTCGTGGGCGACGGGCACGGGGGTCGGGACAGGGGTCGCGTCGGCGAGCGCGCGCAGGAGGGCGACCTCGCGCTCCGCGGCAGCGGGATCCGATGCGCGGCGCACGACGTGCCCCGCGACCTCGAACGTCGCGTTCTCCCCGCCCCGGGACACCGCGCGCGCCGGTGCCCCGGCGGCCCAGAGCCGGGTGCGGGCACCGAGCTCGGCGAGCAGCGCACGGTCCGCCTCGTCCGGTCCGTCATCGTGTGCCGTCACCCCGCCTCCTTCGTCCCGTGATCCGCACGGTACGCCGGGTGCGACGCCGCGGGCGCGGGCGGGCGTCGCAAGTACCAGCACCGCACGCCGAGCACGTCGCCCTCCCCGACGACGTCGTACCCGAACCTGCGGTAGAAGCCGACCGCGCTCGGACGGTCCGTCTCCAGGTACCCGACCGCTCCGTCGTCGTCGAGGCGGCGGACGTGCCGTCCGAGGAGCTCGCCGCCCAGACCCCGGCCCCGCAGGTGCCGGTCCACCGCGACGGGACCGAGGTGGACGTGCGGCTCGTCCGGGTCGCGGCCCGCCCATGCACGGTTCCACGTCAGGGCCCGGCGAGCCGTCAACGGCCCGAGGCCGAGCGCGGCGCCGATCAGCCGGAGCCGCGCCGCGGGAGAGGAGCGGCAGCGGCCGGGAAGGGCGGACGCCGCGGCCCCCAGGATCGCGCCGGAGCGCTCGATCGTGTCGAGGCGAAGGTGGGGCGACGCGCGCAGGAGGGCGCCGACGAGGCGCGCGTGAGCCTTCGCGGAGCGCGCCTCGTCCGTCCCGTAGACGGCCGCGTGCACGGGGTTGTCGGCCATGCCGCGCCCCAGCAGTCGCGCGACGGCATCGAGCCGGTCGGCGTCGAACGACCCCGCGGTCGTGACGTGCCGCGCCGCCGCGGCGTCCCCGCCGGTCACGGCGTCGTCGCGCGGAGCGGCACCGGCGCGGCGTCCAGCACTCCCACCCGGTACGTCCGCAGGTACCCGACGAACGCCGCGACGGCCGCGACGACGTTGAAGCCCATCCGCGAGCGCCAGTGCCACGTCTCGAACTCGCGGGCCACCTGCGCCAGGTACTCCGGCGTGTGCTCGGCGAGCCCCTCGACGAACAGGATCTCGTTGCGCGGCCAGAAGAAGAGGACGGACGCGACCCCTTCCCCGAGGATCGCGAGGAGGCTCGCGAGCAGCCACCAGCGCGCGTCCTTCTGCCGCCGGCAGAGGATCACCGCTGCAGCACCGAGCACCCAGGCGCTGAACCCGAGCGGTGGGAACACGTCGGACGGTCCGGTGACCGCGAAGAAGTCCATCGTCAGCGCGAGGGAGTCGGGCGGGTCGGCGAACACGTTCGGGTAGACCATGACGGTCTCCAGCACGATGGCGCCGAGGACGACGAGGACGACGAGGACGACGAGGACGACCCAGAGATAGGCGAGCGCGGCGAGCCGTCCGAGCGCGCCCGGTCGTGGGCGGTACCGGGGCGATTCTCCGGCGTGCGGCGCGGCGTGCGGCTCGCGAGGGGCGGACGTCGTCGAGGAGTGCGGGTTCTCGGTCATGCCGCCGACGCTAGGGAGCGGCACCGGGGGCCGCGTCCGCCGACAGGCGTCGGTGCGGTCGACCGGGGGCGACGTCCGGGGTCGTCGACGGTCGACCGTGCGCCGCCCTCGCGGCTCAGGCGGCCTCGGCGGGCTCGCGCTCCTTGGGCCGCGCGAACCGCGCGGGGAGGTCCGGGCCGTCCCACACCTGGATCGCCCGCCAGATCGACGCCGCGATGGGGACGGCGAGGACGGCGCCCGTGAGCCCGGCGAGCACCGTGCCCGCGGTGAGGGCGACGAGGATCACCAGCGGGTGCAGCCGCAGCGTCCGGCCCATGACGACGGGCTGGAGCAGGTCGCCCTCGAGCTGGTTGACCGCGATGACGATCGCCACGACGATCAGCGCCTCGACCGGCCCGACGGCGACGAGCGCCACGAGCGCGCAGAGGATCCCGGCGAGGGTCGCGCCGACGAGCGGGATGAACGCGAGGAGGAACACCGTCACCGAGAGCGGGATGACGAGCGGGACGCCGACGATCGCGAGGCCGATCCCGATCGCGACGGCGTCGACGAGCGCGACGATCGCCGTGCCGCGCACGTACCCGCCGAGGGTCGTGACCGTCGAGTCCCCGATGCGCTTGCCACGCTCGTACCGCGCCCCGTGGAACGGGCGGAGCAGGAACTCCCAGATCTGCGGGCCGTCCTTGAGGAAGAAGAACAGCACGACGACCATGACGAAGAACCCGGCGACGAAGTCCACCGTCTGCGACACGCCGGCGAGCGCGCCCGAGCCCACGGCGTCGGACTGCAGGAGCCCGACGGCGGAGTCGCGCACCGACTGGATCTGCTCCTCGGTGATCTGGAACGGCAGGCTCTCGACGTAGGCCTGGAGCTCGTCGAAGCCGTCGATCGCCTGGTCGCGCAGCTCCGGCCACTGGTTGACGACGGCCGCCACGACGAGCCAGACGACCCCGGCGAGCACGGCGACGAGCGCGAGCAGCGCGACGATCGTCGCGAGGAACGGCGGCACGCCCTTGCGGCGCATCAGCCGCACGAGCGGCGAGATCGCCGCGGCGAGCACGAGCGCGATGAGGACCGGGATGACGATGAGCGTCAGGCGCGTCACCGCGAACACGGCGACCGTGACGAGCGCGACGATCGCGAGCACCTGCAGGGACCGCGTCCCGGCACGCCCGACGCCGTCCGCCCACAGCGCGGACGCGGTGCGCGGCGTCGGCGGGCCGGGCTCGCTCACGGCGTCCGGCGACGCGCCGTCCGGGGTGACCCGGTCGGTGGGCACCGTGTCGTCGACGTCCACGTCGTCGCTCCTGCCCGATCGACTCCTGCCCAGCCGCATCTGTCTCCCTCACGTCGGTCGTCCGAGGGGAACACCCTGCCACCGCCGCGGCTCACCCGCTGGTTGCGCCGACGCGCGGGCGTCGCCCGACGGACGTTCGTCGCCTCCCGGGCGCACCGACCGGCCCCCACGGCTACCGATCGGTCGCGGCGCGCCTGGGCTCGGTCCTCGTCCTCGAGCACCCGGCGGAGCCCGGTGAAGTCTCGTCGCAGGATCCGGGCGAGGACGAACGTCGGCAGGAGCGCCACGAGCCGGAGCCCGGAGGCGACGTCGCCGCCGTAGTCGGCGTGGACGTCCGCTCCCCCGTGGCTGGGCGTGAGCACGTACTCGACGCGCGAGTTCCACGGCGACGTCGAGTGCCACACGACCCGCCGGTCGGGCTCGGCGGACTCGAGCACGTCGACGAAGCGGACGCGGAACGGCCCGATGCGGTCGACGGCGGCCCACCGGTTCCCGACCCGCGCCGGGCCGTCGTCCAGCGGTCGGCGAGAGGCGACCGCGGGCGCGAACTCAGGCCACCGTCCGGGGTCCGCGAGGTAGGGGTAGACGCGCCCGGGAGGGTGGTCGAGGTGGACGTCGAGCGTCACGCGTCTCCACATGCGTCCGTCCCCCCTCGGTGCCGCGGCGTCAGGCCATCGTGGGCACGGGACGGTTCGGGTAGAGCTCGCGCATCGCGCCGTCGTACCTCCGCTTGAGCAGGAGCAGGTAGAGGAGCCGGATCGGGGCGGGCACGTTCGCCCGGACCCATGCCTCCCGCTCGTCCTCCGGGACGCTCGCGATGAGCAGGCCGAGCTGGAGCGCCATGACGTCCTTCCCGAGCTCCTTGCGGTGCGCGAGGAGCGTCGCACGCGTGTGCTGCTCCATGGAGTCCCACTCCTGCTGCGACATCACCTCCCCGGCGACGGGAAGGATGCCGTCCTCCTCCTGCCCGAGATGCACGAGGAGCAGGTCGCGCAGCGCCTCGACGTCGGTCGCGAAGGCGTCGCGGAGGCGCGCGTCGGCGGTGGTCACCCACGGTTCGAGCTGCGGCTCGATCCGTGCGAGGTGCACCGCGACCTCGGCGTGCTGCGCGCGCATGCGGCCCACGTGCAGCGCGCACGCGGGCTCGCGGGCGGCGAGCCGGTCCCACAGCACCATGTCCTCGGTCTCGTGGTGCATGTGCAGGGCGAAGAAGTCGAGGTGGGCGTACCGGCCCACCACGGCCGAACGGGCGGTGTCGCCGGGCTCGACCTCGCGCACGAGCTCGGGGAGCTCCCGGTACAGCCAGCGGAAGATCCGGTGGACCAGGATCATCCCGGACGTGTCGCAGCCGGGGTGCTGCCCCGCGGGCAGCTCCCCAGGAGGAGGCAGTCTGTGGACCATCTCGCTCTCCGCCCGGTCATCGACGACGGCGTCGTTGCGGCGCACTGCGTACGCTACTCCGCTCCTCGGACGTGCCTCTACCCCTCGGCCCGGCCGGCGCGGAGACCTGGCGAGGCGTCCTAGTCGTCGCCGTCGAACAGCCCGCCGTCGAGCAGCCAGTGGTAGCGCAGGCGCAGCGCGCGCTCCGTGCTCGCGAGGATCGTCGCGACGACGAGCGCGACGTTGAGCGCCGCGGACAGCTGGACCGGCGAGGTGAACGTCCCGACGTGCTCCGCGACGGGCGGGATCTCGGTGATCTGCTGCACGATCTGCGGGACGCCGAGGACGAGGGCCACCGCGAGGACCACCCAGGAGACGAGCCCGATCGTCCGGCTCGCCCCGGGGTGGTTGCGCTCGAGGCGCGCACGACGCCCCTCGGCGGACGCCGGGTCGGGCACGAGCTGCTGCTCCGTGCCGTCGTCGCGCACGTAGTGGCACCGCCTCAGCCCGTAGCTGCTCGTCGCCACCTCGATCGTGCCGCCCGGCACCGGGAACTCGGCCGGCAGCTTGGACGTGGCCTGGTGGCGGCCGTCGCGGTAGAGCCGCGCGCGCACGTCGCCGTCGTCCGAGTCGCCCCAGAGCCGCACGTCGACGGACCAGGTCTCCGGCCGGCCGTCGGCGGCGGTGAGGTGCAGGTGGAACAGGGCCCGCGACAGGGGCTGCCACCACCGGTAGCGCGGCAGGGTGTGGCCGTCGCCGGGCTTGACCCTGCGGGCGGCACGCTGTCGCTTCCAGTCGGAGAACACCCACGGCACGGTAGCAACCGGCGGCGAGATGCGCCGTTTGCCCCCTGGGCGCGGCGTCGCCCTCGCCGCCGTCCGACGGCTCGGCTCCGTCTACCTCGCGACGCGGTACCGCATGAGCACGACGTCCGAGCCGAACGCCTGCGTCTCGACGAGCCGGAGGCCGACGCGGCGCTCCTCCTGCGGGAAGTACGGCACGCCGCCGCCGAGCAGCACCGGGTAGACCATGACGCGGTACTCGTCGACGAGACCGTGCGCGGCCGCCTCGGCCGCGATCGTCGCACCGCCGAGAGCGATCTCGCCGTCCCCCGGCTCGGCACGCCACCGAGCGATCTCGTCGGCCACGCTGCCTGTCGCCAGCGTCGTGTTGGTCCCCTCGACCTCGGTGAGGGTCCGGGAGAAGACGACCTTCGGGAGCTCCGCCCAGAGCGTCGCCCACGTGCGCTCCGCCTCGTCGAAGTTCCGGGCATGCTCGGGGTTCTCCCAGTACAGCATCGCCTCGTAGAGCTTGCGGCCGAGCAGGTGCACCCCGACGCCGCGGATCTCGTCGGTGAAGTGCTGGAACGTCCCCTCCGCAGGGCCGCCCCAGTCGATGCTGCCCTCCGGGTCGGCGATGTAGCCGTCCAACGAGGCGCTCATCGAGAAGGTCACGTCGCGCATCACTGCTCTCCTTCGCTCTCGGGTACGACCACAGACCGCCGGGGCGCGCGAAACTCGTCGGTCGTCAGCGCGCGGCCTGCCGGTCCCCCGCGACGTCGGCCCCGAGGTCCTGCATGCCGAGCACGCCGAGGAGCCGGATCTTCGCGGCCGACTCGCTGCCGGGCGTCGCGGTGAGCACGAGCAGCACCTGGAGCTGGTCCTCGGTGAGGAGTGCCTGGCAGTCCACCTCGATCTCGCCCACCTCGGGGTGCACGAGCACCTTGTGGTCGGTGAACCGCCGCGCCACCTCCTGACGCTCCCAGAGCGCGACGAACTCGGGGCTCGTCCGTTCGAGCACCGCGACGAGGTCCGCCGCGCCCGACGACGGCCCCAGCGCACCGAGCGCCGCCCGCAGGCTCGCGACGAGCGCCCGGCCCTGCCGCGCCCGGTCGTCCGCCGGGTACACCGCGCGCGCCGTCCCCGGGTGGGCGAACCAGCGGTAGATCTCGCTGCGCTCCCACCCGGTGCGGGTCGTGGCGTCCCCGTAGAGGGCGCGCGCGAGGTCGTTCTGCGCGAGCGTGCGGCCGAGCACGTCGAGGACGAGCGCCGGGGTGTCCGAGAGGCGGTCGAGCACGCGCTGGAGCGCGGGGGCGACGTGGCCGACGTCGACCGTGCGGTCCGGGACCCCGTGGCCGGCGACCCGGTAGAGGTAGTCGCGCTCGTCGTCGGTCAGGCGCAGCGCGCGGGCGATCGAGGCGAGGATCTGCGTGCTCGGCTGCGGGCCGCGCTGCTGCTCCAGCCGCGTGTAGTAGTCCGTCGACATGAGGGCGAGCTGCGCCACCTCCTCGCGCCGCAGCCCCGGTGCCCGACGCCGCAGGCCGGGCCCGAGCCCGACGTCGCCCGGCTGCAGCGCCTCGCGGTGGCGGCGGAGGAAGTCGGCGAGCGCGGCACGGTCCATGCGTCCATCCTCCGGGGCGGTCGCGACCCGTGCCAGGGATCGCCGGTCCCCCGTTCGACCGTCTCTGCCGCGGGCCTGCGCGCGCGCCGAGGATCGAGCCATGGACATCACGAACAGCACCGTCTTCATCCCCGGCGCGACGAGCGGCATCGGCCTGGCGCTCGCCGTCGCGCTGCACGAGCAGGGCAGCACCGTCGTCGTCGGCGGGCGGCGCGCCGAGCTGCTGGAGCAGATCGCGGCCGAGCACCCCGGCATCGACACCGTGCGCATCGACACGACCGACCCGGAGAGCGTCGCGTCCGCCGCGAAGGAGGTGCTCGAGAAGCACCCCGACCTCGACACGCTCGTCACGATGGCCGGCATCATGCGCGTCGAGGACTGGCACCACCCCGAAGGCTTCCTCGCGACCGCCGAGGAGACCTTCACGACGAACGTGCTCGGCCCGGTCCGGCTCGTCGGCGCGTTCGTCGAGCACCTGCAGACCCGGCCGCACGCCACCATCGTCACGGTGTCGTCCGGGCTCGCGTTCGCGCCGCTCAAGGCCACGCCGAGCTACGACGCGTCCAAGGCCGCGATCCACATGCTCAGCGAGGCCCTGCGCCTGCAGCTCGCCGACACGTCCGTGCGCGTCACCGAGCTCGTGCCGCCGTCCGTCGCGACCGACCTCGTGCCGGGCCACGCCGAGGACCCCTTCGCCATGCCGCTCGACGACTACGTCAGCGAGGTCGTCGAGCTGCTGCGCACGCAGCCCGCCGCGCACGAGGTCCTCGTCGAGCGCGTGAAGTTCCTGCGTCACGGCGAGGCGCGCGGCGACTACGACCAGGTCGTCGCGACCCTCAACGCCTCGGACGCGAGCGGCCGCTGACCCAAGTGGGCGTCAGCGGTCGGTGAGACGTCAGAACAGCGGCCACGGCACGGCGGGCATGTCCCCCGACGGGGCGGGGAACCGCGCCGTGCTCAGCAGGCGGTCGCACCGGTCGGCGAGCGCGGCCACCTCGTCGGGGGCCAGCAGCCCGACCAGCCGGCGGCCCAGGTCGCCCTCGAGGTCGGTGCCCAGACCGGCGCGCACCTGCTCGACGCCGGCCAGCTCGTCGTCGCCGAGGTTCGCGCCGAGCCAGCCCCACAGCACCGTGCGGAGCTTCGGCTCGACGTGGAACGTCACGCCGTGGTCGACGCCGAGGCGGCGGCCGTCGACGAGCGGCAGCACGTGCCCGCCCTTGCGGTCGGCGTTGTTGACCACGACGTCGAACACCGCCATGCGGCGCAGCGCCGCCGAGTCCTCGTGCACGAGGGTGACGGGCCGGTCCTCGGCGTCGAGGCCCTCCAGCACCGTCCGGACGCCGTCGCGCGGCACCTCGGGCGTCGGGACGACGTCGACCGGCGACTGCGCGCCGTCGACCTCCTGCCAGAGCTGCACCATGCCGGGCCCCAGCGGCCCGCCGCGCAGCCAGGTGCGCGGCACGACACCCCAGCCGGACGCCTCCGAGACGAGGTACGCCGCGACCTCGCGGCCCGCGAGGGTGCCGTCGGGGAAGTCCCACAGCGGCGCCTCGCCGGCGACCGGCTTGTAGACCACGTCGACGTCGCCGACCCGGGCGCGGAACGTGGCGTTCGAGGCGACGCGGATGCGGCCGACGACCTCGAGCGGTGCCGCGTCGAGGTCGACGTGCGACGACGTCACGCCTCGTCGGGCAGCACGCACTCGTGCCCGTCGGGGTCGATCGGCGCGCCGCACCGGGGGCACTGCGGTCGCCCGGAGCGTACGACGGCGCGCGTGCGCTGCGCGAAGGCGCGGGCCGTGCCGACGGGCATCCGGACGACGAGCGCCTCGGCGGGCTCGGGCTCGTCGTCGTCGTCGGGGTCCAGCTCGTCGTCGTCCACGAGGGGGAACGCCTCGACGACCACCTGGGCCGTGCGCGGATCCCAGCTGAGCCGCATGGACCCCGTGCGGAACTCCTCCTCGACCGGGAGGTCGAGCGGGCCGTCGTCGACGAGCTCGGCGGGCACCTCGGCGGGGACGCTCCACCGGTTGTCGGGCTCCTCCATGAGCTCGTCGAGCACGCGCTCGATCGTCTCGGCGAGCACGGCGGACTGCTCCTTCTCCAGCACGACGCTCGCCGTGCGGGTGCCCTCGCGGGCCTGCAGGTAGAACGTGCGGGATCCGGGCATTCCGACCGTGCCGACCACGACCCGGTCGGGCCAGTCGAACGCGTGCACGAGAGTGGGCATGGCTCTCACTCTACGAGCGCTCGCGCGCTCCGTCAGGCTGCGGGTCGCCCGTCGGGACGACGCGCGGGCCGCTCCCCTCGTCGGGCCCGCCCGGGCCGGCGCCGCCCCCGACCGGCGCGTCGCCGACCGGCGCGGCCGAGCGCAGCCACGACAGGTCGCCGGCGTCGGTGTTGGTCGCCACGACTTCCGGCCGGTGCGGCCCGTACCGCACGACCGAGATCGACGCCGGGCCGACGACGATGCGCTGGAACAGGTCGAGGTGCGTGCCGAGCGCGTCCGCGAGCACCGACTTGATGACGTCCCCGTGCGACACCGCGACCCACACCGCGTCCGCGCCGTGGCGGGCCGCGACCTCCGCGTCGTGCCTCCGGATGGCTTCGACGCCCCGCGCCTGCATCGCGGCGAGCGACTCCCCGCCCGGGAAGGCCGCCGCCGAGGGCTGCGCCTGGACGACCGACCACAGCGGCTCCGTCGCCAGGTCCTTGAGCGCGCGCCCCTGCCACTGCCCGTAGTCGCACTCGGTGATGCCGTGCTCGGTCACGGTCTCCGGCACGCCCGCCTGGTGGTCGAGAAGGGTCCGCGCGGTCTGCCGGCACCGTTCGAGCGGGCTCGTCACCACGCGGGCCAGCGGCACGCCGGCGACCCTCTGCGCGGCCTGGACCGCCTGCTCGCGTCCCACGTCGTCGAGCCGAACGCCGGCCGCTCGCCCCGCGAGGATCCCTCCGGCGTTCGCGGTCGTGCGGCCATGGCGGACGAGGAGCACTGTGGGCATCTCCGGAGCCTATGTCCAGCGCGCGTGGGTACGCTGCCCCGATGCCGACGACACCGACCGACCGGGACGCGCGCGCCGAGCACGCGGAGGTCGCGCTGCGCTCCGTGCTCGCGGTGCTGCGGTCGGGCGAGCTCGGCGACCGCGCGGCGCGCGTCCGGGCCGAGCAGGTCGCGGTCGACGCCCTCATCGCCCTCGGGCGTGGTCCGCGGACGGCGCCGGGTCACCTCGAGCCCGCCGTCGAGGCCTTCGAGCGCCTGCGGACCGAGCTGCGCACGCTCACGCGCTTCGGACCGCTCGCGATCGACTTCGTGCAGCCGCCGGAGAACGGCCGCGCCGTGCCGACGGCGATCGCGGAGAGCGCGCGCTCGTGCGTCCGTGTGGCGCTCCTCGCCCAGGTCGAGGAGCAGTCGGCGACCCGGGCGCGCGTGCAGTGGGACTGCGACGGGACCAACCTCCTCGTCGACGTCCACGACAACGGACCCGGGACGGCGAGCCGCGAGGACGACCGCTTCCGGCCGATCGCCGAGCGCGTCGAGGAGCGGGGCGGCACGTGGACCGTGGAGGCGACGCCCGGCTGGGGCGGCCACCTCCACCTGCGCTTCCCGCTCGACGAGACGCCGACGCAGCACGACACCATCGGCGCAGGGCTCACCGAGCGGCAGAACCAGATCCGCTCCCTCATCGCCCAAGGCCGGACCAACCGCGAGATCGCCGACGAGCTGTCCATCAGCGCCAACACGGTGAAGTACCACGTGTCCGCGATGATGCGCGTGGTCTCGGTGCGGCGTCGGGCCCAGCTCGTCGCCGGCGGCGCCGACGCCGTCCCCGACTACCCGATCGGGTAGTGCCGCCCGCCTTCGCGGGTAGTCCGGCCGTGCGGGTCACCGACATAGGTTCGAGGCTGTCGAAGGGCGCGGGGTCTCCCGCCCGAGAACCCGAGGAGGACAGTTGGCTCACCGTGTGCAGGGTGTCGTCGCGCGTCGCAAGGACGCGCCCGTCACCGTCGAGACGATCATCATGCCCGACCCCGGCCCGGGCGAGGCGCTCGTGCAGGTCCTGACGTCCGGCGTCTGCCAGACCGACAAGCACTACGTCGCGGGCGGCGTGGGCGACGACTTCCCGTTCCTGCTCGGCCACGAGGCGACGGGTGTCGTCGAGGCCGTCGGTGAGGGCGTCACCGAGGTCGCGGTCGGTCAGAAGGTCATCCTCAACTGGCGCGCCGTGTGCGGGCAGTGCCGCGCGTGCCGCAAGGGGCAGCCGCAGTACTGCTTCGACACCCACAACGCCACGCAGAAGATGACGCTCGAGGACGGCACGGAGCTCACGCCCGCGCTCGGGATCGGCGCGTTCGCGGAGAAGACGCTCGTCGCGGCGGGCCAGTGCACCCCGATCGACGGCGACGTCGCGGACGAGCAGCACGCCGCCGTCGGGCTCCTGGGCTGCGGCCTCATGGCCGGGATCGGCGCGGTGCTCAACACCGGGGCGGTCCAGCGCGGCGAGTCCGTCGCCGTCATCGGCTGCGGCGGCGTCGGGACCGCCGCCGTCGCCGGGGCGCGGCTCGGCGGCGCGACGACGATCGTCGCCGTCGACGTCACGGACGACAAGCTCGAGACCGCGCGGTCCCTCGGCGCCACGCACACCGTAAACTCCACGCGAGAGGACGCCGTCGCGCGCATCCGCGAGATCACCGGCGGCTTCGGCGCCGACCTCGTGATCGACGCCGTCGGCATCGCCGCGACCTACCGCCAGGCGTTCGAGGCGCGCGACCTCGCCGGGCGCGTCGTCCTCGTCGGCGTCCCGGACCCGGGCACCACGATCACGCTCCCCCTCGACGAGGTCTTCGGCCGCGGCGGCTCGCTGAAGTCCGCCTGGTACGGCGACGCGCTGCCCTCGCGCGACTTCCCGATGCTCGTCGACCAGTACCGCCTGGGCCGGCTCGACCTCGACGCGTTCGTCACCGAGCGCATCGGGCTCGGCGACGTCGAGGCAGCCTTCGACAAGATGACGAACGGCTCCGTGCTGCGATCGGTGGTCGAGCTGTGAGCGCGCGCATCGAGCACGTCGAGACGTCCGGCGTGTTCACGCTCGACGGCGGCTCGTGGGACGTCGACAACAACGTCTGGATCGTCGGCGACGACGAGGAGTGCCTCGTCATCGACCCGGCCCACGACGTCGACGCGATCAGCAAGCAGGTGGGTGAGCGCCGCGTCGTCGCCATCGTGCTCACGCACGGGCACAACGACCACGTCTCCGAGGCGCCGCGCGCCGCGTCGTTCCTCGGGGCCCCCACGTATCTGAACCCGGCAGACCTCGCTCTGTGGCACCGCGCGCACCCCGACCACTCCCCCACGCACGAGCTGTGGGACGGCGACACGATCCAGGTCGCCGGGCTCACCGTCGAGGCCATCCACACACCCGGCCACACGCCCGGCTCGACGTGCCTGTTCATCCGCGAAGGGCTCGGGACGCCCGTCCTCTTCAGCGGCGACACTCTGTTCCAGGGCGGCCCCGGCGCGACCGGACGGTCGTTCTCGAACGAGCGCATCATCAAGGACTCCATCCGGCGGCGGATCTTGACGCTGCCCCCGGAGACCGTCGTCCACACCGGCCACGGCCCGACGACGACCGTGGCCGACGAGGCCGCGGCGAACTGACCTGTCGCCTTCGGTGCCTACCAACTATCCTCAACCACAAACAGCAGCCAACTGATTCGTGCACGCGGACCACCGACGGACGGCGGGCTTGGCCACCAAGTCGAACGGGAGCCCGTCTCCAAAGCCGCTAGATGTGGAACTCGACAACTCAGTCAGAATACACGGCCTGCTGAACAGTCACAATGGAAACGCATCAACGCCCCGCTTAACACACGCACAGCAGAGCACACGTCGAAGCATGCGGTAAACTTGTACGTCGAACTATCGGCCTAGGAACTGCTGTCGGGAGGCATCGTAAACGCACGCAAGCGGAAACTCGGAATCTACTACAGTCCCGAGGAATACGCCCGCACCCTTGTTCGCTGGGCTTTCGCCGACAAGCCAGGGACCGTCATGGACCCCAGTTTCGGCGGCTGCGCCTTTCTCACCGTCGCACTTGACGAACTAACACGTCGGAGCGCAACTGATCCAACTCGAATGGTATTTGGCGCCGACATAGACCCCACCGCGAAGCAGGAGTTCGCCGCCGAACTCGTCGCACAGGGAGTGCCGAGCGAAAATCTAGTCCTCGGAGACTTCCTTTCCCTCGCGCCCGAACGGGACTTGCCACGAGTTCACGCGGTGATAGGCAACCCGCCCTACGTGCGACACCACTGGATCGACAACGACACCCGTCTGCATGCCGATCGAATCGCTGCCAAAACAGAGAGACAAATTGATGGTCGATCGAGCCTCTGGGCATACTTCGTCCTACACGCCACTGCCTTCCTGGAGCGCGGCGGGAGAATGGCAATGCTGCTGCCCGGATCAGCAATTCAGGCAAAATATGCCAGTGGCGTTCGCTTGTTCCTTGAGGACAACTTCTCGTCCGTTCAGTTCGTCCGCGTCGCTGAACGCATCTTCTCCGACACCGACGAGGAGACAGTGGTGCTCCTCGCGTCTGGGTATGGTGGCCGATCACAAGGCGCACACTATCGCCACGTACCTGGCTTGACCGAACTCGAAGAAGCGGTGGCGCAGAGCGCATCGGAGTCGCCTCTCTCAGAAACGCCGGTCGCACTATCGGAATCGCGATGGCTGTCGCTCGGCGAAGAGGCGCGGCAGATCTATGCTGCACTTGCGTCAAATCCTGCAACTACTCCACTTGGCAATCTCGTCAAGATTCGGATTGGTACGGTGACAGGAGCCAACACCTTCTTCATTCGGACTGACATGGACGCACGCGCTCTAGTTGGCGAGAACCAGAGTAGGCGGATTCTCACCCGCAACAACCATATACAAGGACCAATCCTTACCACCGCGGAGTTCGAACGTGCAACCGAAGGGCGGCCGAACCGGCTTCTGGTGCTGCCGCCCAACTTTCTACCCATGGCCAACACGGCGATCGAGCAAGAGATCGCTCGAGGCGAAATATCATCGCTTCACCTCCGCAGCCACTGTTCGAGACGCTCTCCGTGGTGGGCGCTACCCGAGCCTCGCGCGCCACACGCCTTCCTTCCGTACATGGGCTCCAGCGCGAAAGGAATCGCCCTCAACGAGGCGAGAGTGGCGAGTACAAACGCAGTACATCAGTTGACGTGGCTGTCCTGGGATATTCAGCGTCGCGGGAAACTCATTGCTCAGTCCTCGTGGTCGGTCTTCACCGCCATCGCGTTCGAACTGCACGCGCGGAGCTACGGCGGCGGGCTCCTGAAGATTGAGCCTAGCGACGCTGCGCACGTTCCCATCTTCATCCCGGAAGGCGCAGCGTCCATGGATCCGACAAGTGAGACGCCGCGGCAAGCTGCGGACATGCTGCTCCGACGCCACGCTGGCCTGACCGCGTCTGAACTAGCCGTTCTCGAGCACGCGCTCGGAGAACTTCAAGCGATGCGTCGCGGAACGAGCCGCAAACTCCAAAACTAGGAACTCCAGGACGATCGAGCAAACCTCAACCGGTCGCCGCATCCGCTCTCGCAAATGGCACGCACATTTGAATCAACGCCGCAGATAGAGTCACTTCCGGGCACTTGGTAAGAACAAATCGGAGGGTGGAGTCGCCCGCTTCCATGCTAGCCAAGGACTGCCGCCCGTCCGCGCAATCTCGTCAAGGTGCCATTGCAACTGCTTCGTGTGACGATATGCCTGTATTCCCCTCCAGAGGGCATTCGCCCCGGTATCGACGCCTCCGTCGCGCGCCCAACCATCCTGGAAGAGTTCCGCTATCACGAACTCCATGCACGCGAAGGGGGTGGCAAGCACCCCAGGTAGACGCGGAACGTCGAGCGACTTTGGAAACACCACGTCAGCATCTCGACCTAGAACCTGAACGTGGAAATACGTTCCAGGAGCGGCGTCATCTGCGATCTCCATTCGCCAAGCGGCCACTTCATTCCGCGTCCCTGACTGGCCAATATCCACGATCCTGACAAGCGTACTAGCGAGTCCCGCCAGCTCGACCTGGCGCGCACGACCCGACTTGCCCTTCTCCCGGATAGGCAAGAGTTGCCAGATGAATGATATCTCCGCTTCGACGGAGAGCGCACCCTCAGCGCCACGGGCGTACTCGCCAATGCTATCCCTAGTCACGATCGGGCGGTCGCGCCCAATGCTCCAATTTATACCTTTGTCCGTCGAGCGTCCAGAGATGTAGTCGAGTTGCGAGGCTGCTTCTTTGAGAAGTAAACTGGCGCCGGGTTTCAGGTACCTTTTGGTCATGTCTTCGAAGACGGTGATCTCCTTTTTGAGTTCGCTCACGTCAAACCGGAGCGCCATCAGAATTGAACCTCTATGACGGGCGTGTCGAGCGGATCCACGAGCATTCGGAACATGGGATCCGCGACTACGTCATCTATCAGTGCGAACGCGGTATCCGCGTACGGCGGCCAATCGTCCGGCTGGATTCGGACAGTCCGAGATATGTCTACAGATTCTGACGGGCGCGCTAGGGACGGCGTCACGTACCGCACCGGGTTCAGGGAGGCAGTATTCACCCCGAGGCCGAACCTGCGCAAAGCATCTGCGAGGGCGTCGGGATTGCCCGGTTCGCCCGCGGTCGCGTCGAAGGTCCAGTTTTCGATTCCTGCGCGCCACCAGAACCTCTCACCGAACGACGAAAGCACACCGTTATACTGATATTCGCTAAGTTCTGAGGAGAATGCGGTGGACCCTTCTATTGCACTCGAGTCCACTCGAAGCCGCGCGGCGACATCGTCATCACTCAATAGGAAGCACGGATAGGGCATGATCCGATGAAGCAACCACCGGATCACTGCCATTCCGCCGGAGCGTGTGCCGAGTTCAAAGACGGGCGGGTGACAAGCGAGGACCTGTTCACGCGCACGATCGGTCCAATCGAACGCAACGTCGGCTATCCCTAAGAACCGCCACAGATCTTGCTTGGCATCGCCTTCGGGGCCGCCCCATCTAGTGGGTAGCTCTCGCACGGCGGCCGCCAGACTCGCTACAGCTCTCGCCCCGTCGCTCTCAAGGATTAAGTCTCTCGGAAACGCCCATTCAAGATTGTTTTCGCGCGCAAATAAATGTGGTATTAGCACGTCCGGCAGCCCGAACGATGCCTCAGGAAGATGACTTGACCACAACGCAAACGCGACCTGGCGCGCTGGGTTATGGGCTTGCGTCCGGTCCTGCAGCGTTGGCAACAACATGCTGCGTAAGTTCGCACAAACCGCGAGGCCGTCTCGTGGCGACCGCGCGACGCTATCCACTGCGTCGCGCTCACCCCACGATGATAGGAAATAGTCGACCACTACGAGGTCTGCGCGGTCCAGGTCGGCCTGCAGAACCTCTTCGGGGTGCCGGATTGCCGTCTTAATCTTGAACGGCTCGAAGAGTTTCGCAAGTTTGCCGGAAGAAACGCTGTTGTCGTCGTCGACAAATAGAACGGCGCTTTCGCTCTCCACACTTCTCATTCTGGCAGGACCACCTCGATAGCTGTTGACATGGCCGTACTGGGGCGCACGAAACGCACTGTCCCTCCATAATCAGTAACTAGATCTCTGGTTATCGGCAGACCTAGACCGACGCCCTGCCCTAACGTGAGATCTACTTCGACAGTTGTGCTCGCGTACGGCTTGAACCAGTCCTCCGCCTGCGCGGGTTCAACTGCGACTCCGGTATTCTCAACAGTCATTCGCGTGCCACCATCGAACTCCGCGGAACGAACAACCACCGTTCCGCCACCAGAGGCGGCCTTGATTCCATTGCTCAGAAGATTCGCGAGAATGGCCTGAAGATCGGCCCGGAACATCGGCGGCGTGCGGTGATCTGGTGGAACCTCATTCTTGAGTTCGACTGAACGTTCTGCCGCTGCTCCTGAGAAACCCAGGAATGCAATCGCAACCTGCTCCGCCAGATTCTGGCGTACTCGTCGACGCCTACCCGAGGCCGACGCGGCGTCGACCAAGTAGCTGGCCTGGCGCTCGAGTGAACGTCTAAGCTCCGCCACCGCGCGGCGCGCCTCTACGGCGGGACTGGGCCACCTCTGTCCATCTATGGGAGCCAGTGCTCGCTCGGCGCCGATCGCTACGGGAACCAGATGACCGATTTCGTGCGTGAAGGCAGCCAACTGCGAACCGACGCTAGCAAGCCGTCTTAACATGCTCGCGTCTTCGATCAGGCGGTCGGCTGCTTCTTGTAGCGCTTCTATCTGCTGTCCGAGTTCGCGCGTTTCGCCGATAGATTCTGGTAACCCGCGGAGGCGCTCGAACGAGGTTCGCACCGCATCTACGGCCGCCTTTAGTTCCGTCGCGCTGCCCGCAGAGGCCGCACCACTGCCGCTCGCGCGTAGCCAAAGCTCATCGGGATCATCTGACAGTCCAGCGGCTTCATCACTGGTATCGGACTCAGCCTTGTCGCCATCCTGTTTCTGCCCTGAGCCGTCGGCCGGCTCACCGTGTCCTCGAACATCCTCGTTTTTCTCGCTGTCGATCGCCGCCCGCGTCTCGTCGCGCGACGCGCGCGCCAATGCGGCGCGGGCGCGCTTTTGTTCTACGCTGGCCAGCGCCCAGGAACGCTGCAGCAGGTCAACTCCCGTGCGTACGGTACTGGCCAGCGCATCGAAGGATTGATCCGGCACAAATCCTTCCCGATTTACCAAAGTCCGCAGAGCCGTCGCGCCTGAGTCTGTGAGGAAGACGGCACCAAAATAGTTGCGATTGGGCATCAGGCGAAGGCTGACATCTCTAGAGGTCATGCGCCTCAGCGCTTCAAGGTCTTCCTCTGGGCCCGTTACGAGCGGATCGAATTCGAAGCGCCCTGCCCGCCGTGTGTAGTCGAGGTCTAGGTTAAGCCAGTCGTTTCCCTGCTCACCGTAAGGAAGAACCCTGAATCCCTCGAGATAGACGCGTACGCCGCTATTTGTGAGGTGCCATTTTCGCTCTAGCGATGGCACGGGGCCTGTTCGCAAAAATATGCGTGCGTCGAAAAATGGCCCAGTATCGGGGGCAGGATGAGGGGCGGCCACTTCTATCGCCCGACTGGCGGGATTTGCCGCGTAGCCCGCACGCGTCGGGATCATCCGGTATCGGACTTGGTGACCTTTCTGCGCCTGAATCTCGAGGACCCACTCAGCGCTCTTGCCAATGCCTGCCCAGTACTCCTCCTGTGCCGAGAAGTCGCCCTGAAGTGTGAGTGTCATCCCTGGATCGGAGCGGTGGGCGTCTCTTATCTGAGGAGTCTTGAATAGCAAGGTTTCCGCGGATATGCTTCTGGGAAGCACTGAACCGAGGAGAGCGGGTGGCTCGAAATTGGTCAGTTGTCGAACCACATCGGCGATATCCAACGAGCCCCACGCATGTCGGAGCCGTGAGACGGCAAGAGTGGTGCCTAGAGCGGCACTCGACGCTCCCGGCGTTGATGCGAACTCGATGCCCGATGTAATCGACGAAATTGTGTCGAACTTCTCAATCTCGTCCCAATCCAGCTTTGCTGAGACAACAGATCGCGCCGCATCCATCACTTGTTGGATGATTTGCGCCGGCTCAGCCCTCGGATCTGCTTGGCGCAACACTTCAGTTAGAGGCACCCTGCCCCCAATTGCCGCGACCGACGTTACACTCAGATGAGCGCCGAGTTTGTGCGCGGCGAGCCTTCCGACACCCTTTTCCCCCGTGAAGCGGCGGCGGTACACTGGGCTTCGCCGTGCGCCTCCCGCTTTACCTCGGGAGGCGAGGCGAAGGAAGCCTCGGCGAAACTGTGCCTCCGTCATCCCATTTCCATTATCTGTTACGACTAACCGAGCTATCTCTGGGCGGTCCAAGTCGTAACCCGCGAGCACAACCGATGTGGCATCCGCGTCGTACGCGTTCTTCACAAGTTCGACGAGCGCCGTCGAGTCTCGGCCGACGAGTAGTTCACCGAGCTGTCGGAAGAGGCCGGTATCTACGCTGAACTCGATCTCACCCTCACCCTCGCCCTCGCCCATGCTCGCCACGCCGTTGAGCATAGTCGACTAGGTCGTGTCTCCCAACAGGGAGCTGAGACGATGTGTTCGTGGACGATGTCCGGGGTCGGGACGATCTATATGGATCGAGTGGGACTCCCTCGTGCGTGATCGCGATGGCTTGATCGCGGTGTTTGCGACCGCAGGAGCGGGAACGGTCCCTCCGGCCGTCTTCGGTGAGCGCGCCTTGGTGGACCAGGCCGTCGATGCGTTGGGCGGACTACCCTCACGAGGAGAGTCAATCGACCTACGGTCCTAGGGTCGCTTGAGCGGCAACTACTCCGACTGGTTTGAGCTCAGCCGCCGCGCAGTGTTCGCCTCCGACTGGCACCTCCACCGAGGTCCCCACGAACGCGTCTCGGCGCCGACCATCCCATTGAGTATCGAGGACGGATCTTGTGCTTGCGAGGGCGGCTGCGCTGCACCGCGTGCCAGTCTCGTTCGCCGAGGACACTCAGATTGAGATCGACGAGCCCGGTCGCTAGGAAGTCCGCAGCCACGCGATGATCGCGGCCAATATTGCGCCGGCTTGGTAGATCACGGCTTGCGAGTCATAGCGGGTAGCCAGGCCACGTCACTGCTTGAGAAGGTTGAACGAGCGTTCCACGACGTTGCGCCCCTGGTAGGTGTCGCGGTCGAACTCCGGCGGACGTCCACCCTCGGCTCCGCGCCGCTTCCGGTAGGCCCGCTGGTCAGACGGTTCAGGGATCACGACCCTGATCCCGCGCCGGCGCAGCATCGCCCGGCTGCTGCGGGAGGAGTAGGTCCCCGAGCACGACGCCCGGTGTTATTCGTGGACGGCCTATGCCTAGGCGCGGTACCCAGATGTCGCCAAGCACCAGTTTCAGCGCACGCCCGTCGTGTGACCGTCCGGGGGTGACCACGACGGCGAGCGGGCGGCCGCCCCGTCGACGGCATGATGGTTCTTGCTCGTCAGCCCTTACGAGACCGGCCGATACCGTGACCTGCAGGTCCACTGTGAACGACGCCCACGCGGCGCTTCTTGTGATTCGACGCCGCCCCCTTTGTCTTGCTCCGGTCGGGTCGTGTTCGTCGCGTGCTGGTGAGCGCGGTTGATCGTGGAGTCGACTGATCCTGTCCAGTCGACCTGGCCGGCGGTATTGGCCTCGGCCATAAACTGGGTCAGGATCCGGTCCCAGGTGCCGTCGTCGTCGAACTTCTTGTGCCGCTTCCACACCGTCCGCACGGCCCGAATAGCTCCCGCGGCAGATCCCGCCACAGGGTCCCCGTCCTATACCGGTAGGCGATGCCCTCCACCACGGTGCGGTGATTACCGAACGGGCGACTGACCTTGCCCGCGTTTGACGGCAACAGCCGCTCGATCCGCTCCCACTGGGTGCCCGTCAGAACCTGATACCGACTCACGGCCGAAAGTTTTGCCGCCCGCCTCACCTCAGAGGTGGGAGACACGCCCAAGTGGGTGGCGTTGCTTATGGAGCCCCTGACACGATTTCCCGGACACATGATCTGAGGCCATGAGCGCCTCGGGAGAGGAGTCCGTGATGCCTGCAGCCAGGCCGCCGAAGTCCCGGCGCAGCGCGGTGGACCTGGCCCGGCGCGGTGAAGTGCCGGAGCGGCAGGTCACGAAGGATCTAGGGATCAGCGAGTCGTGCCCGCGACGATAGATAGCCGTCACGCCCCCCAGCTGCACGGATCCCCGCTTCGCCCTCACCGACAACGGCATGGTCAACACCGTGCGCCTGGCCGGCCTTGGCCGGCGCGGCGGACGAACCAGACTCGAGAAGGAGTTCGCTGGCCTGGGTATCACCCTGAAGACACGGTCGTCCGCACCGCCCGACCACCCAAGGCAAGGTCGAGCGCTTCCAGGACACCTCACGTGCCCTGCGCGCAGCCATCATCTAGCCGCCACGATCACCGGCTGCAGCACCCCATTGACACCTTCGTCGCCGCCGACAACCACAGCCGCCCGCACAGCTCGCTCCGTACCGCTGCCCGCCCGCGATCGCCTACACCGCACGCCCGAACTCCACCCTCGCCACAACCAGCGGCGACCTTCACAATCGCGTCCGCCAAGACCGCATCGACTATGCAGGCATCGTCACCCTGGGCAACGCCGGACGCCTGCACCACATCGGAGTCGGCCGAACTTTCGCCGGAACCGACGGCCTGCTGCTCATCCACGAGTTCGACATCCGCATCATCAACGCAGCGACCGGAGAACTCCTGCGCGAGCTCTCCCTCGAACCCACCGAGGACTGTCAACCCATCGGCCGACCAGTTGGACCAGCGCCCACAAACATGCGGACAGACCTACAAGTATGTAGGTCCGTCCGTCTCGACGTTCTGTCACAGTGTCGGGCTGACAGGATTTGAACCTGCGACCCCCTGACCCCCAGTCAGGTGCGCTACCAAGCTGCGCCACAGCCCGTGGCTGGATCACCGGGCCGAATCCATGCGGACCGGACCCCGTGAAGCCTCGGATACTCTACCCCATCCGCGTCGGCTCCAGCGCACCGTTTGCCCCGGTGGGGGCTGTGCCGTCCGTCTCGCCGCTCGGCTTCCGCACGACGCCGCGCTCCCCCGTCGGCAGGTGGGCCCGCCAGGCTGACGCCACGATCACCAGGCACACCGCGGCGATGACCAGCCCGCCGAGGAACATCTGCGCGTAGGTCCACCGCACGGACAGCGCGGCGAGCGCCACGGGCACGCAGAACCCGACGTACGTCAGCGAGTAGTACACGGCGGTGAGGCCGGCGAGGTCGTCGGGCGTCGCGATGCGCTGCACCTCGCTGAGCCCGGCGACGAGCGCGAGCCCGTACCCGGCGCCGAGCACCATCGCGGCGACGAGCGCCGTCGGCAGGTCGAGCCGCGCGCTGGCGAGGGCGCCGAGGCCCATGCCGACCACGACGATCGACATCGCGACGACGGACGCCCGCGCGCTGTGTCGGGTGTCGATGAGTCGGCCGAGCACCTGGATCCCGACTCCGCAGCCGAGCCCGAGCACGGTCATGAGCCCGGAGAACGCGATCGGCGCGCTGCCCGCGCTGTCCGAGACGAGGCCGGGCAGCACCGCGTACGCGCTGCCCGCGCAGCCGAACACCCAGGGCGCGACCGGCACGACGACGCGCAGGAACCGTCGGTGCGCGACCGCCGGCACGCGCAGGTCGTCGCGCAGCCTTCCCCGGCGCGCGCCGTCCGCCCCGGCGGCCCGTCGCGTCTCCGGGACGCGCAGCACCCACACGCCCGCGACGGCCGCGAGCGCCGCGTGCAGGAGGTAGGCGGTGTGCGTCGGCCAGGGCGCCCACTGCGCGAGCACCGCGGCGACGCCGGCCCCGATGAGGAACCCCAGCGTGAGGGCGAGGCCGGCGCGCCGGGCGCCGGAGCCGCCGTCGGGCACCCCGGACTCGCGTGCCGCGGCGTCGCTGAGCTCCTTGACCCACGTGGTGCCGACGGCCATGACGAGCCCGAGCGCCACCCCGCAGAGCACCCGGCCCACCGCGAGAAGCGCGGCCGACTGCGCGCCGACGGCGAGCACGAGCGACCCGACGAGCCCGACCGGTGCTGCGGGCAGGAGCAGGGGCCGGCGTCCGTACCGGTCGGACAGCGGCCCGCCGAGCAGGAGCGCGGGCACGATGCCGAGCACGTACGCGGCGAGCAGCGCGTCGACCGTCACGGCGGAGAAGTGCCCCACCTCGCGGTACATGACGAGCAGCGGCGTGAACTCGTTGCCGCCCCACGCGACGGCGAACATCGTCAGTGCGACGGGCAGCCAGGCCCGGTGCCCGACGCGCGGCCCCGCCCCGGTCTGCTGGCTCACCTCGGTGCGGACGTCGGTCGCGCGGCTCACAGCCCGGCCCGCGCGTCGTCGAGGTGGCGGTGCATGCGGCGCCGGTAGGTGCGCGTGTCGCGGGCCTCGAGCGCGTCGACGAGCGCGCGGTGCCCGGCGACGAACGCGGCGGACCGGCCCGGGTCCCAGCGCATGCTGTGCGCGATCATGCGCTGCTGGCGCTCGCGCAGGGACACGGAGAACGTCGTGAGGAGGTCGTTGCCGCCAGCCGCCACGATCTCCTGGTGGAATCGCGCGTCGAGGATCGCGTACTCGGCGGGGTCGTCGTCGGCGAGCGCGGCCTCCTGCGCGGTGACGAGGTCGCGGAGCAGCGCGACGAGGGTGGCGAGCTCGGCGTCGGGCAGGCGCACGACGGCCTGGGCCGCGTGCGTCTCGACGAGCAGGCGCGCGTCGAGGACGTCGTCCACCTCCCCCGGTGCGATCGGCACCACGAGCGCACCGCGCTTCGGGTAGAGCCGCAGCAGGCCCTCGGCCTCGAGCCGCAGGAACGCCTCGCGCACCGGCGTGCGGCTCACGCCGAGCTGGTCGGCGATCTCCCCCTCGCTCGTCATCGAGCCGCCGGGCAGGCTCCCGTCGAGGACGAGCCGCTTCACGTGACGGTAGGCCTGCTCCGTGGCGGAGCCGCTGGTGGTACGAGGCATAGATACATGATGCATCTATCGTGTGCACGACATCGACGGGACGACGCTCGTTGCGCCATGAGGCTCGCCACACTCGCGGGTCGCGGCGAAGTGAGAACAACGGCCATGCCTTACTTACAGTTTCTCGGAAACTGTAAGTAAGATGGGTGCCATGGGCGCACTTCCGCGAGCCAGCCTCGCGATCCCGCCCGTCGGCCGCGTGAGCCACCACTGGCAGGCGGAGTCGGACGGCATGTCGTCGCGCGCCCAGGTCGCGGCGGGATCCGGCACCTACGAGTCGACCGTGCCCATCGACCTCACGTCCCTCGCGCCCGTGCTCTCTCCCGGCATCGCGTCGGACGCCGAGGAAGCGGCCGCTGCGCTCACACGGTTCGACACCTATGCGCGCGCCACGCTCGGCCCGGACAGTCCGACGCTCGGTCCGATGGCCTCCATCCTGCTCCGCACGGAGTCGGCGTCGTCGTCGCAGATCGAGAACCTCACGGTGGGAGCACGTCAGCTCGCGCTCGCCGAGATCGACCAGGCCACCAGCGGGAACGCGCGCACCGTCGTGGCCAACGTGCGCGCGATGCGAGCCGCCCTCGACCTGGCGGACCGCCTGGACGCCGAGTCGATCCTCACGATGCACCGGGAGCTGCTGTCGGGCCAGAGCGGGTGGGAGGCGCACGCCGGACGGTTCCGGACGACCCTCGTGTGGGTCGGGTCCTCGAGCATCAGCCCGCGAGGCGCGACGCACGTGGGGCCGCAGCCCGAGCACGTGCCGGCCGCGGTCGCCGACCTCGTCGAGTTCGTGCGGCGTCAGGACCTGCCGGTCCTGGTCCAGGTCGCGCTCGCGCACGCCCAGTTCGAGACGATCCACCCGTTCACCGACGGGAACGGGCGCACCGGGCGTGCGCTCGTCCACGCGATGCTGCGCGCCAAGGGCGTCACCCGGCACACCACGGCGCCGGTCTCGGCGGGACTGCTCGTCGACACCGAGTCCTACTTCGACGCGCTCACCGCCTACCGTGCCGGCGACGCGTGGCCGATCGTCGAGCAGCTCACGCGAGCGAGCCGGTACGCCGCGATGGCCGGTACGCGCCTCGTCGACGACCTCGCGGCACAGGCGGCCGACTCACGGGAGCGGATGTCCGGCCTCCGGCCGCAGGCGGCGGCCTGGCGAGTCCTGCCACACCTGGTCGCGCATCCCGTGGTCAACGCGCGCTTCCTGCGCGACCATCTCGGCCTGAGCGACGTCACCGCCCAGAGGGCGCTCACCCAGCTCGCCGACGCAGGCGTGGTGCGTGAGCGCACGGGCATGCGGCGCAACCGCGTGTGGCAGCACGACGGCGTCCTCGCCGTGCTCGACCTCTTCGCGCAGGCCATCCACCGCCGCTGAGAGCCCGGCTGCTCGCTCGTCCCGCGCGCCGCGGGTGGCCACGGGGCGTCAGGCCCTCAGCAGGGCGTCGAGCATCCGGACGAGCTCACCGACGCGGCCTCCGCCGTCCGGCGCCTCGGGGTACCGGCGCAGCACCGCGACGACCGTGCCGGGGGCGTTCTCGCGCGCCCACACCACGGCGCCCTCGCCGACGGCACGGTCGTCGTCCGCGGCGAGCTCGGCGGCGCGCGCCGCGTACGCGGCGGAGCCGACGATGTGCTTCACCTGGGTGGCCTGCGCGAGCGGGTGCAGGAACGCGGCACCGGCCGCGTGCCCCGCCGCGCGGGCGGACTCGGCCGCCGCGGGTGATCCCGACGACGCCGCGCGGAGCGCCTCGAACGCCGCCGTCCGGAGCGCGTTCGTCCGCCGACCGCCGCCGGCGAACGCGAGCGCCGCGTCGATCGCCGCGCGCGGCCGGTCGTCGTCGGGGTGCTCGGCCTCGACGAGCGGCAGCACCCGCGTCGCGCAGCGCGCGGCGAACCCGGCGACCGCACGGATCTCGTCGAGGTCGAGCTCGATCGCCAGAGGTCGTGACATCACGCTGCATTCTCCTCGACGGTCACCACAGGTCGCGGACGTGGAGCAGGCTCCGCAGGCGGACCGTCCGCCGGAGCGAGGCGTGCTCGGCGGCGTCCACGACGACCGCGGCGCCGAGCCACGTCGCCCCGCTGCGGCCGACGAGGTCGAACGACGCCTCGACCTGCGCGCCGGTCGCGACCCAGTCGTCGACGAAGAGCACCCGGTCCCCGGCGCGCAGGAGCGACCGACGCGCGCCGAGACGCAGGTGCCGGTCCCGGTAGTCGGGCGGCGTCGTCACCTGGATCCAGGCGTCGGAGTTCGCGGCGGGACCGGGGTCCTTGACGAGCTCGACGAAGCCCGCCCCCCAGGTGGAGTGCAGCGAGCGCCCCGAGGAGCGAGCCGCGCGACTGCGGCCCGACGACGACCGTCGGCGACTCGTCCGCGAAGAGGTCCGCGAGCGCCGGGCCGAGCCCCGCGAGCGTCTGCGGGTCGCGCCACCACCCCGTCGGGTCGGCGCGCTCGTCCGGGTCGGTCCTGTCCCCGAGCCAGCGGAAGGACTCCCGGAGCCGGTCACGCACGGCCGGCCTCCTGCACGCGCACCTCGCGCGACGTCTCGAACGGGACGACGACGTCCTCGCTCGCGCCCCGCGCCACGAGCCCCGCCCGGACCGCCGCGAGCTCGGCGGGTCGCAGCGCGAACCAGAGGGACGTGCCGGTGTCGTCGACCGACCAGATCGGGCGCCCGTCCTCGCCGAGTCCGCAGGAGCCGATCGTGCGCGACGCCACGGCCGCGGCCAGCTCGACGTGGCGGTCGTCGCGCGGGTCGAGGCGCGCCGTGATGCTCGGGCCCCACCCGAACCGCCGGGCGAAGCGTCCGCGCTGCTGGTCCGTCAGCGCGGTCAGCTCGTCGACGGCCCATTCGACGTCGTCAGGCCACGGCTCGTCCGAGCACACGTCGACCTCGAGTCTGGTCAGGCGCTCGCGCTGCGCCGCGAGGACCGCGCGGCACAGCGCGTCCACCTCGGCACGGCTCGCGCCGTCCCGCCCGGTGTAGGTCGGCACGCGCTGTCTGTTCCGTCTCACGCGCGCACCCTGCCAGGTCGCCGCGGGCCGGCGCACGGACTTTGCGGGGACGACACCACGTGCGGCCGCGATCGGCGGCTACGACCCCGTCGGCCGCGACGGTCCGGCGCCACCGGGGCCGCTGCGCCGGAGCGGGACGTGCGCGCGCCGCACGTCGGCGTAGCTGCGGTAGCCCCGCACCACCCAGAGCACGAGGTTGAGCACGGCTGCGACGACGCCCACCGCGACGGCCCAGCCCACCCCGCCGCCGAGCGCCCAGACGACGCTCCCGCACAGCGTGCCGACGAGCACGGACTCGACGACGAGGATGAGCATCATCGAGCTCGCGAGCACCTGCGAGCGGTCGCGCGTCGCGAACGGGTAGTAGGTGCGCCCGGCGCCGTCGACGTCGTCGGCCGCGGACATGAGGAAGTACCGCTCCACCCCGGGGTCGAGGTCGACGTACGCGCCGCGCAGGCGGTTCATCGCGAGCACGTGCGCGAGGTCCTCCTCGGCGGTGTTGAAGACGCGCGCCTGCGTCATCGCGCCGAGCACGGCGAGGAACAGCAGCACGCCGATCGCGACGGGCGCGAACGCGCCGCCGAACCGCGTGGCGTTGCCGAGCACGCCGAGACTGAACACCCCGGCGGAGACGAGCGTGAGGAAGATCGCGATGCGGGTCAGCACCTCGCTCTGCGTGGTGGACCGGGACGCGAGGAGGCTCCAGTGCTCGGTCGCGAGGATCTGGGCGCGCAGCGCACGCTGCGCGTCCGTCAGACGCGCGGTGTCGCCGCCTCCGGGCGGCGCGGACCCGGCCGTCGCCATACGAGCATTCTCCTCCCGGTCCGCCGCACCGCTCGTCGCGCGTTCGGCCCGCGCACGGCAGGCTGGTGCCATGACCGGCACGACGACGCCCACCTCCACGGTCGTGACCGGCGGCGCCCAGGGCGTCGGCCGGGCGATCGCGAAGCTCCTCGCGCGCACCGGCCCGGTGGTCGTCGTGGACACCCGGCCCGCGGACCTCGTCGGGATCGACGTCGTGGTCGGCGACGCCGCGGACCCGGACGTGACGGCGGAGGCCGCTCGCCGGGCGGAGGAGGCCGCACCGCTGACGGGCTGGGTCAACAACGCCGCGGTCTTCCGCGACGCGACCCTCACGAGCGCGACCGCCGCCGAGATCACCGCGCTCGTCGCCGCGCACCTCGCGCTCGCGGTCACGGGCTGCCACACCGCGGTGGGACACTTCCTCGCGCACGACCGCCCGGGCGCGATCGTCAACGTCTCGTCGCACCAGGCGCAGCGTCCGGTGCGCGGCGCGCTCCCCTACGCGACGGCGAAGGCGGCGGTCGAAGGTCTGACGCGCGCGGCCGCCGTCGACCACGGACCGCACGGGATCCGGGTCAACGCGGTCGCGCTGGGCTCCGTCACGACCGAGCGGTACGAGGAGTACCGCCGCGAGCACCCGGAGGTCGACGCGCAGATGGCGACCCTGCACCCGCTCGGCCGGGTCGGCACCCCGGACGAGGTCGCGCGGACGGTCGCGTTCCTGCTGTCCCCCGACGCGGGCTTCGTCACGGGCGCGGTGCTGCCCGTCGACGGCGGCCGGTCCGTGCTCGGGCTCGACCCGGAGGCGACGTCGTGACCGCGAGCCGGGCGGACGGGTCGGGAGCGGACGACGCGGGGCCCGACGCCGAGCAGTTGCCCGACGGCTCGCTCCGCACGGGCGGCGTCGTCTTCCGCCGCACGCCGCGGCGCGTGACGCGCCGGGTCGGTCGCGACCTCGTCGCGGCGGGCGCCGTCGTGGTCGTCGACGTCTACCCCGACGGGCTCCGGACCTTCACGGGCCCCGACGCGCGCGCGGCGTGGGCCGAGGTCGAGCCCGCGCTCGTGACCGGGCGCCGGCCCGCGGTCCGGGACCTCCAGTGGGTCGGTCACGTCTGGGAGTCCGACCACGGCGACCCGCTGCTCCGGTTCGACGGCGAGCACTGAGCCGCCGGACCTCAGGACGACGCGGCGGGCCGGAGCGGACGGCCGAGGATGGCGCCGAGCCGGGCGACTTCGTCGTCGAGCGCGCCCGACGGCGCCGGGTCGCCGAACCAGGCGAGGGTCACGACGTCGCCCGCGAGAGCCCACGTGCCCGCGACGGCTCCGCCGACGAGGACGAGGTTCGCCCCGCGGCTCACGGCCTTCCGGTGCGCGGCGGGCACGACGTGCGGGTCGGCGGTCCCCGGCCCGAGCACCCACTGGTCGTAGGCGGGGAGCAGGCGGACGCTCGTCGAGGGCTCGGTCGCGGCGAGGGCGGCGGCGTCGTCGCTCAGCACGACCAGGTCCTCGCCCTCGACGTCGACCGGCGCGAACCGGTCTGCGAGCTCCGACCACCACCGCCGGACGCGCGCGCGGCCCGCACCGAGCCCCTCGCCGAGCCAGTACTGCGCGTGCGTCTCGCCCACCGGCCCGTAGGTGCCGACGTAGGAGAGGACGGCGTGGCGGCCGGCGGCGTCGACGTCGGGCCACGGCCGCCAGCGCGGGTTGGTGTCGAGGCGGCGGAACGTCGGCTCCTGGCCGCGCGACGGCCCGAAGCTCATGTCGCCCTGCCAGACGAACGGCTTGAGGAACGTGTGGGAGGGGTCGGCGAACGCCGCGCGCAGGTGCGCGTACGCGGGGTCGCGCGCGACGGCGTCGCCGAGCTCGGCGCGCGTGAGCGGCCCGTCGCCCAGCGCGTCGCGCACCGCCGCGCGCAGGTCCGGCCACTCGTCGGGCTCGAGCTCGTAGTACGTGCGCCAGCTCGCGCGCTCCCACATGCGCCCGACGGCCCGCAGGGCGAGGAACGCACCACCGTCCTCCGGGGTGACGAGGTGCGTCGCGCCCCGGAAGGCGTAGACGGCGAGCAGCGTGCCGTCCGCGAGCGCCTGCGCGACCTCGCCCGGCCGCGACGACGTCTGCCGCGTGCGGACCGCGAGCTCGACGTCCGACGCCGCGGGCACCGCGCCGAGACGCGCGACGACCCCGACGGCCGGCTCGTCGCCCACCGGGTCGAGGAGCTGTCTCCGCAGTCGCCACGCGAGGGCCTGGGGCCACGTCACCCGCATGACCGCAGGCTAGCCGCCCCCGGTGACGGTCGCCGTCCCGGAGGGTCGAGCGTGCCGTCCGGCGATCGCTTCGCGGCGCGCACGTCGCGGTCCCGCCGCGACGAAACCGAGACCCGCGTGCGTGTTTGCGCTAACAGGACCGAAACCGCCGGGAAACAGGCTCCTGTGAGAGTTCCTCTCGGTAGGGCATCCCCTCATGACCCCGGGGACAGGTGCGCCCGCGCCGCCCGAGGAAGGAACCGCTCCCCCATGACCCACACCCCCACGCGCCGTCGGGTACGACGTCGCGCCACGCTCGCCGGCGGCCTCGCGCTCGCCGCGGGCCTGCTCTCCGCCGTCGCGACCGGCACCGCGGCCCAGGCGGCCCCCGCCGTCGCCGACGTGACCGTCGACGCCCCCGCGTCCGTCGACGTCGGCGACGCGGTCGAGGTGACCGTCGCCGTCACCGGCGCGGCCGACCTGTTCGCCTACGACCTCGCGGTCGCGTACGACGCCGACCTCGTCGAGTACGTGGACGACAGCGCCGCGACGCCGGACGGCGGCTTCTCCGACGCCGCGGACGACGGCGCGGGCGCGGTCGCCGTCGCGTACACCCGGCTCGGCACGTCACCGGGCCTGGAGGGCGACGTCACGCTCGCGACCCTCACCTTCACGGCCGTCGCCGCGGGCGAGGCGCCGTTCGACGTCCCCGCCGTGACGCTCGTCGGCACCGACGAGGAGACGCTCACCCTTGAGGACGCGGGCTCCGCGACCACGACGATCACCGCCGTCGAGGTCCCCACCGAGGAGCCGACCGAGACCACGCCGCCGACCGACGGCGGCACGACCGAGCCGGTCGACGACGAGACGACGTCCGACCCGACGTCGACCGCGACGTCGGGCACCGGCGCGGGCACGGGCGGCGGCGGGCCGCTCGCCTCGACCGGCGCGAGCGTCGCCGTGGTCGTCGTCGGCGCGCTCCTCGCGGTCGCGACCGGCGTCGGCATCCTCGTCGCGCGCCGACGGGCGGTGGCGTCCCGATGAGCACGCAGCCCGCACCGACCGCTCCCGGCACCACGCACCACCCCCGGAAGGACCGACCCGTGACCCTCACGCACCGCCGCGCGGCCGGGGGCGTCGCCGCCCTGACGCTCACCGGCCTGGCCGTCGGCCTCGCCGCGGCGCCGACCGCCGTCGGCGCCCCCGAGGCGCCGACCGCGAGCGCGTTCCTCGCGCCGTACTACACCGCGCTCGACCTCACCGGCGACCAGCAGGTGACCACGGACGACCTCGCCGTCGTGGCCGAGGGCCTCGGGCTCACCGCCGACGACGAGGGCTGGAAGGACGTGGCGCTCGCCGACACCGACGGCGACGGCGTGCTCACGGTCGCCGACCTCGCCGCCGTGTCGCAGCGCATCGTCTACGACGACGGCCCGTTCGAGCTCGTCGAGGCGTCGGTCGTCGACATGCAGGCGGCGATGAACGCGGGCGTCACGACCTCCGTCGAGATCACCCAGGAGTACCTGGACCGCATCGCGGCCTACGACCGCACGCTCGTCGACACGGGTGCCGGCGGACGCCCGCTCGCGTCGATCATCACGACGAGCGACGTCGCGCTCGACGCCGCGAAGCAGGCCGACGCCGTGCGCGCGGAGCAGGGCATGACGAGCATGCTCCTCGGCGTCCCCGTCACGGTGAAGGACAACTACGACACCAAGGACATGCCCACGACGGGCGGCTGCGGGTGCTGGGACGACAACCAGACCTCGACCGACGCCGCGATGGTCGGCGGCCTGCGCGCCGACGGCGCCGTCCTGCTCGCCAAGGCGAGCCTCGACGAGTTCGCGTTCGGCTTCGAGTCGCAGTTCTCCTCCTACCAGGCCGCGGGCTCCGCGACGTTCGTCGCGAGCCCGTACGCGACGAGCCGCACCGCGGGCGGGTCGAGCGGCGGCACCGGTGCGGCGATCTCGGCGAACCTCGCCGGGATCGGCTTCGGCACGGACACGGGCGGCTCGATCCGCGTCCCGTCGTCGTACAACCAGCTCGTCGGCGTGCGGCCGACGGTCGGCCTCGCGTCCCGCGACGGGATCATCCCGCTCGCGCTGAGCCAGGACACCGGCGGCCCGATGACGCGCAGCGTCACCGACGCGGCCGTCGCGCTCGACGCCGTGGTGGGCGTCGACCCGGCCGACCCGGTGACGTCGCGCCAGGAGGGCGAGGTCCCGGCGTCGTACACGCAGTACCTCGACGCCGACGCCCTCGACGGCGCCCGCATCGGGTACGTGCCGTCGATGATCGGCACCAACCGCACGACCACGCGCCTGTGGGCCGAGACGCGCGCGACGCTCGAGTCGCTCGGCGCGACGGTCGTCGAGGTCACGCCGCCCACGTCGTACTCCACGGTCCTGCCGAACGGGTTCGCGAGCGTGCTGTCCGAGGGCTCGGGCTCGACCAACGAGTTCAAGCACGACCTCGACGAGTACGTCGCGAACCACCTCGCCCCCGAGGTCGAGGCGCGCACGCTGTCGGGGATCGTCGACTCGGGCCGGTACGTGCCCGCACGGCGCAGCACGTACGTCTCGCGCGGGGCGATCACCGAGGCGACCTACCAGGCGTGGGCGGGCCCGGAGGGCACGCACACCAAGGTCCTCGCCGAGGGCAAGACGCTCGTCACGCAGATGCTCGACGGCGCCGACCTCGACGCCCTCGTCTACCCGAGCGGCAACCCGTACGGCACGATCGGCACGAACCTGCGCCTGAGCCCCAACACCGGGCTGCCCGCGGTGAGCGTGCCGATGGGCCAGGCCACCGCGGCCGACGCCACGATCACCGGCGCCGGCGTGAACCTCGAGCTCCTCGGCCGCGACTTCGCCGAGGGCCCGCTGCTCGGCCTCGCGTTCGCGCTCGAGCAGGCGACCCAGGCACGGACGAGCCCGGCGCTCTACGGCCCGCTCGGCTGAGTCCCCTTCTCGGCGGTGCCCGACGACGGCCGGTCCCCTCGGGGCCGGCCGTCGCCGTGCCGTCCCCGGTACTGCGCGTGGATGTCGCCGTCGACCAGGCGCCAGCAGAAGTCGTTCATCGCGGCCGCGGCGGGAGCGTGCCGCGCGAGAATCCCCGCCACCGGCGCCGGAACGCCGACCGGTACGTCGCCGTTCGCGCACCGTTGCACGAAGGCGTTGCGTGCGACAGGTCCTCCGCTGGTCGGCATCGGCACGCCGCACACCGTCGTGACCAGCCAGTTCACCAGGCGCATCGCCGCGTAGTCGGCGTCGTGGTCGACGTTGCGCGCGACAAAGTCACGTTCAGCCTCGGACAGGTCGAACCGCGGCGACGTGGCCAGGCCGAAGTCCACCAGGTAGACCCGCTCGTCGTCGGCGCGCATGTTGCCGAAGTGGCCGTCCAGGTGCAGCAGCTTGCGACGACGCAGGAACGCGACGGCCTCGAACAGCTGCTCCTCGAGCCGCTCGGCGCGAGCCACGGGGTTGCCGAGCCAGTCGGGCAGCCCACCGGGAAGGTGCTCCAGGAAGAGCACGACGCTGGAGCCCGCGTCACCCAGCTCCTCGAACCGCGTCCGCACCGCCGGGTCGCCTCCGAACTGGGCGACGACCGCCTCGACGTCCGAGTGCTCGGCCGCGACGGGTGGGCGGCCCGGCAGCACCCGCCAGTGGTGGAGCAGGGCGAAGCACTCCGACTCACCGGCGAGCACCCCCTCGGTGACGATCTCGTTCGCGGCCAGCTCGCGCCACGCGCCGAAGCCCGGGCCGGCGAGGGGGTGCATGCCGTACTGGCAGGACATCGGCAGGTCGAACAGGTTCGCCGTGCTGCGCGGGTGCGCCAGCTCCCGGTCGGTGATCGGGATGCGCTTGGCGAAGACCGGGACGCCGTCGACGTCGAGCACCGAGGAGCCGCCGCCCACGCCGACGGCGCCGGCCGGCGCCGCGCCGAGAAGCGCCACCAGCTCGCCGTCGTCGCGGGCGACGAGCGCGGCGGACACCCGCTCGTGTCGGGCACGCCGGGCGCTCAGCATCACGCCATTCTGGTGCTCCTAGCGGTCGATCGAGGCCATGTTGGCCTCGTCGTGTCGCGCGCCTGCGGCTGGTTCGAGCGAGTTCAGGCGCTGGAGCTGGTCGTCGGTGAGCTCGACGGCGTCGGCGGCGGTGTTCTCCTCGACCCGCACGACCCGTCGGGTGCCGGGGATGGGGGCGATGTCCTGGCCTCGGGTGAGGATCCACGCGAGAGCGGTCTGGGCAGGCGTGGCGCCGATCTCGGCGCCGACGGCGCGTACCTCGTCGACGATGGCCAGGTTGCGGCGGAAGTTCTCGCCGGTGAACCGGGGGTTGGTCTTGCGCCAGTCGTCGTCGGCGAAGTCCTCGACGGTGCGGATCTGCCCGGTGAGCAGGCCGTGACCGAGGGGTGAGTAGGGGACGAAGCCGATGCCGAGCTCGCGCAGCAGGGGCAGGATCTCGCTCTCCACGTCGCGGGTCCACAGCGAGTACTCGGTCTGCAGGGCAGTGACGGGCTGCACGGCGTGCGCACGACGGATCGTTCGGGCGGACGCTTCGGAGAGGCCGAAGTGCAGGACCTTGCCCTCGGCGATGAGGTCGGCGACGACGCCCGCGGTGTCCTCGATCGGGGTCTGGGGGTCGACGCGGTGCTGGTAGTAGAGGTCGATGTGGTCGGTGCCGAGGCGGGTGAGGGAGCCTTCGACGGCGGTCCGGACGTTGTCCGGGCTGCTGTTGGCGTCGCGCTGACCGGTGGTGTGGTCGAACAGGCCGAACTTGGTGGCGATCACGACGCCGTCGCGGCGGCCCTTGAGGGCGCGGCCGATGATCTCCTCGCTGCGGAACGGCCCGTAGATCTCGGCGGTGTCGATGTGCGTGACACCGAGGTCGAGGGCGCGGTGGATGGTGCGGATCGACTCGGCGTCGTCGAGGGCGCCTTCGGAGGTGTAGGTGCCGGCCATGGTCATCGCGCCGAGGCCGATGCGGGAGAGCTCGAGGTCTGCCAGACGTGCGTTCTTCATCGGATGGCCCTTCGGGTAGGAACGGGGCGGCGGGGCGGGTGGTGAGGCCGCTCTCAGGCGTCGTAGGTCAGTGATGCGGACAGGTCGCGGTGGGCGTCGATCTGGCCCTGGATGGTGGCGAGGTTCTCCTCGACGTCGGCCATGACGTCGGCGCCCGCGAGGAACCGCAGGGGCAGGTCGCCGGAGTCGGAGAGGGTCACCAGGGCGTGGGCGAGCTTCCTGGGGTCGCCGCCCTGCTGGCCGTTCATGGCCGACCAGGCGGTGATGGTCTGCTCGGTGCGCTCGGCGTAGTCCTCGACGTCCAGCTCGGGCCAGATGGTGGAAGAGCCTTCGACGAGCAGCTCGGTGCGGAAGAAGCCGGGCTCGACGGCCATCGTGGAGATGCCGTAGCGCGCGACGTCGAAGCGCAGCGACTCCATCCACCCTTCCAGGGCGAACTTCGACGCAGCGTAGGCGGCGCAGAACTCCTGGCCGATGAGACCGGCGGCCGAGGTGATCGTGATGACCTGGCCCGAGCGCTGGCGGCGCATCACCGGCAGGACGGCGCGGGTCACGTTCAGCGGGCCGAAGAAGTTGGTCTCCATCTGGGCGCGCAGCTGCGCGTCGCTGATGTTCTCGAAGTAGCCGGCGTAGAAGTTGCCGGCATTGTTCACCAGGGTGTCGATGCGACCGAACCGCTCCACCGCTGCGCGCACGGCGTCGTCGATCGTGGCGGGCTCGGTGACGTCGAGGGCCACGGCCAGAAGGTTCTCGTGCTCGCCGACGGCGGCCTGCACGCGCTCGGCACGACGACCTGTGGCGACGACCGCGTGGCCGGCGGCGAGGGCGGCCTGCACGATGTCGACGCCCATGCCGCGGCTCGCGCCGGTGACGAACCAGACGTTCTTGGTGCTCATGGTGGTCTCCTTCGAAGACGGGTGATCGTGCCGTCGAGACGGGGGGTGGACGGCGATGACCTCAGTCAAGCGCTGCGTCCGTGCAGGGAGACAGACCCTGCCGAGAGGGTCACTGCCAGTACCTCCCTGGGCCAGGACGGGCGACGTACGCTCCCTGTCATGGACATCCGGAGCGATCTCCGTGAGTTCCTGATCTCCCGACGGGGCAGGCTCACGCCCGCCGACGTCGGCCTTCCCGACTTCGGCGGCCGCCGCCGTGTTCCCGGTCTTCGTCGCGAAGAGGTCGCGCTCGTTGCCGGGATGAGCGTCGAGTACTACGTGCGCCTCGAGCGTGGCAACGCCACCGGCGTCTCCGAGTCCGTGCTCGAGGGCATCAGCCGCGCCCTGCAGCTCGACGACGCCGAGCGCTCCCACCTCTATGACCTCGTGAGAGCCGCGAACGACGGGGCGCAGCCCCGCCGACGGCGAGGACCCGCCCGTGCGGAGAAGGTCCGCCCACCCGTGCGCCAGCTGATCGACGCGATGAGGGACGTACCGGCGTTCGTGCAGAACGGGCGACTCGACATCCTCGCGATCAACACGCTCGGCCACGCGGTGTTCTCCGAGCTGTACGTCCAACCGCAGCGCCCCGTGAACTTCGGACGCTTCGTCTTCCTCGATCCGCGCGCGCAGACCTTCTACCGCGACTGGGACGCCGCCGCCTCACAGACTGTCGCGCTGCTGCGCGCCGAGGCAGGTCGGGCCCCGCACGACCGTCTCCTGAGCGTCCTCGTCGGGGAGCTCAGCGTCGCGAGCCAGGACTTCCGCGCGCTGTGGGCCTCCCACGACGTCCGCCGGCACGACACCGGCATCAAGAGCATCACCCACCCCGTCGTCGGAGATCTCGACCTGCACTACGAAGCAATGGCCCTCATCTCCGGTCCAGGGCTCCAGCTCATCGCCTACAGCGCTCCTCCGACGAGCGCCACCGCCGATGCCCTGACCCTGCTCGCCAGCTGGGCGGCCACACAGCACGACCGCTCCGGCCCGACGTCGGCGCCGAGCGAGAGCCGCTAGACCCCGTCGGGCGCAGAGACAGGACAGGCGGCGAACGAGGACGGACCGCTCCGAGGTCGCAGGTGCGCGCACCCGACCGGGCACCCTCACCCATGCCCTGACGAACATCAGGTGGAGCAACCGCGCCACGACGGACCTCGCAGCGCGCGTCTCGTGGGACGCGTGCCGATCGGGCAACCGCATCTCGACGTCCGCTGAACGCCGGAGTGTTCGTTTCGGTTCAGGTCGCGGCACTCGGTTGACGGCCGGTGAGGCAGAACATACTTTCGGACACGAACGAACGCTGCTGCTCGTGAACAAACATAAACGATCACGGGAGATCGTCGCGGGCAGAGCGGATGATCGAAGGAGATCCTCGTGCCCGACGCTGCCGCCGGACCCGCCCACCGCTCCCACCACCCGACCTCCGCACCCCCGCGTCATCGACGACGCCTCGCACCGACCCTCGCCGCCGCGACCGCCCTCGTCCTCGGCGGCTCGCTCGCCGCTGTCGCGGCGCCCACAACCACCCTCTCGGGCGCCACCGCGCACGACGCGACCTCGACCGCACTGCCCACCGCCGCGCCGTCGGGCACCGTCCCCGCGCCGGACGGCTCGGTCTGGAACGACGCCGACGGGAACGCGATCAAGGCCCACGGCGGCTCGGTCGTCACCGTCCACGAGGAGGAGGTCGGCCTCGACATCACCGGCGACGGGACCACCGACCAGGAGGTCCACCTCTGGTACGGCGAGGACAAGACGAACGCGACGCGCCCCGTCGACGGCGTGCGCGGCTACTGGTCCACCGACCTCACGACGTGGCACGACATGGGCCGCGTGCTGCCGAGCCACCAGCAGCTCACGCTGCGCGTGAACGCCGCGGGCACGGCCGTCGAGGTCGACCCGGCGAAGGTCGAGGCGCTCAAGGCCGTCGCGAACAAGACCGCGCCCGACGCGTCCTCCACGCAGGCGCAGATCGACGCCGCGCGGGACGTCGTCGCGCCGTACGTCGAGACGTGGGCCGACGAGGACGCGGGCGTCGCCGCCACGTACGACGAGGCGGCGCTGTCGAACGCGACCTACCGCCTCAACGGCAACATCAACATCATGGAGCGTCCGAAGATGCTCTGGAACGCCAAGACGCGCAAGTTCGTCATCATCTACCACGCCGACGGCCCGCTGCCCGACAACGCGGACCTCGTGCGCTGGGTGCGGGCGGGGGGCGACCCGGCGGACCGCAACATCGGCTCGCGCTACTCGCGCGCCGAGATCGGCTTCGCGACGTCCGACACCCCGTGGGGCCCGTTCAAGCTCGTCAACACGACGAAGATGAACTGGGCGGAGGGCGTCCCGAACGCCGGTCGCGAGGGCGACTCGCGCGACATGACCGTCTTCCAGGACGCGGGCGAGCACGCCGTCGACCCGGTCGCCGACGACGCGTACGCCGTCTACTCCTCCGAGATGAACAAGTGGATGTACGTCTCCCGGCTCAACGCCGAGTACACGGGCCCGCTCGCCGAGGGCGACGACGCCGTGCTCGGCGAGGACTTCTCGAACCGCGTGCTGCCGGACTTCTCGCGCGAGGCGTCGAGCGTCTTCAAGCACGGCGGCTGGTACTACATGCTCACCTCGGGCACCGACGGCTGGGCCTCGACGCCCGTCGTCGGCTACCGGTCGCGCTCGATGATCACGCCGACCGAGGCGGTCGTCGGGAACAACGACCGCCACCCGTCCACCGGCCAGTGGGAGCGGCTCGAGCCGCGTAACCCGTGCGTCGGCGACGCCGCGCGCACCGGCGTCGGCACGGCCGACCCGACGCGCTGCTTCGACTCCCAGCCGACGTTCGTCCTGACGATCGACCAGGAGGAGGGCCGCTTCGCGTACATGGGCGACCGCTGGGCGGTCGACGCGGGCACGGGCTCGGCGGGCGAGGGCTCGCGGTACGTGTGGGCGCCGATCCAGGTGACCGACGACGGCCGGGTCACGGTCGAGAACGTCGGGGCCTGGGACCCCGAGAACACGACCCTGTTCCACCCGCTCGAGCCCGTCGAGCCGCTGGAGTTCACCGCGCACGTCGACGAGCGCGACGCGTTCGACCCGACGTTCGACGTCACGGTCGACGGCACCCGGTACGACGACCTCACCGCCGACTGGAGCACCGCGAGCCTCGACGCCGCGTTCGGCGCGAAGGGCACCCACGCGCTCGTCGGGCACGTCGCCGGCGGCGGCCCGCTCGCGGGCCGGTACGTCACGGCCACCGTCGAGGTCGACGGGCCCGTGGACGTGTGCCGCGAGCCCGGCACGACCGTGAGCGCGTCGTTCCACCAGACCGAGTGGGGCACGATGCCGGCGACGTTCGCGTGCGACGGCAACCCCGCGACCGCGTGGTCCACGTGGGCCGGCGGCACGGGCAAGAAGGACCGCGTGACGTTCACCGCGACCGCCGCGCAGGCCTGGAGCGTCGACGCCGTGCACCTCACCAACACCGAGGGCACGATCACGGGCGTCACCGTGGAGCACCGCGACGCGGACGGCCGCTGGCTGCCCACGACCGCGAGCGCCGTCGCGCCGGGCCCGAACGGGTCGCGCACGACGGTCGCGTTCGACGCGGTGACGACGGACGCGCTGCGCCTGACGTTCGACACGCCCGGGTCCTACCTGAAGATCAGCGAGCTGACGATCCCGGGCACGGTCCCCGCCCCCGAGCGGGAGCTCGCCGTCGTCGCCCACGCCGAGGTGCGCTGCCTCGCCGGCTCGGCGTACGTCGCGGTGCGCGCGACGAACGACGACACGGTGCCGGTCGACGTGACCCTCACGACGCCGTTCGGCTCCCGCACGGTCGCCGCCGTCGCGCCCGGGAAGAACGCGTACCAGTCGTTCGCCACGCGCGCCGCCGGCACCGGCGAGCACGCCGTGACGGTCACCGCGAGCGCCGTCGTCGACGGCGAGCGCGTCGACGTGCGGCACGACCTCACGACCTCCGCCGCGAGCTGCGGCTGAGCCTGACCGCAGGCCCGGGACGGCGCGCACCGCGCCGTCCCGGGTCCGCGCCCGTCCCCCACGCGCCGCCGACGACGGCGGCAGGAAGGCAGACCCCATGAGACTCCACGCACCGCCCGGCCGCGGTCGCGCGCGCACGGCGACGGCCGTGACGACCGCGCTCGCGCTGGCCGTCACCGGGCTCGCCGCGGCCGCCCCCGCGGCGTCCGCGCCGGACGCGCCCGCCACCACCGCCGCGGTCCCCGCGGACCTGCCGGAGCTGCGCTTCGACGACCCCTCCATCGACTGGAAGCAGATCCTCGTCGACGGCGAGGACGTCGAGCGCCGCGCGGACGGCACGCCGTACAACGTGTTCGGCGGCTTCGGCTCCGTGTCGTGCAACAACACGGGCAACCTCCTGCTCGACTACAAGGAGGAGAACCCCGAGGCGTACTGGCGCATCATGCGCCTCATCTTCGACCCCGAGACGGGCGCCGGCCTCAAGCACATCAAGGTCGAGCTCGGCGCGGACAACAACACGTCGTCCGGCACCGAGCCCGCGACGAAGCGCAGCGCCGACGAGCCCGCCAACGTGCTGCGCGGCGCCGGGTTCCACTTCATCGCCGACGCGCTGTCGATCAACCCGGACATCGAGACCGAGGCCCTGCGCTGGGGCGAGCCGTCGTGGACGAAGACCGACCCCGACCTGCGCTACCAGTGGTACAAGGAGACGATCGACGCCGCGTACGACACGTACGGCGTCGAGTTCGACTACATGTCCCCGTCGCAGAACGAGGTCGGCGGCAGCTTCCGCCAGGCGTCGATCGCGCCCGAGCTCGCGTGGGTCGTCGACTTCGCCGAGCGCCTCGAGGAGGACGCCGAGGCCGAGGACGCGCGCTACGACTACGGCGACATCAAGATCGTCGCGCTCGACACGTACCGCAACGTCGAGCCCGTCGCCGCGGCGATCCTCGCGAGCCCGGCCGCGCTCGAGCAGGTCGACGCGATCGGCTACCACTACGACATCGCGGGCGGGCCGAACCTCACGCGCCTCAACAAGGAGTACGGCATGGAGGTGCTGTACTCCGAGGGCGTCGCCCCGATGATCGACCCCGAGTACCGCGTCAACGCCGACCCCGAGCGCGGCGGCATCGGCGGCACCGTGGGCGCCGTCGACATCGCGGACCGGTTCATCAACGCCTACCGCTGGAGCGGCGCGGGCGAGCACCCGGCGCACATGACGTCGTTCCTGTTCCAGCCCGCGGTGAGCGCGATGTACGAGGGCACGCAGTACTCGCCCAAGCACCTCGTCCGGGCGTCCGACCCGTGGTCGGGCTACTACGAGGGCGGCGTCGGCGTCGCGCTCGTGCGCCACTTCCACCAGTTCGCCGAGTCGGGCTGGGAGTACGTCGAGGGCGCGACCTACGGCGACGGGACGAAGGGCGACGGCGGCACGAACGTCGACACCTCGACCCGCACCTACATGACGCTGCGCACGCCCGCCGCGGACGGCGGCGAGCCGGACTTCACGCAGGTGCACGCGAACAACACGAGGACCGCGCGCCACTTCGAGGTCAAGGTCGCCAACCTCGGCGAGCCGCGTCCGCTCACCGTGTGGGAGACGCGCGGCCCGGATGCGGGCGAGGAGTACGACGCCAACTGGCTGCGGCCGACCGGCTACGTCGAGCCTGTGCGCACCGAGACCGTCGACGGCACGGAGTACTCGGTCTACCAGGTCGAGATCGCGCCGTACTCGATCCAGACGCTCTCGACGCTGCCGCTCGGCGTCGACGGCACGACGCAGGCCTACGACCGCGCGGACTACGCGTCGCCGGCGCAGGACACGGTGCTCGAGCTGCCGTACACGGACGACTTCGAGTACGCGGACTACCCGGCGGCCGACGTCAACGGCACCTCGATGGGCTACGTCGAGCGCCGCGGCGGCTCGCCGCGGTACACGGCCGACCAGAACGGCGCGTTCGAGGTCGAGGAGCGCGACGGCGAGCGCGGCAACGTGCTCGTGCAGAAGATCCACGCCGAGAACCGCGGCTTCACGTGGGACGTGTGGGGCAGCCACGCGCAGGACCGCCCGTCCACCGCTCCCCCGGCCACGGTGCTGGGCGACCACTCGTGGGCGAACTACACGGCGTCGGTCGACTTCCGGCTCGACACCCAGGTGCGCGACGCGTCCCTGGCGAACTTCGCGGGCCTCGGCGTGCGCCAGCTCCTGCCCACGGGCGAGGACCTCGCGACCTACGCCGTGCGCGTGCACGCCGACGGGTCGTGGCAGCTGCGCAAGCTCGGCACCGCGGTCGCGTCGGGCACGATCGCCGGGTTCGACGCCGACGCGTGGCACTCGCTGTCCGTCGAGGCGCGCGACACCGTCATCACCGTCACGCTCGACGGCAAGCCGCTCGCCCGCTACGTCGACGCGAGCACGAACCCGGTCCTCACGGGCCGCGTCTCGCTCGTGAGCGGCTACTACAACACCGAGTACGACGACCTGGCGATCACCCCGATCGAGGGCCAGGCGTGGGAGTCGACGAAGATCGACGACGCGGACTCGCGCATCTCCTACCCCGGTGGCTTCTCGTTCACGCAGGCCGGTTACGCGCACCTCAACCGCACGCAGCACGTGCTGTCCGCGGGGCGCTCGGCCGTCTTCGAGGTCGAGGGCACCGGGTTCAACCTGTTCGGCGCGACCGGCGCCGCGACGATCGACGTCGCGGTCGACGACGAGCCCGTGCGCACGGTGAACGTCGGCTCGACCGGCGACCGCCAGACGTCGTACTGGCAGCGCGGGCTCGACGGGTCGACGACGCACACCGTGACCGTCACGGTGCGCAGCGGCACGTTCACGCTCGACGGCGTCGACGTGCTCGTGGGCGGCGCGGACCCGGTCGTCACCGACCCGGAGACCACGCCGGTCACCGTCGCGACGCCCGTCGCGCGTCTCGCGACCGCGGTCGGCGAGGAGCCGGGGCTGCCCGCCACGGTCCGCGCGACGTCGCAGGCCGGCACGACGATCGACGCCCCCGTCGAGTGGTTCGTGCCCGCGGGCGCGTTCGACACGCCGTACGCGATGGTCACCGTCACGGGCACGTTCGTCGACAACGAGTCCCTCGCCGTCTCCGCCCAGGTCGAGGTCGTGCCGGACGGCGTCCAGTACTTCGTCGACGCCAACGCCCCCGCCGTCCCGGCGTCCTCGGCGTTCGGCGCGGTGAAGGGCCACGTCGAGGCCGCGGGCGGCGAACTGCGCAACGCCGAGGCCGACGCCGCGTGGTCGGCCGACCGCGGCTGGGGCCGCGTCGCGAGCTACTCCGCGAAGGGCCTGCTCAACCAGACCCCGTACGACAAGACGCGCGAGACGGGCTGGTACACCTCGGGCGCGGGCACGCCGCTGCAGTACCGGTTCACCCTCCCCGCGGGCACGTACACCGTGTCCTCGGGCCACACCGAGTGGTGGAACGTCGGCAGCGGCAAGGCCCGGAACATGCAGACCTCGGTCTCGTGGACCGGGGCCGACGGCCAGGCGGTCACCGTGCCCGTCGGCAAGGTCGCGTTCCCCAACGGCAGCCTCGGGCGCTCGCAGGTGCTCTCGGGCGAGTTCACGCTCACCGAGCAGACGGTCGTCACGTACACCGTGGCGAACGACGGCGGCACCGAGGCGCCGGTCCTGTCGTGGGTCGCCGTCGCGGGCGAGGAGGCGGACCTCGGGGTCGCCACGACCGCCGTCGTCGAGACGCGCTGCCTCGCCGGCAAGCCGTACCTCGCGGTGCGCGTGACCAACGACGACGAGGTCGCGCTCGACGTCGACGTCGAGACGACCTACGGGTCGAAGTCGTTCACGGCCGTCGCGCCCGGCAAGAGCGCGTACCAGTCGTTCGCCGTGCGGACGACGCCCGCCGAGGGCACCGTGACCGTGACCGCCCGCACGACGGGCGGCGACGACCGCGAGAGCGTCGAGGAGGTCGCCCACCCGGCGCCCACCTGCTGAACCCTGCGCCGGGCCCGTCCGCGGGCCCGGCGCGGACCCCGTCCGATGCGGCTCACCCCTCGCACCCTCGCGGTGCGGGGGGTGAGCCGTCTCGGGGGTCAGCGCGTGCCGGCGTAGGCGAAGCCCTCGACGACGAGCTCGCCGCGCACGCACGAGAGGCCGACCATCCGGCCGGTGAACCCGCCCGCGACCTCGGTCGACAGGTAGCGCCCGTCGACGCGCGCGAGCTCGACGGGTCCGTCCGCGCCGTGCACGAGCGCCACGACCTCGTCCGGGCCGCGCCGGTGGCTGTACTGCGCGCGGCCGACGGCTCGGTGCGCAGCTCGAGCGTCGTGCCCGGCCCGGCCGCCGCCTCGCCCGCGACCGACACGAGACCGCCGACGCGCACGACCGCGCGCACGAGGTCGCCGTCCGCCTCGAGCGTCACCGCGTGGTCGGGGTCGATCCGCAGCTCCGGGCCCCCGACGCCCGCCGACGCGTCGACCTGCGCGCGCACGCTCGTGACGCGGTGCTCCTGACGACGGCCCACGAACGAGCGCTCGTCGCCGCGCGGCACGAGCCGCCACGCGCCGTCCGCCCGCCGCAGCACCTCGGCGGGGAAGGCGCTCGCCGCGACCCAGTCCGGGGGCAGCGCGTCGCCGAGGACGGCCTCGAGCGGCGGCGTCGCCGGGGGCTGCAGCGCCCGGCCCACGCGTGGCCAGCCGTCCTGCCACGACACCTCCGCGGCGAACGTCTCGCGGCCCAGCACGTGCCAGCCCGGGAAGTACCCCTCGGGGCGCACGCCGAGGAAGACCGCGGCCCACGTGCCGTCGGGGCCCTCGACGAGGTCGGCGTGCCCGGTGTTCTGCACGACGGCGCTCGTGCCGCGCGCCGTGAGGAGCGGGTTGTCCGGGCACGGCTCGAACGGGCCGCTCGGGGACGTGCCGCGGGCGACGGTCACGGCGTGGCCGTGCCCCGTGCCGCCCTCGGCGATGAGCAGGTACCACCACGGCCCGACCCGGTACAGGTGCGGCCCCTCCGGGTGCTGCCCGCCCGTCCCCTGCCACACGGTGCGCGGGTCCGACAGCAGCGCGCCGGTGCGCGGGTCCAGCGCGGCCTGCACGATCCCGCCGTCGGACCACGTGAGCCAGCACGTCCCGTCCTCGTCCCACGCGAGGTCCGGGTCGATGCCGCCCGCGTCGATGCGCACCGGGTCGGACCACGGGCCGGCGAGGTCCGGCGCGGAGACCAGCAGGTGGCCCGGGCCGTCGTTGACGTTCGTCGTGACGAGCCAGAAGAGGCCGTCGTGGTGGCGAAGCGTCGGGGCGTACACCCCGCCGGACGGGCCGGCCGCGCCCGCGCGCAGCTGGGACGGCCGGTCGAGCGCGTGGCCCACGAGCTCCCAGGTCACGAGGTCGGTCGAGCGGAACAGCGGCACCCCCGGCGCGTACTCGAAGCTCGAGCACGCGAGGTGGTAGAGGTCGCCCACCCGCACCACGGACGGGTCGGGGTGGAACCCGGCGAGGACCGGGACGGTGGGTCGGTCGGGACGGTCGGACTCTGCGGTGAGCTCGGGCACGGGCAGCACCCTGCCACAGCTCAGCCCCGCGGGACGACCGGCCCCGTCGACTCCCGCACGACGAGCTTCGGGCTGATCGCGATCCGGTGCACCGGCCGCGACGGGTCGGCGAGGCGCTTCGCGAGCAGGTCGACGGCGGCGTGCCCCACCGCGGCGCGCGGCGGGCGCACCGCGGTGAGGGCGGGGCTGAACAGCCCGGCGACCTCGTCGTCGTACGCGACGACGGACAGGTCGCCCGGGACGGACAGCCCCCGGTCCTGCGCGTTCTGCACGATCGCGAACGCCTCGGGGTCGGAGTGCGCGAGCAGCGCCGTCGTGCCGGACGCGACGGCGGTGTCGACGACCTCCGCGATCGCCTGCGCGAACTCGGGGCGGTGACGGTCGGGGGCGAGCCGCTCGAAGTGCTCCTCCGACGACAGGCCGAGGTCCGCGCACGCCGCGCGCCAGCCAGCCGCGATCTTGCGCGACGTCGGCGACTGCCGCGAGATGACGAGCCCGACGCGCCGGTGCCCGAGGTCGGCGAGGTGGTGCACCGCCATGAGCGCGCCGAGCGCGTGGTCGGAGACGACGGACTCGAGCGCCTCGCGGTGCGGGGCGAGCGCGGCCTCGCGCTCGACGAGCACCGACGGCACCTGCGTGCGCGCGAGCCACTGCACGAGCTCCTGCGCGTGCGGGCTGTCGGTGCGGGGCGCGAGCACGAGGCCGCGCAGGTTCTCCGCCGCGACGAGCCGCTCGAGCGCGGGACGCTCGTCGGCCGCCTCGTAGGACGACCCGCGCAGCACGACGCGCAGCCCGTGCCGGCGCGCCTCGGCCTCCATGCCGCGCACGACGCCCGGCCAGTAGTAGTCGAGCGACGGCACGAGCACGCCGATCGTCGCGGTCGGCGTGCGCTCGGGCGTGCCCTCCTTGCCGTCGACCGGCACCGCGCCGCCGTGCACCCGGGCCAGCAGGCCCTCGCGCTCGAGCTGGGCGATGTCGCGGCGGACGGTCACGGCGGTCACGCCGAGCTCCTCCGTCAGGTCCGCCACGCGGACGACGCCGTCGCGCTCGAGCGACGCGAGCAGGTGCGCCCGTCGCTCCGCGGCGAGCGGTGCCCGCTGCATCTCCTCGGTGGTCACGGTGCCCCCTCCTGGGTGTCCCCGGCGGCGTCGGTGCCGTCGGTCGGGTCGATGATGCCGTTCGCCGCGTCCTGCGCGGGCGTCCTGCGCGCCGTGGCCCCCGGCGTGTCGTCCTGCGCGACGACGACGCGCAGCGCCTCGCGCCCGGTCGCGTCGAGCGCGAGGCGCGTCAGCCGCTCGCCCCAGACGCCGCCGAGCATCGGGTCGTCGAGCACGCGCACCGTCTCCTCGACGGGGACGTCCGCCGGCCAGCGCACGACGACCGGCGTCGCGCCGTCGAGCGGCACGACGCGCGCCTCGCCCGGCGAGATCGTCACGTCGCCCGCGAGCACGAGGTGCACGACGGCCGCCGCGGGCGCGGCCGCGCCGAGGTCCCACGCGTCGTCGACGACGACGCGGGCGGGGCCGGCGGGACGCTCGAGCCGCGCGGTCCGGCGCCACGACGCGAGCCCGACGACCGGGTACGCGCCCGCGAGGTCCAGCGACAGCTCGCCGTCGCCCGCGACGACGTCGCGCGCGGCGAACCGCGCGCCGTCCTCCTGCGGCGTGCCCGCGACCTCCGGCACGTTGTGCCACGAGCTCTGCATGGTCCAGATCGCGTACCGGTCGGGGCCGAACGTCTGCGCCGTGTACGTGGGGCGGCCGGCGTCGACGACGACGGGCACGCCGTCGGACGCGACGACGAACGACCCGACGTCGTTGTGGTTGTGGTGCTCGCCGTTGTGCCCGCCCTTGACCGCGAGCGTGAGGCCGCGGGGGCTGCCGTCCTCCTCGCGCGCGAGGAGGACCTGCGTCGAGGGGAGCCACACGTCGCGCGGCAGGGGCGCCGCGCCGGGCTCGGCGGCGAGCCACGCGTCGTCGGTCAGGGCGCGCAGGAGGCGCGCGAGGCCCGCGGTCTCGTCCGCGACGGGAGCGCCCGGCACGCGGTACGACGCCGCGTGGCGGCGCGCGTCCTCGTCCCCGGCCCGCCGCGCGGCCCGGTGCAGCGCGTGCCACGGCTGCTCGGCCGGCGGGCGCGCGCGCCCGTCGGCGAGGTCGAGGTACCAGTCGCCGCCGAGGTGCATGCGGTGCGGGAACGCGACCGTCGCGCGCAGCGCCGCCACGGGCGCCGCGGGGTCGAGCGCGTCGAGGGCGCCGCCGGTCGCGTGCGCGAGCACGTCCAGGGCCTCCAGCGCGCGGCACGCGCCGTTCCACCAGTACTCGTAGCCCTCGTCGATCGCGCCGTCGGCCGGCAGGACCGCGACGTAGCGGTCGAGCCCCTCGACCGCGAGGTCCACGACGTGCGCGCGCAGCCCGGCGTCGGCGGGGTCGTCGAGCAGGCGCAGCGCGGCGACGAGCACGTTGCCGTGGATCCAGGGGTTCCAGTTGTGCACGTGGCCGTCGAGCCCGATCCAGTGCCAGTCGCGCCGCTCCACGAACGGCTCGACGACGCGCCGGCGCGCCTCGGCCCGCACGCGCTCGCGCAGGCCCGGGTAGCGCGCGTCGAGCAGGTCGCCGAGCACGTGGTCGGTCCAGGCGAGCTGCCCGACGACCTCCCCCGCCCCGAGGTCGAGGTAGGGGCGGTCCGTGTCCGGGACGACCCAGCCGCGGGTCGCGAACGCGTCGTCGTGCGCGGGCCAGCACCACGAGGACTGCTCGCACAGCGCCCAGACGCCGTCGGCGACCTCGTCGACCCACGCGTCCTCGCGCGTGACCGCCGCCGCGACGACCGCGCGCGACAGCCGCTGCTGCCGGGAGAAGACCCGCTCCTCGTGCGCCGTCCGGTTGCCGTCGCGGTGCAGCCGCGCGGCGGTGCTCGCGAGCGGCAGCGGCCAGGGCGTCCCGAGGTCCTCGCGGGCACGCGAGAGCACCGCCGCGACCGTCTCGCGGTCGACGCGCCCCTCGTCCGGGGACCACGCCGAGCGGTCGGTCGCGGGCGGGACGGGCAGCGCGCGCCCGGGCTCGACGAGCAGGGACGCGAGCGCGGCGGCGCGCTCGGCGGCGTCGCCCGTGCGGGCGGCGAAGGCCGCGGCGAGCGGGCCGGTGAAGGGCGTGGGCATCTCTCTCCGTCGAGGTGGTGGCACCGGGACCCCGGGCTCCCGGGGTCCTCGCAGGTGAGCGTCGGACGATGCGGTGGACAGGTGTGACCCCCGCCGCACCGCGGTCGTCCGTATCGATCAGAAGCGATCATAACAGAATAGGCACGCACTTGACAGCGTGCGTTTCTGAACGATTGACTCCGAACGTGTTCGGTGAGTGATCACACGACGTGAGCCGCGTCACCGGACCTGCACCAGCTGCCGCGCACGGAGGCGCGGCGCACGACGGAGGACACGATGACGTTCGAGAGCACGCGGTCGCAGCCGACCGCACCGCTCGCCACGAGCCCCCTCACCGGGTGGGACCGTGCGCGGTGGGCGGCGTTCGGCGACCACCTGCTCGCGTCCGCCCTCCCCTACGCCTCGCCGGGCCACGCCCGCATCACGCTGCCCGGCCCCGAGGGCGGGTACGGCCGCGCGGTCGACGGCCTCGAGGGGTTCGCCCGCACGTTCCTGCTCGCCGGGTTCCGCCTCGCCGGCGAGCGCGGCGCCGACCCCCACGGGTACGCCGAGTGGTACGCCCAGGGCCTCGCCGCCGGCTCCGACCCGCACGCCCCCGACCGCTGGCTGCGCCTGTCGGAGCACGCGCAGGCGAAGGTCGAGGCCGCCTCGCTCGCGCTCGTGCTCGACCTCACGCGCGAGTGGGTCTGGGACGGCCTGTCCCCGCTCGTGCAGGAGCAGCTCGTCGACTACCTCGCCGAGGCCGTCGGCGACGACACCTACCCGCGCATCAACTGGGTCTGGTTCCGGCTCGTCGTGCAGACGTTCCTGCGCTCCGTCGGCGGCCCGCACTCGCTCGACGAGATGGCCGAGGACCTCGCGACGCACGACACGTTCGTGCGGGCCGACGGCTGGCTCGCGGACGGCGACGAGCGGTCCTACGACCACTACAACGGGTGGGCCCTGCACCTGTACCCCACCCTGTGGGCCCGCATGCGCGGCGCGCAGGACCTCGCCGCCCCGCGCCGCGAGCGCGACGTGCAGCTCCTCGACCGCTTCCTCGACGACGCGCTCGCGCTCGTCGGCGCCGACGGGTCGCCGCTCCTGCAGGGGCGCTCCCTCACCTACCGGTTCGCCGCGGCCGCCCCGTTCTGGGTCGGCGCGATCGCCGACGTCCCGTCGCACTCCCCCGGGCTGCTGCGTCGCGCCGCGTCGGGCGTCGTCGACCACTTCGTGCGCCACGGCGCCCCCGACGAGCGCGGCCTGCTCACGCAGGGCTGGCACCACGAGTGGCTGGCGATCTCGCAGTCGTACACCGGTCCCGGCTCGCCCTACTGGGCGAGCAAGGGCCTGCTCGGGCTCGCGCTGCCCGCCGACCACCCCGCCTGGACGGCGTCGGAGGAGCCGCTGCCGGTCGAGCGCGGCGACGTGCTGCGCGCCGTGGCCGCGCCGGGCTGGCTCGTGAGCGGGACGCGCGCCGACGGCGTCGTGCGCGTCGTCAACCACGGCACCGACCACGCCCGCGAGGGCGACCGCGTCGGCGACTCCCCGCTCTACGCGCGCCTCGCCTACTCGACCGCGACCGCGCCCTGGTCTGACCTCGCGAGCCGCGTCTCGCCCGTCGACCAGAGCGTCACGCTCGTCGACGCCGACGGCCGGGCCACGCACCGCACCGGCTGGCGCGCGCTCGACACGCGCGTCGAGACCGGCGCGGGCCAGGAGCCCGTGGGCGTGTCCGGCTCCGTGGCGCGCGCGCACTGGCTCGACGCCGACACCGACGGCCGCGACCACGGCTCCGGGCTGCCCGGCACCGCGACCGACGCGGGCACGCTCACCGTCGTCTCGCTCGTGCGCGGTCCCTGGGAGGTCCGGCTCGTGCGCGTCGACGAGCTCGCGGACGGCGTCGACGCCGGCGCCCTGCGCCTGCGCGTCGGCGGCTGGCCCGTCGTCCCCGGCGACGGCCTCGTCACCGGGCTCGCGGCGCTCGGGCAGGGCGCCGCCGAGGCCGGGCGCGAGCTGCGCACCGGCGCCTCGCCCCTCGGCGAGGAGTCCGCGGTCGACGTCGTCGACCTGCCCGTCGAGCCCGGCCGCTGGCGCGCGGTGCTCCTCACCCTCGCGGGCCCGTCCCGCGACACGTACCCCTCGGTGCCGCGCCGCACGGTGCCGGCCCCCGAGCTCGCGGCGACAGGCCGAGCTGTCGTCGTGCACTGGCCGGACGGCGAACGCACCCTCACCGACCTGCCCTGACCCACCCCGAACGACCCCGACCCGGCGACAGGAGCCGGGCGGGACCAGGCCCGACGTCGGGCCGCCGAACTCGAAGGAGAGCAAGGAATGAAGCGCACCACCCCGATCGCGATCGGCGCCACCGCCGCGATCGCCCTGACCCTGACGGCCTGCGGCGGGGGGACCGGCGGCGGCGAGGAGGCGACCGCCGACGGTCCCGTCACCCTCACCCTGGCCGGGTGGAGCCTCGACTCCACGCCCGAGTTCCAGACGCTGGCCGACGCCTACCACGAGGCCAACCCCGACGTGACCGTCGAGGTCGTCGAGTACCCGGCGGGCAACGACTACGCGACGGCGATGACCGCCGACCTCGCCGCGGGCACGGCGCCGGACGTGTACGTCCTGAAGAACCTCAAGGACTTCGTGACGTACTCGAACGGCCAGCAGCTCCTCGACGTCTCCGACGTCGCGGCCGACCTCGACCCGGCCACGGGCGGCGTCGAGTCCTACGCGGCCGAGGACGGCAAGACCTACGCCGTGCCGTACCGCCAGGACTCCTGGGTCCTGTACTACGACAAGGACCTCTTCGCGCAGGCGGGCGTCGCCGAGCCCGACGGCTCGTGGACGTGGGAGGACTACGACCAGGCCGCGCAGGACATCACCGAGGCGCTCTCCGCCGACGGCGTCAAGGGCACCTACCTGCACAACTGGCAGTCGACGGTCCAGGGCTTCGCCCTGGCGCAGGGCGAGGGCGCGGACCTCCTCTCGGGCGACTACTCGTACCTCGCGCCGTTCTACGAGCGCGCCCTGGCCCTCCAGGACGCCGGCGCGCAGGTCGACTTCGGCACGATCACGACGAACACGCTGACCTACCAGGGCGAGTTCGGGCTCCAGAAGGCCGCCATGCTGCCGATGGGCACGTGGTACACCGCGACCCTCATCGCCCAGCAGGCGTCGGGCGAGGCCAACGACTTCGAGTGGGGCATCGCGCCGATCCCGCAGGCCGACGCCTCGACGACCGGCACCGACGCCACGCCGGTGACCTTCGGCGACCCGACCGGCCTCGGCATCAACCCGAAGACCGACGAGGCGAAGGTCGCCGCGGCGAAGGACTTCCTCGCGTTCGCGGCCGGCGAGGAGGGCGCGAACGCGCTCGCCGAGATCGGCATCACCCCCGCGCTCACCAACGACGCCGTCACCGAGACGTTCTTCGCGCTCGACGGCGTGCCCGGCGACGACCTGTCGAAGTTCGCGTTCGCGACGCACGACACCCGTCCCGAGAACCCCGTCGCGACCCAGACGGCCATCGTCCAGAACATCCTCAACGACCTCCACTCGGCCGTGATGTCCGGCTCGACCGCCGTCGACACGGCGATCGAGGAGGCCGGGCAGCGCGTCCAGAGCGAGGCCGGCCTCAGCTGACGCCGACCGTGGTGGCCCGGCCGTCCGGCCGGGCCACCACCCCGGTCCACTCGGAATCGATCACAGGAGTCCCCTCATGGCGACCAACGCCGTCGAAGAGCGCGAGCTCGTCGCCGCGGCCGGCGCACCCGCCCCGCGCCGTCGGCCGGGCAGCCGGCTGAAGTGGCGCAACACCCTCATCGGCTGGAGCTTCATCCTGCCGAACTTCGTCGGGTTCACGATCCTGACCCTCGTCCCCGTGCTGATCCTGTTCTACATGTCGTTCACGAACTGGAACGTGTTCGGCGTGGCGGAGTGGACCGGGGCCGACAACTACACGCGTCTCGTCCAGGACGGCAGCTACCACAAGGCGTTGCTCAACACGCTGTACTACGCCGTGGTGCACATCCCGCTCACCCTGGCCGCGGCGCTCGGGCTCGCCCTGCTGCTCAACCGCAAGATGCGCGGGGTCGCCTTCTTCCGCACGGTCGCGTTCTTCCCCTACATCACCTCGATCGTCGCGATCGCCGTGGTGTGGAACATGCTGTTCAGCCCCGAGTTCGGCCCGATCAACCAGTTCCTCACCGCGCTGGGCGTCGACGACCCGCCGGGATGGACCACGTCCGCCACCTGGGCGATGCCCGCCGTCATCATCGTCGGCACGTGGCGCGAGATGGGCTACTACATGCTGCTCCTGCTCGCCGGGCTGCAGACCGTGCCCGCCGAGCTGCACGAGGCGGCACGCATGGACGGCGCGAGCGCCTGGCAGCGGTTCCTCAACGTGACCCTGCCGTGCCTGCGCCCGACGATGTTCTTCGTCACGGTCATGCTCACCATCGGCTCGTTCAAGGTCTTCGACCTCATCCTCGTGATGACCAACGGCGGGCCCGGGCAGTCCACCCTCGTCCTCAGCCAGTACATCTGGCAGAAGGGCTTCGTGGAGAACCAGTTCGGCTACGCGTCCGCGGTCTCGGTCTCCCTCTTCCTCATCTGCATCGCCGTGACGCTGTTCCAGTTCTTCTGGAACAAGAAGAAGGAGGCGTGATGACCGCCCTCGACACCCCGCCCACCGACGCCCCCGCCTCGCCCGCCCAGGTGCTCCGGCCGGAGAAGCGCAAGGCCGGCCCCGTCGTCGGGAAGGCCGTCGGCTACGTCGTCATGGCGATCGCCGCGGTGGGGCTGCTGCTGCCCTTCGTCTGGATGATCATCTCGTCGCTGAAGACCAACAACCAGGTCTTCACCGTCCCCGTCCAGTGGCTCCCGGACCCGGTGGTCTGGCAGAACTACCTGGACATCTGGACGCGTTCGGACATGACGACGTGGCTCGGGAACACCCTGCTGCTGTCGGTCGGCGTCACGTTCCTCCAGGTCTTCACCGGGAGCTTCGCCGCCTACGGGTTCGCCCGGATGCGCTTCCCCGGGCGCGACGTCCTCTTCCTGGTCTACATCGGCACCATCGCCGTGCCGTGGCAGTCGTACATGATCCCGCAGTTCGTCATGCTGTCCGACTTCGGGCTCGCGAACACGCTGTGGTCGATCCTGCTGCTCCAGGCGTTCGGCGCGTTCGGCGTCTTCCTCATGAAGCAGTACTTCGAGTCGATCCCCGAGTCGCTCAACGAGGCCGCGCGCATCGACGGGCTGTCCGAGTGGGGCATCTGGCGCCGGATCATGCTGCCGCTGTCCGTGCCCGCGATCGCGAGCCTCACGCTCCTGACGTTCGTCAACACCTGGAACGACTACCTCGGGCCGCTCATCTACCTGCGCAGCCCCGAGCTGTGGACCGTCCAGCTCGGTCTCAAGACCTTCATCAGCCAGTACAACGCCGAGTACGCCCTCATCATGACGGGCTCGGTGCTCTCGGTGCTGCCCATCGCCGTGATCTTCCTCCTCGGCCAGCGGTACTTCGTCGAGGGCATCGCGACGACCGGCGTGAAGGGCTGACGCCGTGGCCACCACGACCGTCACCCCGGCCAGGACGCCCGTGCGCGCGTCGAGGAGCTCCTCGCAGGCCCCGCGTCGGCGCATCTTCAACCACGAGATGTACGAGCTCGCGTTCGGCACCGTCTACACGGGCCTCGTCACGAACGTGCTCGTCGTGCTCTGCGCCCTGCCCGTCGTCGTGCTCGTCCTGACGACGGACCCGGCGGCGTCCTGGCCGGCGATCGCGCTCGTCGCACCGCTGTGCGCCCCGGCGCTCGTCGCGGCGTTCGAGGTCTTCCGGGCGTTCTCCGCCGACGGCAGCGTCCAGCCCGTGCGCACGTTCTGGCGCGGGTACCGCACGCACTGGCGCCGCGCCGCGGCGCTGGGGGCGATGACGACCGGCCTCCTCGTCGTGGTCGCCGTCGACGTGCGCGCGGTCTGGGGCCTGTCCGTCGGCGCGGTCGCGATCCCGTTCTTCGTGACGCTCGGCGTCCTCGGCTCGCTCACCGCGCTCGTCGCCACGGTGGCCCTGCCCGACCACCCGACCCTCCGGCTGCGCGAGCTGCTGCGCGTCGCGCTCTTCGCGGGCGTGCGCCGCTGGTACCTCACGGCGCCCTCGCTGCTCGTGCTGGGGATGCTCGTCTCGCTCGTCGCCGCACGTCCCGCCGTGGGCCTGGGCGTCGCCCTCGCCCCGCTGCTGTTCGTCGCGTGGGGCGCGGCCCGTCACGCCCTGCGCTCCGTGCTGGACGCGGCCCCCGTCGCCTCCCCGGCCCACTGAACCCGCACACGACCGTCGGCGCGCCGTCGTGCGCCGACCAGAAGGAAGTCCTGATGACGCTCGCCACCGAGCTCGCCACCGAGCTCGCACCCGCCGTCGACGCAGCGATCGCGACGGTCCGTCGCAACATCGCCGCGTTCGGCGACACCTACCCCGACGACACGACCCGCGACGGCATGTACCCGCCGCGCCCGGCGACCCCCGAGTTCGCCGAGGGCGCGAACCGGGGCTGGACCACGAGCTTCTGGCCGGGCATGCAGTGGCTCGCGTTCGAGGTGACCGGCGACGACGCGTTCCGCGCCGCGGGCGAGCGGCACGTCGCGGACTTCGCGCGCCGGGTGGACCAGGGCGAGGACCTGCAGACGCACGACCTCGGCTTCCTCTACACGCTCTCGTGCGTCGCGCCGTGGCGCCTGCTGGGCGACGAGACCGCGCGGCGCGCCGCGCTGTCGGCCGCCGACCACCTCATGGTCCGGTTCCTCGAGCCGGCGGGCATCCTCCAGGCGTGGGGCGACCTGTCCGACCCCGCGCAGCGCGGCCGGACGATCGTCGACAGCCTCATGAACATGCCGCTGCTCACGTGGGCGGGCGAGCAGACCGGCGAGGCGCGCCTCCCCGACGCCGTGCGCCGGCACACGAAGCAGCTCGCGACGCACATCGTCCGCGACGACGACACGACGTTCCACACGTTCTACTGGGACCCGGTGACGGGCGAGCCGCTGCGCGGCGGCACCGAGCAGGGCGCGGGCGACGACTCGTGCTGGGCCCGCGGCCAGGCGTGGGGCATCTACGGCTTCGCGATGAACCACCAGGTGACGGGCGACCCGGCGCTGCTCGACGCCTCGCGCCGCTGCGCCGACTACTTCCTCGCCCACCTGCCGTCCGACGGCGTCCCGTACTGGGACCTCGTCTACACCGACGGCAGCGACGCCCCGCGCGACAGCTCCGCGGCCGCGATCGCGGCCTGCGGTCTGCACGAGCTCGCGTCGGTCGAGACCGACCCCGAGCGGCGCGAGCGCTACGCGCGTGCCGGGCTCGAGATGCTGCGCGCGCTCGTCACGGGGTACACGCCCGCGGCCGAGGGCGTCGAGTCCGACGCGCTCCTGCTCCACTCCGTCTACGACGCCCCGAAGAGCGTCGGCGTCGACGAGGGCTGCCTGTGGGGCGACTACTTCTACCTCGAGGCGCTCGTGCGCCACACCGTCCCCGGCTGGGTGAAGTACTGGTGAGGCTCGTCACGCACGTCCCCGGCCCGGCCGGCGTCGCGCCGGCCCCGGCCGAGGAGCGGCCCGGCGCGCTCGTCGCCGACGGCGCGGGCGACCGCCTGCTCGACCTCGCCCCGGTGCTCGACGACGGCGTCACCGTCACCGACGTGCTCGCCGACCCGGCGCTCGCCGCCCGGGCGCGCGACGCCGTCGAGCGGGTCGCCGCGGACGCCGCGGCGCTGGCCGGGCTGCCCTCGGTCGACGACGTCCGCCTCGCTCCCCCGGTCCGCCCGGGCGCGATCCTGTGCCTCGGGTACAACTACCGCGGGCACGTGCCGGACGGCGAGGACCCGACGACGAACGACCCGGAGTTCCCCGACGTCTTCGTCAAGACGCCGAACACGCTCAGCGGGCCGGACGACGTCGTCGCGCTGCCGGCCGTGGCGGACGACGTCGACTACGAGGGCGAGATCGCCGTGGTCATCGGGCGCCGGGCCCGCGCGGTGAGCGTCGAGGACGCGATGGACCACGTCGCCGGGTACGCGCTGTTCGACGACGTCTCGGACCGCTCGTGGCAGCGGCGGCAGAGCCAGTGGGCGATGGGCAAGTGCTTCGACGGGTTCGGCCAGCTCGGGCCGGCCGTCGTCACGGCGGACGAGGTGCCCGACTTCCACGACCTCACGGTCGAGGTCGTGCGCGACGGCGCGGTCACGGTCTCGCAGAGCACGTCGACGATGGTGTTCCGCCTCCCGTTCCTCGTGTCCTACCTCAGCCAGGTCATGACGCTCGAGCCGGGGGACGTCGTCTCGACCGGCACGCCGCAGAAGCTGCCCGACGCGCTCGCGACCCACCGGCCGCTCGCGGACGGCGACGCGGTGACGATCCGGGTGGCGGGGCTCGGTGAGCTGACGACCCGCTTCGCCGGCACCGCCGCCACCACCGCACAGAACGAAGGAGCGAACGCATGATCCTCGACCAGTTCCGTCTCGACGGGAAGGTCGCGCTCGTCACGGGCACGAGCCGCGGGCTCGGGCAGGGCGCCGCGGTCGCGCTCGCCGAGGCCGGCGCCGACGTCGCGCTGCTCGACCGCAGCGTGCCGACCGAGACGATCGCGAAGGTCGAGGCGCTCGGCCGTCGCGTGCACTCCGTCCAGCGGGACCTCACGACGGCGACGCCGGACGAGCTCCACGCGGCGGTCGCCGAGGTCGAGGAGGCGCTCGGCGCCGTCGACGTGCTCGTCAACAACGCGGGCACGATCCGCCGCGCGCCGGCGGCCGAGCACCCGGTCGAGGACTGGGACGCGGTGCTCTCGGTGAACCTCGACGCGGTGTTCCACCTCTCGCAGGCCGTCGGGCGCGGCATGCTCGAGCGCGGCGGCGGCAAGATCGTCAACGTCGCCTCGATGCTGTCGTTCCAGGGCGGCATCCTCGTGCCCGGCTACGCGGCGTCCAAGCACGCCGTCGCGGGCCTCACGAAGGCGCTCGCCAACGAGTGGGCCGCGCGCGGCGTCAACGTCAACGCGATCGCCCCCGGGTACATGGCGACCGACAACACCGCCCCGATCCGCGCCGACGAGGCGCGCGAGCGCTCCATCGCCGAGCGCATCCCCGCCGCCCGGTGGGGCACGCCGGACGACCTGGCGGGCGCGCTCGTCTTCCTCGCGTCCGACGCCGCCCGGTACGTCCACGGCGTGATCCTGCCCGTGGACGGCGGCTGGCTCGTGCGCTGAGCCGACCGGCCCACTCCCCCGGCCGCGAGGCCGACCGAAGCCCGGCCGCACCAGGCCGCGTACCACCCGCTACATCCAGGAGAGCAGAACCGTGGAACAGCGTTACGCCACCAGCCCCGAGCAGATCACCGGAGCGACGACGGAGGAGCTGCGCAGCCGCTTCCTCGTCCAGGACCTGTTCGTGCCGGGCGAGGTGAACGTCACCTACACCCACCACGACCGTGTCGTGCTCGGCGGGGCCGTCCCCGGCGACGCCCCGCTGCCGCTGCCGACCTACGACGAGATCCGCAGCGAGTACTTCCTCGAGCACCGCGAGGTCGGCATCGTCAACGTCGGCGGCACGGGCACCGTGACGACCGACGGCGAGGTCCACGAGCTGCCGAAGGGCGCGTGCCTGTACGTGGGCCGCGGCGTGCGCGAGGTCGTGTTCGCGAACGCCAGCTCGGGCGACGAGGGCCCGGCCGCGTTCTACCTGTTCTCCGCGCCCGCGCACACCGCCTACCCGACGGTGCTCACGCTGCCCGGCCAGGGCACGGTGCGCGAGCTCGGCGACCAGGTGACGTCGAACCGTCGCTCGCTCAACCAGTACATCCACGAGAACGGCGTGAAGTCCTGCCAGATCGTCATGGGCGTCACGTCGCTGCACGAGGGCAGCATGTGGAACACCATGCCGGCGCACACGCACGACCGCCGCACGGAGTGCTACCTGTACTTCGACGTCCCGGCCGACGCGCGGGTGATCCACCTGTGCGGGCAGCCCACGGAGACGCGCCACCTCGTGGTCGGCGACCGCGAGGCCGTCATCTCCCCGAGCTGGTCGGTGCACTCGGGCGTCGGGACGGCCGCCTACTCGTTCGTGTGGGCCATGGCCGGCGAGAACCAGTCGTTCGACGACATGGACGGCTTCCCCGTCACGTCGATGCGCTGACGACACCGGAGCCGAGCCCCGGGTCCCCGCCGGTCACGTCCCCGACCGGCGGGGGTCCGGGGCTCCGTCGTGCACGCGGGCACGCCCGCCCGACGCGCCGTGCCGCCGCTCGTCGTCGCGCCCGAGCGCGGCGCCCAGCGCCGCGAGCACGAGCAGGTCGACGACGAGACCCGCGACGCCGACCCACTGCAGCGCCCGGAACACGAGGAGCTGGGTGAGCAGGAGCGACACGAGCACGCCGCGCCGCACCCACACGGCGGCGGCGCGCCGGTCGTCGCGCTCCCCGCGCCGGGCGCGCAGCACCCCGACGACGACGCACGCCAGCGTCGCGACGACCCCGGAGACGATCCCGAGCCCGACCCACGCGGGCACGTCGATCCCGCCCGTGAGCACGCGCACGCCGGCGGCGAGCGAGCCGAGCGCGGTGGCGACGACGGCGACGACCACCACGACCGCGGCCCAGCGCCGCTCCAGGGCGGCGGCGAACCACCGCGACGCGCGGCGCACGAGCGCGCGCACCGGGTCGGGCACGTCGACGTCGTCGCGCGGCACGGCCTCCACGAGCGCGGCGACCTGCTCGGCCGCGGGCTCGCCGCGTCCGAGCGCGACGAGCGCGCGGGCCTCCGCGCGCGCGTCGTCGGTGAAGCCGCCCGCGACGCCCGCCACGGCGCGGTCCGTCGCGACCGCGAGGTACTCGGCGCGGTGGTGACGCCGGCGCCCGTGCAGCGCCTCGACGACGAGCACGAGGACCACGACGGTCGCGTAGATGAGCGCGGCGGTCGGCTCGTAGAAGTAGTCGTTGTCGGCCGTGACGAACTTGCCGATCTCGTCGACGAAGAGCCCGAACCCGACGCCGCCGAGCACCGCGCCGAGCGACCGGAGCGCCGGGCCGACGAACGACAGCAGCACGACGATCCCGAGCGCCATCCCGAGACCGCCCCACAGCACGTGCGCGACGTGCAGCTCTCCCCCGCCGACCTGCGGGTACCCCGAGGCGGCGAGGAGGAACCGGGTGATCAGCACGGTCGCGACGGTCACGACGAGGAACGTCACGAGGTGGCGCACCGCCGCGGTGTCGCGCGCCACGCCGAGGCGCAGCACGCGACCGCGGGCGGCCGGGCCGGTCACCGCTTGCGCTTCTCCCGCACGCGCACGCTGATCTCGATGGGCGTGCCCTCGAAGCCGAACGTCTCGCGCAGGCGGCGCTCGATGAACCGGCGGTAGCCGGCTTCGAGGAACCCGGTCGCGAAGACGACGAACCGCGGCGGGCGCGTGGACGCCTGCGTCGCGAAGAGGATGCGCGGCTGCTTGCCCCCGCGCAGCGGGTGCGGGTGCGCCGCGACGAGCTCGCCGAGGAACGCGTTGAGACGGCCCGTCGGGATGCGGGTGTCCCACGAGTCGAGCGCGCGCTCCATCGCCGGCACGAGCCGGTCGGTGTGCCAGCCGGTCCGGGCGGAGACGTTGACGCGCGGCGCCCACTGCACCTGCACGAGATCCTTCTCGATCTCGCGCTCGAGGAACGGGCGGCGGTCCTCGTCCATGAGGTCCCACTTGTTGTACGCGACGACGAGCGCGCGACCGGCGTCGACGACCTGGGAGATGACGCGCGTGTCCTGCTCGGTGAGCGGCACGGACGCGTCGACGAGCACGACCGCGAGCTCGGCCTTCTCGATCGCGGCCTGCGTGCGCAGGGAGGCGTAGAAGTCCGCGCCCTTCGTCTGGTGCACGCGACGGCGGATGCCCGCGGTGTCGACGAGCACGTAGGGCACGCCCTTGATCTCGACGAGCTCGTCGACCGGGTCGCGCGTCGTGCCGGCGGTCTCGTCGACGACCACGCGCTCCGAGCCCGCGATCTTGTTGAGCAGCGACGACTTGCCGACGTTCGGGCGGCCGATCAGCGCGACGCGGCGCGGGCCGGTCGGGCGCACCTCGCCGTGCTCGGACTCGGTCGGCAGCGCGCGCATCGCGGCGTCGAGCAGGTCGCCCGTGCCGCGGCCGTGCAGCGCCGAGACCGGGTGCGGCTCGCCGAGGCCGAGGCTCCACAGGTACGCGGCGTCGGCCTCGCCGGACTGCCCGTCGACCTTGTTCGCGCACAGCACGACCGGCTTGCCCGAGGCGCGCAGCAGCTGCACGACGCGCTCGTCGGTCGACGTCGCGCCCACGGTCGCGTCGACGACGAACAGGACGGCGTCGGCGAGCGAGATCGCGACCTCCGCCTGCTCGGCGACCTTCGACTCGATCCCCGCGACGTCGACCTCCCAGCCGCCCGTGTCGACGAGCGTGAACCGGCGCCCCGCCCACTCGGCCGGGTAGCTCACGCGGTCGCGCGTGACGCCGGGCTTGTCCTCGACGACGGCCTCGCGGCGGCCGAGGATGCGGTTGACGAGGGTCGACTTGCCGACGTTGGGGCGGCCCACGACCGCGAGCACCGGCAGGGGCGCCTCGGGCTCGTGGTCCTCGAGGTCGAGGTCCTCGGCGTCGAGGAGCGCGAGGTCGGTGTCCTCGAGCTCGTAGTCGTCGAGGCCGGCGCGCAGCGCGCGCTCGCGCGACTCGTCGTCGACGAGGTCGGCGGAGTCGGCGGGCACGCCGGGCTGGGCCTGGTCGGGTGTGGTCATGGGCACCATTCTCCCAGGCCCGCGGCCGCGTTCCGAACGCGAGGCCGCGCGCGTGCCGTGAGACTGCGCACGGACGCCCCGCTCACCCGGCGGCGCCGTCGCGCCGGGCGGCGAGACGCACCACGACGGCGCGCACGACGTCGTCCGGCACGGGCTCGGCGAGCGGGAACCGCAGCGTGCCCTTCCCGTCGCGGTAGCGCGCGATGCGCCGCGCGAGCTCGTCGTCCTCGTCGTCGGGCACGGGGTACAGCGACACGTGGTGCGCCCAGCCCGCGAGGTAGACGACGTAGCGGTCGTCGAGCGTGAAGGTCGGGATGCCGTAGCTGATCCGCTCGCCGAGGCCGGGGACGGCGTCGTGGACGACGCCGCGCAGGTGCTCCACGACCTCGCGCGTGCCCGGCGCGAGCGCGGCGACGTACTCGTCCACGGTCGTGACCTTGTCCGCCATCCCTGCTCCTCCCGGACCGGCACCTGCCGCGTCCGGGCTCTCGACGCGCGGCGGACGCGGCTACGCGCGAACCTACCCCTCGCCGGGCGACGCGGCGCGCCGGAGGGTGCCGCGCGGCACGCCCGCGAGCCGCACGAGCACGACGCCGGCCACGACGAGCACCCCGCCGACCGCCTGCCCGACGCCGGGCACCTCGCCGAGCAGGAGCCACGCGACGAGGACCGCGAACAGCACCTCCGAGAGCCCGACGAACGACGCGAGCCGCTCCCCCGCGCGCACCGTCGCCGCGACCCCCGACACGTAGGCGAACGCCGTCGCGACGAGCACGACGACGGCCAGCGGCACCCACCAGGGCACCGTCGACCCGAGCAGCGGCACCGCGACGAGCGGGGCCGCGAAGGGCAGCACGCCGACGAGCGCCGCGGCCCCGAGCGCGACGGCGCCGACCGCGAGCCCGGACGCCGCGAGCGCGACGGGCGGGATCGTCGTCGGCCGGGCCGAGAGGACGAAGTAGGAGCCGAGGCCCACCGCGGCACCGAGCGCGAACAGGACGCCGACCAGGTCCGGGCGCGCGCCGCCCGGGTCCACGACGAGCACGAGCCCGGCGACGGCAACGACGCACCCCGCGAGCGTCAGCCGCGGCGGCACGCGGCGCGTGCGGGCCCACGCGAGACCGACGAGCAGCACGGGCGCGAGGTACTCCAGGAGCAGCGCCACCCCGACGGGGAGCCGCTCGACGGCCGCGAAGTAGCACAGCTGGGTGCCCGCGACGGCGACGAGGCCGAACCCGAGCACGAGGCGCCGCTCGCGCCGCAGCGCGCGGCGGCTCCCGCGCAGCGCGACGAGCGCGAACGGGGCGAGCACGACCGCGGAGCACAGCGCGCGGGCGAGCACGGCCGCCCCGGGCGTCCACCCCGCCTCGAGCAGCGGCTTGACGAACGGTCCGCTCGCCCCGAACGCGAGCGCCGACGCCAGCCCCACGAGGACGCCCGTCCCCGGGCGGTCGCCCACGACGTGGCGCGGCGCGGCGTCGGCCCCCGCGGTCACGGCGCGGGTCGCCGCTCGCGGTTGGGGTCGTCCGTGGGCAGCACGATCCCGGTCCGCGCCACCGTGTCGGCGACGAGGTCGGCGAGGGCCGTGCGGATGCGCTCGTTCGCGTCCTCGAGCGCCTGCTTGCCGCTCGTGCCCGGCGTCCGTTCGACGACGATCGGCTCGCCGAACCGCACGACGAGGCGACGGCGCAAGCCGGGGACGTGGTTGACGCCCTCGCCGGTGCGCCGCGTCCCGAGCACGGCGACCGGCACCACGGGCGCGCGCCCGTTCAGGGCGAGCCACGCGACGCCGGCCCGGGCGGACGTCGCGTCGCCGCGCCCCCGGTTGCCCTCCGGGAAGACGCCGACCCCGCCGCCGCGGCGCAGCACGGCGAGGCCGGTGGCGAGCGCCCCGCGACCGCCCACGCGGTCCACGGGGATCTGACCGGCCGCGCGCAGCACCCAGCCGACGGGGCCGACGAACATCTCCTCCTTGACGAGGACGTGCAGCGGGCGCGGCGCCACGCCGAGCACGACGGGGCCGTCGACCACTCCCGTGTGGTTGGCCGCGAGCACGACCGGCCCCTCGGCCGGCACGTGCTCGGCGCCCTCGACGCGCGTGGCCCACACGACGCGCGCGAGGAACCGCCCGACCCACCGGGACCACGCGGGCCCGGCGGGCGACGGCACGCGCGGCGCGCCGCCGCTCACGACGTGGTGCGCGGGCCCACCGCCCGCCCGGTCACCTGCTCGACGACGGCGAGCACCGCGTCGATCGTCTGCGGCAGGTCGAGGTCGGAGGAGTCGACGGTGACGACGCCGTCGGCCGCGACCTGGAACTGGGAGACGGTCGCGTCGTCGCGGTCCCGGCGCAGCACCTGGTCCTTCGTCGCCTCGACGGCCGCCGCGTCCGCGGTGCCGTGCACGTCGAGCGAGCGCCGCGCGAGGCGCGCCTCCTCGCTCGCGGTGAGCAGCACGCGCACGTCCGCGTCGGGGGCCACGACGGTCGTGATGTCGCGGCCCTCGGCGACGACGCCGCGCCCCGCCGAGAAGCCCGCGGCCCCGCGCTCGGCCTCGATGACGGCGCGCTGGATGCGGCGCAGCTCGGCGCGCACGTCGAGGTTCGTCGCGACGGCGCTCACCGCCGTCGAGATCTCCGTCGTGCGGATCGCCTCGCCGACGTCGGTCCCGTCGACGTGCACCGTCGGCGCGTCGGGGTCCAGGCCGACCGCGAGCGGCAGGACGCGCACGGCGCGCGCGACCGCTGCGGCGTCGGACAGGTCCTCCCCGCGGTGCAGGCACCACCACGTCGCGGCCCGGTACATCGCGCCCGTGTCGAGGTAGGCGAGCCCGAGCCGGCGCGCGACCCCCTTCGCGACGCTCGACTTGCCCGAGCCCGAGGGCCCGTCGATCGCGACCGTCAGCGGGCCGACGGCCCCGTCCTCGGCGGCGTCCGCGCCCGCCGTGCCCTGCGTCATCTCGTCTCCGTCCTGCGCGTCGCCGCGCTCGTTCACTGGGCCAGGTCCCGGCGCAGCGCGGTCGCGCCGTGCAGGTACACGTGCTGCACGTCCGCGCGGTCCACGTCGAGGTCGGCGTGCGCCATGAGCCGCACGACGCGCGGCAGCGCGCCCGGGACCGCGATCTCCGTGGCGCACATCAGCGGCACGTCGCCCAGGCCCATCTCGCGCGCGGCCGCCGCCGGGAAGTCGGACACGAGGTCCGGCGTGCACGTGAAGAGGATCGAGATGAGCGCGGAGGTGTCGACGCGGTTGGCGTCGAGCACCTCCTGCACGAGCTCGCGCGTACGTGCGAAGAGGTGCTCGCGCTCGTCGGCGTCGAGCTGGGTGGCGCCCCGGATCGCCCGGACCGGCATGGGTGGTGCTCCTTCGTGCGAGGCCGGCGGGGTCGTCCCCCGCCGGCCGTCGGGTGGTGCGGGTGGTGCGGGTGGTGCGGTGCGCTCAGAGCCCGACGTCGGCCATGAGGCTCCCGAGCTCCGTGCGTCCGAGCACGCGCGTCGTGCCGGGGCGCAGCGTGCCGAGCGCGATGGCGCCGATGCGCGTGCGCACGAGGCGCGTCACGGGGTGCCCGACCTCGTCGAACATGCGGCGCACGACGCGGTTGCGCCCCGAGTGCAGCACGATCTCGACCATCGTCTGGTCGGCGACCTGGTCCACGACGCGGTACGCGTCGGCGCGCACGACGCCGTCCTCGAGCTCGATGCCGTGCAGGAAGCGGTTCGCGACGTTGCCCGGCACCCTGCCCTGCACCGTGACGAGGTAGGTCTTGGCGACCTCGTGCGACGGGTGGGCGAGACGGTTCGCGAGCTCGCCGTCGTTCGTCAGCAGCAGCAGGCCCTCGCTCTCGGCGTCGAGCCGGCCCACGTGGAACAGCCGCTCCGAGCGGTCCGCGACGAGCTCGGTGAGCGACGGGCGGCCCTCGGGGTCGTGCATGGTCGACACGACGCCGCGCGGCTTGTTCAGCGCGAGCGTCACGCGCGAAGAGTCGAGCTGCAGGCGCATGCCGTCCACGTGGATGACGGCCTTGGCCGGGTCGACCCGCACGCCCAGCTCGCGCACGCGCACGCCGTCGACCTCGACACGACCCGTCGCGATGAGCTCCTCGCACGCGCGACGGGACCCGAGGCCCGCCGACGCGAGCACCTTCTGGAGCCGCTCGCCGCCCTCGACGTGCACGTCGCGCGCGGGGGCCTCCTCGGCGCGGGGCCGACGGCGCGGCGGCGTCGCCGGGCGCCCGCCGGACGTCGCGCGACCCGCGCCGGAGCCGCCGCGCCCGGCGCCGCTCCGGCCGGCGTTGCCGGCACCGCCGCGACCCTGGCCCGGTCGGCCCGAGCCCTCGGACCCGCGGCCGGCGTACCCGGAGCCACCGCAACCCTGGCCCGGTCGGCCCGAGCCCTCGGTCCCGCGACCGGCGTACCCGGAGCCACCGCGACCCTGGCCCGGTCGGCCCGAGCCCTCGGCGCCGCGGCCCTCGGTGCCACGGCCCGAGCCCCCGGCAGCGCGGCCGGAGCCGCCGCCGGTGCGGCTCGACCCGCCGTCGGCTCGGCGGGGCCCGCCGGTACGGCCGGCGCCGGAGGCGCGACCCGCGCCGCCGGTGCCCCGCGGGGCGGCCCCCCGGCCCTGCGCGTCGTCGCGTCGGCGTGACCCGTCGCCGTCCCGGCGTCGGTCTGCTGTGCTCATGCGTGTCCTTCGTCCGTGCCCGCCGCCGCGTCGGTCGACGCGACGTCGTCGGGCGTCTGTGCCGCCGAGGCGCGCGCGGGGCCCGCCGACCGCAGGTCGGCGAGCCCGTCGATGCCCTCGAGATCGTCCATGCCGGGCAGGTGCGGAGCGAGCGGGGGCAGCTCGTCGAGCGACGTGAAGCCCATGCGCTCGAGAAAGTACCCCGTCGTCCCGAACAGGCTCGCGCCCGTGTGCGGGTCCTGCCCGACCTCGGCCACGAGACCGCGCGCGGCGAGCGTGCGCACCACGCCGTCGACGTTCACGCCCCGGACCGCGGACACCTGCCCCCGGCTGACCGGTTGACGGTACGCGATGACGGCCAGAGTCTCCAACGCCGCCTGCGTGAGACGCGCGGTCTGGCCGCCCTGGACGAAGCGCCCGACGGCGTCCGCGTGCGCGGGCGCGGAGTACACGCGCCACCCGCCGCCCGCCTCGCGCAGCTCGAACCCGCGCGGACGCGCGCCGCCGTCCCCGCGGTACTCGGCCGCGAGGTCCGCGAGCGTCGCGAGGACCTCGTCGACGGGGACGGCGAGCGCGGCCGCGAGCTCGACCGCCGGCACGGGCTCGTCGGCGACCATGAGCACGGCCTCGACCGCGGCGGGCAGCCCGCCGGGCAGGTCGTGGACGTCGGGCAGGTCGGCCGGGTCCGGACGCTCGGCGACGCCGGGGTCGACGTCCGGCGGCGCGCCCTCCGTCACGGCGAGGTCGTCGGTGGTCACGCGTGCACCTCCTGGTCGAGCCCGCGCTCGTGGTCGAGCCCGCGCTCCCGGTTCGGCCCGGGTCCCTCGCCGGGCCCGAGGTCGTCGAGCTCGTCGAACTCGCTGCCGATGCCCTCGGCGAGCGCCGGCGCGTCCTCGCCGGCGGCCCCCTCGCCGTCGGCCCCCGGGCCGGGTCCCCGCTCGTCGCCGGCCCAGCGCACGGTGAGCTCGCCGAGCGGCGAGACCTGGTCGAACCCGACGAGCCCCTCGCGGAACAGCTCGAGCAGCGCGAGGAAGCGCGCGACGACCACGACGGTCTCCCCCGCGTCCGCGACGAGGGCGCGGAACGTCGTCGCGCCCTGCCGGCGCACCCGGCCCGCGACGACCTCCGCCTGCTCGCGCACGCTCACCGCGGGCGCGTGCAGGTGCGCGAGGTCGACGCCGGGCGGCGCGGGGCGGGGCGCGAGCGCGCCGGCCGCGAGCGCCGCGAGCCGGTCCGGGCCCATGGTCCACACGAGCTCGGGCAGGAGCGACGCGAGGTGCGGCTCGAGCTGCACGACGCGCGGGAACCGCCGGCCCTGGCTCTCGAACCGCTCGGCGAGCACGCCCGAGACCTCCTTGTACGCGCGGTACTGCAGGAGCCGGACGAACAGCAGGTCGCGCGCCTCGAGCAGCGCGAGGTCCTCCTCGTCGTCGACGCTGCCCGAGGGCAGCAGCCGGGCGGCCTTGAGGTCGAGCAGCGTCGCCGCGACGACGAGGAACTCGCTCGCGGTGCCGAGGTCCCAGCCGGGGTGCTCCTCGCCGGCGGCGCGCGCGTCCTGCGCGGCGCGCTCCTGGGCGCGGATGTAGGCGATGAAGTCGTCGGTCACGCGGCCGAGCGCGATCTCCGTGATGTCGAGCTTGTGCTTGGTGATGAGCGAGAGCAGCAGGTCGAACGGCCCGTTGAAGTTGTCGAGCCGGACCTCGAACGCCCGGGGACGGGAGTCGTCGGGCGCCGGGGCGCTCGCGCCGGTCGTCGCGGCGGCCGGGGACGCGTCGGCGAGGTCAGGCCGCGTCGCCACGGGCGACCAGCTCCCGGGCGAGCTGCCGGTAGGCGTGGGCGCCGGGGTGGCTCGGCGCGTACACGGTGATGGGCTCCGCGGCGACGGAGGCGTCCGGGAACTTCACGGTGCGCCCGATGACGGTCTGCAGGAGCTTGTCGCCGAAGGCCTCGTGCACGCGCGCGACGACCTCGCGCGAGTGCAGCGTGCGCGAGTCGAACATGGTCGCGAGGATGCCGTCGACGTCGAGGCGCGGGTTGAGCCGGTCGCGCACCTTCTCGATCGTCTCGACGAGCAGCGCGACGCCGCGCAGCGCGAAGAACTCGCACTCGAGCGGGATGAGCACGCCGTGCGCCGCCGTGAGCGCGTTGACGGTGAGCAGGCCGAGCGACGGCTGGCAGTCGACGAGGATCACGTCGTAGTCGTCGACGACCGGGCGCAGCACGCGCGAGAGCACGGACTCGCGCGCGACCTCGCCGACGAGCTGGACCTCCGCCGCCGACAGGTCGATGTTCGCGGGCAGCAGGTCGAGGTTCTCGACGTCGGTGCCGACGAGCACGTCGTGCACGTCCGCGCCGCGCTCCATGAGGAGGTTGTAGACCGTGCGGTCGAGCTCGTGCGGGTTGACGCCGAGCCCGACGGACGCGGCGCCCTGGGGGTCGAAGTCGACGAGCAGCACGCGCCGCCCGTACTCGGCGAGCGCGGCCCCGAGGTTGATGGTCGTCGTCGTCTTGCCGACGCCGCCCTTCTGGTTGCACATGGCGATGATCCGGCCCGGGCCGTGCGACGCGAGCGGGGCCGGCTCGGGGAACTCGGGCAGCGGCCGGCCGACGACGTCCACGCGCGGCGCCTCGCCGTCGACGGCCGCGCGGCCGTCCGCCGTGCGGTGCGCCGACGCGCCGGGCGTGGCCGCGGGCGGCGCGCCCGCACCGGGCGCGGGGTACGCGCCGCCGGTCTCGTGCTGGGTCTCGGCCTGGCTGCTCACGTCCGCCACGGTATCGCAGCACCCCGCCGCCGCTCGTGCGCACGCGCCCGCGCGCCGCGAGTCCGCGCTCAGCCGAGCGCGCGCGGGTGCGCGGAGGCGTAGACCTCGCGCAGCGTGTCCGGGGTGACGAGCGTGTAGATCTGCGTGGTCGTCACCGACGCGTGCCCGAGCAGCTCCTGCACGACGCGCACGTCGGCGCCGCCCGCGAGGAGGTGGGTCGCGAACGAGTGCCGCAGGGTGTGCGGGGAGATCCGCTCCGGGTGCTCGAGCCCGGCGCGCTCCGCCGCGGTGCGCAGGACCGCCCACGCGCTCTGGCGCGACATCCGCGCGCCGCGCGTGTTGAGGAACGTCGCGGGCGTCCCGCGCCCGTGCGAGGCCAGGTCGGGGCGTCCGCGCACGAGGTAGGCGTCGAGCGCTCGGCGCGCGAACGAGCCCACGGGCACGACCCTCTCCTTGCCGCCCTTGCCGAGCAGCCGCACCGCGCCGGAGCCGAGGTCGAGGTCGTCGACGTCGAGGCTCACGGCCTCCGAGATGCGCGCGCCCGTGGAGTACACGAGCTCGAGCAGGGCCCGGTCCCGCAGCGGCCCGGGGCCGTCGCCGGCGCCCGCGGCCTCGAGGATCCGCTCGACCTCGTCGGTCGAGATCGCCTTCGGCAGCCGCTTGCCCTGGGCGGGCGGGCGCACGTCGACCGCGGGGTCGCCGTCCGTGAGGCCCTCGGCGGCGCAGAAGCGGTGCCAGCCGCGCACCGCGGCCACGGAGCGGGCCGTGGACGACGGCGAGAGGCACGCCCCGCCGTCGGACCCGGTGCGCAGCGCGACGACGTAGGCCGCGACGTCCTCGGGCGCCACGTCGCGCGCGGCGTGGTTGCCGCGGCTCGCGAGGAAGGCGACGTAGCGGGCGAGGTCGCGCCGGTAGGCCGCGACCGTGTTCGCCGAGAGGCCGCGCTCGACGGCGAGGTGCGCGAGGTACTCGCGCGCGGCCCGGTCGAGCGCGTCGGGCACGCTCGTCGCCGGTCCCGCGCCCTCGCTCACCCGCGCCTCGCCGACACCGGCGTCACCAGGGCAGGAAGACGTCGACCGCGACCGCGACGAACAGCAGCGTCAGGTAGGTGATCGACGCGTGGAAGACCTTCATCGCGCCGATCTTGCCGCGCGAGGGGTCCTTCGCCCGGCGCAGCATCGTCACGCACGAGGCCATGAACCACACGCCGAGGCCCGTGGCGACGAGGCCGTACACCCACGTCATGCCGGCGAGCGGCCACAGCGCGAGCGAGGAGGCGACCATCGCGAGGCCGTAGACGATCATCTCGCGCGCGACCTTGCGGTCGTCGGCGACGACGGGGAGCATCGGCACGCCCGCGGCGGCGTAGTCGCGCCGGAACTTGATGGACAGCGGCCAGTAGTGCGGCGGCGTCCAGAAGAAGATGACGAGGAACAGCGCGAGCGCCGCCCAGCTCAGCGAGCCGGTCACGGCCGACCAGCCGATGAACACCGGCATGCAGCCCGCGATGCCGCCCCACACGATGTTCTGCGGGGTGCGGCGCTTGAGGATCATCGTGTAGCCGACCACGTAGATCGCGATCGCGGCGAGCGTGAGCCACGCCGAGACGGCGTTGACGAGCACCGCGAACCACGCGAGCGAGACGACGCCGAGCACCGTCGCGAACACGAGCGCCGCGCGCGGCGTGACCTCGCCCGTGACGAGCGGGCGCCGCTTGGTGCGGTTCATGACCTCGTCGATATCGCGGTCGAGGTAGCAGTTGTAGACGTTCGCCGACGCGGCCGCGAGCGTCCCGCCGACGAGCGTGGCCACGACGAGCCAGAAGTCGGGGAAGCCGCCCGCCGCGAGGATCATCGTCGGCACCGTGGTCACGAGCAGGAGCTCGATGATGCGCGGCTTCGTGAGGGCGACGTAGGCCCCGACGCGCTCCTTGACGCCGCGGGCCGCGGGGACGGCCTGCGCCGTCGCCTCGAGGGCCGACCGCGGGGTCGACGCGGTGCGCGACGGGATACCGGTGCCGTCGATCGGTGCCTGGCTCGTGGTGTGCACGCGCTTCGGTGTTCCGTTCTGAGGTGGGGGGCGAGCTGGGACGGACCGCCGGCCGTCCTGGCTCATCGTACGTCGCCACCTGCCGGGGGGCCGACCCGACGGCGCCGCACATTGTGTGAGATCCGACCGAAATCCACGACGTGAGCACCCGCAGGGCGCGGACGCGCCACGCGTATAGGCTGGGTGGGCAACCGCGCAGCGCCGCACCGTGCCGTCGACCCGTCGACAGGCAGGACGCGCCGTCCCCCGTCCGGGGATCCGTTCCGACGGTTGCTTCGAGTTGTCGCGAGGATCCGGGGCGCGCGCTCCGGACGGGAATGAGGTTCGGTGAACGCGTTGTCCCCTGCTCACACGCCCCTGGACTGGACGGACCTGGACGACCGGGCCGTCAAGGCGATCAAGGCGCTGGCCGCCGACGCCGTCGAGAAGGTCGGCAACGGCCACCCGGGCACGGCGATCTCGCTCGCGCCCGCGGCGTACCTGCTCTTCCAGAAGGTCATGCGCCACGACCCGGCGGACTCGCACTGGGTGGGTCGCGACCGCTTCGTCCTCTCGGCGGGCCACTCGTCGCTCACGCTGTACCTGCAGCTCTTCCTCGCCGGCTACGGCCTGGAGATCGAGGACATCGAGGCGCTGCGCACCTGGGGCTCCAAGACCCCGGGCCACCCCGAGTACAAGCACACGAACGGCGTCGAGATCACGACCGGCCCCCTCGGCCAGGGCCTCGCGTCCGCGGTCGGCATGGCGTTCGCGGCCCGTCGCGAGCGCGGCCTGCTCGACCCGTCGTCCGCGCCGGGCGAGTCGCCGTTCGACCACCACGTCTACGTCATCGCCTCCGACGGCGACCTGCAGGAGGGCGTGACGTCCGAGGCGTCGTCCCTCGCGGGCCACCAGCAGCTCGGCAACCTCGTCGTGATCTGGGACGACAACAAGATCTCGATCGAGGACGACACCGACATCGCGTTCACCGAGGACGTCCTCGCGCGCTACGCGGCGTACGGCTGGCACACGCAGCGTGTCGACTGGACCAACGGCGGGACCGGCTACGCCGAGGACGTCGACGCCCTCGCCGCCGCCGTCGAGGCCGCGAAGGCCGAGACGGGCAAGCCCTCGATCATCGCGCTGCGCACGATCATCGGCTGGCCGTCGCCCACCAAGCAGAACACGGGCGGCATCCACGGCTCCGCGATGGGTGCCGACGAGGTCCGCGGCCTCAAGGTCGAGCTCGGCCTCGACCCCGAGGCGACGTTCGCGGTCGACGCGGACGTGCTCGCGCACACGCGCTCGGTCGCCGAGCGCCAGGGCGACCAGCGCGCGGCGTGGGACACGGCGTTCGCCGCGTGGCGGACCGCGAGCCCGGCGGGCGTCGAGCTCCTCGACCGCCTGACGACCCGCACGCTCCCCGCCGGCTGGGAGGACTCGCTCCCCGCCTTCGAGGCCGGCAAGGACGTCGCGACGCGCGCCGCGTCCGGCAAGGTGCTCACTGCGCTCAAGGACGTGCTGCCCGAGCTGTGGGGCGGCTCCGCCGACCTCGCCGGCTCGAACAACACGACGATGGACGGCGAGCCCTCGTTCGTGCCCGTCGAGCACGCGACGAAGAAGTTCCCCGGCCACGAGTACGGGCGCACGCTGCACTTCGGCATCCGCGAGCACGCGATGGGCTCGATCCTCAACGGGATCGTGCTGCACGGCGGCACGCGCGCCTACGGCGGCACGTTCCTCACGTTCTCCGACTACATGCGCCCGGCCGTGCGCCTCGCCGCGCTCATGCAGATCCCGACGACGTTCGTGTGGACGCACGACTCGATCGGCCTCGGCGAGGACGGCCCGACGCACCAGCCGATCGAGCACCTGGCCGCGCTGCGCGCGATCCCCGGCCTGGACGTCGTGCGCCCGGCCGACGCGAACGAGGTCGCGTGGGCGTGGCGCACGATCCTCGAGACGACCGAGCGTCCCGCCGGCCTGATCCTCACGCGCCAGAACGTGCCGACGTTCCCGCGCGGCACGGACGGCTTCGCCGACGCGTCGGGCACGGCGCGCGGCGGCTACGTCCTCGTGGACGCCGAGGGCACGCCGGACGTGATCCTGCTCGGCACCGGGTCCGAGGTCCAGCTCGCCGTCGAGGCGCGCGAGCTGCTCGCGGCCGAGGGCGTGCGGGCCCGCGTCGTGTCGCTGCCGAGCCGCGAGTGGTTCGACCTGCAGGACGACGCCTACCGCGAGTCGGTGCTCCCGGCCACGGTGCGCGCGCGCGTGTCCGTCGAGGCGGGCGTCGCCCAGGGCTGGCGCGAGCTGGTCGGCGACGCCGGCCGCACGGTCAGCATCGAGCACTACGGCGCGTCGGCCGACTACAAGGTGCTGTACCGCGAGTTCGGCATCACGGCCGAGGCCGTCGCCTCCGCCGCGCGCGAGTCGATCGCCGCGGCGCAGGGCGACGCCGCGCCCGGCGGTCCCGCCAAGCCCGTCGAGGGCGGCACTGGCGACCTCGCCTGACCGACCGTAGATTCCGAGGTGGGGCCCGGTCCCGGCGCCCCACCTCGGACCTGCACCACGCGCCCGGGCGCGTGACCCGGCCGGGACGGACCGTCGGAGCACGGTCGAGGCACCACGAGAGGACTCCAGATGACGCAGAGCACCGTCCCCGGTCCCGTCGAGCAGCTCACCCGGGCGGGGGTGTCGATCTGGCTCGACGACCTCTCCCGTGAACGGCTGCGCTCCGGAAACCTCGCCGACCTCGTCGCGACGCGCGGCGTCGTCGGGGTGACGACCAACCCGACGATCTTCGCCGCGGCGCTCTCGACGGGCGACGCGTACGACGCGCAGCTCGCCGAGCTCGCCGCGGACGGCACCGACGACGCCGCGGTCGAGGCCGCCGTCGAGCGCATCACGACCGACGACGTGCGCGCCGCCGCCGACCTGCTGCGCCCGGTGTACGACGCGACCGACGGCGTCGACGGGCGCGTGTCGATCGAGGTCGACCCGCGCCTCGCCCACGACGCCGACAAGACCGTGACGACGGCCGAGCGGCTGTGGCGCACGATCGACCGGCCGAACGTCTTCATCAAGATCCCCGCCACCGTCGCGGGCCTCGACGCGATCTCGCGCACGCTCGCGCAGGGCATCAGCGTCAACGTCACGCTGATCTTCTCCCTGGCGCGCTACCGCGCCGTCATGGAGGCCTTCGCGATCGGCCTCGAGCAGGCGCGCGCGGACGGCGTCGACCTCGCGCCCGTCGGGTCGGTCGCCTCGTTCTTCGTCTCGCGCGTCGACACCGCCGTGGACGCCGCGCTCGAGAAGGTCGGCACGCCCGAGGCGCTCGACCTGCGCGGGCAGACCGCGGTCGCGAACGCGCGGCTCGCGTTCGAGGCGTACGAGGAGTTCCGCCAGACGGACCGCTGGCGCTCGCTCGCGGCGTCCGGCGCGCACCCGCAGCGCCCGCTGTGGGCCTCGACGGGCGTGAAGAACCCGGAGTACCGCGACACGCTCTACGTCGACGAGCTCGTGACCGACGGCGTCGTCAACACGATGCCCGAGGCGACGCTCCAGGCGTTCGCGGACCACGGCGTGGTCACGGGCGACACGATCAGCGGCACGGCCGCGGCCGCGCGCCGCACGGTCGAGACGGTCGAGTCGTTCGGCGTCTCGCTCACGGCGGTGACCGACCAGCTCGAGGCCGAGGGCGTGCGCAAGTTCGAGGACTCCTGGACCGAGCTCCTCGAGACCACCGCCGAGAACCTGCGCCGCGCCTCCGACCAGGGCTGACGCCCGTCCCGGTCCGCGGGCAGCCCGCGACCGCCGTCGGCGCGTCCTCGTAGGATCGCGCCACGCCTCAGCAGTCCCCGACCCACCCTCGAACGGAACGGTGCCACCAGGTGAGACCGGCCAAGATCACGGCAGAGCACAACCCCCTGCGCGACCCCCTCGACCTGCGTCTGCCGCGGATCGCGGGTCCGTGCGGGCTCGTCATCTTCGGCGTGACGGGCGACCTCGCGCGCAAGAAGCTCATGCCCGCGGTGTACGACCTCGCGAACCGGGGGCTCCTCCCCCCGGGCTTCGCGCTGACCGGCTTCGCGCGCCGCGACTGGGAGGACCAGGACTTCGCGCAGGTCGTCCACGACGCGGTGAAGGAGCACGCCCGCACGCCGTTCCGCGAGGCGACGTGGCGCCAGCTCGCCGAGGGGATCCGCTTCGTCCAGGGCTCGTTCGACGACGACGACGCGTTCGAGCGCCTGCGCGAGACCGTCGAGACGCTCGACGCCGAGCGCGGCACGGGCGGCAACCACGCGTTCTACCTGTCCGTCCCGCCCGGGGCGTTCCCCGTCGTGTGCCGCCAGCTCGCGCAGTCCGGGCTCTCGAAGCCCGACGAGGACGCGTGGCGCCGGGTCGTCATCGAGAAGCCGTTCGGCCACGACCTCGAGAGCGCGCGCGAGCTCGACGCCGTGGTCTCCGAGGTCTTCCCGCCGGACTCCGTGTTCCGCATCGACCACTACCTGGGCAAGGAGACGGTCCAGAACCTCCTCGCACTGCGGTTCGCGAACCAGATGTTCGAGCCGATCTGGAACGCCAACTACGTGGACCACGTCCAGATCACCATGGCCGAGGACATCGGCATCGGCGGCCGCGCGGGCTACTACGACGGCATCGGCGCCGCGCGCGACGTCATCCAGAACCACCTGCTGCAGCTCCTCGCCCTCGTCGCCATGGAGGAGCCGGTCTCGTTCGACGCGCCCTCGCTGCGCGCCGAGAAGATCAAGGCGCTGTCGGCCGTGCGCCTGCCGCGCGAGCTGTCCCGCCACACCGCGCGCGGGCAGTACTCCGCCGGCTGGCAGGGCGGCGAGGAGGTCATCGGCTTCCTCGACGAGGACGGCATCGCCGCGGACTCCAAGACGGAGACGTACGCCGCGATCCGCGTCGACATCGACAACCGCCGCTGGGCGGGCGTGCCGTTCTACCTGCGCACGGGCAAGCGCCTGGGCCGCCGCGTGACCGAGGTCGCCGTCGTGTTCAAGAAGGCGCCGCACCTGCCGTTCGAGACGTCGCAGGCCTCCGACCTCGGCAACAACGCGCTCGTCATCCGCGTGCAGCCCGACGAGGGCGTGACCATGCGCTTCGGCGCGAAGGTCCCCGGCACCGCGATGGAGGTGCGCGACGTGACGATGGACTTCGGCTACGGCCACGCGTTCACCGAGTCCTCGCCCGAGGCCTACGAGCGCCTCATCCTCGACGTGCTCCTCGGCGACCCGCCGCTGTTCCCCACGCGCGAGGAGGTCGAGCTGTCGTGGAAGATCCTCGACCCGATCACCGCGCACTGGGCGGCGAAGGGCTCGCCCGAGCAGTACCGCTCCGGCACGTGGGGCCCCGCGTCCGCCGACGAGATGCTCGCGCGCGACGGCCGCTCGTGGCGGCGACCGTGAGCCCCGCGGCCGCCACGCGCCCCTCGCCGGCCGAGCGTCTCGGCCGGCACCGCCCTGCGCGCCCCGCGGCGCGCGCCGCCAGCACGCGACCGGGGAGGACCCCGCGATGATCATCGACCTGCCCGACACGACGACGAACGCGGTGAACAAGCGCCTCGTGCGCCTGCGCGACGAGGGCGGCGCGATCGCCCTCGGCCGCGTCCTCACGCTCGTCGTCATCGCCCGCGAGTCCGACGTCGAGACGTCGATCGAGGCGGCCAACGACGCGAGCCGCGAGCACCCGTGCCGCGTCGTCGTCGTCGCGCCCGCCTCGCGCCGCACCGGCGCGCGCCTCGACGCGCAGATCCGCGTCGGCGGCGACGCCGGCGCGTCCGAGGTCGTCGTGCTGCGCACGTCCGGCCCGCTGCTGGAGCACGCCGACACGCTCGTCATGCCGCTGCTGCTGCCCGACGCGCCGATCGTCGTGTGGTGGCCCGGCGAGCCGCCGGCGTCCCCCGACGACGACCCGGTCGGGGCGATGGCCCAGCGCCGCATCACCGACTCCATCACCGCCAAGGACCCCGAGGCCATCCTCGAGGTGCTCGCGACGACGTACGGGCCCGGCGACTCCGACCTCGCCTGGGCGCGCGTCACGCTGTGGCGCGGCCTCATCGCGGCCGCGCTCGACCAGCCGCCGTACGACCCGGTGACGAGCGTGACCGTCGAGGGGCAGGCCAAGCACACGTCGCTCGACCTCCTCGCGGCGTGGCTCGGCCAGAAGCTGCGCTGCCCGACGTCGGTCGTGCGCCGCCGCGGCGCCGAGGCGATCACGCGCGTGACGCTCGAGCGCAAGAGCGGCCCGATCGTGCTCGACCGCCCGGACGGCCGCACCGTGACGATCAGCCAGCCCGGCAAGCCCGACCGCCGGGTCGCGCTGCCGATCCGCACGCTCAGCGAGGCGCTCATCGAGGAGCTGCGGCGCCTCGACCCGGACGAGGTCTACGGCGAGGTCCTCACCAAGGGCCTGGCGAAGGTCGGCGCATGAGCGCCGCCTCCCCCGCGTCGCCGACGCACGCGCGGCTCGTCGTCGTGCACCCGGACGCCGAGGTGCTCGCCGAGGCGGTCGCGTCGCGGCTCGTCACGCGCCTGCTCGACGTGCAGTCCACGCGCAGCCCGGTGCACGTCGTCCTCACCGGCGGGACGGTCGGGATCGCGAGCCTCGCCGCGCTCGCGCGCCACCCGGCGCGCGACGCCGTCGACTGGACCGGCGTGCACCTGTGGTGGGGCGACGAGCGCTTCCTCGCGTCCGGCGACCCCGACCGCAACGAGACGCAGGCGCGCGAGGCCCTGCTCGACCACCTGCCCCAGCTCCCGGCCGCCCACGTGCACCCGGTCCCCGGGACGGACGCGGTCGCGACCCCGGAGGAGTCGGCCGAGCGGTACGCGGCCGAGCTCGCGGCGTTCGCCGCCGAGGGGTCCGCGGTGCCGGAGTTCGACGTCCTCCTCCTCGGGATGGGCCCGGACGGGCACGTGGCGTCGCTGTTCCCCGGGCACCCCGGGCTCGACGTCGCCGGGGTGCCGACGGCCGGCGTCCACGACTCCCCCAAGCCGCCGCCGCTGCGCGTCACGCTGACGTTCGAGGCGCTCGCCGCCGCGCGGCAGACGTGGGTCGTGGCCGCGGGCGCCGAGAAGGCTCCGGCCGTGGCGGCCGCCCTCGGCGGCGCCGACCTCCACGAGACGCCGGCCGCGGCCGTCGCGGGGACGGAGCGCACGCTGTGGCTCGTCGACGCCGCGGCCGCCAGGACCGACGCCGCTCGCTGACCGCGCGGCGGTCCGGACGCACGACGGCCCGCCTGCCCCGAGGGGCGGGCGGGCCGTCGTCGTCCGTCCTGCGGGCGTCAGCGCCCGCGGCGCGCACGCAGCGCGGCGAGCGCCTCGTCGAGGATCGCGACGCCGTCCTCGTCGGAGCGCCGCTCCTTCACGTACGCGAGGTGCGTCTTGTACGGCTCGTTGCGGACCGGCGTCGGCGGGTTCTCGCGGTCCTGACCGGCCGGGAAGCCGCAGCGCGGGCAGTCCCAGGTCTCGGGGGCCTCGATCTCCGCCTCGGACGAGAAGCTCGGGCGGGTCTCGTGGCCGTTGGCGCACCAGTAGGAGACCCAGAACCGCGGGGCGACCTCGCCCCGCTCGGACTCGCCGAGCGGTCCGGCACCCACCCGCGACCCCCGGATCGCGTTACCACCAGCCACGTGCACTCCCCCGTCCTTGCGCCGTCATCGGCAACAGGTCCTCACGGGCGTGCGTACCGACCGCCCGAACGCCGCCCGGTGGGCGGCGCGCTCAGCTCACCTTCTGGATCAGGCCCAGCAGGACGATGACGACGGCCCAGACGAGGGCGAACGTCACCGTGATGCGGTTGAGGTTGCGCTCGGCGACGCCGGAGCTGCCCACCGCGCTCGAGATCCCGCCGCCGAACATGTCGGAGAGGCCGCCTCCCTTGCCCTTGTGCATGAGCACGAGCAGCGTGAGGAAGGCGCTGGTCAGCACCAGCAGGATCTGGAGGATGATGCGCAGCGCGTCCACGAGTACGTCCTTGAGGCTCACGGCCGCCCCGACGGACGTCGGGTCGGCCTCACGGTTGTCGTGGGCAGGACGTGGCCTGCCGCACAGGGGACAAGAGTAGGCGACGCGGGGCCGCCACGGCCAACCTCGGCCGGGCGAGATTCCACGCCTGGCCGCGGCGACCGGGCAGCGGCAGGGCTCGCTGCGGCCCCCGCGGCGCTCCGCGGCCCCCGGTGCGCGGGCACCGGGGGCCGCGGACGCGGGTCAGGCGGTCGCGTGCGCCTGGTAGCGGGCGATCTTCGCGAACTCCTCGGGGTCGAGGCTCGCGCCGCCCACGAGGGCGCCGTCGACGTCGGGCTGCGCCATGATGGCCGCCACGTTGGACGACTTCACCGAGCCGCCGTAGAGCACGCGCGTCGACGCGGCGAAGTCACCGTCGTACAGGTCGCCCAGGGCGCCGCGGATCGCGCCGCAGACCTCCTGCGCGTCCTCGGGCGTCGCGACCTCGCCGGTGCCGATGGCCCACACGGGCTCGTAGGCGATGACGAGGTCGGCGAGCTGCGCCGCGGGGATGCCCGCGAGCGCGCCCTCGACCTGCGCGAGCGTGTAGGCGATCTGCTCGCCGGCCTTGCGCACGTCGAGGCCCTCGCCGACGCAGAGGATCGGGGCCAGGCCCTGACCGACGGCGGCGACGATCTTCTCGTTGACGAGCGCGTCCGACTCGCCGTGGTACTGGCGGCGCTCGGAGTGGCCGATCGCCACGTAGGAGACGCCGAGCTTGGCCAGCATCGTCGCGGAGATCTCGCCGGTGTAGGCGCCCTCGGCGTGCGCCGAGACGTCCTGCGCGCCGTACTTCAGCTCGAGCTTGTCGGCGTCCACGAGCGTCTGCACGGAGCGCAGGTCCGTGAACGGCGGCAGCACGGCGACCTCGACGGCCGCGTAGTCGTGCTTCGCGTCCTTGAGGGTCCACGCGAGCTTCTGCACGGTGTGCGTCGCCTGGTGGTGGTCCAGGTTCATCTTCCAGTTGCCCGCCATGAGCGGGGTGCGGTTCGCCACGATCACTTCTCTCGTCATGACGCGCGGCCCCGGTCCTCCCGGGGCCGCGCGTCGGGTGTACAGGTGGGGTCAGGCCTCGAGGACCGAGATCCCCGGCAGGTCCTTGCCCTCGAGGAACTCCAGGCTCGCGCCGCCACCGGTGGAGATGTGGCTGAAGCCGGCCTCGTCGAAGCCGAGCGTGCGCACCGCGGCCGCGGAGTCGCCGCCGCCGACGATCGTGAACGCGCCCTGGGCGGTCGCGTCGACGAGCGCCTGGGCCACGGCGCGCGTGCCGCCGGCGAACGCGTCGAACTCGAAGACGCCCATCGGGCCGTTCCAGACGACGGTCTTCGCGTCGAGGATCTTGCTCGCGAAGAGCTCGCCCGACGCGGGGCCGATGTCGAGGCCGATCTTGTCGGCCGGGATCGCGTCCGCGGCCACGACCTCGTGCGGCGAGTCGGCCGCGAACGCGTCCGCCACGACGATGTCCGTCGGCAGCACGATCTCGACGCCGTTCTTCTCGGCGTCGGCCAGGTAGCCCTTGACGGTGTCGATCTGGTCGGCCTCGAGGAGCGACTTGCCGACCTGGTGGCCCTGGGCCGCGAGGAAGGTGAAGACCATGCCGCCGCCGATGAGCAGGCGGTCCGCCTTCGTCAGCAGGTTCGCGATGACGCCGAGCTTGTCGGACACCTTCGAGCCGCCGAGCACGACCGCGTACGGACGCTCGGGGTTCTCGGTCGCGCGCTTGAGGGAGTCGACCTCCTTGAGGACGAGCTCGCCCACCGCGGCCGGGAGCACCTGGGCGACGTCGTAGACCGACGCCTGCTTGCGGTGCACGACGCCGAAGCCGTCGGAGACGAACGCGTCGGCGAGGTTCGCGAGGTCGGCGGCGAGCGCCTGGCGCTCCGCGTCGTCCTTCGACGTCTCGCGCGCGTCGAAGCGGATGTTCTCGAGCAGCGCCACCTCGCCCTCGCCGAGCGCGGCGACGGTCTCCTGGGCCGACGGGCCCACGGTGTCCTGCGCGAGGTGCACGGGCACCCCGAGGAGCTCACCGAGGCGGGCCGCGACGGGCGCGAGGGAGTACTTCGCGTCGGGCTCGCCCTTGGGGCGGCCGAGGTGCGCGGTGACGATCACCTTCGCGCCGGCGTCGGTCAGCCGGCGCAGCGTCGGGAGGGCGGCGCGGATGCGGCCGTCGTCCGTGATGGTCGTCCCGTCGAGCGGGACGTTGAAGTCGGAGCGGACGAGGACGCGCTTGCCGCGCAGGTCCCCCAGGTCGTCGATGGTCTTCATGCGGTCTCCTACGGTTCGGTCGCCGTCGTGCGGCGCGCCGGCCCGGTGCCGGTGCTCACCGCACATGAGGACGTCCGCGTGCACGTCACCGGCCGTGGCCGGGACGCGCACGCGGACGCATGGTGGTGCTCAGTGCTCGTGCTGCGGGAGCCGCAGGGTCAGAGCTTCTCGCCGACCAGCTGGGTCAGCGCGACGAGGCTGTTCGAGTAGCCCCACTCGTTGTCGTACCAGGAGACGACCTTGACCTGGTCGCCGATCACCTTGGTGAGCTTCGAGTCGAAGATGCTCTGGTGCGGGTCGGTGACGATGTCGCTCGAGACGATCTCGTCCTCGACGTAGGACAGGACGCCCTTGAGCGGGCCCTCCGCGGCGGCCTTGACGGCGGCGTTGACCTCGTCCACCGTGACCTCGCGCGAGGCGGTGAAGGTGAGGTCGGTGGCCGAGCCGGTGATCGTCGGCACGCGGAGCGCGAAGCCGTCGAGCTTGCCCTTGAGCTCGGGGAGCACGAGGGACACGGCCTTCGCGGCGCCCGTCGAGGTCGGGACGATGTTCTGCGCGGCGGCGCGGGCACGACGCAGGTCGCGGTGCGGGCCGTCCTGCAGGTTCTGGTCACCGGTGTAGGCGTGGATCGTGGTCATGAGGCCACGCTCGATGCCGATCGAGTCGTTGAGCGCCTTCGCCAGCGGGGCGAGGCAGTTCGTGGTGCACGACGCGTTGGAGATGATGTGGTGCGCGGCCGGGTCGTACTGGTCCGAGTTCACGCCGACGACGAACGTCGCGTCCTCGTTCTTCGCCGGGGCGGAGATGATGACCTTCTTCGCGCCGCCGTCGATGTGGGCCTTGGCCTTCGTCGCGTCGGTGAAGAAGCCGGTCGACTCGATGACGATGTCGGCGCCCAGCTCGCCCCAGGGGAGGTTCGCGGGGTCGCGCTCGGCGAGCGCACGGATCTTCTTGCCGTCGACGATGATGTTCTCGTCGTCGAAGTCCACGCTCAGGGGGAAACGGCCGAGGACCGTGTCGTACTTGAGCAGGTGCGCGAGCGTCTTGTTGTCCGTGAGGTCGTTGACGCCCACGATCTCGATGTCAGCGCCCGACGCCACGATGGCGCGGTAGAAGTTCCGTCCGATACGACCGAAGCCGTTGATACCGACGCGGATGGTCACAATGCCCTCCTCAGGGCGCGCCGGGTGTACCGACGCACACGGTTGATGCCGAACGATCACGTACGACGGCGTACGCAGGTGGTGATCACGCCCGTGCTCGCTGCCCGAACATCGGCTCAGCACCCGTCGTGCTCGCGGACCGCCACGGCGACAGCCGGGACCACCCACGCCCACGAGGGGTGTCAGCGAAGGAGCACGTCGTTGTCACCTGACGTACCCGAGCCTATACCAACACCTCTCCATCGTGTGACCTGGATCCCACGCTTCGGGACCATGGTCCCGAAGGGTCGTGACGTCCACGGTGCCACGTGCCGCGGGGCGCGCAACACGACCCGCTGCCCGCGCTGTCAGAGGTCGAGGAGCTCGGGGCTCAGGCCCGCCTCGGTGTCGGGGATCCCCAGCTCCGCGGCGCGCTTGTCCGCGGTCGACAGGAGCCGGCGGATCCGGCCCGCGACCGCGTCCTTCGTGAGCGGCGGCACCGCGAGCTGGCCGAGCTCCTCGAGCGAGGCCTGCTTGTGCGCGAGGCGCAGCTCGCCCGCCTCGCGCAGGTGGTCGGGCAGGTCCGGGCCGAGGATCTCGAACGCGCGCTCGACCCGGGCGCCGGCCGCGACGGCCGCGCGCGCGGACCGGCGCAGGTTCGCGTCGTCGAAGTTCGCGAGGCGGTTCGCGGTGCCGCGGACCTCCCGGCGGGTGCGGCGCTCCTCCCACACGACGACGGCGTCGTGCGCGCCCAGGCGCGTGAGCAGCGCGCTGATCGCGTCGCCGTCGCGGATGACGACACGGTCGACGCCGCGCACCTCGCGCGACTTCGCCGAGATCCCGAGCCGCCGCGCCGCGCCCACGAGCGCGAGCGCGGCCTCCGGGCCGGGGCAGGTCACCTCGAGCGCCGAGGAGCGGCCCGGCTCGGTGAGCGAGCCGTGGGCGAGGAACGCGCCGCGCCACGCCGCCTCGGCCTCCTCCACGCCCCCGGACACGACCTGCGGCGGCAGGCCGCGCACCGGGCGCCCGCGCTGGTCGAGCAGGCCCGTCTGGCGCGCGAGCGACTCGCCGTCGCGCACGACCCGGACGACGTACCGGCTGCCCTTGCGCAGCCCGCCCGCGGACACGACGATCAGCTCGCTCGTGTGCCCGTACACGTCGGCGATCGTCTCGCGCAGGCGGCGTGCGGCGACGGCGGTGTCGAGCTCGGCCTCGATGACGATCCGGCCGGAGATGAGGTGCAGGCCACCCGAGAAGCGGAGCGTCGCCGCGACCTCCGCCTTGCGGCAGGACGTCTTGTCCACCCGCAGCCGTGCCAGCTCGTCCTTCACCTGTGCCGTGAGCGCCATGGCGCCATCCTGCCACCGATCCTCGGGCCGGGTGGGCCGGCGACCTCCCGCCCGGGCGCCCGGCGCGCGCGCCCCCGCCCCGGCGTCACCAGGGCCGACGCCGCTCAGCCGGCGCGCGTCCCGACGTCACCGAGGAAGTCGTCGAACACGTCCCGGTAGGCCGCGGCGAGCCGCAGGGCGTCGTGGCGCGCGGTGCCGTCGCCGAGCCGCACCTGGCGCAGCAGCAGGCGCGCGCCCATGCGCGACGCCGTCTCGGCGAGCTGCTCGGTGTCCTCGACGGCGGACGGGTCGGCCACGACCGCGTCGATCCGCAGCCCGGGGTCGTGCTTGTGCAGCGCCTCGAGGTGGTCGGTCGCCGTGAGCCCGTAGGTCTCCCCCGTCTCGCTCGACAGGTTGAGGGTCACGCAGCGCCGGGCGCTCGTCTCGTGCAGCGCGCGCGCCAGGTCGGGCACGAGCAGGTGCGGCATGACGGACGAGAACCACGACCCCGGCCCGAGCACGACCCAGTCCGCCTCCTGCACGGCGGCGACGGCCTCGGGGCACGCGGGCGGGTCCGGCGGCACGAGGCGCAGCTGCTCGATCCGGCCGTGCGTCACGGCGACCTCGCTCTGCCCGACCACCGTCTCGAGGTGGTCCCCCGTGCGCACGTCGGCCTCGATGCCCAGCGGCACCGCCGCCATCGGCAGCACGCGCCCGCGGGCGCCGAGCAGGCGCCCCACCCAGTCCAGTCCCGCGACGGGGTCGTCGAGGAGCTCCCAGAGCGCGACGATGAGGAGGTTGCCCACCGCGTGGTTGTCGAGGTCGCCCTCGGAGGTGAACCGGTGCTGCAGGAGCGCGCTCCACGTGCGCCCCCACTCCGAGTCGTCGCACAGCGCCGCGAGCGCCATGCGCAGGTCCCCCGGCGGCAGCACCCCGAGCTCGGAGCGCAGGCGCCCGGAGGAGCCGCCGTCGTCGGCGACCGTCACGACGGCGGTGAGGCGGTCGGACATGAGCCGCAGCGCCGACAGGCTCGCCGACAGGCCGTGGCCGCCGCCCAGGGCGACGACCGCCGGTGCCTTCCTCGCGACCACGGCCCCGCTCACTCCTTCCCGAGGTCGCGCGCCGTGACCGTGACGCGCTGGCCCTGCGCGCGCAGACGCGCGGCGATCGCCTCGCTGATCGCGACGGAGCGGTGCTTGCCGCCCGTGCACCCGACGGCGATCGTCACGTACCGCTTCTCCTCGCCGAGGTAGCCGGCGAGCACGGGCTCGAGGGCGTGCACGTAGCGGTCGACGAACTCGACCGCTCCCGGGCGCCCGAGGACGTAGTCGCGCACCGGCGCGTCGCGGCCCGTGAGGTGGCGCAGCTCGGTGATCCAGTACGGGTTCGCGAGGAACCGCATGTCGACGACGTGGTCCGCGTCCAGGGGCAGCCCGTACTTGAACCCGAAGGAGACGACGTTGATGCGCAGCGTGTCCGGCGTGCCCTCCGCCACGGCGGACCGGACCTCGCGCGCGAGGTCGTGCACGTTGAGCTCGGACGTGTCGATGACGACGTCCGCGCGCTCCTGGAGGCTCGCGAGCAGGCGGCGCTCCTCGGCGAGGCCGTCGAGGATGCGCCCGCCGCCCTGCAGCGGGTGCGGCCGGCGCACCTGCTCGTAGCGGCGCACGAGGACCTCGTCCGACGCGTCGAGGAAGAGGATCCGGTAGAAGACGCCGATCTGGCGCAGGTGGTCGAGCACCTCGACGAGGTCGGTGAAGAACTCGCGCCCGCGCACGTCCACCACGGCGCCGATGCGCTCGAGCGTCGAGCCCGAGCGGGTCATGAGGTCGACGAGCGGGACGATCATGCGCGGCGGCAGGTTGTCCACGACGTACCAGTCGAGGTCCTCGAGCACCGCGGCCGCGCGCGAGCGCCCGGCCCCGGACATGCCGGTGATGACGAGCACCTCGCGCTCCTGGCGCTCGGGGGCGTGGGTCGTCGCCTCGATCGCGGGGATGCCGGACGGGACCGTGGTCGGGGAGGGTTCCGGTCTCATGCCCCCAGCATGCCAGCCGGTCACGCGCGCGCCTCGGCTCCGTCCGCCACCGGAGTGTCCGCGGCGGCCGGGCCCGCGACGGCGCCCGGGTCCGCGAGCGCCGCGACGACCGCGGCGGCCGTCCGCGCGCCCATGCCCGGGACGGTCGCGATCTCCTCGGCGCTCGCCGCGCGCAGGCGCTTGAGCGAGCCGAAGTGCTTGAGCAGCGCGCTCTTGCGCGCCGGGCCGAGCCCGGGCACGTCGTCCAGGGCGGACGCCGTCATGCCCTTGCTGCGCTTCCTGCGGTGCTGGCTGATCGCGAACCGGTGCGCCTCGTCGCGCACGCGCTGGAGCAGGTACAGCCCCTCGGAGGAGCGCTGGAGGATGACGGGGTAGTCCTCGCCCGGGAGCCAGACCTCCTCGAGGCGCTTCGCGAGGCCGCACAGCGCGACGTCGTCGATGCCCAGCTCGGCGAGCGCGCGGGCGGCCGCCGCGACCTGGGGCGGCCCGCCGTCGACGACGACGAGGTTCGGCGGGTACGCGAAGCGCGCCCTGCGGTCCGTGGGCGCGTCGGCGTCGACCTCGCGGCTGCGCGGCACGTAGCCCGCGGCGGCGGCCGCCCGCTCGGCCGCCCGGCCTGCGGCGTCGGCGGGGTCCGCGACGTCGTCCGCCTCGAGGTCGAGCTCGACCTCGCCGGAGCGCGAGCGGTCCGCGAGGTACCTCTTGAAGCGGCGCGTGATGACCTCGTGCATCGCGGCGGTGTCGTCGCGCGCGCCGTCGCCGTCGGGGCCGCGCACGGTGAAGTGCCGGTACTCGCTCTTGCGCGCCAGCCCGTCCTCGAAGACGACCATCGACGCGACCTGGAACGTGCCCTGGTTGTGCGAGACGTCGTAGCACTCGATCCGCAGGGGCGCCGTGTCGAGGTCGAGGGCCTCCTGGATCTCGCGCAGCGCCTGGCTGCGCGTCGTGAGGTCGCCCGCGCGTCGCGTGCGGTGCAGCGCGAGCGCGTGCTCGGCGTTGGCGCGCACGGTCGCGGCGAGCTCCTTCTTGTCGCCGCGCTGCGGGACCCGCACGTCGACGCGCGCGCCGCGCAGCCCCGTGAGCCACGTGGTGACCTGCTCCTGGTCGGGCGGCAGGACGGGCACGAGCACCTCGCGCGGCACGACGTCGCGCGCTCCCCCGCGCGCCCCCGCCCCGGTGCGCGCGTCGACCGCCGCGGCCTCTTCCGCCGCGCCGTACACCTGCTGCAGCAGGTGCTCGACGAGCTCGGCGTCGGTGACGTCCTCGACCTTCTCGACGATCCAGCCGCGCTGGCCGCGGATGCGTCCGCCGCGCACGTGGAAGACCTGCACGGCCGCCTCGAGCTCGTCGCCCGCGAGCGCGAAGACGTCGGCGTCCGTGCCGTCGCCGAGGACCACGGCGTTCTTCTCCGTGGCCCGCTCGAGCGCCGCGATGTCGTCGCGCAGGCGCGCCGCCGCCTCATACTCCATGGCCGCGGCCGCCTCGCGCATCTTGCGCTCGAGGCGCTTGACGAACCGCTGGGTGTCGCCCGCCATGAAGTCGCAGAAGTCCTCGGCGAGGTCCTTGTGGTCCTCCGGGCTGATGCGCCCGACGCACGGCGCCGAGCACTTGTCGATGTACCCGAGCAGGCACGGTCGCCCCGTCTGGTGCGCGCGCTTGAAGACGCCCGCGGAGCACGTGCGCACGGGGAACACGCGCAGCAGCAGGTCGAGCGTCTCGCGGATCGCCCACGCGTGCCCGTACGGGCCGAAGTAGCGCGTGCCCGGCCGCTTCGCCCCGCGCATGACCTGCGCGCGCGGGAACTCCTCGCCCATCGTCACCGCGAGGTACGGGTAGGACTTGTCGTCGCGGTACTTGACGTTGAACCGCGGGTCGAACTCCTTGATCCACGTGTACTCGAGCGCGAGCGCCTCGACCTCGGTCCCGACGACCGTCCACTCCACGGAGGCGGCCGTCGTGACCATCGTCTGGGTGCGGTGGTGCAGGTTCGCGACGTCCTGGAAGTAGCTCGACAGGCGCGCGCGCAGGTTCTTCGCCTTGCCCACGTAGATGACGCGACCGTGCTCGTCGCGGAACCGGTAGACGCCGGGCGAGGTGGGGATCTCCCCCGGCGCAGGGCGGTATGTCGCGGGGTCGGCCATGGTCTCCAGCCTAGGTCAGCACACCCACACCGCGGCGGCCCGGGAGCCGCCGCGACGCCGCGGAGACGGACGGAGTGACCGGGGTCACCGCCCGCTAGGGTGACGAGCATGAGCGCACAGCACGGGTACGCCGCGACGATCCGCTGGACCGGGGCCGGGACGCGCGGGACGAGCTCCTACACCTCCTACGAGCGCGACCACGACGTCCTGCTCGACGGCCGCCCGCCGCTGCCCGGCTCGGCCGACCCGGCGTTCCGCGGAGACCCGGGCCGGTACAGCCCCGAGGAGCTCTTCGTCGTCAGCCTGTCGCAGTGCCACATGCTCTGGTTCCTGCACCTCGCGGCCGCGGCGGGCGTCGTCGTGCGCGCGTACGAGGACGACGTCACCGGCACGATGCGCGTCGAGTCCGGCGGGGAGGGCCAGTTCACCGACGTGACCCTGCACCCGCGCGTCGTCGTGGACGACGCGCCCGGGGCCGACGACGACGCGCTCGCGGCGCTGCACCGGCGCGCGCACGACCACTGCTTCATCAGCCGCTCGGTGAACTTCCGCGTGCTCGTCGAGCCCGCGCCCGCGCGCCGCGCGGCCGCCTGAGGCGGTACCCGGCCGGCCCGGACCCCGGGCCCTCGGGTCCCCGGCAGTCTGGCGACCGAGGGACCGGACGACCGAGCGGACCCCGTGTCCGGGGACGCCGCAGGGCGGACCCCCGTCCCGCGCGTCCGGGGACGCCGCAGGGGCCCGCGACCGCCACGGTCGCGGGCCCCTGCGGTCGTCTCAGGCCGCGGAGTCCTTGCGGCGCGAGGACCGCCCGCCCTCGTCCGTCGCACGGCGCGCGCGCGAGGACCGGCCCTTCGCCGCCCCCTTGGCAGGGGCCGCCGCGGGCTTCTCCGCGGGCGCGCCCACCGGGACGTCGGGGTGCTGGTCGAGGATCTCGGCGAGGAAGCGGCCCGTGTGGCTCGCCGCGACGCGCGCGACCTGCTCGGGTGTGCCCTGGGCCACGACCGTGCCGCCGCCCGAGCCGCCCTCCGGCCCCATGTCGACGACCCAGTCCGCGCTCTTGATGACGTCGAGGTTGTGCTCGATGACCAGCACCGAGTTGCCCTTGTCGACGAGCGACTGCAGCACGCCGAGCAGCTTGCGGATGTCCTCGAAGTGCAGGCCCGTCGTCGGCTCGTCGAGCACGTAGATCGTGCGGCCGGACGAGCGCTTCTGGAGCTCGCTCGCGAGCTTGACGCGCTGCGCCTCGCCGCCCGAGAGCGTGGGCGCGGGCTGGCCGAGCCGCACGTAGCCGAGGCCCACCTCGACGAGCGTCTTGAGGTGCCGCGAGATCGCGGGCACCGCGGCGAAGAAGTCCGCGGCCTCCTCGATCGGCATGTCGAGGACGTCCGCTACCGTCTTGCCCTTGAAGTGCACCTCGAGGGTCTCGCGGTTGTACCGCGCCCCGTGGCACACCTCGCACGGCACGTAGACGTCCGGCAGGAAGTTCATCTCGATCTTCAGCGTGCCGTCGCCCGAGCACGCCTCGCAGCGCCCGCCCTTGACGTTGAACGAGAACCGCCCGGGCGTGTAGCCGCGGACCTTGGCCTCGGTGGTCTCGGCGAAGAGCTTGCGCACGTGGTCCCACACGCCGGTGTACGTCGCCGGGTTCGACCGCGGGGTGCGGCCGATCGGGCCCTGGTCGACGTGCACGACCTTGTCGAGGTGCTCGAGACCGGTGACGCGCGTGTGCCGCCCCGCGACCTGCCGGGCGCCGTTGAGCTCGTTCGCGAGCACGGTGTAGAGGATCGAGTTGACCAGGGTCGACTTGCCCGACCCGGACACGCCCGTCACGGCCGTCAACGTCCCCAGCGGGAAGCTCACGTCGATGCCCGTGAGGTTGTGCTCGCGCGCCCCGACGACCTTGACCTGCCGCTCGGGGTCGGTGGGGCGTCGCTCCGCCGGGAGCGGGATGCTGCGGCGGCCGGACAGGTAGGCGCCCGTCACGGACTCGGGCGCCTCCAGCAGGCCCGCGTAGTCGCCCGAGTGCACGACGCGCCCGCCGTGCTCCCCCGCGCCCGGGCCGATGTCGACGACCCAGTCGGCGGTGCGGATGGTGTCCTCGTCGTGCTCGACGACGATGAGCGTGTTCCCGAGGTCGCGCAGGCGGGTCAGGGTCTCGATGAGACGCCGGTTGTCGCGCTGGTGCAGGCCGATGCTCGGCTCGTCGAGGACGTACAGGACGCCCACGAGGCCCGAGCCGATCTGGGTCGCGAGCCGGATGCGCTGCGCCTCGCCGCCCGAGAGCGTCGCGGCGGGCCGCTCGAGGGACAGGTAGTCGAGACCGACGTCGAGCAGGAAGCCGAGCCGCGCGTCGATCTCCTTGAGCACCTCGGTGGCGATGGCGCGCTCGCGCTGCCCGAGCTCGAGCGACCCGAGGAAGGCCGCGGCCTCGCGCAGCGGGAGGCGGCACACGTCCCAGATCGACTTCCCGCCGACCTTGACCGCGAGCACCTCGGGCTTGAGCCGCGCGCCCTTGCACACCGGGCACGGCACCTCGCGCATGAACGCCTCGTACTTCTCCTTCGACCAGTCCGACTCCGTCTCGGAGTGGCGGCGCTCGAGGAACGTCATGACGCCCTCGAAGCCGGTCGAGTACTGGCGCTCGCGGCCCCAGCGGTTCTTGTAGCGCACGTGCACCTGGTGGTTCTGTCCGTGGAGCACGGCCTTCTTCGCGCGCTCGGGCAGCGCACGCCACGGCGTGTCCATGGAGAAGCCGAGGTCGTCCGCGAGCGCCGTGAGGACGCGCTCGAAGTACTCGGAGGACACCTGGGCCCAAGGCGCGACCGCGCCCTCGCGCAGGGACTTCTCCTCGTCCGGCACGACGAGGTCCGGGTCGACCTCGAGCCGGAACCCGATGCCCGTGCACTCGGGGCACGCGCCGTACGGCGCGTTGAACGAGAACGTGCGCGGCTCGACCTCGTCGAGCGCGAGCTCGTGGTCGTTGGGGCACGCGCGCTTCTCGGAGAACCGGCGCTCGCGCCCGGGGTCGTCGGCCTCGGCGTCGACGAGCTCGACGACGACCAGGCCGCCGGCGAGCCCGAGCGCGGTCTCGACGGAATCGGTGAGGCGGCGCTGCACTCCCTCGCGGGAGACGAGGCGGTCGACGACGACCTCGATGTCGTGCTTGAGCTTCTTCTCCAGCACGGGCGGCTCGGTGAGGGTGTGCACCTCGCCGTCGACGCGCGCGCGGGCGAAGCCCTTGGCCTGCAGCTCCTTGAAGAGCTCGGAGTACTCGCCCTTGCGGCCGCGGACCACCGGTGCGAGCACCTGGTAGCGCGTGCCCTCGGGGAGCTCGAGCAGCCGGTCCACGATCTGCTGCGGCGTCTGGGCCGTCACGCGCTCGCCGCACACCGGGCAGTGCTGGGTGCCGGCGCGCGAGAAGAGCAGGCGCAGGTAGTCGTAGACCTCGGTGATGGTGCCGACCGTCGAGCGCGGGTTGCGGTTGGTCGACTTCTGGTCGATCGACACCGCGGGCGACAGGCCCTCGATGAAGTCGACGTCGGGCTTGTCCATCTGCCCGAGGAACTGGCGGGCGTAGGCCGACAGGGACTCGACGTAGCGTCGCTGGCCCTCGGCGAAGATCGTGTCGAAGGCGAGCGACGACTTGCCCGAGCCCGACAGACCCGTGAAGACGATGAGCTGGTCGCGCGGGAGGTCGAGTTCGACGTCGCGCAGGTTGTGCTCGCGGGCACCGGAGATGACGAGGCGATTGCTCACCGAAGCATGGTACGACCGACCACCGACAGTCGCACAGGTGTTCGACCCTCCTCCGCCGTCCTCGCACGAACCCGTGCACGGACGTTCACACCCTCATCGCCCTCGTACGGGCCAGACTGTGCGCATGACGTACACGGGAGAGGTCGTGGTCGGCGGCCCGGCGCACGTGCGCCGGCTCGACGAGCTGGAGGTCCGCAAGCTCGCGGTCGGCCCGATGGCCAACGACGCCTACGTGCTCGTGTGCCGGCGCACCGGGGAGCGGCTGCTCGTCGACGCGGCGGCGGAGGCCGAGCGCCTGCTCGCGCTCGCCGGCGAGGGCGAGCCGCACGGCGCGCTCACCGCCGTCGTCACGACCCACCGCCACCACGACCACGTGGGCGCGCTGGCCGACGTCGTCGCCGCGACGGGCGCGTCCGTGGCGGTCGGTGCGGAGGACGCCGACGCGGTCGAGGCCGCGACGGGCGTGCGGGTCGACCGCCGGCTGCGCCACGGGGACACCGTCGCCGTGGGCGAGGTCCGGCTCGAGGTCGTCGCGCTGCGCGGGCACACGCCGGGATCGGTCGCGCTCGCGTACCGCGAGCCGGCGTCCGTGCACGCACCCGGCGCCGTGGCGGGCCGCGTGCACCTGTTCACTGGCGACTCGCTGTTCCCCGGCGGGGTCGGCAGCACCGACCGCGACCCGGCACGGTTCGCGAGCCTGCTGGACGACGTCGCCGCGCGCGTCTTCGACCGCTGGGCCGACGACACGTGGGTCTACCCGGGCCACGGCGCCGACACGACGCTGGGCGCCGAGCGCCCGCACCTCGGCGCCTGGCGCGCCCGCGGGTGGTGAGGCGCGGACGCCCCGCGGTGGGCGGCGACGGTCCTGCTTCAATGGCGCCATGCCGATCCACGCCGTGACCTACGTCTACCCCGACCGCCCCGCCGACCTCGACGCGACGCGGCCCGAGCACCGCGCGTTCCTGCGCGGCCTGCACGAGCAGGGAACCCTGCTCGCCTCCGGACCCCTCGCCGCGACGGACGACGCGCCCGCGGGCGCGCTCCTCGTGCTCGACGCCGACTCGCCGGAGGCGGTGCTCGCCATCCTCGACGACGACCCGTTCGCACGCGCCGGTCTCGTCGCCGGGCGGACCGTGCGTCCGTGGTCGCCCGTCATCGGCGACTGGGCCGACCGGGCCTGACGGCTACCGCGCGTCGCGCGGGCTCGGCGCGCCGTCCGCCGGGGCGTCGACGGGCGCGTCCTCGACGGCCCTGGTCCCGACGGGCGCGTCCTCGACCGAAGCGGCGCCGGCGGGCGCGGCGTCCGCCCCGTGGGCGGTCCCGGCGACGGGACCGTCCGCGGCCTCCCGCGCCTCGGCGCCCCGCAGGGCGCGCGTGCGCAGGAGGCTCGCGACGGTCGTCACGAGGAGCGCCCCGACGATGACGACGAGCGAGAGCCAGATCGGCACCGTCGGCACCGCCTCGAGGTGCTCGCCGCCGTTGACGAACGGCAGCGTGTTCTCGTGCAGGGCCTCGAGGATGAGCTTGATCCCGATGAAGCCGAGGATCACGGCGAGCCCGATCGGCAGGTACACGAGCCGCTCGAGCAGCCCGCCGAGGAGGAAGTAGAGCTGGCGCAGGCCCATGAGCGCGAAGACGTTCGTCGTGAAGACGATGAACGGGTCCTGCGTGAGGCCGAAGATCGCCGGGATCGAGTCGAACGCGAAGAGCAGGTCCGTGCTGCCGATCGCGAGGAACACGACGACGAGCGGCGTGAAGACCGTGCGGCCGTCCTCGACCGTGCGCAGGCGGCCGCCGTCGTACCGGGTGCCGATCGGCAGCACCCGGCGCAGCGCCCGCACGGCGCGGTTCTCGTGGTACTCCTCGGGCTCGTCCCCGCCGGCGACGAGCTTGACCGCCGTGTACACGAGGAACGCGCCGAACAGGTAGAACACCCACACGAACTGGGAGATGATCGCCGCGCCCGCGAGGATGAAGGCCCCGCGCAGGACCAGCGCGACGATGATGCCCACCATGAGGACCCGCTGCTGCTGCTCCCGCGGGACCGCGAACCTCGCCATGATGATGACGAACACGAAGAGGTTGTCGACCGACAGGCTGTACTCGGTGAGCCAGCCCGCGTAGAACTCCCCCGCCGGCGCCGCTCCGCCGACGGCGCCCACGATCGCGCCGAACACGAGCGCCAGGGCGACGTAGAAGCCGACCCACAGGGCGCTCTCGCGCATCGACGGCACGTGCGGGCGCCGCCCGACGACGAACAGGTCGACGAGGAGCAGCACGGCGAGCGCCGAGAGCGACGCCCACTCGAACCAGAGGGGGAGCTCGTGCACCATCAGTGTGTCCCGTCTGCCCCTTCGAGGGCGTCACGGCGCCGGTCGGCGCGGTCCTTGAGCAGGCTCGTCACGGTCGTGATGGCGAGCACCCCGACGATGAACGTCAGCGAGACCGCCGTCGAGACCTCGGGGATGGCCGTCACGTGCTCGCCGCCGTTGATGAACGGCACCTCGTTCTTGTGCAGCGCGTGGATCAGCAGCTTGACGCCGATGAAGGCGAGGATCGCGGCGAGGCCGTACGCGAGGTAGACGAGGCGGTCGAGCAGCCCGTCGATGAGGAAGTAGAGCTGGCGCAGGCCGAGCAGCGAGAACGCGTTCGCCGCGAAGACGAGGTACGTCTCCTGCGTCAGGCCGAAGATCGCGGGGATCGAGTCGACCGCGAACAGCAGGTCCGCGGAGCCGATCGCGATCATGACGATGAGCATCGGGGTGATGTACCGCCGGCCGTCGATCCGGGTCGTGAGCCGGTCGTCGACGTAGTCGTCCGTCGTCGGGAACAGGCGGCGCGTGAGGCGCAGCGCGCCGTTCTCCTTGAACTCCTCGTCGTGCGCGGAGCCCGCCTTGAGCTGCGTGTAGGCGGTGTAGATGAGGAACGCGCCGAAGACGTAGAAGATCCAGCTGAGGTTCTCGATGAGCGCGGCGCCGATGAAGATGAAGACCGTGCGCAGGACGAGCGCGATGGTGATGCCGATGAGCAGCACCTTCTGCTGGTAGAGCCGCGGGACGCGGAAGCTCGTCATGATGAGGACGAAGACGAAGAGGTTGTCGACCGACAGGCTCTTCTCGGTGATGTAGCCGGCGAAGTACTCGCCGCCGTACGTCGAGCCCCACACGGCCCAGACGATGCCGCCGAAGGCGATCGCCACCGCGACGTAGCCGGCGGACCACCAGGTGGCCTCGCGCAGGCTCGGGGCGTGGGGGGTGCGGACATGGCCGACGTAGTCGACGGCGAGCATCACGAGGATGACGCCGACAGTGACGAGCCAGACCCAGACGGGGACGTCCATGCAGGAACCTCCGGTACGTAGCACTGAGTACCGAAGGTCTCTTCCGCCACGCACCGCCACGCGCACGCGCACGGGGCGCGGGCTGGTGGGTGCGGGACCGGTGACACCGGGCCGACGACTGCGCCGACCGTGATGACGACATCACCGCGGAGGAATACTCCCCTTCAACGAGGAGCCAGCATAGGCCATGCGGGCTCACCAGGGCACAACGTCCCCAGGTGTCGAGATCGTCCCGGGGCACGTCACTGGACGCAGAACTCGTTGCCCTCCGGGTCCTGCAGGACGATCCAGAACTCCTTGTCCTCCTCGACCTCGCGCTGCACGCTCGCCCCGAGCCCGACGAGGCGCGCGGCGTGCTCGCGCACGACCCCGAGCAGGGCGTCGCGGTCCTCCACGCCCCGGCCGACGTTCACGTCGAGGTGGACGCGGTTCTTCGCGGTCTTGGGCTCGGGGACGCGCTGCAGGTAGACGCGCGGGCCGGTCCCGTCGGGGTCGACGATCGCGAAGAAGTCCCCGTGGCGCTCCGGCGGGAGCCCCCACGACGTCATCGCCTCACCCCAGGACGCGAACCCGTCCGGCGGCGGCTGCGGGACGTAGCCCAGCGCCTCCGCCCAGAAGCGCCCGAGCGCGGGCGGGTCGGCGGCGTCGAACGTGACCTGAACCTCGATGCCCATCCGTGCTCCCTCCGTCGGTGCGACCCCTCAGGCGGTGGCCGCCTGCATCTGCCGCAGCTCCTTCTTGAGCCCCGAGATCTCGTCGCGCAGCCGTGCCGCGAGCTCGAACTGCAGCTCGCCCGCCGCGGCGTGCATCTGGTCGCTGAGCTCCTGGATGAGCTCCGCGAGCTCGCTCGCGGCGGCGCCGGCGAGCCGGTTGCCCGTCGTCGCGCCCTCCTTGGGCCCGCCCGGCACGGGCGCCTTGCCCTTGCCGCCCTTGCCCGCCTGGCGGTAGCCGCCCGCAAGCAGCTCCGCGGTGTCGACGTCCTCGCGCGCGAGCATGTCCGTGACGTCGGAGATGCGCTTGCGCAGCGGCGTCGGGTCGATGCCGTGCTCCCGGTTGTAGGCGACCTGGCGCTCGCGGCGCCGCTCGGTCTCCTCGATCGCGGCGGCCATCGCGGGCGTGATCTTGTCCGCGTACATGTGCACCTCGCCGGACACGTTGCGCGCCGCGCGGCCGATGGTCTGGATGAGCGACGTCGGCGAGCGCAGGAAGCCCTCCTTGTCGGCGTCGAGGATCGCGACGAGCGACACCTCCGGCAGGTCCAGGCCCTCGCGCAGCAGGTTGATGCCGACGAGCACGTCGTACTGCCCGAGCCGCAGCTCGCGCAGGAGCTCGACGCGGCGCAGCGTGTCGACCTCGGAGTGCAGGTAGCGCACCCGGACGTCCTTCTCCAGCAGGTAGTCCGTGAGGTCCTCGGCCATCTTCTTCGTCAGCGTGGTGACGAGCACGCGCTCGTCCTTCTCGGCGCGCTCGCGGATCTCGTGCAGGAGGTCGTCGATCTGGCCCGTGGTCGGCTTGACGACGACCTCCGGGTCCACGAGCCCGGTCGGCCGGATGATCTGCTCGACGACGCCGTCGGACATCGACAGCTCGTACGAGCCGGGCGTGGCGGAGAGGTAGACGGACTGGCCGATGCGCTCCACGAACTCCTCCCAGCGCAGCGGCCGGTTGTCCATCGCGCTCGGGAGGCGGAAGCCGTGGTCGACGAGGCTGCGCTTGCGCGACATGTCGCCCTCGAACATCGCCCCGATCTGCGGGACCGTGACGTGCGACTCGTCGATGACGAGCAGGAAGTCCTCGGGGAAGTAGTCGAGCAGCGTGTTGGGCGCGGACCCGGGCGCGCGCCCGTCGATGTGCCGCGAGTAGTTCTCGATGCCCGAGCACGTGCCGATCTGGCGCATCATCTCGATGTCGTACGTCGTGCGCATGCGCAGGCGCTGCGCCTCGAGGAGCTTGTTCTGGCGCTCCAGCTCGTCGAGGCGCTCGGCGAGCTCGGCCTCGATGGAGGTGATCGCGCGCTCCATGCGCTCGGGGCCGGCGACGTAGTGGGTCGCGGGGAAGACGTGGATGCTCGGCTCGGACCGGATCACCTCGCCCGTGAGCGGGTGCAGGGTCTGGATGCTCTCGATCTCGTCGCCGAAGAACTCGATGCGGACCGCGAGCTCCTCGTACACCGGGATGATCTCGACCGTGTCGCCGCGCACGCGGAACGTGCCGCGCGTGAACGCCATGTCGTTGCGCGAGTACTGCATCGTCACGAACTGGCGCAGCAGGTCGTCGCGCTCGACCTGCATGCCGACGTCGAGGCGCACCATGCGGTCGACGTACTCCTGCGGCGTGCCGAGGCCGTAGATGCACGAGACGGACGCCACCACGACGACGTCGCGGCGCGTGAGCAGCGAGCTCGTCGCCGAGTGCCGCAGGCGCTCGACCTCGTCGTTGATCGACGAGTCCTTCTCGATGTAGGTGTCCGTCTGCGCGATGTACGCCTCGGGCTGGTAGTAGTCGTAGTACGACACGAAGTACTCGACGGCGTTGTTCGGCAGGAGCTCACGGAACTCCGTCGCGAGCTGGGCGGCGAGCGTCTTGTTCGGCGCCATGACGAGCGTCGGGCGCTGCAGCTCCTCGACGAGCCAGGCCGTCGTCGCGGACTTGCCCGTTCCGGTGGCTCCGAGCAGCACCACGTCCTTCTCGCCGGCGCGGATGCGCCCCGAGAGGTCGGCGATCGCCGTCGGCTGGTCCCCCGAGGGCTGGTACTCGGAGATCACCTCGAAGGGCGCGACGGCTCGCTGCAGGTCGGTCACGGGACGCATGCCTCCACGGTACGACCCGGCACCGACACCCGCCGCGCCCGGCCGTCCTCCGGCCGGGCACGGGGGCGTGCGTCAGTCCTCGGCGCCCGCCGCGAGCGCCGGCTCGCGCTCCCCCGCCAGGGCCGCGCGCACGACCGTCGCGACGGCGCGCACCTGCACGTCGACGGGCAGGGCGTCCGCCGTCGGCACGTGCACGAACCCGGCGCGCAGCCCGGGCGCGCCCTGGGCGTGGTGCATGAGGTGGTAGAAGGTTGCGTTGCACACGTAGGTCCCGGCGGTGTTCGACACGACGGCGGGGATCTCCTGCTCGCGCAGCGCCGCGAGCGCGCCCTTGAGCGGCAGCCCCGACCAGTACGCGGCCGGGCCGCCCCCGACGACGGGCTCGTCGACCGGCGCCGCGCCGGCGTTGTCGGGGATGCGCGCGTCCACGACGTCGATCGCTACGCGCTCGAGGCGGATCGCGTCGGTGCCCCCGGCGAGCCCGAGCGCGACGACGACCGTCGGCTCGTGCTCGCGGACCGCGGCCTCGAGCGCGGGCCACGCGCCCGCGAACGTCACGGGCAGGCGCACGGCCACGACGTCGTCGCCGACGAGCTCGCGCCCGCGCTCCGCGAGCGCGCGGGCCGTCTCCCAGGAGGGGTTGGTGTCGTCGCCGCCGAACGGCTCGAACCCGCTGACCAGGACCGTCACGCCTCGTCCTCGCTCTCTTCGTCGACCTCCGTGGCGACGCGTGCCCAGAGCTCGTCGACCTGGGCACGCAGCACGTCCGGCGCGCCGGTCCCGTCGAGCGTCACGTCGGCCACCGCGAGGCGCGCGTCGTCCGCGGCCTGGGCGGCGATGCGCGCCGCGGCCTCGGCCGGGTCGAGGCCCCGCTCGGCGAGCCGTGCCGCGCGCAGGTCGGCGGGCGCGTCGACGACGACCACGAGGTGGAAGCGGCCCGGGTCCCCGGTCTCGACGAGGAGCGGGATGTCGTGCACGACGACGGCGCGCGGGTCGGCCGCCGCGGCGGCGGCCTCGTGCTCGGCGGCGAGCCGGCGCACCTCGGGGTGCACGACGGCGTTGAGTCGCTCGCGCGCGCCGTCGTCGGCGAAGACGATGCCGGCCAGGGCGGCGCGGTCGAGCGTCCCGTCGGCGGCGAGGACCTGCGGGCCGAACGCCTCGACGACCTCGTCGAGGCCGATCGTCCCCGGCGCGACGGCCTCGCGCGCGAGGACGTCGTAGTCGACGACCACCGCGCCCAGCTCGGCGAAGCGTGCGAGGGCGACGGACTTGCCAGCCGCGATGCCTCCGGTCAACCCGATGCGGAACATGGGCCCCATCCTGCCAGCCGCCCGCCGGTCGGCGCTCAGGCAGGCGGGTCGCCCGCGACCGCGCGCAGGAGCCGGAGCAGCTCCTGGCGGTCCTGCGGGCCCAGGCGCGCGAGCAGCGTGCCCGCGCTGGACGAGCGCTGGGCCCCGACCTGCTCGACGACCTCGCGCCCGCGCGGCGTGAGCTCGACGAGGGTCGCGCGCCGGTCGCGCGGGTCCGGGGTGCGGCGGACGAGGCCCGCGGCCTCCGCGTCGTCGACCTTGGAGGTCACCGAGCGCGGCGCGACGTCGAGCGCGGTCGCGACCGCGCCGAGGCGGCACGGCTCGTCGCACCGCGAGAGGAACCGCAGGAGCCGGAACTGGCCGGGCGTCGTGCCCGCGGGCTCGAGGCGCTCCCCGGCCTCGCGGCGCACCGTGCGCAGCGCGCCGTGCAGGAGCGAGAGGAACTCCCCCGCCTCGTCGGCCGGAGGGGTGCCCGGGGTCGTGTCTGGGTCCACGAGGCGAGCGTACCGGCGCGCGCCCCGTCTTGTGCCATCGGCTCATAGTGAGTTAGACTCAGCATCGTTCGCGCGAGAGGCATCCCCCGTGCCCGCGCCCGCAGGCCGGCGACCACGCCGCCGCGGACGACCAGCGCCCCCTCACCCCCGGGAGGCCCCATGACGTTCCCCTCCTCGTTCTCCGGACCCGGGTCCGGCGGCGGGCGCGGCATGCGCTCGTTCCGCCAGGACTCCACCGTCGCGCACCAGCGCCTGCACCGCGGGACCGTGCGCCGCGTGCTCACGTTCGCACGCCCCTACCGGCGCCAGCTCGCCGCGTTCCTCGCCCTCATCTCCCTCGACGCCGCCGCCGGCGCCGTGACGCCCCTGCTCTTCCAGCGCATCATCGACGACGGGATCGTCGAGGGCCGCGTCGACGTCGTCGTCACGCTCGCGGCCGTCGCGGCCGGGCTCGCCGTGCTGTCCGGCGGCCTCGGCGTCGCCCAGCGGTGGTTCTCCTCGCGCATCGGCGAGGGCCTCATCGTCGACCTGCGCACGGCCGTCTTCGACCACGTCCAGCGCATGCCCCTCGCGTTCTTCAGCCGCACGCGCACCGGTGCCCTCGTGCAGCGGCTCAACGGCGACGTGCTCGGGGCGCAGCAGGCGTTCACCTCGACCCTGTCGAACGTGTTCTCCAACCTGCTCACCGTCGTCTTCGTGCTCGCCGCGATGCTCTCGATGTCGTGGCAGCTGACGCTCCTCGCGCTCACGCTCCTGCCGGCCTTCGTGCTGCCCGCGCGCTGGGTCGGCACCCGGCTCGCCGCGATCACGCGCGAGAGCTACACGCTCAACGCCGACGCCGCCCAGACCATGAACGAGCGGTTCAACGTCGCCGGCGCGCACCTCGTCAAGGTGTTCGGCGACCCGGGCCTCGAGTCCGAGCGGTTCGCCGCCCAGGCGCGCCGCGTGCGCGACATCGGCGTGAAGCAGGCGATGTACGGGACGGTCTTCCGCGTCGGGCTCACCGTCGTCGCGTCGGTCGCCGTCGCGATCGTCTACGGCCTCGGCGGCGTCATGGCGATCGGCGGGTCGCTCACCGTCGGGACCGTCGTCGCGCTCACCGCCTACCTCGGGCGCCTCTACGGCCCGCTCACCGCGATGTCCAACGTCCAGGTGGACGTCATGACCGCGCTCGTCAGCTTCGAGCGCGTGCTCGAGGTGCTCGACCTCGAGCCCACCGTGACCGACGCCGACGACGCCGACGACCTCGCCGAGGACGTGGACCGGGACGGCGCGAGCCTCGAGCTCGACCACGTGCGGTTCCGCTACCCGTCCGCCGCGGAGGTCTCCCTCGCGTCGCTCGAGTCCGTGGCGCTCGACGGGGTCGACCCCACGACCGACACGCTCGCGGACGTCTCGTTCGCCGTGCCCGCGGGCTCGATGGTCGCGCTCGTCGGGGCGTCCGGGGCGGGCAAGACGACCGTGTCCCAGCTCGTCACGCGCATGTACGACCCGACGGGCGGGGCCGTCCGCATCGCCGGCCGCGACCTGCGCGACGTCACGCAGGAGAGCCTGCACGACGCCGTCGGCGTCGTCACGCAGGAGGCCCACCTCTTCCACGACACGATCGCGGAGAACCTGCGCTACGCGAAGCAGGACGCCACGGACGCCGAGATCGAGGCGGCGCTGCGCCGCGCGCACGTGTGGGACGTCGTCGACGCCCTCCCGTCCGGCGTCGACACCGTCGTGGGCGACCGCGGCTACCGACTCTCGGGCGGCGAGCGCCAGCGCCTCGCGATCGCCCGCGTCTTCCTCAAGGCGCCCGCCCTCGTCGTCCTCGACGAGGCGACGGCGCACCTCGACTCCGGGTCGGAGGCCGCCGTCCAGGCCGCGCTGTCCGAGGCGCTGCGCGGGCGCACGTCGCTCGTCATCGCGCACCGCCTGTCGACCGTGCGCGAGGCCGACCTCATCGTCGTGCTCGACGGCGGGCGCGTCGTCGAGACCGGCACCCACCCGGACCTGCTCGCGCGCGGCGGCCGCTACGCGGAGCTGTACCGCACGCAGTTCGCCGACTCCCCCGTCCCCGCCGCCTGAGCCGACCAGCCGCCCCCGGCCGTCGCGTCGTCGGGCAGCCCACCGAGTCGTCGGGCAGCCGACCGGGTCGTCGGGCGGCCCACCCGACGCACCGGGCGATCGAGCCGTCACCCCCGGCGCGGCGCCGAGCATGCGCCTGCCGCCCGCCGAGCATGTGCCTGTCTCCCGTCCTGAGCACAGAACGGGAGACAGGCGCATGCTCGCGCGGCCCGGGGTGCTCCGTCCGGGGACGCGGCGTCGGGCCCGGAGCACGGCGAAGGCCCGCCACCCCCGGAGGGGTGACGGGCCTTCGTGGCGTCCGGGTCGCGGCCCGAGGGGCCGCGGACGGATCAGTTGCCGGTGAGCTTCTCGCGCAGGGCGGCGAGCGCCTCGTCCGAGGCGAGCGTGCCCGTGGCCTCGGCGGCCGGGGCCGACGAGTACGAGGTGCCGCTGGACGACGAGGACGAGCCCGTGCTGTCGCCCGACGCCGACTCGTAGTCGGCCTTGACGGCCTCGGCGACCTGCTTGCGGTGGGCCTCCCAGCGCTCGTGGGCCTTGGCGTACTCCGCCTCCCACGCCTCGCGCTGCGTCTCGAAGCCCTCGAGCCACTCGTTGGTCTCCGGGTCGAAGCCCTCGGGGTACTTGTAGTTCCCCTGCTCGTCGTACTCGGCGGCCATGCCGTAGAGCGCGGGGTCGAAGTCGTCCGACTCCGGGTCCACGCCCTCGTTCGCCTGCTTGAGCGACAGCGAGATGCGGCGGCGCTCGAGGTCGATGTCGATGACCTTGACGAAGACCTCGTCACCGACGTTGACGACCTGCTCCGGCAGCTCGACGTGGCGCACGGCGAGCTCGGAGATGTGCACCAGGCCCTCGATGCCGTCCTCGACGCGCACGAACGCACCGAACGGGACGAGCTTGGTGACCTTGCCCGGCACGACCTGACCGATCGCGTGCGTCCGGGCGAACGTCTGCCACGGGTCCTCCTGCGTCGCCTTGAGCGACAGGGAGACGCGCTCGCGGTCGAAGTCGACGTCGAGGACCTCGACCGTGACCTCCTGGCCGACCTCGACGACCTCGGACGGGTGGTCGATGTGCTTCCAGGACAGCTCGGAGACGTGCACGAGACCGTCGACGCCGCCGAGGTCCACGAACGCACCGAAGTTGACGATCGAGGAGACGACACCGGGGCGCACCTGGCCCTTCTGCAGCGTCTGCAGGAAGGTGGAGCGGACCTCGGACTGCGTCTGCTCGAGCCACGCACGGCGCGAGAGCACGACGTTGTTGCGGTTCTTGTCGAGCTCGATGATCTTCGCCTCGATCTCCTTGCCGACGTACGGCTGAAGGTCGCGGACACGACGCATCTCCACGAGCGACGCGGGAAGGAAGCCGCGCAGACCGATGTCGAGGATGAGGCCGCCCTTGACGACCTCGATGACGGTGCCGGTGACGACGCCGTCCTCCTCCTTGATCTTCTCGATCGTGCCCCAGGCGCGCTCGTACTGCGCACGCTTCTTGGACAGGATCAGACGGCCTTCCTTGTCCTCCTTCTGGAGGACGAGGGCCTCGACCGCGTCGCCGACGTTGACGACCTCGCCGGGGTCCACGTCGTGCTTGATGGACAGCTCGCGGGAGGGGATGACGCCCTCGGTCTTGTAGCCGATGTCGAGAAGGACCTCGTCGCGGTCCACCTTGACGATCGTGCCTTCGACGATGTCGCCGTCGTTGAAGTACTTGATGGTCGCGTCGACGGCGGCGAGGAAGTCCTCCTCGGTGCCGATGTCGTTGACGGCAACCTGGGGTGCGGACTTCGCGGGGGTAGAGATGGTCATTGAGTTCGATGCTCCGATGCGGACAGGGAAGTCGTGCGGATATGGGATGTTCGGCGATCGCGATATCGTCGGGACCGCCGACCGGCCCGCACGACGACCCGACGGGTAACCGCGGGGCGTCCAGGAGCCGATCTGGCGAGACAACGGGCGCAATGCACCGCCGTCCATCCTACGCGTGCCGCGACGCGAGGGTCAACGCGGGATCGCACCCCGTCCCGGTCGGCCCGCGCCCCGGAGGGGGACGGGCCGCCGGGCGGCGCTCAGGCCAGCACGCGCGCGACGCGCAGCAGCTCCGCGGGCACGCGCTTCGGGCGGCCCGCGACCTCGGCGAGCGGGACGAGCTCGACGCGCTCGCCGCGCAGCGCCGTCATGACGCCCGTCGTGCCCGCGCTCACCGCGTCCACGGCCGCGACGCCGAACCGGCTGCCGAGAATGCGGTCCGTCGGCGTCGGCTCCCCGCCGCGCTGCACGTGGCCGAGCACCGTCAGGCGCGTGTCGAAGCCCGTGCGCTCGGCGATCTCGGCGCTCACGCGCTCGCCGACCGAGCCGGCGACGATCTCGCCGAACCGCCCGAGCTGCTGCGTGAACTCCATCGACGACCCCTCGCGCGGCACGGCACCCTCGGCCACGACGACGATCGAGAAGTTCGCGTGCGCGCGGTGGCGGTGGCGCAGGAACTTCACGAGCTGGTCGATGTCGAACGGCTCCTCGGGGGCGAGGACGACCTCGGCGCCGCCCGCGATGCCGGAGTTCACGGCGATCCAGCCCGCGTGCCGGCCCATGACCTCCACGACCATGACGCGGTTGTGGCTCTCCGCCGTGGTGTGCACGCGGTCGAGGGCCTCCGTCGCGATGTTCACCGCGGTGTGGAAGCCGATCGACAGGTCCGTGCCCTCGACGTCGTTGTCGATCGTCTTGGGGATCGCGACGATCGGGACGCCCGCATCCGCGACGCGGCTCGCGGCGTGCAGCGTGCCGTCGCCGCCGATGCAGATCATCGCGTCGAGGCGCTCGGCCTCGACGGTCGCGAGCACCGCGTCCATGCTCCCGTCCTCGGTGCTCGGGTGGAAGCGCGCGGTGCCCAGGAGCGTCCCGCCGACCGGGAGCACGTTGCGGATGTCCTGGCGGCCGAGGGGGTGGACGTCGCCGTCGACGACGCCGCGCCAGCCGTTGCGGAAGCCGATGATCGTGTGCCCGTACTCCCCCGTCCCCTGCTTCACCACGGCACGGATCGCCGCGTTGAGCCCGGGGCAGTCGCCGCCCCCCGTGAGAAGTCCGATGCGCACCGTGCGTCCTCCGTCTCGTCGACCGCGTGCCGTCCGGCACGACCTCGTGGCCCGGCGAGACGGAGGCGGTGCCCCCGCGGCGCCGCGACCGGTCCCACCCTATCGAGGTGGCGGCCGTCACCCCAGACGCGTCCTGCCATCCGGGCGGACGGACGACGAAGGTCCCGCCGCCACCTGACGAAAGGGCCGCCGGGACGGCGCAGCCCTCGCGCGCCGCCCCGCCCCGCGCGGCGCGGCGCGGGGACCGTGGCCGAGAATGTGCACGTGACCGCACCCGACCCCCGCCCCGTCCCCGGACCGACCGCGCACGCGGGCTACCGCGACGTCCCCGACGCCGCGGGCGGCCGGGCGGGCCGCTCGTGGTGGGACGCGAACGCCGCCGAGTACCTCGACGAGCACGGCGCCTTCCTCGGCGCGACCGACTTCTGCTGGTGCCCGGAGGGCGTCCGCGAGCGCGACGTGCGCCTGCTCGGCGACGTGGCCGGGCGGCGCGTGCTCGAGGTGGGCGCCGGCGCGGCCCAGTGCTCGCGGTGGCTCGCGACCCAGGGCGCGCACGTCGTCGCGACCGACGTGTCGGGCGGGATGCTCGCCGCCGGCGCGGCGCTCGACCGGCGCACCGGGGTGCACGTCCCGCTCGTGCAGGCGGACGCGCGCCGCCTCCCGTTCGCCGACGCCGCGTTCGACGTCGCGTTCACGTCGTTCGGCGCGCTCCCCTTCGTGCCCGACGCCGACGCCGTCCACCGCGAGGTCGCGCGCGTCCTGCGCCCCGGCGGGACGTGGACGTTCTCCGTGACGCACCCGGTGCGCTGGGCCTTCCCCGACGACCCGGGCGAGCACGGCCTCACGGCGAACCGCTCGTACTTCGACCGGCGGCCCTACGTGGAGTCCGACGCCGCGGGGACCGTCGCGTACGCGGAGTACCACCGCACGCTCGGGGACCACGTGCGCGACGTGGTCGGCGCGGGCCTGGTGCTCGTCGACGTCGTCGAGCCCGAGTGGCCCGCCGACAACGCCGAGGTGTGGGGCGGGTGGGGCCCGGTGCGCGGCGCCTACCTGCCCGGGACGGCGATCTTCCGCACGCGCCGCCCGGGCTGAGGCGCCCGCCCCGTGGCCCCTCGGCTCAGTGCCCGGCCTCGTGCCAGGTCGAGCCCACGCCCACCGAGACGTCGAGCGGCACGTCGAGCTGCGCCGCGGCGCCCATCTCGGAGCGCAGCACGTCCTCCACCGCGCCCCGCTCGCCCGCGGCCACCTCGACGACGAGCTCGTCGTGCACCTGCAGGAGCAGGCGCGAGCGCAGGCCGCGCTCGTCGAGCGCGCGCTGCACGCCGAGCATCGCGACCTTGATGAGGTCCGCGGCGCTGCCCTGGATGGGCGCGTTGAGCGCCATGCGCTCGGCCATCTGTCGGCGCTGGCGGTTGTCGCTCGTGAGGTCGGGCAGGTAGCGGCGGCGGCCGAGGATCGTGGCCGTGTACCCCGTGGCGCGCGCCTCGTCCACGACGCCCGTGAGGTAGTCGCGGACGCCGCCGAACCGCTCGAAGTAGTCGTCCATGAGCTTCTGCGCCTCGCCCACCTCGATGGTGAGCTGCTGGGACAGGCCGAACGCAGACAGCCCGTACGCGAGGCCGTACGACATCGCCTTGATCTTCGAGCGCATCGCCGGCGTGACCTCCGCCGCGGGCACCTCGAACACGCGCGAGCCGACGTAGCTGTGCAGGTCCTCGCCGGAACGGAACGCGTCGATGAGGCCCTCGTCGCCGGACAGGTGGGCCATGATCCGCATCTCGATCTGGCTGTAGTCGGCCGTCATGAGCGTCTCGTAGCCCTCCCCCACGACGAACGCCCGGCGGATGCGCCGGCCGGCCTCGGTGCGGATCGGGATGTTCTGGAGGTTGGGGTCGGTCGAGCTGAGCCGGCCCGTGGCCGCGATCGTCTGCTGGAACGTCGTGTGGATGCGCCCGTCGTCGGCGACCGCCTTGAGCAGGCCCTCGACGGTCTGGCGCAGCCGGGAGGCGTCGCGGTGCGCCAGCAGGTGCTCGAGGAACGGGTGCTGCGTCTTGACGAACAGGTCCGCGAGCGCCGACGCGTCGGTCGTGTACCCGGTCTTGATCTTCTTCGTCTTCGGCATCCCGAGCTGGTCGAACAGCACCTCCTGGAGCTGCTTGGGCGAGCCGAGGTTCACCTCGCGCCCGATGACCGCGTAGGCCTCGGACGCGGCGGAGACCACGAGGTCGCCGAAGTGGCTCTCGAGCTCGGTGAGGTACGCGACGTCGGCCGCGATGCCCCGCTGCTCCATCCGCGCGAGCACCGCGCTGAGCGGCAGCTCGAGGTCGCCCAGCAGGTGCGCGGCGCCCCGGTCCTCCAGCTCGCCCGCGAGCACGTCGGCGAGCTGGGCGACCGCGAGCGCGCGGACGGCGTCGCGCTCCTGCTCGCCGGAGCCGTCGAGCGAGAGGTCGAGCGCGCCCTGCGCGTCGCCGCCCGCGTCGGTGTCGGGGCGCAGCTCGCGGTGCAGGTGCCGCACGACGAGGTCGCCGAGGTCGTACCCGCGCTGGTCGGGGTGGCACAGGTACGCGGCGAGCTCGGTGTCGAAGACGACGCCCTGCAGGTCGTAGCCGCGCGCGGCGAGCTGGTGCCAGGCGGCCTTCGCGCCGTGCACGACCTTCGGGCGCCCGGCGTCCGCGAGCCACGCGGCGAGCGCCTCGTCGTCGGCGGGCGCGAGGTCGGCGAGCTCGAACGCGACGGCCGACCCTGCGTCGTCGGACAGCGCGAGCGCCCACGCGTCGCCCCCGGCCGGGACCGCCTTGCCCGACACCTCGACGCCGAGGCGGCGCACGCCGTGCTCGGCGAGCCACGCGCCGAGGTTGCCCGGCACCGCGTCCGCGAGCTCGACGTCGAACCCGGCCTCCGTCTCGACCTCGCCCTCGGGCGCGATCGCGAAGAGGCGGTCGCGCAGGACGCGGAACTCCAGGGCGTCGAGCACCTGGTGCACCGCCTCGCGGTCCCACGGGCGCGCGGCGAGGTCGTCGGGACCCACGGGCAGCTCGAGATCGCGCAGGAGCGCGTTGAGGCGGCGGTTGAGGCGCACCTGGTCGAGGTGGGCGCGCAGGTTCTCCCCCGCCTTGCCCTTGATCTCGTCGGCGCGCTCGAGCAGCGCCTCGAGGTCGCCGTACGCCGTGATCCACTTCGCCGCGGTCTTGGGCCCGACCCCGGGGATGCCGGGCAGGTTGTCGGACGTCTCGCCGACGAGCGCGGCGAGGTCGGAGTAGCGCTCGGGGGGCACGCCGTACTTCTCGACGACCGCCGCCGCGTCCATGCGCGCGAGCTCGGAGACGCCCTTCTTCGGGTACAGCACCGTCACGTCCGGGCCGATGAGCTGGAACGAGTCGCGGTCGCCCGAGCAGACGAGCACCTCCATGCCAGCCGCCGCGCCCTGGGTCGCGAGCGTCGCGAAGATGTCGTCGGCCTCGTAGCCCTCGCGCTCCAGCGTGGGGATCCGCAGGGTCTCGAGGATCTCCTTGATGAGCGGGACCTGGCCCTTGAAGGGCTCCGGCGTCGACTCGCGCGTGCCCTTGTAGCTCGGCAGCACCTCGGTGCGGAAGGACTGGCGGCCCGCGTCGAACGCGACGGCCACGTGGGTGGGCTCCTCGTCGCGGAGCAGGTTGATGAGCATCGAGGTGAAGCCGTAGACGGCGTTCGTGTGCTGGCCCGTCGTCGTCGAGAAGTTCTCGGCCGGGAGCGCGAAGAACGCGCGGTAGGCCATCGAGTGTCCGTCGATGAGCAGCAGGCGGGGTCGCGCGGAGGTCGTCACGGGTGCCAACCTATCGCCCATGACCGACACGCACGGCGCCCACGGCACGCCCGACCCCGCTCCCCCCGCCGGCGACCCCGGCGGGCCGCGCCACGCCTACGAGGCGCTCGGCCTGCGGACCGAGGGGACGCTCATCGAACGCCTCGGCATCGAGCTCGAGGAGGTCGCGGCGGACCGCGTCACGGCCCGCATGCCCGTCGCGGGGAACACGCAGCCCGCCGGGCTCCTGCACGGCGGCGCGTCGGTCGCGCTCGCCGAGACGCTCGGCTCGGTCGCGGCGCAGCTGCACGCCGGCGCGGGGCGTGCCGCGGTGGGCATCGAGGTGAACGCGACCCACCACCGCGGCGTGCGCGACGGCTGGGTGCACGGCGAGGCGCTCGCCGTGCACCGGGGTCGCACGACGGCGAGCTACGAGATCGTCGTGTCCGACGACGCCGGACGGCGCGTGTGCACCGCGCGCCTCACGTGCATGGTCCTCGACCTGCCCTGACGCGAGGACGCCCGGCGGGTCGCGACGGCTCGTCGGGCCGGACGCGTCAGCCCGGCAGCGCCTCGCGCTCGGCCTCGGGGGTCGCGACGTCGGCGCGCTGGTACTGCGCCTGGAACTCGCGCAGGTCCACGGGCCCGCTCATGCCCTCGGTACGGGCGCGGCGTCGTCGCGCGATGAGGTCCTCCAGGGAGCGGGTGCCGCGGCGGGCGGGCACGAGGTCGGCGGCGAGGCGGCGCTGGAGCACGGCCGTCGAGACGACGCGGTGGCCCGCCACCGGGCCGAAGCCGAGGCGCGCGAGGAACCGCTGCACGCCGCGCGAGCCGGGGATGGGCACCGAGTAGACGTGCGACGCGCCGCTCGTCGCGGCGAGCTCCGCCGTCGCGCTGAGGAGCGCGTGGCCGACGCCGCGGCGTCGAGAGTCCTCCCCGACGTACACCGCCTCGACGTACAGGCTCGGCTCGTCGGCGAACAGGTGCGGCTCCAGGACGCGCGCGAGGACGAACCCGACGGGCCGGTCGTCGTGCACGGCGACGAGGACGGTGCCGCCCGGGATCGCGAGGAGGACGGAGAGGTGGCGCACGAGCCGGTCCTCGTCGGGCGCGCAGATCTGCGCGCCGGACGCCGACTCCGACCGGGCCTCCGCGCACAGCACGGCGATGCCGGGCAGGTCGTCGCCGACCGCCCGCCTGACCTCGACTGCTTGGCGCACCGCGCTCCTCCTCGTTCTCACCGTGGGCCCCCGACGGCTGGGAGGACGTGGGGCGTGAGAAGGTCCACGTGCTCCGCGGCTGCCGTCGGCACCCGACCGAGCTCTACGTGGCGACCGCGTTCACCGCCCCGGAACTGCTGGCGCCAGTCACCGACGATAACCCCGCGGGACGCCCGTGACAAAGGCCCAGTTCAGGACGGCGGCACCCTCCGGCCGCCGCGCGACGGGGCCGTCAGGCCCCGCCCACCTGCTCGATGACCGCGTCCGCGACCTCGCGCATGGTCAGGCGACGGTCCATCGACGTCTTCTGGATCCAGCGGAACGACTCCGGCTCCGACAGGCCCATCTTCGTCATGAGCAGGCCCTTGGCGCGGTCGACGCGCTTGCGCGTCTCGAAGCGCTCCGCGAGGTCCGCGACCTCGGACTCGAGCGCCGAGATCTGCGAGTAGCGCGAGATCGCGATCTCCACCGCGGGCAGGAGGTCCGCCGGCGTGAACGGCTTGACGACGTACGCCATGGCGCCCGCGTCGCGCGCGCGCTCGACGAGCTCGGCCTGCGAGAACGCCGTGAGCAGGACGACGGGCGCGGCGTGCGCCTTGCCGATCTGCTCGGCCGCGGAGATGCCGTCGAGCTCGGGCATCTTCACGTCCATGACGACGACGTCGGGCTTGAGCTCGACCGCGAGCTTCACCGCCGTCGCGCCGTCACCGGCCTCGCCCACGACGTCGAAGCCCGCCTCGCGCAGCGTCTCGACGACGTCGAGGCGGATGAGCGCCTCGTCCTCGGCGACGACTGCGCGGCGCGCGGGACGGCCCGTCGACGACGGCGTCTCGGCGGGCTGGGGCTCGAGCAGGGGGGGCAGGTCGAGCGGCTTCTTGTCCTCGGGCTGCGCTGTCTGGTCACTCACGCTGAACATCGTAGTGCGCCCGCCACCGTGCCGCCCCCGCGTTTCGCCCCGCGCGGACTGTGATCCTCGCTCCAGCCCCTCCTCGGCGGGGCGCGGTTCCCGCCCGCGGCGCCGGGCCGATAGGCTCGACCCCGCCGGGCGGACGCGCACCGCGGCCCGCTCACGACCGCCCCGATAGCCCAACCGGCAGAGGCAATCGGCTCAAACCCGATCCAGTGAGGGTTCGAATCCCTCTCGGGGCACCCACCTGCCGTCCCGCGCCCGTGGGCACGGGACGGCACGGCCCGGCCGTGTCGGTGCGATGCGGCAGAGTGAGGCGGTGAACCTGGACCGCGCGCCGCGCGCCCCCGTGCTGCGCGCCCGCGCGACGGTCGCGCACCTCGACGCCGACGCGTTCTTCGCGGCCGTCGAGCAGCACCAGCGGCCCTCGCTGCGCGGGCGCCCGGTGCTCGTCGGCGGGGTCGGGCCGCGCAGCGTGGTCGCGACCGCGTCGTACGAGGCGCGCGTCTACGGCGCCCGCTCGGCGATGCCCATGGAGCAGGCGCGCCGGCTGTGCCCGCCCTCGACGGTGGTCGTCGTGCCGCGGTTCGCCGCCTACGCGGCCTACTCGGCGCGGATCATGGCCGCGCTGCGCGAGCTGACGGACCTCGTCGAGCCGGTGAGCATCGACGAGGCGTTCGCCGACCTCGCGGGCGCGGTCGGGCCCGGGACCGACCTCGAGGCGCTCGCGCACGGCGTCCGGGAGCGGGCGCGCGTCCTGAGCGGGCTGTCGGTCTCGATCGGGCTCGGGCGCTCCAAGCTCGTCGCCAAGCTCGCCTCGGAGGCCGCGAAGCCCGGCGGGGTCCGGGTCGTGGGGGCCGACGACGAGGACGGGTTCCTGCTCGGCCTGCCCGTGCGCGCCCTGTGGGGCGTCGGCCCCGTTTCGGCCGCGCGCCTGGACGAGCTGGGGGTGCGCACGGTCGCCGACCTGCGCGCCCAGCCGCTCGACACGCTCCTCGCGGTCGCCGGCGAGGCGGGCGGCACGAACCTCTACCGGATCGCCCGCGGGTGGGACGACCGGCCCGTCACGACCGTCCGCGACCGCAAGTCCGCCGGGGCGGAGCACACGTTCGACACCGACCTGCACGGCCGGGCCGCGAGCGCCGCGGCCCTGGACCCCGTCGTCGACGCCGCCCTCGCGCGCCTCGAGCGCCACGCCGTCGCGGCGCGCACGGTCGTCGTCAAGGTGCGGTCGTCGTCGTTCACGACCGTGACCCGGTCGGTGACCCTGCCGCGGCCCACGGCCGACGAGGACGCGCTGCGCGACGCCGCCCACCGCGCGCTCCGCCTCGCCGACGTCACCGAGCCGGTCCGCCTGCTCGGGGTGTCGTTCCACGCCCTGTCCGAGCACGCGCAGCTCATGCTGCCGCTCGACGACGGGGCGCAGCCGGACGGCGCCGAGCCCGCGCGCGAGGACGCGGCGGACGCGCCGTCGTCGCCCGCCGGGCCGTCGTCACAGGGCGTGCCGGGCCGGACGAGGGCCGCCGACCTCGCGCCCGGGATCGACGTCGAGACGGAGCGCGACGGCCGCGGCTGGGTCGTGCGCGTCGGCGACGACGGCCGCGTCGCGGTGCGCTTCGAGACCGCGCGCACGGGGCCCGGCTTCCAGCGCTGGGTCGACCCCGACGCCGAAGGCCTCGTCGTCGTCCCCCCGCTCGGGCCCGACGGCGCACCGGTGCGCGAGACCGGCTCCGACGACACCGCCGACGACGCCTGACGACCGGTCCCCGCCCGCCGCGCCCGTGCACGGTGCCCGCGCGCGGCGTGCGCGCGCGACGTGCGCCGCCGGCCGCCGGCTGCGCCGCGCCCTCGTCGTCACCTGCGCGAAACCCTGCGGACACACCACGCTCGTAGCGTCCGACGGACCGGCCGACGGCCGGCCCGCCAGGCGACGGAGGGAGGCGACCGGTGCTCGAGCACGTCGACCCCTTCCTCGGCACGGGCGCGACCGACCTGCCGCCCGCCACCGGCCTCGCCGCGACGTGGTGGTCGCCCAAGCCGCAGGTCGGCAACACCCACCCGGGCGCGTGCCACCCGCTCGGCATGGTCTCGGCCTGCGCGTACTCCGGCGCCTACCCCACCGGGTACGGCCGCTACGACATCAGCACCGAGGGCGTCCCGACGGCGCTCGTCGACGCCCAGGTCGCGTCCGGCGTCACGCACTTCCAGCAGTCCGGCACGGGTGCGATCCGCAAGTACTACAACTACCTGCGCGTCACGCCGATGCTCGAGCCCCTCGACGCGCTCGGGCGCACGTGGGACCTCGTCGACGAGGTCGCGAGCCCGGGGTACTACGCCGCCACGCTCGGCAACGGCATCCGGTGCGAGGTGACCGTGGGCCCCAAGAGCGCCGTGCACCGGTTCACGTTCCCGGCGCACCACGACGCCCGGATCGTCGTCGACCTCTCGCTCGGCGGCCTCGCGATCCCCTACGGGGCGACGACGCCGCTGCGCGCGCACCTCGGGACGCTCGGACCGGGCGCGGCGTACGGGGAGGTCGTCGTCGAGGGCGCGCCCCTCGCGGCGCACCTCGAGTGCGACGCCCCGCGGTGGCGCCAGATGCTCTGGTACGACCGCCGCCTCATGCCCGGCAGCACGCGCCTGGAGTTCGGCGACATCCGGCCGACGACGCTGCGCCCGTTCGGCCTCGTGTGGGCCGGGCCGACGCACGAGGGCCAGGTCGTCGAGCTCCGGGTCGGCTTCTCGCTGCGCGGCACCGGGCAGGCGCACGACAACCTCGTGGCCGACTGCGGCGCGCAGGGCTTCGCCGAGCGCCGGGCGGCGACCGCGGCGACGTGGCGCGAGCACCTGGGGCGGGTCGAGGTCGACGGCGCCGACGACGAGCGGCGCACCGTGCTGGCCACCGCGCTCTACCACTCGCTGCTCAAGCCCTGCCTGGCGCCCGACGAGAGCCCGTTCTGGCCCACGGACGGCCCGTTCGCGTTCGACGTGTCGACGATGTGGGACATCTACCGCACGCAGCTCCCGCTCCTCACGACGTTCTTCCCCGAGCGCGCGGTCGAGCTCGCGACGGCGCTGCTGCACATCTGCGAGGAGGAGGGAAACTTCCCCGTCGGGTACCGCATGGCGCGCGGCGCGGACCGGTTCTCCCGCCAGGCGAGCGCGCTCGCCCAGACCTTCCTCGCCGACCTGTGCGCGCTCGACGTGCCCGGGCTCGACTGGGACTGGGCCCTCGTGCACATGCACAACGACCTGCGCCGCACCTACGGCGAGGACTACCTGCTCCAGGGCGTCGCGCACCCGATCAGCCACACGCTCGACCTCGCGTTCGGCTACTGGTGCACCGAGCGCGTCGCGCGCCGGGTCGGCGACACCGCCCTCGCCGACGAGCTGGCACGGCTCGCGGCCGGCTGGGAGAACGCGTTCGACCCGGCCACCGGGCTGCTGCGCGACTCGACGTTCTACGAGGGCGGCCGGTGGAACTACTCGTTCCGCCTCGTCCACGACATGGCGGCCCGCATCGCGCTCGCCGGGGGCGACGACGCGTTCGTCGCGATGCTCGACCGGTTCTTCGGGTACGGGGCGGAGCCCGTCGTCCAGCCGGGCGAGCGTCCCGGCGCCGCCGAGATGGCGGCCGGCTACGCCCTCGACCGGTTCGAGGGGCTCAACAACGAGCCCGACATGGAGGCCCCGTGGGCCTACCACTACGCGGGCCGCCCCGACCGCACGGCCGAGGTCGTGCACGCGGCCGTCCACCAGCGGTTCGGCACGGGCCCGGGGGGGCTCCCCGGCAACGACGACTCCGGCGGGCTGAGCTCGTGGTACGTGTGGGCCTCGCTCGGGCTCTTCCCGGTCGCGGGCCAGTCCCTCTTCCTCGTCAACGCCCCGGCGGTCCCCGAGTCGCGCCTGCACGTGCCGGGCGGGGTGCTCACGGTCGAGACGACCGGGTTCGCGACCACCGGCCCGCCCACCTCGCCCCGGTACGTGCGCGCGGCGTGGTTCGACGGACGCCCGCTCACCCGGACCTGGCTCCCCGCGGCCCAGGTGCGCGACGGCGGCCGGCTCCTGCTCGAGCTCGGCCCCGAGCCCGGCGCGTGGGGCACGGCGCCGCGGGACCGGCCGCCGTCCTCCCCGCCCCCGCCCGCACGACCCGCCCCGCCCATCACCTCGACCTCGACCTCGACCTCGACCTCGACCCGGGAGACGCCATGAACCCCACCGACGCCACCCGCGACCGCCGACTCGTCGTGGTCGTCCGCGCCGACCCCGTGATCTGCGGCCACTCCGGCGAGGCCCGGAACCTCGCCGAGGCGGCCCTCGAGCGCGGCTTCACCGACGTGCGGATCGTCACGTGGCCGATCGACCGCCTGCGCGACGCGGGCCTGCCGCTCAAGCCGCTCGACACGGTGCTCCCCTACAGCCCCGGCATCACGGTGGAGCGCCCCGAGCCGGTGGGCGACTACAAGGTGCCCGACGCGCGCTACCTCGCCGGGCTCACGGGCCGCCTCGTCGAGCTCTTCACCGACGGCGTGCCGACGGTCGCGCTCTCGCTCTACCTCTCCCCGCACACCACGGCCGTGACCGACGCGGTGCGGGTCGCGCGCAGCACCGGGCTGCCGGTCCAGGTCGCGACGGTCGCCGAGGCCGTCGGGTCGGACGTCACGAACGTCGTGCGCTCGTGCGTCGAGGAGGGGCGCTTCGGCGCCGCGGCGCACGTGCTCGCCGACTACCTGAGCAGCGACCTGTGCGTCGCGGTGTCGCGATACACGCGCGACCTCGTCGTGGAGTGCGCGGAGCAGGTCGACGACCGCCACGGGACGTTCTTCGCCGAGCAGCTCCGCGAGCGCGTGCGCATCTCCTACCCCGCGATCGACACGAGCGCCTACACGCGCCTCGACCCCGCGCGGACGGCGGAGGTCCTGGAGCGCCGGGGCCTCGTGCCGGACGGCTACGTGCTCTTCCTGTCGCGGCTCGCCGCGGCGAAGGGCGTCGACGACCTGCTCGCAGGGTTCGCGGCGTCCGGCGCGCCCGCGACGCACCGCCTCGTCGTCGCGGGCCGGGGACCGGAGGAGGCCGAGCTGCGCGCCCTCGCGGCCGCGAGCCCGGTCGCCGACCGCATCACGTTCCTCGACGACGTGGACGACGAGGAGAAGCCGCACCTCATGGCGGCGAGCGCGGCGTTCGTGCTGCCGAGCAAGCCGCGCCCGGAGTTCGTCGAGACGTTCGGGATCGCGCTCGTGGAGTCGATGCTCGCGGGCGGCGGCACGGTCGTCACGACCGAGACGGGCGGCATCGGCGAGGCCGTCGGCGAGCACGCGACGATCGTGCCCGTCTCCGACCCCGCCGCGATCGCGCGCGCGATCGACGACGCCGTCGCCCTGGACCCGGCGGCGCGTGCGCGCGCGGCCGAGGCGGCCCGCGCGCACGCGCTGCAGTTCGACCGCGCCGCCGTGCTCGACGCGATGCTCCACGCGCTCGCCCTCACGCCCGACGCCCCGGCCTGGCTCACGCCGTGGCAGCCGGCCGCGGTGTGACGTCGGGCGCGTAGCGGTCGAGCGCGGCCCGGAACGCCTCGGCCGCGACCGCGCGCGCGTCGGCGCGGTCGGTGCGGCGCGCGGTCGGCGGCACCGCGCGGTCGAGCTCGGCGTCGACGAACCGCACGAGCACGGGCGGCACCGCGGCGACGCCCGCCTCGCGCGCGACGGCCTTGCGCGCGACGAGGTCCGTCGCGGCCCGCACGACGTCCCCCGGGGCGTCCGACTCCTCGAGGAGCGTCAGGAGCTCGAGCGGGGCCGCGACGGCGCCGTCGTGCGCCCGCAGCCAGCCCAGCGCGGCGACCGGGCGCAGCACGTAGAAGAACGTCTTGAGCCGCGCCGTCGCGCCGTCGTGCCGCGCGCGCTGCCCGAGCGCGAGGTGCCGGTAGTGCCGGGACAGGTCGCCCGGGTCGACCACGCGGCCCGCGAGGTCGAGCAGGTCCGCGCGGAAGCCCGCGTCGCCGCGGTAGACGATCGGCGAGCGCAGCCACTCGACGACGGTCGCGTTGCCGCGCACGAGCAGGCGCACCGCCTTGAGCAGGTCCCAGCCGTTGACGTCGAGCACGGCGTCGAGCGGCGTCTCCACGACGTCGCGGCGCGGCCACGGGTCGAGGTAGTCCGCGCGCGGGCGCACGTGCACGAACCGGCAGTCGTAGTCCGAGTCCGGCGACGGGAAGCCCCACGCGCGGCTGCCGCTCTCCACGGCCAGGGGGATCGCGACGCGCTCGTCGCGCACGACGGCGTCGAGCCGCGCGTCGACCCGACGCACGACGCGGGGGTCCAGGGAGTCGGGGACGGCACGCATCCCGGGACCCTAGAGGACCGGCGCGGTCCGCGCCGGTCCTTTTCCGCGCGCCGGTCCTTTTCCGCGCGCCGGGGCGCGGGGCGCCGGACGGGCGGGTCCCGGCACGACGACGCCCGGGTGGGCACGCCGTGCGGCGCGCCCACCCGGGCGGGGTCGAGCCCCTCCGTACGGAGGGTGCGGCGTCAGCTCCGGGTGTCGGAGTGGTCGCCGATCTTGTGCACGAGGATCGAGTTCGTCGTGCCGGGCTGGCCGACCGGCGCGCCCGACACCACGACGACGAGGTCGCCGACCTCCGCGAGGCCGTTGGCCTGCAGCGTCGTGTCGACCTGGCCGACCATCGCGTCGGTGTTGTCGACCTCGGGCACCTGGTACGTCTGGGTGCCCCACGTGAGCGACAGGACGTTGCGCACGTGCTCGCGCGGCGTGAAGGCGAGCAGCGGGATCGACGAGCGCAGGCGCGACATGCGGCGCGCCGAGTCGCCCGACTGCGTGAACGTCACGAGGTACTTGACCCCGAGGATCTCGCCGATCTCGGCCGCGGCGCGCGTGATCGCGCCACCGCGCGTGTGCGGCGTGGAGCCGAGCGGGGCGATGCGCTCGCGGCCGGCCTCCTCCGTCGCCTCGATGATGCGGGCCATCGTCTGCACCGTGAGGATCGGGTACTCGCCGACGCTCGTCTCGCCGGACAGCATGACCGCGTCCGCGCCGTCGAGCACCGCGTTGGCGCAGTCCGACGCCTCGGCGCGCGTCGGGCGCGGCGAGTTCGTCATGGACTCGAGCACCTGCGTCGCCACGATGACGGGCTTGGCGTTGCGGCGCGCGAGCTCGACGATGCGCTTCTGCACGAGCGGGACCTGCTCGAGCGGGAGCTCGACCGCGAGGTCGCCGCGCGCGACCATGACGCCGTCGAACGCGTCGACGATCTCGGCGAGGTTGTCGACCGCCTGCGGCTTCTCGATCTTCGCGACCACGGGGACGCGACGACCGACCTCGTCCATGATGCGGCTGACGTCGTCGTAGTCCTTCGCGGACCGGACGAACGAGAGCGCGATGATGTCCGCCCCGAGGTTCAGGGCCCAGCGCAGGTCGTCGGTGTCCTTGTCGGACAGCGCCGGCACGGAGACCGCGACGCCCGGCAGGTTGAGCCCCTTGTTGTTCGAGACGGGGCCCGCGACCTCGACCCGCGTGACGACGCGCGGCCCCTCGACCGCGGTCACGCGGACGAGGACCTTGCCGTCGTCGATGAGGATCGGGTCGCCGACGCGCGCGTCGCCCGGCAGGCCCTTGTGGGTCGTGGAGACGAGCTCCTTCGTCCCGACGACGTCCTCGGTCGTGATCGTGAAGACGTCGCCCTCGTCCAGCCAGTGCTTCGCGTCGTCGGCGAACCGGCCGAGACGGATCTTCGGCCCCTGGAGGTCGACGAGCACGGCGACCGAGCGGCCCGACGCCGCGGCGGCCTCGCGCACGCCGTGGTAGACGGCCTCGTGCTCCGCGGCGCTGCCGTGGCTCCGGTTGATCCGCGCCACGTCCATGCCGGCGTCGACGAGCGCGCGAAGCTGCTCCTTCGACTCCGTCGCGGGTCCGATGGTGCAGACGATCTTTGCTCTGCGCATATCTCCAGCCTCTAGTCGTCCGACCGGCTGCGGGCCGGTCGTCGCGGGGTGCCCCTCCCTAGGATGCCCCGCTCATCGTCCCGGCGCCGGACACCCGACGTCGGGGTGCACGTCAAGCGCGCAAGGACACGGTCCCGGCGCGCACGGGCGCCGGCAGCTCGGTCCCTCCCTGAAGGTAGGCGTCGACGGATGCCGCCGCAGCCCGACCCTCGGCGATCGCCCACACGATCAGCGACTGACCTCGGCCGGCGTCGCCGGCGACGAAGACGCCCGGGAGCGTCGACGCGAAGTCGTCGTCGCGGGCCACGAGCCCGCGACCCGTCAGCCCGGCCGCGGACTGCTCGGTGAGCGTCGCGGTCTCGGGGCCGGTGAAGCCCATGGCGACGAGCACGAGGTCGGCGGGGATCTCGCGCTCGGTCCCGGCCTTCGGCACGCGGCGCCCGTCGGGCAGGTACTCCGTCTCGGCGACGCGCAGCGCGCGCACCGCGCCCGTCTCGTCGCCGAGGAACTCGACGGTCGAGGCCAGGTACGCGCGCTCGCCGCCCTCCTCGTGCGAGGACGAGACCTCGAAGAGGATCGGGTCCGTCGGCCAGGGCTGGCTCGCGGCGCGCTCGAGCGGCGGCTGCTTGCCGATGGCGAGCGTCGTGACGCTCGCGGCGCCCTGGCGCAGCGACGTGCCGACGCAGTCGGACCCGGTGTCGCCGCCGCCGATGACGATGACGTGCTTGCCCGTCGCGGTGATCTGGTCCGGCACCTCGCGCCCGGCCACGACCGCGTTCGCCTGGTGCAGGAACTCCATCGCGAAGTGGATGCCGTCCAGCTCGCGGCCCGGGAGCGCGATGTCGCGCGGGATCGTGGCGCCCGTCGCGACGACGATCGCGTCGTAGCGCGCGCGCAGCTCGTCCCACGTGATGTCGACGCCGATCTCGACGCCGGGGCGGAAGCGCGTGCCCTCGGCCTCCATCTGCGCGAGACGGCGGTCGATGTGCGTCTTCTCGAGCTTGAAGTCCGGGATGCCGTAGCGCAGCAGGCCGCCGATCGCGTCGTCCCGCTCGTAGACGGCCACCGTGTGGCCGGCGCGCGTGAGCTGCTGCGCCGCCGCGAGGCCCGCGGGGCCCGACCCGACCACGGCGACCGTCGAGCCCGTGAGGCGCTGCGGCACCTGCGGCACGACGAGCCCGCGCGCGAACGCCTCGTCGATGATCGAGACCTCGACGTTCTTGATCGTCACGGCGGGCTGGTTGATGCCGAGCACGCAGCTCGACTCGCACGGCGCCGGGCACACGCGGCCGGTGAACTCCGGGAAGTTGTTCGTCGCGTGGAGGCGGTCGATCGCGTCGGCCCACTGGTCGCGGTAGACGAGGTCGTTCCACTCGGGGATGAGGTTCCCCAGCGGGCAGCCCTGGTGGCAGAACGGGATGCCGCAGTCCATGCAGCGCCCCGCCTGCTCCTTGAGGAAGACCTGGCCCTCCTCGAGGTGGGCGTGCACGTCCTTCCAGTCGCGCAGGCGCACCTCGACCGGCCGGTTCGGCGGGAGCTCGCGCTCCCGCACCTTCAGAAAGCCACGGGGGTCAGCCACGGGCCACCTCCAGAATCTGGTCCCACACGCCCGGCGCGGCGGGGTCGAGTCCCGAGGACTCGGCCTTCTCCAGCGCGGAGCGCATGCGCGCGAAGTCGGTCGGCAGCACGCGGGTGAACCGCCGCGCCGCCGCGGGGAAGTCGGCGAGGAGCTCGGCCGCGAGCGGCGAGCCGGTCTCCTCGTGGTGACGGCGCACGAGCTGCTCGACGAGCTCGACCTCGGCGTCCTCGAGCGGGGAGAGCCCGAGCTCGCCGGTGCTCAGCGCGCTCGTGTTCACCGCGCCCTCGCGCAGGTCGAGCACGTACGCCGTGCCCCCCGACATGCCGGCGCCGAAGTTGCGCCCGGTCGGGCCGAGCACGAGGACCGTGCCGCCCGTCATGTACTCGCACCCGTGGTCGCCCACGCCCTCGACGACGAGCGTCGCGCCCGAGTTGCGCACGCCGAAGCGCTCGCCGACCCGGCCCCGCAGGAAGATCTCGCCCGACGTCGCGCCGTAGCCGATGACGTTGCCGGCGACGACGTTGCTCGACCCGGTGAGGACCGCGTTGCGGTCGGGCCGCACGACGATGCGCCCGCCCGACAGGCCCTTGCCGACGTAGTCGTTCGCGTCGCCGAACAGGCGCAGCGTGACCCCGTGCGGCACGAACGCGCCGAACGACTGGCCTGCGGACCCGGTGAGGGTCACGTCGATCGTGTCGTCGGGCAGGCCCTCGCCGCGGTAGCGCTTGGTCACCTCGTGGCCGAGCATCGTGCCGACGGTGCGGTTGACGTTGCGGACGGGCACCGAGATGCGCACCGGCTCGCGACGCTCGAGCGCGTCGGCCGCGAGCGCGATGAGCTGGTTGTCCAGGGCCTTGTCGAGGCCGTGGTCCTGCGTCGTCGTGTTGCGCAGCGACGAGCCCTCGACGGGCACCGGCCGCTCGAGCACCGGACCGAGGTCCAGGCCCTGCGCCTTCCAGTGGTCGACCGCCTTGCGCGTGTCGAGCAGCTCGACGCGCCCGATCGCCTCCTCGACGCTGCGGAAGCCCAGGCGCGCGAGGTACTCGCGCACCTCCTCGGCGATGAACTCGAAGAAGTTCACGACGAACTCGGGCTTGCCCGTGAAGCGCGCGCGGAGCTCGGGGTTCTGCGTCGCGACGCCGACGGGGCACGTGTCGAGGTGGCAGACGCGCATCATGACGCAGCCGGACACGACCATCGGGGCCGTCGCGAAGCCGAACTCCTCGGCGCCGAGCAGCGCCGCCACGACGACGTCGCGGCCCGTCTTCATCTGCCCGTCGACCTGCACGACGATGCGGTCGCGCAGGTTGTTGAGCACGAGCGTCTGCTGGGTCTCGGCGAGGCCGATCTCCCAGGGCGTGCCCGCGTGCTTGAGCGACGTGAGCGGGCTCGCGCCCGTGCCGCCGTCGTGGCCCGAGATGAGCACGACGTCCGCGTGCGCCTTGGACACGCCCGTCGCGACCGTGCCCACGCCGAACTCGGACACGAGCTTGACGTGGATGCGCGCCGACGGGTTGGCGTTCTTCGCGTCGTGGATGAGCTGCGCGAGGTCCTCGATCGAGTAGATGTCGTGGTGCGGAGGCGGCGAGATGAGGCCGACGCCGGGCGTCGAGTGCCGGGTCTTCGCGACCCACGGGTACACCTTGTGACCGGGGAGCTGACCGCCCTCGCCGGGCTTGGCGCCCTGCGCGAGCTTGATCTGGATGTCGTCCGCGTTCGTCAGGTACTCGCTCGTGACGCCGAAGCGGCCCGACGCGATCTGCTTGACCTTCGAGCGGCGCTCCGGGTCGTACAGGCGCTCCGGGTCCTCGCCGCCCTCGCCCGTGTTCGAGCGGCCGCCGAGGCGGTTCATGGCGACGGCGAGCGTCTCGTGCGCCTCGGCCGAGATCGAGCCGTAGGACATGGCGCCCGTGTTGAACCGCTTGACGATCTCGCTCACCGGCTCGACCTCGTCGAGCGGCACCGCGGGCCGGTCGCCCTCGCGCAGCGCGAGCAGGCCGCGCAGCGTCATGAGGCGCGACGACTGCTCGTCGACCCGGTGCGTGTACTGGCGGAAGATGTCGAACCGGCGCTCGCGCGTCGAGTGCTGCAGGCGGAACACCGTCTCCGGGTCGAAGAGGTGCTCCTCCCCGTCGCGCCGCCACTGGTACTCGCCGCCCGTGGTGAGGCGCACGTGCGCCTGGTGGTTCCCGGACGCCGGGTAGGCCTCGGCGTGGCGCGCCGCGACCTCGGCCGCGACGACGTCGAGACCGATGCCGCCGAGGCGGGACGTCGTGCCCGCGAAGTAGTCGCGGACCAGGTCGTGCGAGAGGCCGACGGCCTCGAACACCTGGGCGCCGCGGTAGGAGGAGATGGTCGAGATGCCCATCTTGCTCATGACCTTGAGCACGCCCTTGCCGAGCGCCTTGATGAGGTTCGCGACGGCCTTCTCCGGGTCCACGGAGAGGAACCCGCGGCGCGCGAGGTCCTCGACGGTCTCCATCGCGAGGTACGGGTTGACCGCGGCCGCGCCGTACCCGACGAGCAGCGCCACGTGGTGCGTCTCGCGCACGTCGCCGGCCTCGACGACGAGCGAGACCTGCGTGCGGGTGTGGCGGCGCAGCAGGTGGTGGTGCACGGCGCTCGAGAGCAGGAGCGACGGGATCGGCGCGAGGTCCGAGTCGGAGTCGCGGTCGGACAGGACGATGAAGCTCGCGCCCGCCTCGACGTGCTCGTCGACCTCGGCGAAGATCTCCTCGAGGCGCTCGAGGAGCGCCTCTCCCCCGCCGGACACCCGGTACAGGCCGCGCACGGTCACGGCGCGGAACACGCCGTCGAGACCCGGGTCCTTGTCGACGCGGATGATCTTGGCGAGCTGGTCGTTGTCGAGCACCGGGAACGGCAGCACGAGCTTGCGCGCGTGCTCCGGCGAGTCGACGAGCAGGTTCGGCTCGGGGCCGATCGCGCCGCCGATCGAGGTGACGAGCTCCTCGCGGATCGCGTCGAGCGGTGGGTTCGTCACCTGCGCGAACATCTGCGTGAAGTAGTCGAACAGCAGGCGCGGACGCTCCGAGAGCACCGCGACGGGCGTGTCGGTGCCCATCGCGCCGAGCGGCTCGGCGCCCGTGTTGCCCATCGGCGTGAGGATGACCTTGAGCTCCTCCTCCGTGTAGCCGAAGGCGCGCTGGCGGCGCTGCACCGACGCGGGGCTGTGCGCGACGTGCTCGCGCTCGGGGAGCTGGTCGAGGTACACCGAGTTGTCGGCGACCCACTGCGCGTACGGGCGCTGCGCGGCGAGCTGGGACTTGATCTCCTCGTCCTCGATGATCCGGCCCTGGCCGGTGTCGACGAGGAACATGCGGCCCGGCTCGAGCCGGCCCTTGCGCACGATGGTCGCGGGGTCGAGGTCGAGCACGCCCGCCTCGCTCGCGAGCACGACGAGGCCGTCCTCGGTCACCCAGTAGCGACCGGGGCGCAGGCCGTTGCGGTCGAGCACGGCGCCGATGAGGGTGCCGTCGGTGAAGTTGAGGCACGCCGGGCCGTCCCACGGCTCCATGAGCGTCGCGTGGTACTCGTAGAACGCGCGCAGGTCCGGGTCCATGTCGACGTGGTTCTCCCACGCCTCCGGGACCATCATGAGGACGGCGTGCGGCAGCGAGCGGCCCGACAGGTGCAGCAGCTCGAGCACCTCGTCGAAGCTCGCCGAGTCGCTCGACCCGTCGGAGCACACGGGCAGCAGCGGCGCGAGGTCGCCGAGGGCGTCGCTCTCGAGCGTGCCCTCGCGCGCGGCCATCCAGTTGCGGTTGCCGCGCACCGTGTTGATCTCGCCGTTGTGCGCGATCATGCGGAACGGCTGGGCGAGCGGCCACGACGGGAACGTGTTCGTCGAGAAGCGCGAGTGCACGAGCGCGATCTCGCTCGCGTACCGCGGGTCCGACAGGTCCGGGAAGAACGGCTCCAGCTGCGCGGTCGTGAGCATGCCCTTGTACGTGAGCGTGCGGGCCGACAGCGACGCGAAGAACAGGCCCAGCTCGTTCTCGGCGCGCTTGCGCAGGCGGTAGGTGCGGCGGTCGAGCGCGAGCCCGGAGAGCTCGCGCGCCGGGTCCGCCACGACGACCTGGCGGAACGTCGGCATCGACGCGCGCGCCGACGGACCCACCAGGTCGGCCGTCACGGGGACGTCGCGCCAGGCGAGCACGTCGAGCTTCTCCTCGGCCGCGATCGCCTCGACCCCGCGGACGGCGGCCGCTGCGGCGGCGTCGTCCTGGGGGAGGAACGCCATGCCGATCGCGTAGTGACCGGCCGGCGGGAGCTCGGCGTCGACGACGTCGCGCACGAAGGCGTCGGGGATCTGCGTGAGGATCCCGGCGCCGTCGCCGCTGTTCTCCTCGGCGCCGACGGCCCCGCGGTGGTCGAGGTTGAGCAGGGCCGTGAGCCCCGCGTCAACGATGTCGCGTCCGGGCGTGCCGCGCAGGGTCGCCACGAAGGCGACGCCGCACGCGTCGTGCTCGGCGGCGGGGTCGTACAGACCGAGAGCCGTGGGGGGCACGGACAGGGCGGGTGCCCGGTGCGCGTCCCGATACTGCGGCGTGGTCATCAACACCGTCCTCACAGGCGCCCGGCCGAGTCGGCCGGGCAGGTTCCAGCTGGGGGGATTCGGGACGTCATCGGCCCTACGGACATGACGAAACCCACCGGGCGGTCGCCCGGCGGATTCGCCGATGAATGACGGATGCTCAGCGGCCGGGGTCTGGCCGTGCGGCATCTGCCTGTTCGGACTCCTCCGAGTCGACGGAGTCCTCGTTCGTGTCGTCGTCCGGGTCGTCGGTCGACTGCTCGACCGGCTCCTCGGACTCGGTGGTACGCGCCTGCTCGGGTGACGTCCCGAGGGACACCGTCGCCTCACGTCCGGGGTGACGCCGCCCGACAACGATAAACGCTATCAACGCGCCGACACCGACCACGATGGACGTGAGGACGTTCAGCCGAACGTCGAGGCCGAAGATCCTGAGGAGCTCGGCCTCGTCGATGCGCAGCATCTCGATCCACACCCGTCCGAGCGTGTAGACGAAGACGTACAGCCAGAATACCCGACCATGACCGAGCCGGAACCGACGGTCCAGGTAGATCAGGAGCAGGGCAGCGGCGATGTTCCAGACCATCTCGTACAGGAACGTCGGGTGGAACAGCGTGCCCGGCGGGTAGCCGGCGGCAGCCGCGACCGAGTCGTCGACCCGCAGGCCCCACGGGAGCGTGGTCGGCGCACCGAACAGCTCCTGGTTGAACCAGTTGCCGAGACGGCCCACGGCCTGGGCCAGCAGGAGGCCGGGGGCGAGCGCGTCGGCGAACGCCGGGAAGCTCACCTTCTGCCGGCGGCAGCCGATGTATGCGCCCACGGCGCCGAGCGCGACGGCGCCCCAGATGCCGAGGCCGCCCTCCCACACGTACAGGGCCCGCACGGGGTCGCCACCGGGTCCCCAGTACGGGTCGGGCGTCGAGAACACGTGGTAGAGCCGGCCGCCGACGATGCCGAACGGCACGGCCCAGAACGCGATCTCGAGCACGTCGTCCGGCTCGCCCCCGCGCTCGGCCCAGCGGCGCCGGGTGAGCCACAGGGCGACGGCGATGCCCGCGAGGATCGCGAGCGCGTACGCACGGATCGGGAAAGGGCCCAGGTACCAGGTGTGCTCGGGCGGGCTGGGGATCGCGGCGGGCAGGGCGGCCGCGGCCTCCACGACCGCGGCGACGGCGGCGCTCATGCGACCACCTCGCCGGTGCTCGCGGCCGCGGCGTCCGGGCCGGTGCCGAGGTCCGTCCTGCGGGCCCCGCGCACGCCGTCGACGAGCGAGGCGGCCACCGTGCGCAGCGCGGCGAGGCGCTCGTCCCACGGGGCGTCGGAGAGCAGGGGCCGCACGAACGCCGAGCCGACGATGACGCCGTCGGCGAACCGGGCGACCTCGGCCGCCTGGACGCCGGTGGAGACGCCGAGCCCGACGCAGACGAACGGGGCGCCCGCGGCGCGCGTGTCCGCGACGAGCTGCGCGGCGCGCGGGCCGACCTGCGTCCGCTCCCCCGTGACGCCCATCGTGGACGCCGCGTAGACGAAGCCGCGCGTGGCGCGCACCGTGAGGCGCAGGCGCTCGGGGGTGGAGCTCGGCGCGACGAGGAACACGCGGTCGAGCCCGTGCCGGTCGGCCGCCTCGATCCACTCGCGGCCCTCGTCCGGGATGAGGTCGGGCGTGATGAGCCCCGCGCCGCCCGCCGCGGCGAGGTCGCGCGCGAACGCGTCGACGCCGTAGCGCAGCACGGGGTTCCAGTACGTCATGACGAGGACGGGCACCTGGCCGCCCGTGCGCGACGCGACGGCCTCGACGACCCGGAAGACGTCGGCCACCCGTGCGCCGCCGTCCAGCGCGGTCTGCGCGGCGGCCTGGATGACCGGCCCGTCCATCACGGGGTCGGTGTAGGGGATGCCGAGCTCGAGGACGTCGACGCCCGCCTCGACGAGCGCGAGCGCCGCCTCGACCGAGCGGTCCACCGTCGGGAACCCGACGGGCAGGTAGCCGACCAGGGCGGCCCGCCCCTCCTCGCGCAGCGCGGCGAGGCGGTCGCCCGTGCGCGACGCCGGCGCCCCGCCGGTCGCGCCCGCGCGCTCCTTCTCCTGCACGCCGTTCACAGCTCTCCCTCCGTGCCCGTCGCCGTCGCGGCGATCTCCTCGTCGCCCACGAGGTCGAACCACCGCGCGGCGGTCGCCACGTCCTTGTCGCCACGCCCCGAGAGGTTGACCAGGATCACGTGGTCCTCGCGCCCCGCGGCGGCGGCCTCGCGCCCGACGCGCAGCGCGCCCGCGAGCGCGTGGGCGGACTCGATCGCCGGGATGATGCCCTCGGTGCGGCAGAGCAGGCGGAACGCGTCCATCGCCTCGTCGTCGGTCACCGGCAGGTAGGTCGCGCGGCCGAGGTCGTGCAGCCACGCGTGCGCGGGGCCGACGCTCGGGTAGTCCAGCCCCGCCGACACCGAGTGGCTCGGCAACGTCTGGCCGTCCTCGTCCTGGAGCAGGTAGGAGCGCGCGCCGTGCAGCACGCCCGGGGCGCCGCCGCTGAAGCGCGCGGCGTGGCGGCCCGTGTCGACGCCCTCTCCCCCGGCCTCGAAGCCGAAGAGCTCGACGCCCTCGTCGTCGAGGAACGCGTTGAAGATGCCCAGCGCGTTGGACCCGCCGCCCACGCACGCGGCGACCGCGTCCGGGAGCCGGCCGATCCGGTCGAGCACCTGCGCGCGCGCCTCCTCGCCGATGACGCGGTGGAACTCGCGCACCATCTCGGGGAACGGGTGCGGGCCGGTGACGGTGCCCAGGAGGTAGTGCGTCGTGTCGACGTTGGCGACCCAGTCGCGCAGCGCCTCGTTGATCGCGTCCTTGAGCGTGCGCTGGCCGATCGTCACGGGCACGACCTCGGCGCCGAGCAGGCGCATGCGCGCGACGTTGAGGGCCTGGCGCCGCGTGTCCTCCTCGCCCATGTAGACCACGCACTCGAGGTTGAGCAAGGCGGCCGCGGTCGCCGTCGCGACGCCGTGCTGGCCGGCGCCGGTCTCGGCGATGACGCGCGTCTTGCCCATGCGCTTGACGAGCAGCGCCTGGCCGAGGACGTTGTTGATCTTGTGCGAGCCCGTGTGGTTGAGGTCCTCGCGCTTGAGGAAGACGCGCGACCCGCCGGCGTGCGCGGCGAAGCGCGGGACCTCGGTGAGCGGGCTGGGGCGCCCGGTGTACTCGCGCTGCAGGCGGGCGAGCTCGCCGACGAACGCGGGGTCGTCGAGCGCCTTGCGGTACTCGGTCTCGAGCTCGTCGAGCGCGGCGATCAGGGCCTCGGGGACGAACCGTCCGCCGAACTCCCCGAAGTAGGGGCCCTCCTGGCTCGCGAGCGAGCGCGTGAGCTCGGCGCGCACGGAGTCGCCGCCGCGGGCGAGGTCGTCCGCGGGCTGGGTGGGTGTCGAGTCGGGCACGGGGCCGGACCTCCTGCTGGATCGGGTGGGCTGGGGCCGGGGCGCGGCGCCTGACGCGGTGCGGCCCTCAGGGGGCCGCCCCTCGCCTCAGGGCCGCACGGACCACAGCGACGGGTGCGCGCCGGCGGCGACCAGGTCCGCGACGGACGCGCGCGGCGCGTCGTCCGTCACGAGGGCCTCCCCGACGAGCACGGCGTGCGCGCCCGAGCGCGCGTAGTCCATGACGTCGTGCGGGCCGCGGACGCCGGACTCGGCGACGCGGACGACGTCGTCGGGGATGGCCGGGGCGAGCCGTGCGAACGTCGTGCGGTCCACGTCGAGCGTCTTGAGGTCGCGCGAGTTCACCCCGACGACGCGGGCGCCCGCGTCGAGGGCGCGCCCGACCTCGTCGAGCGTGTGCACCTCGACGAGCGCCGTCATGCCGAGCGAGTGGACGCGCTCGACGAGCGACGTGAGGACGGTCTGCTCGAGCGCGGCGACGATGAGCAGCACGATGTCGGCGCCGTGCGCCCGTGCCTCCCACACCTGGTAGGGCGTGACGACGAAGTCCTTGCGCAGCACGGGGACGTCCACGCGGGCGCGCACGGCGTCGAGGTCGGCGAGGCTGCCGTTGAACCGGCGCTGCTCGGTGAGCACGGAGATCGCCGTGGCGCCGCCCTTCTCGTACTCGCCCGCGAGCTCCGCCGGGTCGGCGATGGAGGCCAGCGCGCCCTTGCTCGGGCTCGACCGCTTCACCTCGGCGATGATCGCGACGGCGTGGTCGGCCTTGAGGCGGCTCACGCACTCGAGGGCACCGGGCACGCGTGCCGCGCGCTCCTTCAGCTCGTCCAGCGAGGTCGCCGCCTGGCGTACCGCGAGATCCTCGCGGACACCGGCGACGATGTCGTCCAGCACCGTCGTCATCGCCCCATCACTCCCCGTGCTCGTCCCCTCGGCCTCCGTCGTCGGTCGACCCGGACGGGCGCGCAGCCCCGGGATTCGGGGCGGCCCGTCGACACGGAGGTACCTGCCATCGTAGGGCCGAGCCCGCGTGACGATGACCACGGCCCATCCCACGAGACGGCGCGCGGGTCAGGTCGCGACGGGACCGAGCCAGCCCGCGAGGGCCGGGACGTTGCGCAGGACGCCGAACAGGACGAGCACGACGAGGCCCGTCCAGGCCGCCGCCGGGGGCACGCGGGGCCCCGCCCGGCCGGCCCACGAGCGGGCGAGCCACACCGCCCAGAGGCCGACGAGCAGCGGCGCGACGACGACCCACAGCGGGTTCATCGCCCACGCGCCGGCGAGGTCGAGCCGCACGAGGTCGTGCGTCGCGCGCAGCCCGCCGCAGCCCGGGCACGCGAGGCCGGTCAGCGCGAGGAGGGGGCACGTGAGGTAGTGCCCGGGCCGGTTCGGGTCGACGAGGCCGACCCAGGCGACCGCGGCGAGCGCGACGGCGCCCGTCGCGAGCGCGCCGGCGGCGCCGCGGGGACCGCTCGGCCGGTCCGCAGACAGCACGGCCCGGGGCGCGGACGCCCCGGGCCGTGCTCCGACCGGCGGGTGGGTCACCGCGCGACGGACTTCTGCCCGTAGCCCATGTTGCGCAGGACGACGCCGACGACGAGGGCCGCCGCGACGACGCCCATCCCGACCCAGAAGAGCCACACGGCGGCGATCACGACGCCGATCGACGCGACGAGCGCGCCGAGCATGATGCCGATCATCGTGGTCCAGGCCGCGACGGTGTGTCCGTGGTTCGTGGGCGGGGCCGCGGGCGGCAGGTAGGCGATCTCGGTCGTCTTCTGGTTCTCGGCCATGAGGGTCGTGCCTTTCGTCATGATGTGCGACCAGCCTATCCGACCGGTCGTCGGCCCCGCACGGGCGCGGGCGGCCGCGCGCGGGGGCGGGTCAGCGGTCGGTCGGGTCCTCGCCCCGGGAGAGGGCGTCCCAGGCGTCGTGGTCGGTGAGGCCCTCGTCCTGCGCGCCGGGCGGGGCGTCCCCGGCGGCCGCTGCGGAGGGGGCGGGCGAGCCGTCGCGCTCGTGCCGGGTCGACGCCTGCTGCCAGCCGCGCGAGCCGACGGCGACCCAGACGACCGCGAGCACGGTGAGCACGCCGAGCGCGGCCGCGACCCACGGCGCCGGGGTGAGGACCACGGGCGCGGTGAGCTCGGTGACGCCGGTCGCGTCGGCGACGGCCGAGCGCGCGCTGGGCTCGGGGTCGAGCGCGACGCCGAGCGCGGCGGCGGTGGTCACGACGCCGCTCGCCGCGGCCACCGCGAGCACGACCCAGCGGCCGACCCGGCCCACGAGCCCGAGGGCGAGCGCGGACGCGACGAGCACGAGCGCGGCCGCCCCGACGCCGGGGGCCGCCGCGGTGCCGCTCACGGCGACCTCCACGACCGGGTCGAGCGCCGTCGCACCCGTCGTCGTCGACCACGTCACGGCCGAGGCCGCGAGGGTGGCCCCGCCGAGCAGCAGCAGGAGCCAGATCGCGGCGCGGCGCGACGGCGCCCTCACGCGAGCCCCCGCAGGCGCGCCGCCACCTGGACGGCCCGGACGGCCGCGGCCGCCTTGTTGCGCGACTCGGCGTACTCGAGCGCCGGGACCGAGTCGGCGACGATGCCGCCGCCCGCCTGGACGCTCGCGCGCCCGTCCCGGATGAGCGCCGTGCGGATCGCGATGGCCATGTCCATGCCGCCCGCGAAGTCGAAGTAGCCCGCGGTCCCGCCGTAGATCCCCCGGCGCGCGGGCTCGAGCTCGTCGATGAGCGCGATCGCGCGCGGCTTGGGCGCGCCCGAGAGCGTGCCCGCGGGGAACGTCGCGCGGAACGCGTCGAGCGCGCTCGCGCCCTCGCGCAGGGTCCCGACGACCGTCGAGCACAGGTGCATGATGTGGCTGAACCGCTTGGTCGCCATGAACTCCACGACCTCGACGGACGTCGGCTCGCACACCTTGACCAGGTCGTTGCGCGAGAGGTCGACGAGCATGATGTGCTCGGCGCGCTCCTTGGGGTCGGCGAGGAGCTCCTCGCCGAGCGCGACGTCCTCCTCGGGCGTCGCGCCGCGCGGGCGCGAGCCGGCGATGGGGAACGTCACGACCCGGCCCGCCGTGACCTTGACGAGCGTCTCGGGGCTCGACCCGACGACGGCGAAGTCGTGGCCGTCGGCGTCGGTGAGCTGGAAGTAGTACATGTACGGGCTGGGGTTGATCGTGCGCAGCGCGCGGTACACGTCGAGCGGCTCCGCCGGGCAGTCGAGGTCCAGGCGCTGGGACAGCACGACCTGGAACACCTCCCCCTCGCGGATCGCGTCCTTGCCCGCGACGACCGACGCCTCGAACTCGTCGCGCGTCGAGCGGAACTCGAGCTCGGGCTCGGCGACGTCCGTGCCGACGGAGACGACGTGCGCGGCGCCCGCGACGAGCCGCGCCTGGAGGGCGTCGAGGCGCGCGACCGCGTCCGCGTAGGCCTCGTCGACGCGCTCGTCGGTGTCGTCGAAGTTGATCGCGTTCGCGACGAGCCACACGCTGCCCTCGCGGTGGTCGACGGCGGCGAGGTCGGTCGCGAGGCACAGGGTCAGCTCGGGGACGCCGAGCTCGTCCGGCGCGGCCGCGGGCAGGGTCGGCTCCCAGTGCCGGATGACGTCCCAGCCGATCGCCCCGGCGAGGCCGCCCGTGAGCGGCGGGAGCCCCTCGATCGGCGCGGTGCGCAGCGCCTCGAGCGTCGCGTCGAGCACGTCGACGACGTCGCCCTCCACCGGGATCCCGACCGGCACGTCGCCCGACCACACGGCCCGCCCGTCGCGCGCGGTGAGCGTCGCGCGCGACGCCGCCCCGACGAACGACCAGCGCCCCCACGTGCCGTCCGACTCCGCCGACTCGAGCACGAACGTGCCCGGGCGGCCCTGCGCGAGGGTCCGGTACAGGCCGACGGGCGTGACGTCGTCGGCCAGGAGGCGGCGGACCACGGGGACGACGCGGCGCGACGCCCCGAGGGCGCGGAAGCCGTCGGCGGACGGCCAGGTCTCGCCCCACGCCGGTCCCCCCGGCGGGACGGTCGTGGCCTCGGCCGTGGTGGTCGCGTTCACTGCTCCTCCTCCTCGGGGTCGGTCGTGGGTCCGTCGGTCGCGCGCGCGTCCTCGCCGGGCAGCGCGCCGACGACGGCGCCCAGGTCTCCCCCGGCCTCGAAGCACGTGCGCGTGCCCGTGTGGCACGCCGCGCCGACCTGGTGGACGCGCACGAGGAGCGCGTCGCCGTCGCAGTCGAGCGCGACCGAGCGCACGACCTGCACGTGGCCGGACGTGTCGCCCTTGCGCCAGTACTCCTGGCGCGAGCGGCTCCAGAACGTCACGCGCCCGCTCGTCAGCGTGCGGTGCAGGGCCTCGTCGTCCATCCAGCCGAGCATGAGCACCTCGCCGGTGTCGTGCTGCTGGACGATCGCGGCGACGAGGCCGGCGTCGTCGCGCTTGAGGCGCGCCGCGACGTCGGGGTCGAGGGACGGGGCCGGCGCGGGGAGGGTCGAGTCGTCGGGCACCCGAGAATCCTGCCAGACGCCGGGCACCGCGGGGTGCGGCGTCTCGCCCGCCGCCGTGCCCGGCGTCCCGCTCCCGGGGGCGCCGGTCACCGCGTCTGCGCGACCCACGCGTCGTGCATGCGCGCGTAGACGCCGTCGGCGCGCACGAGGTCGTCGTGGTGCCCGACCTCGACCGCGTGCCCCGCGTCGACCACGACGACGAGGTCGGCGGCCTCGGCCGTCGAGAGGCGGTGCGCGATGGTGAGCGTCGAGCGCCCGGCGGTCAGCGACGCGAGGGCGCGCGCGATGCGGACCTCGGTCGCCGGGTCGACCGCGGACGTCGCCTCGTCGAGCACGAGCAGGTCGGCCTCGGCGAGGTAGGCGCGCAGCAGGGCGACGAGCTGGCGCTCGCCCGCCGAGAGCGACTCCCCGCGCTGGCCGACCTGCGCGTCGAGCCCGCCCGCCAGGTCCGCGACCCAGTCCGCGAGCCCGAGGCGGTCGACGGCGGCCTCGATGCGGGCGCGCTCCGGCGAGCCGGGCACGGGCTCGCCGACGTCGCCGCGCAGGCCGTAGGCCACGTTCTCGGCGAGCGTGCCGTCGAAGAGGAAGCCCTCCTGCGGCACGAGCACGACGCGCTCGCGCAGGCTCGCGCCGCGGATCTCGCGCAGGTCGACGCCGTCGAGGAGCACGCGGCCCGCGGTGGGGTCCATGAGGCGCGTGACGAGCTTCGCGATGGTCGTCTTGCCGGAGCCGGTCGCGCCGACCACCGCGACGGACGCGCGCGCGGGCAGGTCGAGGTCGACGCCGTGCAGCACCTCGGGGCCGTCGGGGTACGCGAACCGCACGCCCTCGAGACGCACGTGCGCCGGCCCGCGCGGGCTCGTCGTGCCGTCCTCGCCGGGGTCGACGACCTCGACGGGCGTCTCCAGCACCGCGAGCACGCGCCGCCACCCGGCGACGGCGTTCTGCAGCTCGTTGAGGATCTCCGTCGCCATCTGGACCGGGCCCGTGAAGAGCTGGACGAGGAAGAGGAACGCGAGGAGGCGGCCCACCGAGATGTCGCCCGCGACGCCCAGCAGCGAGCCGACCACGACCACGACCGCGAGCACGAGGTTCGCGACGAGCACGCCGCTCGAGAACACGACCGCGACGAGCTTCTGCGCGCGGACCATCGCCCGGCGCGTGCCGTCGACCGCCGCGTCGATGCGCCGCGCCGTGCGCGCGCCCACGCCGTACGCGCGGATCGTCTCCGCGCCGACGACCGACTCGGAGATCGCGCCGAGCATCGCGCCGACGCGCGCCCGCACCGTCGTGTACGCGTCGTTGACGCGCCGCTGCGCCGGGCGCAGCACGAGGAAGAGCGGCACGAAGCACGCCCACACGACGATCGTCAGCTGCCACGAGTAGACCGCCATGAGCACGGTCGCGACGCCGATCTGCAGCACCGAGACGAGCAGCATGATGCCGCCCCACTGCACGAACAGGGAGATCGTGTCGACGTCGCTCGTCACGCGCGAGACGAGCGACCCGCGGCGCTCGGTGCTCTGGGTGAGGACGGACAGGTCGTGCACGTGGCGGAACGCGCGCACGCGCAGGTTCGCCAGCCCCGCCTCGGTCGAGCGGAACAGGCGCACGTTGACGAACGCCGAGCACAGGCCGGCGACGACGAGGACCCCGGCCGCGGCGGCCACGAGCAGCGCGACGCGCGTCGTGTCCGGGCCGCCCTCGGCGAGGATCCCGGTGTCGATGGTCTGCTGGACGGCGACGGGCACGACGATGCGGCCGAGCGCGGCCGCGACCGCGAGCCCGAGCGTGATCCACAGCCCGTCGAGGATCTGCGGCGAGACCTGCACGCCGCGGCGCAGGGTCGCGAGCACGCCGAGGGTGCTCGCCGAGGCGATGCGCGCCTCCGTGGTCGTGGTGCTCATTCCTCCAGCGCCCCTGCCTCGGCACGACGCACGACGTCGTCGGCCTCCTCGTCCTCGTGCCGGTCGATCTCGTCCTCCGGGAGGTCCGCGGTCGCGTCGGCCTCCTGCTGCTCGTGTCGGCGGATCTCGTCGTCCGCGGCGTCCTGCTCGTCGGCGGCGCGGCGCTCGGCCTCGCGCGCGTAGGCGGTCGCGAGGTCGCGGTACCCGGCGTCGCGCGCGAGCAGCTCGTCGTGCGTGCCGACGTCGACCACGCGGCCCGACTCGACGTGCACGACGACGTCCGCGAGGGCGACGCTCGCCATGCGGTACGCCACCATGACGACCGTCGGGCGATCGGCGCCCTCGTGGCGCAGGCCGGCGAGGATCTGCTGCTCGACGCGCGGGTCGACGGCCGACGTCGCGTCGTCGAGCACGAGCAGGCGCGGGCGGCGCACGAGGGCGCGCGCGATGGCGAGCCGCTGGCGCTGGCCGCCGGACAGGTTGGCGCCGCGCTCCCCGAGCGGTGCGTCGAGCCCCTCGGGCAGCCGTTCGACGACGTCGGCGACGCGCGCGAGCCGCAGCGCGTCCCAGACCCGGGCGTCGTCCGGGCCGTGGCCCTCGTCCGCGAGCGTCACGTTCGCGCGCACCGTGTCCTCGAAGACGAACGCCTGCTGCGCGACGAGCGCCACCTGGGCCGTGAGGTCGCCCTCGCAGACGTCGCGCACGTCGGTGCCGTCGAGCGTCACGCGCCCGCGGGTCGGGTCGGACAGGCGCGCGAGCAGCGAGACGAGCGTCGTCTTGCCCGCGCCGGTCGAGCCGACCACGGCGACCGTGGCGCCCGGCGCGAGGTCGAGGTCGACGTCGTCGAGCAGCGTCACGGGGCGACCCGCCGCGCGGACGTCCACGCCCACGCCCTCGAGGCGCACGCGCAGGCCGCCGGCGCCCGGCAGCGGGCCCGTGCCGGGCGCGAGCACGCCGCCGGCGTCGACGACCCGGCTGATCCGCTCGTAGCCGACGAGGCCGCGCGGCAGCTCGCCGAGGACCCAGCCGAACGCCCGCACGGGCACGGCCATGATCGTCAGGAGGTAGGCCGCGGTGACGATCTCGCCCGCCTCGACGCCGCCCGCGGCGAGCCGGACCGTCCCGACGCCCAGGACGAGGAGCGTGCCGAGCGAGGGCAGCAGCTCGATGACGGGGTCGAAGAAGGCGCGCACGACGCCCACGCGCACGTTCGCGGCGCGCAGCGCGTCGGTGCGCGCGGCGAACCGGTGCTCCTCGCGGTCCGCGGTGCCGAGCGAGGTGACGAGCAGCGCGGCCTCGAAGCTCTCGTGCGCGACGTCGGCGACCTCGGCACGCAGCTGCTGCGCGCGCGTGATCGCCGGGGACATGTAGCGCTGGAACACGATGTTCACCGCGACGGCGATCGGGATGACGACGAGCGCCGCGCACGCGAGCCACACGTCGATCCGGAAGAGCATGACCGCGGACACGCCGATCATGACGACGACGCCCAGCGCGAACGGCAGCGGGTTGAACACGCCCGTCGCGGCCTCGACGTCCGAGCTCGCGTTCGACAGGAGCTGGCCCGCGGGGTGCGCGCGGTGCCACGACATCGGCAGGCGCAGGTACTGGCGGGTCACCGCGGTGCGATGGCGCGCCTGGAGCGCCGCGTACCCGTTGCCGGCGAAGATGCGGCGCGCGGCGACGCTCGCCGCGAGCGTGACCGCGATGCCCGCGAGCACGAGCCCCGCGACCCAGATGCGGTCCCGCGCGGCCTCGTCTCCCGCGAGCGCGGGCACGACGACCTCGTCGGTCACGGTGCCGATCGCGCTGCTCACGGCCACGGTGAGCACGCCGAACACGGCGGACGAACCGATGGCCAGCACGTACGTGCGCCATTCGTCGCGCAGGCCGCGGCCCATGAGCGCGAGCGAGCGGCGCACGCGCGAGCCGGTCAGGCCGTGCGGGCGGCGGACCCGCGGCTCTGCGGGGAGGGTGTCAGGAGGAGGCGGGGAGGGCTGGGCGTCGGCACCGTTCGGGCGCGTCGTGCTGCCGGGCACGGGACGTACCTCGTCTTTCGTTCGGGATCCGACGATCCTCTCACAGGGAACCGGTACGCCCGTCGTGGTTTGCGGCCCCGGGACCGGGGCGCGGCTGCGCGGCCGGCGCGCGTCAGCGCACCGCGACGCCCGCGGCGCGCAGCGCGTCCTTGACCTCGCCGACCGTGAGCGCGCCGAAGTGGAACACGCTCGCCGCGAGGACGGCGTCGGCGCCCGCGCGCGCGGCCTCGACGAAGTGCTCCGGCGTGCCCGCGCCGCCGCTCGCGATGAGCGGGACCCGCACCTCGCGGCGCACCGCCGCGAACATCTCGAGGTCGAACCCGGACGTGGTGCCGTCCGCGTCCATCGAGTTGAGCAGGATCTCCCCCGCGCCGAGCTCCGCCGCGCGCGCGGCCCACTCCACGGCGTCGATGCCCGTGCCCCGGCGGCCGCCGTGCGTCGTCACCTCGTAGCCCGAGTCGGTGCGCGCGTCGCCGGTCGTGCGGCGCGCGTCCGCCGAGAGCACGAGCACCTGGCTGCCGAACCGGTCCGCGATCTCCGCGATGAGCTCGGGCCGCGCGATCGCGGCCGTGTTGACGCCCACCTTGTCGGCGCCCGCGCGCAGGAGGCGGTCCACGTCGTCGACCGTGCGGACGCCGCCGCCGACGGTGAGGGGCACGAAGACCTGCTCGGCCGTGCGGCGCACGACGTCGTACGTCGTCTCGCGGTTGCCCGAGGACGCCGAGACGTCGAGGAAGGTCACCTCGTCCGCCCCCTCGCCGTCGTAGCGGGACGCGAGCTCGACGGGGTCCCCCGCGTCGCGCAGGTTCTCGAAGTTCACGCCCTTGACGACGCGCCCGGCGTCGACGTCGAGGCACGGGATGACGCGGATCGCGACGGTCATGAGGTCTCTCCTTCGTCGGCCGGCTCCTCGCCGGTCCGGTCGGGTGCGTCGGGGTCGGCGCCGTCGCCCGCGGCCTCCTCGGCCGTCACGGGGAAGTGCGCGTCGAGGATGTCGACCACGTACACGAGGGTCTCGCCGGCGAGCGGGCTCGACGTCCCCTCGTAGCCGAGCTCGGGGGGCACGACGAGGAGCACCTGGCTGCCCACCGACTGCTCGAGGAGGCCCTGCTCCCACCCCTCGATGACCTCGCCGATGCCGATCATCACGGAGGACGGGGCGGCGCCCTGCGCCCACGAGGTGTCGAAGACCTCGCCGTCGGACCAGCGCACCCCCGTGTAGCGCACGGTGACGACCTGCCCCGCCTCGACCTGCGCGCCGTCGCCGCGGATCAGCGGGCGCACCCCGAGGTCCGTCGGCGGGTCGGTGTCGGCGGGGATCGACACCGTCGGGGCGCCGTCGCCGGCGAGCGTGACGGCGGGGACGCCCTCGACCGCGGCCGCGGCCTCGCCGTCCGCGCGCGTGGGCAGCACGTCGACGACGAGGACGACGGGCACGCCGTCGTCCTCCTCGACCTGCAGCAGGCGGGCGCCCACGCGCTGGCCCCGCAGCAGGTCCGCGAGCCCGCTGCCGACGGACGCGTCGTCGAGCGTGAACCACTGCGGCGCGTCGGCGTACGTGTTCTGCAGCACGGTGCCGTCGCGCGCGTCCTGCGCGTAGAGGTTGACGAGCACCGGCCCGCCCTCCTCCAGCGCGCGGCCGGTCCCCGGCCACACGACCTCCGAGCGCGGCTCGGGCACGTCGAGCGGCGCCGTGTAGTCGAGCGTCGGCGGCGCGCCCGCCGACCCGGATACCTCGAGCGCCGTGTTGAGGGCGGTCGGCTCGACGTCCTCCGGCTCCTCGCACGCGCCGAGCGCGAGCACGGCGGCGAGAACGAGCGCGACGACGCCGAGCGGACGGGTCCGCCGGCGCGCGCGCCAGGTGGCCGGCCGTGCCCCGAGGGAGCGCACGGCCGCGGTGACGACGGTCCTCACATCACGCCCCGCACGTCACATCGACTCGATGAGTCGTTCCACGCGCTCGTCGACGCTGCGGAAGGGGTCCTTGCACAGCACCGTGCGCTGCGCCTGGTCGTTGAGCTTGAGGTGCACCCAGTCGACCGTGTAGTCGCGGCGCGCGTCCTGCGCGGCCCGCACGAAGTCCCCGCGCAGCTTGGCGCGCGTCGTCTGCGGCGGGACCGCGGTCGACTCGAAGACCTCCAGGTCGGTCGTGATCCGCTCCACCATGCCGCGCGCCGCGAGCAGGTTGTACAGACCCTCCGTGCGCGAGATGTCGTGGTAGGCGAGGTCGAGCCGCGCGATGCGCGGGTCGTCCAGCTCGAGCCCGTGCTTGGCCTGGTAGCGCTCGATGAGCCGGTACTTGATGACCCAGTCGAGCTCGCGGTCCACGAGCGACAGGTCGCCCGACTGCAGCGCGCGCAGCCCGCGCTCCCACAGGTCGAGCACCTGCTTGACGACGGGCGTCGGCGAGACCCCGTCCTCGACGAACTCCTTGACGCGCTGCAGGTACTCCCCCTGCAGGTCGATCGCCGTCACGGTGCGCCCGCTCGCGAGCTGCACCGGCTGCTTGCCCGTCATGTCGTGGCTGATCTCGCGGATCGCGCGGATCGGGTTCTCCAGCGCGAGGTCGCGCATCGGCAGGCCCGCCTCGACCATGCGTAGGATGAGGTCCGTCGTGCCGACCTTGAGCATCGTCGTAGTCTCGGCCATCGACGAGTCGCCCACGATGACGTGCAGCCGCCGGTAGCTCTCCGCGTCGGCGTGCGGCTCGTCGCGCGTGTTGATGATGGGGCGCGAGCGCGTGGTCGCGCTCGACACGGCCTCCCAGATGTGGTCCGCGCGCTGCGACAGGCAGTAGACCGCGCCGCGCGGGGTCGCGAGCACCTTGCCGGCCCCCGTGAGCACCTGACGCGTGATGAGGAACGGCACGAGCACGTCCGACAGGCGCGCGAAGTCGCCCTGCCGCCGCACGAGGTAGTTCTCGTGGCAGCCGTAGGAGTTGCCCGCCGAGTCCGTGTTGTTCTTGAACAGGTGGATGCGGCCCGGCAGCCCCTCGTGCTCCAGGCGCTGCTGCGCGTCGGCGACGAGCCCCTCGAGGATCCGCTCCCCGCCTCGGTCGTACGCGACGAGCTGGCGCACGTCGTCGCACTCCGCGGTCGCGTACTCCGGGTGCGAGCCCACGTCGAGGTACAGGCGCGAGCCGTTGCGCAGGAACACGTTCGACGAGCGGCCCCACGCGACGACCTTGCGGAACAGGTAGCGCGCGACCTCGTCGGCCGACAGCCCGCGGCCGTCGTCCGACGCGCACGTCACGCCGTACTCGGTCTCCAGCCCGAAGATCCTGCGGTCCATCCGGTCCTACCCCTCGCTCGCCGGGTCCGCGGCCGGGGCGTCGGCGTCGCCCCCCGCACCGGGCGCGGGCCGCAGCAGGTCCTCGAGGACCGTGCCCGACAGGCGCCGGAACGCGCGGCGGGGCCGCGTGCGGTCCAGCACCGCGACCTCGAGCTGGTTCGCGGCGATCTCGCGGGGCGCGTCGCCCTCGCCGCCGGAACCCAGGGCCCGCACCGCGAGGCGCAGCACCTCGTCGAGCGCCAGCCCGGGCTGCCACGCGTCGTCGAGGAAGCGTCCCAGCTGCTCGGACTGCCCGCCCATGACGACGTGCCCCTGCTCGTCGGCCACCGACCCGTCGTAGGAGATCCGGTAGATCTGGTCCTGCGCCGACGTCGGCCCCACCTCGGCCACGACGAGCTCGACCTCGAGCGGCTTCGACTCGGTGGTGAACACCGTGCCGAGGGTCTGGGCGTACGCGTTCGCCAGGCCCCGCGCGTTGACGTCGGTGCGGTCGTAGGAGTAGCCGCGCAGGTCGGCGTAGCGCACGCCCGCGACGCGCAGGTTCTCGAACTCGTTGTACTTGCCGACCGCCGCGAACGCGATGCGGTCGTAGATCTCGGAGATCTTGTGCAGCGCGCGCGACGGGTTCTCCGTCGCGAACGCGATCCCGTCCTCGTACGCGAGGACGACGACGGACCGGCCGCGGGCGATGCCCTTGCGCGCGAAGTCCGCCCGGTCCTTCATGAGCTGCTCGGGCGAGACGTAGAACGGCATCGTCATGCGGGGCCACCTCCCTGCTCCCTCGCGCCGCGGCCCGCGCCGCGCCGCTCGGCCACGATCTCCTCGACGACCGCCTCGAGCGTCGCCTCGGGGACGCGCTCGTACCCGGCGCCGGTCACGACCGCCACGACCGGCCAGATGCGGCGCACCGTGTCCGGGCCGCCCGTCGCCGAGTCGTCGTCCGCGGCGTCGAACAGCGACTCCACCGCGACGCGCACGACGCCGTCGCGGTCCAGGCCGGGACGCCACAGCTTCTTCAGCGCGCCGCGCGCGAACACCGACCCGGAGCCCACGCTGTGGTGGTCGCGCTCCTCGTAGCGCCCGCCCGTCACGTCGTACGAGAAGATCCGGCCCTGCCCGCGGTCGAGGTCGAAGCCGGCGAACAGCGGCACGACCGCCAGGCCCTGCATGGCCATGCCGAGGTTCTGCCGGATCATCGTCGACAGGCGGTTCGCCTTGCCGTCGAGCGAGAGCAGCGTCCCCTCGATCTTCTCGTAGTGCTCCAGCTCGAGCTGGAACAGGCGCACGAGCTCGACCGCGAGGCCCGCGGTGCCGGCGATGCCCACGGCCGAGAACTCGTCCGCCGGGAAGACCTTCTCGATCTCGCGGTGCGCGATCATCGAGCCCATCGTGGCGCGGCGGTCGCCCGCCATGACGACGCCGCCCGCGTCGTCCGCCCCGAACGTCGCCGCGACGATCGTCGTGGCGTGCGGGGCGCCGGGCGCGGCGCCGGCCCCCGCGTGCGAGGCCGCACGGTGCGAGGGCAGCAGGTCCGGCGCGTGGCCGGCGAGGAAGTCGAGGAACGACGACGACCCGGGGGTCGTGAACGCGTCGGGGAGCCGCCCGGGAAGGCGCTCGGGCTGGTGGGTGCTCATCGGCGGTCCGCCACGGGTCCTACTCGCCGCCCTTCTGCACGAAGCCCCGGACGAAGGACTCCGCGTTCGTCTCCAGCACCTCGTCGATCTCCTCGAGCAGCGCGTCCACCTCGGCGTCGCGCGACTGCGCCTGCGGCGCGGTGGGGACCTCCGGGGCGTCCGGCTCGTCGTCGGGACGACGGTCCTCGTGCGACGCGTGCGTGCGCTCGGTACCCGCCATGGTGGCCTCCTCGTCCGCCGGTCGTGACCGGCTCGTCGTTCGACACCCTCGCGGCCGGGGCCCCGAGAGGTTCGTGCTCGCACGCGACGCCCCGAGGTGCGGGGCGCCGTCGTACGTCCAGCCTAGTTCCTGCCGCTCATCCCGGTCCCGCCAGACCCGCCAGGAGCGCCGCCGCGTCGGGGCTCGCGTCGAGCAGCGCGCCGATGTGGGCGCGGCTGCCGCGCAGCGGGTCCATCATCGGCACGCGCTGCAGCGACGGCGCGCCCGGCACGTCGAAGATCACCGAGTCCCAGCTCGCCGCCGACACCTGGTCGCCGAACCGCGCGACGACCTCCCCGCGGAAGTACGCGCGCGTGTCCTCCGGGGCGTGGTGCACCGCCGCGCCCACCTCCCGCTCGGTGACGACGCGGTCCACCGCGCCCGCCGCCAGCAGGCGGTGGTAGATGCCGCGCTCGGGCCGCACGTCCGACCACTGCAGGTCCATCGCCGCGAGGCGCGGGTGTCCCCAGTCGATCCCGTCGCGCTCGCGCAGCCGGTCGAGCAGCCGCAGCTTCGCCACCCACTCGACGTCGCGCGCGCACCCGTCGCGGTCGGTCCCGAGCCGCGCGAGCACCGACTCCCACCGGGCCAGCACGTCGCGCGTCGGCGCGTCCGGGCCGCCCTCCCCCGCGAGCAGGCGGGAAGCCTCCGCCGCGACCTCGAGGAACTCGCGCTGGATCTCCAGCGCCGTGAGCGAGCGCCCGTCCGCGAGCCGCAGCCGCGCCGTGAGGTCGAGGTCGCGGCTCACCCGCTGCATGTCGGCGACCGGGTCCGCGAGACGCAGCCCCGCGAGCCGCGCGCGCACCTGCGGGCCGAGCTCCTCCAGGTGCTCGACGACGAACAGCACGAGCGACGTCGTGCCGACCTTGAGGTACGTCGCCGGCTCGAACAGGTTCGCGTCCCCGATGATGAGGTGCAGGCGCCGCCAGCGCTGCCGGTCGGCGTGCGGCTCGTCGCGCGTGTTGACGATCGGGCGGCGCAGCGTCGTCTCGAGGCCCACCTCCGCCTCCACGTAGTCCGCCCGCTGCGAGACCTGGAACCCGCGCTCCTCGCCCGTCGGCCCGAGCCCCACGCGGCCCGACCCCGCGAACACCTGGCGCGTCACGAGGAACGGCGTGAGGACCTCGACGACGAGCCCGAACGGCACCGCGCGGTCCACGAGGTAGTTCTCGTGCGTGCCGTAGCTCGCGCCCTTGCCGTCGACGTTGTTCTTGTACAGCACCACGGGCGCTCCCGGCACGCGCGCGAGCTCGCGCGAGGCCGCGAGCATGACCCGCTCCCCCGCGACGTCCCAGCACACCGCGTCGTGCGGCACCGTGACCTCCGGCGAGGAGTACTCCGGGTGCGCGTGGTCCACGTACAGGCGCGCGCCGTTCGTGAGGATGACGTTCGCCGCGCTCGGGTCGTCGTACTCCTCCGTCGTGGGGCGCGCGACCTCCTGGAACGACGCGTCGCCCGCGACCGGTCCCGACGGCGCGGGCGCCGCCGGGTCGTCCGTGAGCAGCGACGGGTGCGCCGACGCACGCGGCACGTGGAACCCGCGCGCGTCCTGCAGCGGGTCCTCGTCGTCGTAGTCCCACCGCGCCCGGCCCCGCGCGCCGTCGCTGCGCGCCGCGAGCGCGCGGTACGTCGTGACGACCTGGCTCGACATGAGCATCGGGTTCGCGAGGGGCTGACCCGGCTGCAGCACGCCGTACTCGGTCTCGATGCCCATGACCCGTCGAACGCTCACGCGCCCACCCTATGCCGGACCTGCGACGACGCGCGGGCGGTGTCCACGGGGCGCGTCGCCGTCGTGGGTCGTCGGCGTGGGTCGTCGGCGTGGGCGTCCGCGGGGTCGGGTCCGCGGTCGGTGCGCCGTCGGTGCTCGGGCTGCCGCGCCGTCACCTCGCGCGGTCGGCCGGCGGTTCGCGCGCGCGGCTCTGACGCCCTTCGCATCCGACGCCGCCCCGTCCGCTCGTCCGTCGGCTCACCTCGTCGACACGACAAGCGCGTCCCGGGCTTGTCGCCCTGCTGCGCCCGGGCCGTCCGCTCGTCCGTCGGCTCAGCTCGTCCGCACGACGAACGCGTCACAGTCTTGTCGCCCTCGCCCTGCCGCGCCCGGGCCGTCCGCTCGTCCGTCGGCTCGGCTCGTCGACACGACAAGCGCGTCCCGGCCTTCTCGCCCTGCCGCGCCCGGCCCCGTCCGCTCGGCACGTCGGCACCCTGCGTCTGGCAGCGGTCGGCGGACGTCCTGGCGGGCGGTCTCGGCCGCTCGAGGTGACGCGACCTGCGACGGCGCCGGGACGTGGCCGGAGGGGCGGCCGTGCCGGGTCGTGGCGGGTCTGGCGGGAGCGGCGCGAGGGACGAGCGCCGCGGATGGTAGACCCGGCACGGCCGCCCCGGAGGTCACGCCCCGGCGCACCCCGCACCCCGCACCGCACCCGGCACAAGCCCGGGCACGGTGCGACGCGCTACAGGTACTGGCCGGTGTTCGTCACGGTGTCGATGGTGCGCGGGGACGAGCCCTCGCCCTTCTTCTGGACGATCGTGCGGATGAAGACGATGCGCTCGCCCTTCTTGCCGCTGATGCGCGCCCAGTCGTCGGGGTTGGTGGTGTTGGGCAGGTCCTCGTTCTCCTTGAACTCGTCGACGCACGCGGAGAGCAGGTGGTCGACGCGGATGCCGCGCTGGCCGGTGGCGAGGAAGTCCTTGATCGCGGACTTCTTCGCGCGGTCGACGACGTTCTGGATCATGGCGCCGGAGTTGAAGTCCTTGAAGTAGAGGACCTCCTTGTCGCCGCTCGCGTAGGTGACCTCGAGGAACTGGTTCTCCTCGTCCTCGGAGTACATGCGCTCGACGACGGAGCGGATCATCGCGTCGAGCGCCTCGCGCTCGTCGCCGCCGTGCTCGGCGAGGTCGGCGGCGTGGATCGGCAGGTCGTCGGTGAGGTACTTCGCGAAGATCTCCTTCGCGCCCTCGGCGTCGGGGCGCTCGATCTTGATCTTCACGTCGAGGCGGCCGGGGCGCAGGATCGCCGGGTCGATCATGTCCTCGCGGTTCGAGGCCCCGATGACGATGACGTTGTCGAGGCGCTCGACGCCGTCGATCTCGGACAGGAGCTGGGGCACGATCGTCGTCTCGACGTCGGACGACAGCCCCGTGCCGCGCGTGCGGAACAGCGACTCCATCTCGTCGAAGAAGACGACGACCGGGGAGCCCTGCGACGCCTTCTCGCGGGCCCGCGCGAAGATGAGCCGGATGTGGCGCTCGGTCTCGCCCACGTACTTGTTGAGCAGCTCGGGGCCTTTGACGTTGAGGAAGAAGCTCTTCGCCGCGCCGGGCTCGACCTCCTCGCCGCGCGAGCGCGCGACGGTGTGGGCGAGGGAGTTCGCGACGGCCTTGGCGATGAGCGTCTTGCCGCACCCGGGGGGCCCGTAGAGCAGGACGCCCTTCGGCGGGCGCAGCCCGTGCTCGCGGAACAGGTCCGGGTGGGTGAAGGGGAGCTCGACGGCGTCGCGGATCTGCTCGATCTGCGGGCCGAGGCCACCGATGTTCTCGTACCGGATGTCCGGCACCTCCTCGAGGACGAGCTCCTCGACCTCGGACTTCGGGATGACCTCGAACACGAAGCCCGAGCGGGTGTCGATCGTCAGCGAGTCCCCGACGCGCAGGGCCGTGCGCGCGACCGAGCCCGCGAGGCGCACGACGCGCTCCTCGTCGGCCCGCCCGACGACGAGCACGCGCTCGGCGTCGAGGATCTCCTTGACGGTGACGATCTCGCCGGTGCGCTCGTAGCCGCCCGCGGCGACGACGGTCATCGCCTCGTTGAGCTTGACCTCCTGGCCGGGGCGCAGGCGCTCGACGTCGAGGCTGGGGCTCGCGCCGACGTGCATCTTGCGCCCGGAGGCGGAGACGTCGACCGAGCCGTCAGGGTGGGCGGCGAGGAAGACCGCGTACGTCCCGGGCGGCTTCGCGAGGTCGTCGATCTGCCGCTTGAGGTCGAGGATCTGGTCGCGCGCGGCGCGCAGCGCCTCGGCGAGCCTCTCGTTCTTCGCGGACAGCAGCGCGAGCTCGCGCGCGTTGCCCGGCGTGCCCTCGTCGCTTCGGCCGAATGTCTCGCTCATCGGGTGTCCCCTCTCGCCGGCGGCTCCCACCGGTCGGCGCGAGGACGATCTGGTGCCCGGCCGGTGCCGGGGTCCGTGGTCGTCCGCCGATCGCCGATCGGGTTCTAGACCTTAGGCACAATTCTGGTCCGCGTACACGGACGACACCCACCGTGAGACGACGGGTCGCGGATCGTTACCGGAACGTCACGCGCCCGACACGTCGCCGTCGGTCGCCTCGTCGGTGCGCGCCGGGGCGTCCGCCGGGCCTGCCGCCGCGTCGGGGGCCTGCCCGACGTCGCGCCGCACGCGGCGGATCTTCTTCTCCGACACGGGGCGCTCGCCGAGCTCCTCGGGCGACCACTGCTCGGCGTCCGTCGGGTACGCGCCCTTGGCCGGACGGCGCTTGCGCTCGGGCGGCGCGACGCCGTCGGCGAGGCGGCGCGCGGTGAGCAGGAAGCCCGTGTGGCCGATCATGCGGTGCTGCGGGCGCACGGCGAGGCCCTCGAGGTGCCAGCCGCGCACCATCGACTCCCACGCGACGGGCTCGGCGTACCGGCCGTCGGCGCGCAGGTCCTCGGCGAGGCGCGAGAGCTGGGTCGTGGTCGCGACGTAGCAGACGAGCACGCCGCCGGGCACGAGCGCGCGCGCCACGACGTCGAGGTTCTCCCACGGCGCGAGCATGTCGAGCACGACGCGGTCCACGGTGCCGTCCGGCGCGACGGTCGGCAGCACGTCGGCGAGGTCGCCCACGGACAGGGTCCAGGCCGGGTGCTCGCCGCCGAAGAACGTCTCGACGTTGCCGCGCGCGATGGCCGCGAAGTCCTCGCGGCGCTCGATGGAGTGCAGGTCGCCCGCGTCGCCGACGGCGCGCAGCAGCGACATGGTCAGCGCACCGGAGCCCACGCCGGCCTCGACGACGCGCGCGCCGGGGAAGACGTCGGCCATCGCGACGATCTGGCCCGCGTCCTTGGGGTACACGACCGCCGCGCCGCGCGGCATGGACAGCACGTAGTCGGACAGCAGGGGGCGCATCGCGAGGTACTCGATCTCGGCGGTGTTGCGCACGACCGAGCCCTCGGGACGGCCGATGAGGTCGTCGTGGCGCAGGTAGCCCTTGTGCGTGTGGAACGTCGCGCCCGGCGCGAGCGTGATCGTGTGCAGGCGGCCGCGCGGGTCGGTGAGCTGCACCTTGTCGCCCACGCGCAGCGGGCCGCGGCGCTGGTCGGCGCCGGTGGCGCCCGACGGCGCGGCGTCGCGCGCGAGGTCGGCCTCCGGGACGGAGGGGCTGCCGGACGGGGTGGCGGTGGGCTCGTCGGTCACGGGCGACCATCCTACGGGCCGCGCCCGGCGGGGTCAGCCGCGCCGGGCGTCGCGCAGGGCGGTGACGACCCGGGCGACCTCGAGCACCCCGACCACGCGACCGGCGTCGGTCACGGGGACGAGGGACGCCTGCCGGCCCACCTGGGCGAGGGCGGCGAGCATCTCCTGCCCGGCGAGCCCGGCGTCGATCGCGGTGCCCGGCGGGAGCGGGACCGCGACGGCGCCCACGGGGGTGTTCTCCGCGGCGCCCGGCGGGACGGTGGCGGCCGCCGCCGGGTCGACGTACCCGACGGGGTGGCCGGCCGGGTCGACGACGACGGCGAGCACGTGCGGCCCGCCCGCGAGCGCCACCGACCGGCCGACCGCGGCGACCGAGTCGCCCGACCCGACGGCGACGACGGGCCCGGCGAGGCTGCGCACGGAGAGCCCCGCCACCGCCTCGCGCGTCCGACCGGCCGCGATCGCCTGCCCGGCGCCGGACCACAGGAACGCGCCGATGAGCGCGGCCCACACGACGAGCCAGAGGTCGGGCCGGGAGCCGAGGGCGAGCGGCCACAGCAGGGCCCAGCCGACGACGCCGATCGCGACGAGGCGCCCGACCCAGCCCGCGGCGACCGTGCCGCGGGTGCGCGACCCCGTCGCGGCCCACACGGCCGACTCGAGGATCTGCCCGCCGTCGAGCGGCAGCCCGGGCAGCAGGTTGAAGAACCCGACGAACGCGTTGGAGAACGCGCACGCGTAGAGCAGCAGCGCGGGGACCGTGAACGTGGGCTGGGCCAGGAACGCGAACCAGGACGCGACGGCGAGCGCGAGGTTCGTCAGCGGGCCCACGACGGCGATGAGGAAGCCGTCGAGCGGTCGGGCGGAGGTGCCCGAGTACGCGGTGTGCCCGCCCCACAGCGTCAGCGCCAGCTCGGTGACCTGCTGCCCGCGCGCCCGGGCGACGAGCGCGTGCGCCACCTCGTGCAGGAACACCGACACGAAGAGCAGCAGGACGAACGCGAACGACACGAGGAACCGCTCGGGGCCGAGGTGCGGCGCGAGGTTCTCGACCGTCGGCACGAAGAGCACGGTGAGGATCGCCGCCGCGAGGAACCACGACGGCGTGAGGATCACGGGGGCGCCGGAGACGCGCCCGATCACCCAGCCCTTCGTGCGCGCGGGCGCGGCCTGACGCGCGGGGGTGCGGGGGCCTCGGGGGTCTGGTCCGTCCACGCCGAAAGCCTATGCGGTCGCCGGGCGTGGGCCCGACCCGACGCGTCAGGCGACCTCGGCCTCCTCCATGAGGTCGACCGTCTCGCCGGAGACGATGCGCGCGAGCGCGCCGAGGTCGATCGCCTCGAGCGTCGGGGTGCGGCTCAGCCCCGGCGCGGGCCGCACCGGCACGACCGCCTCGACCCCGAGCGTGCGTGCCCCGGCCGCGAGGCCGGACGCGATGCCCGCGGGCGAGTCCTCGATCGCGACGCACCGGGCGACGTCGACGCCGAGGCGCTCCGCGGCGAGCAGGTACGGCTCCGGGTCGGGCTTGCCGCGCTCGACCTCGTCGCCGCACACGAGCGTCGCGAACGACCCCTCGGGCGCGAGGGCTGCCACCGGCTCCGCGATCTCGCGGTACGACATGGTGACCAGGGCGCACGGGACGCCCGCCTCGCGCAGCGCGACGAGCAGCTCGCGCGCGCCGGGCTGCCACGGCACCTCGACCCGCAGCTGCTCGACGACGCGGCGCACGAGGAACGCCACGATCTCCTCGTCGGGGAGGTCGACGCCGCCGCGCTCGCGCAGGATGCGGGCCGAGACGACGAGCGGGTTGCCGACGAGGGAGAGCGCGTCCTCGAGCGTCCACGTGCCCCCGTGCGCGTCGACGAGCTCGTGCTCGGCGGCGATCCAGTAGGGCTCCGTGTCCACGAGCGTGCCGTCCATGTCCCACAGGACGGCGGCGGGCAGGGCGTCCGACGACGGGGCGGTGCGGGCAGGGCGGGGCGAGGTCAACGCAGGCTCCAGACGGTGGGGGTCGGTGCGCGGGGCGCCGCCGAGGCGGCTCACGGCCCGCACTCCCAGGGTACGTGGGAGCGCGCGGGGGTTCGCCACGGGCGAACCTTCCCCGCCGTGCGCGGGCCCGTCCGCATAGGCTGGGCAGATGAGCGAGTACGCACACGACGGCGCACGCCAGACGGTGATGATCGCGGCGTTCGAGGGATGGAACGACGCGGGCAGCGCCGCGACCGCGGCGCTCGCGCACCTGCACGAGGTGTGGGGCGCGGAGGACGTCGACGAGCTCGACCCCGAGGAGTACCACGACTTCCAGGTGAACCGTCCGGTCGTGACGACCGACGACGAGGGACGCCGCGAGATCACGTGGCCGACCACGACGATCGCCACCGCGACGATCGCGCCGAGCGGTCGCCGGGTCGTCCTCGTGCACGGCATCGAGCCGTCGATGCGCTGGCGCAGCTACTGCCGCGAGCTGCTCGACATCGCCGTCGCGCACGACGTGCGGACCGTCGTCACGCTCGGCGCGCTGCTCGCCGACGTGCCGCACACCCGGCCGATCCCCATGACCGCGACGTCCGAGAGCGTCGGCCTCCAGGCCGTGCTCGACGTCGAGCCGAGCACGTACGAGGGGCCCACGGGCATCGTCGGCGTGCTGCAGCACGCGGCGGCCGAGCGTGGCCTGCAGTCCGTCTCGCTGTGGGCCGCGGTGCCGCACTACGTCGCCCACCCGCCGTCGCCCAAGGCGACGCTCGCGATCCTCGCGCGCGTCGAGGAGCTCGTCTCCGAGGCGATCCCGCTCGGCGACCTGCCCGACGACGCCGAGGCGTGGCAGCACGGCGTCGACGAGCTCGCCGCCGAGGACGCGGAGATCGCGGAGTACGTGCAGCAGCTCGAGGAGGCGAAGGACACCGCGGAGCTGCCCGAGGCGAGCGGCGAGGCCATCGCGCGCGAGTTCGAGCGCTACCTGCGCCGCCGGGACCCGGGCGACCGCGGCAAGGGCCCGACGGTCTAGCGCCGAGCCCCGCGGCGTCGGGCCGGCCGGACGCCGTCGGCCCCGAGCCCCCGGACGCGTGCGGTCGTCAGAGCCGCACGCCGAGCAGGGCGTTCACCGCGCGCGCGACGACGCCGGGTGCGCCCTCCTCGTCGCCCGCCGTGTCGCGACCGGGACGCAGGGACTCCGCGGCCCACGCGTCGACGGCCGCGAGCGCCGCCGGGGCGTCGAGGTCGGTCGCGAGCGCGGCGCGGACGGCGTCGAGCGTCGCGGTGGCGTCGGGACCGCCGTTGCCCGAGACCGCGTCGCGCCAGGTCTCCAGGCGCGCGGCCGCCTCCGGGAGGTCGTCGTCGGTCCACTCCCACTCGGTGCGGTAGTGGTGCGCGAGGAGCGCGAGGCGGATCGCCATGGGGTCCACGCCCGTGGCGCGCAGGGTCGACACGAGCACGAGGTTGCCGAGCGACTTGCTCATCTTGTGGCCCTCGTACGCGACGAGGCCGGCGTGCACGTGCACGCGCGGGGCCTGCCCGTCGGACAGCACGCGGTCGTGCGAGGACGACATCTCGTGGTGCGGGAAGAGCAGGTCGGCGCCGCCGCCCTGGACGTCGAACGGCAGGCCGAGACCGTCGCGCGCGATGACCGCGCACTCGACGTGCCAGCCGGGGCGGCCCGTGCCGAGCTCGCCGCCGTCCCACGCGGGCTCGCCCGGGCGCTCGCGGCGCCACAGCAGCGGGTCGAGCGCGTCCTTCTTGCCGTCGCGGTCGGGGTCTCCCCCGCGCTCGGCGAACAGACGCTCCATGACGTCGCGGGAGAACCGCGAGACGGTCCCGAACGCCGGGTCGGCCGAGAGGTCGGCGTAGACGTCGCCCAGGCCGGGGTCCGTGCCGCCCGCACCGGGCTCCACGGGCACGCGGTACGCGGCGCCCGCCGCGAGCATCTGCGTGACGGCGTCGACGACGGCGGGGATCTTCTCGACCGCGCCGTCCCACACGTCGGGCGGGACGACGCCGAGCGCCGTCATGTCCTCGGCGAAGAGCGCGATCTGGTCGGTCGCGAGCGCGCGCCAGTCCACGCCCGTGGCGGCGGCGCGCTCGAGCAGCGGGTCGTCGACGTCGGTGACGTTGGACGTGTAGACGACGCGGTGCCCGGCGTCGCGCCAGGCGCGCACGAGGAGGTCGAACGCGACGTAGGTGTTCGCGTGGCCGATGTGCGTCGCGTCGTACGGCGTGATGCCGCACGCGTAGAGGGTCGCGGTGTCGCCCGAGGCGGCGACGACGAGCTCACCGGTGGTCGAGTCGTGCACCCGGACGGGGCGGCCACGGCCGGGGAGCTCGGGGATCTGCGGGGTGGGCCAGCTGTGCACGCGACCACCTTAACGGCCCGTCCGCGCGCCTCGCGCCGGTGTCCCGCGCGCGCAGGACGCCTGGTGGCGCGCGAGAATGCGGACGTGACGAACCCCACGCCGTCCGGCGCCCGCGCACCCGGCGGCACGCCGTCCGGGCCGGCGCCGGCGGCCGCCTGGCGCGTCGACGCCGGGACCGGCGAGGCGCACCCGCTGGACCGAGCGACGGTGGCGCCCGTCGCCGAGCTCGTGCGTGCCGCCGCCGCGACGCCGCGCACGGGCGACGGCGCGACGTGGGTCCGTCTCGGCGACCTCGAGGCCCTGCACGACGCCGCGGCCGCCCTCGGCCCGGAGGCGCACGCGTGGGTGGGCAGCCCGCACGGGGAGCCGCTGCGCTCGCGGCACCCGCTCGCGCACGTCAAGCGCGTCGCGGACGACTGGCTGCTCATCGTCACCCCGACCGCCTGGTACACCGCGGACGACCGCCAGGTGCACACGGGCGCGTTCGCGACGCTCGTCGGGCCGGGGGTGGTGCTCACGGTGGAGGACGGCGCGGCGGGCGTGCACGAGGCGATGCTCGAGCGGCTGCGCTCGCCCGGCGCGCCGCGCGGGTCGGGCGTGCGGCGCGTCACCGCGGCGGCGGTCACGGCGATCGTCGCGGGCGCCTCCGACGTCGAGCTGGAGCTCGGCGACGCGGTGGCGAGCACGGAGCGGCTCGTGTTCGACGCGGAGCGCGCGGACCCCGTGCAGCGCATCTACGACCTCAAGCGCGAGATCACCGAGGCGCGGCGTGCGCTGCTGCCCGTGACGGCCGAGCTGCCGGAGCTGCTCGACCCCGGCATGCCCGACCACCTCGGCGTCGACAAGCACGTCCTCGAGCGGCTGGTCGCGACGGTCGAGCGCATCGACCGCCACCTCGACGCCCACGACGACCTGCTCTCCGACATGCTCCAGGTGCACATGACCCAGGTGTCGGTGCGCCAGAACGAGGACATGCGCAAGATCTCCGCGTGGGCGGCGATCCTCGTGTACCCGACGATCGTCGCGGGCGTGTACGGCATGAACTTCACGAACATGCCCGAGCTGCACTGGGCGCTCGGCTACCCGTTCGCGCTCGCGCTCATGGCGGTCGGGTGCGTCGTGCTGTACCGCCTGTTCCGGCGCGCGGGCTGGCTCTGACCCCGTCGCCGCCCGCCGGGGGTCAGGGTGTCGTGGCCGTGGTCCCGCCCGGCTCGAGGACGCCGGTCAGCAGGAGCACCACGAGCAGCGCGGCCACGACGAGGCGGTAGACCACGAACGGCGTGTAGGAGAACGTCGAGACGATCTTGAGGAACGCGATGATGACGAGGTAGCCGACGACGAACGCGACGAGCGTCGCGATGAGCGTGGCCCCGGCGCCCGGGGCGCCCGGCTGCGGCTCGCCGGCCGACTTGAAGAGCTGGTAGAAGCCCGACCCGAGCACCGCGGGGATCGCGAGCAGGAACGAGTAGCGGGCCGCGGCCTCGCGCGTGAACCCCATGAGGAGCCCCGCGGTGATCGTGCCGCCCGAGCGCGAGACGCCGGGCACGAGCGCGAGGGCCTGCGCGAACCCGAACGCCACGGCCTGCCCGGGGCCGAGCTCGCGCAGCGTGCGCCGCTTCGCGCCGACCCGGTCGGCCCAGCCGAGCAGGAGCGCGAACACCGCGAGCATGAGGGCCGTGAGGTAGAGGTTGCGGAACGTGTTCTCGATCGCGTCCTGGAAGAGCAGGCCGAGCACGACGATGGGGATCGACCCGAGGACGATGAACCACGCCATCGCGGCGTCGTGGTCCCCGCGGCCCGTGCGCGAGCGCCAGTCCGTGCCGTGGTCGCCCCGCAGCGCGCGCCACCACGCGGCGCAGATCCGGGCGATGTCGCGACGGAAGTACAGCAGGACGGCGGTCTCGGTGCCGATCTGGGTGATCGCGGTGAACGCGGCGCCCGGGTCGTCGGACCCGATGAGCTCGCCCACGATGCGCAGGTGCGCGCTCGAGGAGATGGGGAGGAACTCGGTGAGTCCCTGCACGAGCCCGAGGAGGACGGCTTCCCACGCGTTCACGAGCGGCCACACTACCCGTCCCCCGGCCGTCACCCACGGTCCGCGGGTGAACGGCGTGGCACCAGCGGGTGAACCTCGCGCGACCCGGCCGGACGGCGCGCGCCCGCCCCGCGCACGCGGGCGCTCGCCGGTACCCTCGGCAACCATGGAGAACCGCCAGCTCGGCCGCACCGGCCTGCGTGCGTCCGTCCTCGGTCTCGGCACCATGACGTGGGCGCGGGACACCGACGAGCTCGACGCCGCCGAGCAGCTGCGCGACTTCGTCGACGCGGGCGGCACGCTCGTCGACACTGCGGCGTCGTACGCCGACGGCGACGCGGAGGCCCTGCTCGGCTCGCTGCTCGGCACCAAGGTGGACCGGCGCGAGGTGCTGCTGTGCACGAAGGCGGGCGTGCGGCACACCGGCGCCGGGCCGGTCGTCGACGCCTCGCGCGGCGCGCTGCTCGACTCGCTCGACGAGTCGCTGGAGCGCCTCGGCACCGACCACGTCGACCTGTTCCTCGTGCACGCGCCCGACGCGACGACGCCGTTCACCGAGACGGTCTCCGCGCTGCGGCAGGCCGTCACGTCGGGGCGTGCGCGCTACGTGGGGCTGTCGAACCACCCGGGGTGGGCGACGGCGCAGGCCGCGGCGCTGCTCGGCGGGTCCGACGACGTGGGGCTCGCCGCGGTCGAGGTCGAGTACTCCCTCCTGCAGCGCGGCGCCGAGCGCGAGGTCGTGCCGGCGTCGGCGTCGCTCGGGCTCGGGGTGCTGGCGTGGTCGCCGCTCGGGCGCGGGGTGCTCACCGGCAAGTACCGCCGGTCGCTCCCGGCCGACTCCCGCGGCGCGTCGCCGCACCTGTCGGCGTTCGTCGAGCCCTACCTCGACAACGGCTCGTCGGGCGTCGTGGAGGCCGTGGTCACCGCCGCGGACGGCCTCGGCCGCGCGCCGCTCGACGTCGCCCTGTCGTGGCTGCTCGGGCGCCCGGCGGTCGCGAGCGCGATCGTCGGTGCGCGCACGCCCGCCCAGCTGCGCGCGTCGCTCGCCGCGACCGACCTCGAGCTGCCCGACGCCGTGCGCGGTGCGCTCGACGACGTGAGCGAGATCGAGGTCGGGTACCCCGAGCGCTGGTGACCGCGCCGGACCGCGCGCGGTCCGGCGGGAGGGTCGGGACGGCTCAGCGCGCGCCGTCCGCCTCGAGCTCGCCCGCGAGCTCGTCGTCGTCGAGCGCGTCGTCGAGGGCGTCGTCGATCTCGTCGTCGGCGTCCTCGTCCTCGTCGTCGTCCTCCTCCGCGAGGTAGAACGGCGTCGCCTCGCCGTGGACCTGGCCGAGCGCCTCGTCGTAGACCTCGAAGGCGTCCGCGAGCACGTAGTAGGCGTCGTCGACGGCGGGGTCGTCCTCCCCGCGACGTGCGGCGACGGCGTTGTAGTGGGCCTCGAGCGCGGCGATGAACCGGTCGAGCGCGGCACGCGGGTCAGCGGTCATACCCTGACCGTAGCGCCGGGAGGGGCACAATGGCACTCGTTAGGCGGAGCGGTCCCGCGCAGGAACGCTCCCACGAGGCGGGCGGGAAAGGACGTGGCACGTGGAGAACAGGTCGACGTCGCGCCGGCGGGCCGGATGGGCCTCGCAAGGCGGGCAGTACGAGTACCGCGTCCTGACGATCGACCGCTCCACGAGCCGGTCCGACGCGAGCCGGCTGCTGACGGACGAGGCGGAGTACGGCCGGTGGGAGCTGGCCCGCACGCGCCTGTACGTCGGCGGCGAGCGCCGCGTGTGGCTGCGGCGCAAGATCATCCGGGTCAGCTCGACGCTGTGACCCGGCGCCGGCGCGACCCCGCCCGGGTGCCGCGACCCGGCCCGCGCGCGTGACCGACGTCTTCCGCAAGTCCCGGCGCGGCGCCCCCGCGGGCTTCTTCGCGTGCGAGGCCGCGGGCCTGCGGTGGCTGGACGTGCCGGGCGGCCCGCGCGTCGTGCGCGTGCTCGACGTCGCGCCCGACCACCTCGACCTGGAGCGCCTGCGTGGGGCGCGCCCGACGCCCGCCGCGGCCCGAGCGCTCGGGCGGGGGCTCGCCGTCGTGCACGACGCCGGCGCGCCCGCGTGGGGCGCGCCGGCGCCCGGGTGGGAGGGCGACGCGTTCTTCGGGCCGCTCGACGACCCGCTGCCGATGCCGACCGGCGCGTGGGAGGACTGGCCCGCGTTCTACGCCGAGGCCCGTCTCCGCCCGGTCGCGCGCCAGGGGGTCGAGCGCGGCGCCCTCGGCACGGACGACGTCGCGCTGCTCGACCGCCTCGGCGACCGGCTCGCGGACCTCGCGCGGCCCGCGCTCGACGACTCCCCCGCGCGCGTGCAAGGCGACCTGTGGTCCGGCAACGTCCTGTGGGCCGGAGCGGACGACGGCGCGGACGACGGCGACGCCGTCGAGGCGGTGCTCGTCGACCCGGCGGCGCACGGCGGCCACCGCGAGGCCGACCTCGCGATGCTCGCGCTCTTCGGCGCGCCGCACCTGGACGAGGTCGTCGCGGGCTACGAGGAGGTCCACCCGCTCGCGCGCGGGTGGCGGCACCGCGTCGCGCTCCACCAGGTCTACCCGGTCGCGGTGCACGCCGTGCTCTTCGGCGGCGGCTACCGCGCGCAGCTGCGCGCGACGGTCACCGCCCTGCTCGACGGCCGCTGAGGACCGCACTCAGCCGAGCATGTGCTCCTCTCCCGTCCGGACGCCGGATCGGGAGACGACCGCATGCTCGGCGGGTCACAGCGGCAGGGTGGGCGTCAGCAGGTGCGCAGCAGGCGGTCGAGCACGCGCACGCCGAAGCGCAGCGAGTCGACGGGCACACGCTCGTCCACCCCGTGGAACATGCCCGAGAAGTCGAGGTCCGCGGGCAAGCGCAGCGGCGCGAACCCGTACCCGGTGATCCCGAGGCGCGCGAGGGACTTGTTGTCCGTGCCGCCCGAGAGCGTGTACGGCAGGACGGTCGCCTGCGGGTCCTCCGCGACGAGCGCGTCGACCATCGCGTCGACGAGGTCGCCGCTGAACGGCACCTCGAGCGCGATGTCGCGGTGGATCTCCTCGATCCGCACGTGCTCGCCGGCGAGCTCGCGCAGGCGGGCGAAGCCCTCCTCCTCGTGGCCCGGCAGCAGGCGCGCGTCGATCGCGGCCTCCGCGCGGCCCGGGATGACGTTCGCCTTGTACCCGGCGTCGAGCTGCGTCGGGTTCGACGTGTGCCGCACGGTCGCGCCGACGAACCGGGACGCGGGACCGAGCGCGGCGACGAGCGCGTCGATGCTGCGCGGGTCCTCCGGGTCGTACCGCAGGCCCGTGAGGTCCGCGACGCCGCGCAGGAGGGCGTCGACCGTCGGGGTGAGGGTGTTGGGCCAGTGGTGGGTGCCGATGCGGGCGACGGCCTCGGCGAGACGCGTCACGGCGTTGTCGGTGTTGACCTGCGACCCGTGCCCCGCGCGGCCCTCGGCGACGAGCCGCAGCCACGCGATGCCCTTCTCCGCGGTCTGCAGCAGGTACGCGCGCCGGCCGCCGACCTCGACGGAGAACCCGCCGACCTCGCTGATGGCCTCGGTCGCGCCCTCGAACAGCTCGGGGCGGTGGTCGACGGCGTACCGCGCGCCGTACGTGCCGCCCGCCTCCTCGTCGGCGAAGAACGCGACGACGACGTCGCGCGCGGGCTTGCGCCCCTCGCGGACCATCTGGCGCACGACCGCGAGGATCATCGCGTCCATGTCCTTCATGTCGACCGCGCCGCGGCCCCACAGCAGGCCGTCGCGCTCCTCGCCCGCGAACGGGTCGACGGACCAGTCGGACGCCTGCGCCGGCACGACGTCGAGGTGCCCGTGCAGCACGAGCGCGGGGCGCGTCGGGTCGGCGCCCTCGAGCCGCACGACGACGCTGGCGCGCCCCGGCTCGGACTCGAACAGCTCGGGCTCGAGCCCGACCTCGTGCAGGAGCCCCATGACGTACTCGGCCGCGGCCCGCTCCCCCGCACCGGACCCGTCGCCGTAGTTCGAGGTGTCGATGCGCAGGAGGTCCTGGCAGATCCGCACCACCTCGTCCTGCGCGGTCGGGACGGGCACGGCGGCGGGTTCGGGACGAGCGCTGGTCATGGGCTCACGCTACCCGGGCGCGACCGGCGCCCGACCCACCCCCGCCGGTCGCCCGCATGCTGGACGGCACGCGGGCGACCGGCGGGCGGGCGTCTCAGGCGTCGAGGCCGCGGCGCGCGAGGAGCGGGGCGATGTCGGCGTCGCGACCGCGCAGGGCGCGGAACGACGCGAGGGGGTCCTGCGACCCGCCGCGCGCGAGCAGCTCGCGGCGGAACCGCTCGCCGTTCTCGCGCGTCAGGCCGCCGTTCTCGCGGTACCACTCGACCGTGTCGGCGTCGAGCACCTCGGACCAGATGTACGAGTAGTACCCGGCCGCGTACCCGCCGCCGAAGACGTGGTTGTAGTACGTCGTGCGGTAGCGCGGCGGGACGGGCGCGAACGCGACGCCCGCGGCGTCGAGCGCGGCCGCCTCGAACGGCAGCACCTCCTCGACCGACGACGGCACCGCACCGGGCGCGAGCTGGTGCCAGGCCTGGTCGAGCAGCGCCGCGGCGAGGTACTCGGTCGTCGCGAAGCCCTCGTTGAACTGGCGCGAGGCGAGCATCGTGTCGACCCACTCCGACGGCATCGGCTCGCCCGTCTCGTGGTGCACGGCGTAGGCGCGCAGGATCTCCGGCTCCCAGGCCCACATCTCGTTGACCTGCGAGGGGTACTCGACGAAGTCGCGCGGCACGTCGGTGCCGGACTGCGACGGGAACCGCACGTCGGAGAACAGGCCGTGCAGTGCGTGCCCGAACTCGTGGAACAGCGTGATGACCTCGTCCCAGACGAGCAGCGTCGGCTGACCGGCCGGGGGCTTGACGATGTTGAGGTTGTTCACCACGACGGGCTTCTGCCCGAGCAGGGCGTTCTGGTCGACCAGGTTGTTCATCCACGCGCCGCCGCGCTTGGACTCGCGCGTGTACCAGTCGGCGAGGAACAGGCCCATGCCCTCGCCCGGGGTGCCGGGCGTCTCGGCGTCGAACACCTCGAACACGCGCACGTCCGGGTGGTAGCCGACGAGGTCGGTGCGCTCGGTGAACGAGATCCCGAAGAGGCGGTTCGCGGCGCGGAAGACGCCGTCGTGCACGACGCGCTCGAGCTCGAGGTAGGGGCGCAGGAGCGCGTCGTCGAGCGCGTAGCGCTCCTTGCGCACGCGCTCGGCGTAGAACGACCAGTCCGACGCCCGCAGGCTCGCGCCGGCGTCGTCCGCGCGGAGCGCGACCTCGAGGTCGGCGGCCTCGCGGCGCGCGTTCGCGACGGCGGCCGGGGCGAGGCGGGCGAGCATCGCGTCGACGGCCTCGGTCGTCTTCGCGGTCGCGTCCTCGGCGACGTACGCGGCGTGGTGCTCGTACCCGAGCAGGCCGGCGCGCTCGGCGCGCAGGCGCACGGTCTCCAGGACGATCTCGCGCGTGTCGTGGTCGTCGCCGGTGGCGCCGCGCTCCTCCGAGGCCCGCTGCACGCGCTCGCGCACGTCGCGGTCCGCGAGCGAGGCGAGGACGCCCTGCTGCGTCGGCAGCTGCATCTCGAGCAGCCACGCGCCCTCGTGCCCGCGGGCCGCGGCCGCCTCGGCGGCACCGGCGACGGCGTCCTCGGCGAGGCCCGCGAGCTCGGCGCGGTCGGTGACGAGCACGCTCGCCGCGTTGGCGCCCGCGAGGAGCTTGCGCCCGAACGCGGCCTCGAGGCTCGTGAGGCGGCCGTTGATCTCGCGCAGGCGCTCCTGCTGCGCGGCGTCGAGCTCGACGCCCGCGCGACGGAAGTCGGTGAGGAGCGTGTGCAGGAGCCACGCGGCGTCCGGCTCGAGCGCGACGTCGCCGGCGTCCGCCGCGTCCTGCAGGGCGCGCGCCCGCGCGAAGAGGCGCGCGTCCATGTAGATCGCGTCGTGGTGGGCCGCGTACTCGGGCGCGAGCTCCTCCTCGATCGCCTCGAGCCCGGGCGTCGCGTCGGCGCTCAGCTGGTTGTAGAAGGCGTGCGCGACGCGCGACAGGGCCTTGCCCGACCGCTCGAGCGCCTCGAGCGTGTTGGCGACCGAGGGCGCCTCGGGGTCCGTGGCGATCGCCTCGACCGCGGCGCGCTGGGCGGCCATCGCGGCGCGCAGGGCCGGGGTGTAGTGCTCCTCGCGGACCGTCGCGTAGTCGGGCAGCTCGTACGGGAGCGACGAGGGGGCGGCGAAGGGGTTGGCGGGATCGAGGTCGAGGTCGGCGCCTGCGGGCGCCAGCGGCTGGGACGTCATGGGCCCATCCTCGCCCCCCGCCGCCGCCCGGGTGAAACGCATTGCCACCGGGCGGCGACGCGGCCCTCAGGAGAGGCTCGCGACGCGCGGCGCGTCGTCGGGCCAGGGCTCGACCGGCTCGCGCGGGTCGCCGGCGAGGAGCGTGGCGACCCACGCGTCGCGGCGCACGCCGCGCTGCAACGACTGGCCGCGCACCGTGCCCTCGACGCGGAAGCCGAGCCGCCACGCGAGTCGGCGCGACGGCCAGTTCCCGACGTACGCCTCCCACGACAGGCGCGCGAGACCGAGCCCCTCGGGGTCGAACGCCCAGTCGACGACGAGGCGGCCCGCCGCGGTCGCGAGGCCGCGGCCACGTCCCGACGGCGTCATCCAGTAGCCGAGCTCGGCCGAGCGCTGCCCGTCGGGGGCGTCGTCGAGGCCGATGCCGATCATGCCGAGCACCGGGCCCGCGCCCTCGGGGCCGGGCACGCCCGACGGCCCGGCCGACTCCCGCACCGCCCACGTGAAGACGGTCCCGCGCTCCCAGCCGGGTGCCACGTAGTCGCGGACGAACCCGACCGCGTCCTCGCGCGCGTAGGGCGACGGCACGACGGTCCACGCGGCGACGTCCGGGTCCTGGCACGCGGCGGTGATCGCCTCGACGTCGTCGAGCGTGGGCGTGGCGAGGTGGACGACGCCGTCGTCCAGGGCGAAGGGCTGCACGCCCCGACCCTGTCACGCCGGCGCCCCGCCCCGCACCCGCTTATCCGGGACCGCGCGGGCCCTCCGTGGACCGGCCCCGGCGCGTGGCGTCGTGGGGCGCTCAGCCGGGCAGGACGTCGGCGGCCGGCGCCCAGGCGAGCCCGTGCGCGGCCGCGACCGCCTCGTTGAGGAGCGTGCCGCGGTGCGTCGACGCCCCCGAGCGCAGGAGCGGGTCGTCGCGGACCGCGCCGAGCCCGCCGTCCGCGAGCGCCGCGACGTACGGCAGCGTGGCGCTCGTGAGGGCCTGCGTGCTCGTCACCGGCACCGCGCCGGGCATGTTCGCGACGCAGTAGAACGTCGTGCCGTGCACGGCGAACGTCGGGTCGTCGTGGGTCGTGGGACGGCTCCCCTCGAAGCAGCCGCCCTGGTCGACCGCGACGTCGACGAGCACCGCCCCGGGGCGCATGCGCGCGACGAGGTCGTCGCTCACGAGCCGAGGCGCGCGGGCGCCCGCGACGAGCACCGCGCCGACGACGAGGTCGGCGTCGAGGACCGCGCGCTCGACCGCGTACAGGCTCGACGCGACCGTGCGCACGTGGCCGCTGAACTCGTGGTCGAGGGCGCGCAGCACGGGCAGCGAGAGGTCGAGCACCGTGACCTCGGCGCGCATCCCGACGGCGACCTGCGCGGCGTTGCGCCCGGCCGTCCCGCCGCCGAGCACGACGACGCGCCCCGGCGGCGTCCCCGGCACGCCGCCCAGCAGCACGCCGCGCCCGCCGGCCGGCCGCTGCAGGAGCCACGCGCCGACCTGGGTCGCCATGCGCCCCGCGACCTCGCTCATCGGCGCGAGCAGGGGCAGGCTCCCGTCGGGCGCCTGGGCCGTCTCGTACGCGACCGACGTCGTGCCGGCGTCGAGCAGCGCGCGCGTGCCCGCGGCGTCGGCCGCGAGGTGGAGGTAGGCGAACAGGAGCAGGTCCTCGCGCAGGTGCCGGTACTCGCTCGCGACGGGCTCCTTGACCTTGCACACGAGCTCCGCCTCGCCCCAGACCTCGTCGGCGGTGGCGACGACGCGTGCGCCCGCGCGCTCGAACTCGTCGTCGGGCAGGTGGGAGCCGTCGCCGGCGCCGGACTGGACGAGCACGTCGTGCCCCGCCCGCACGAGGTGGTGGGCGCCGGCGGGGGTGAGCGCGACGCGGTCCTCGTGGTTCTTGACCTCGGTGGGTATCCCGATCCTCATGGTCCAGTGTCGTCGCGGTCGCTCCGCCCGCGCGCGATGGCAGGATCTTGCGGACAGGTGGCGCGAGCGCCACTCGCGGGAGCGCCCGGACCGCTGGCAGGCTGACGCCGTGCAGACCTCGACCGCGCCGGGCCCGGCCCCCGGGACCGCCACCACCCCGCCCTCCGCGACCTCCGCGCCGGACGCCGCCGCGCACGCCCCCGCCCACGGGTCGCTCGGCGTCGTGCGCGGCAGCGCGCTGTACGTCGCGAGCGTGCTCGGCACCGGGGTGCTCGCCCTGCCCGGCCTCGCCGCGCGGGTCGCGGGACCGGCGTCCGTGCTCACCGTCCTCGCCGTGCTCCTCGCGTCCGTCCCGCTCGCCGGGACGTTCGCCGCGCTCGCCGCGCGCCACCCCGACCCGGGCGGCGTCGCCACCGCCGTCCGCGTCGCGCTCGGCCCGACGGCGGCCCGCGCCACCGGCTACTGGTTCTACCTCGGCGTGTGCGTCGGCGTGCCCGTCGTCGCGGTGCTCGGCGCCGAGTACGTCGTCGCGGTCGTCGGGGCCGGGCGCGGCGCCGTCCCGGTCGTGGCCGCGGCGCTCGTCGTCGTCCCGGCGCTCGCGGTCGCGCTCGGCGTGCGCGTCGCCGGCTGGGTGCAGCTCGCGCTCACCGCGCTGCTGCTCGGCGCCGTCGTCGTGGTGGTCGCGGTCGCCGCGCCCGCGACGGGCGCCGAGCACTTCACGCCGTTCCTCGCCCAGGGGTGGTCGGGCGTCGGCGCCGCGGTGAGCCTGTTCGTCTGGGCGTTCGCCGGGTGGGAGGTCGGCACGCACGTCTCCGGCGACTTCCGCGACCCGCGGCGCACCATCCCGCTCGCGACAGGGATCGCGCTCGTCGTCGTCGGCGCGGCCTACCTGGCGCTCCAGGTGACGACCGTCGGGGTGCTGGGGCCTGCGGCCGGCACCGGGAACGTGGCGCTGCTCGACCTCGCGCGCACGGGGTGGCCCGCCGTCGGGCCCGTGCTCGTGGGCGTCGTCGCGGCGATCGTCACGTCGGGCGTGCTCACGGCGTACCTCGCGGCCTTCGCCAACCTGGGCTCCGCCCTCGCGCGCGACGGCGACCTCCCCCGGCCGCTCGCCCGGCTGTCCGGGCGCGCACGCGCGCCGCGCCGGGCGCTCGTCCTCACGCTCGCGCTCAGCGCCGCCTACTTCGCGGTGCTCGTGCGAACCGGGCTCGACCTCGAGCCGTTCGTCCGCGTGCACACGAGCTGCATGGTCGCCGTCTACGCGCTCGGGATGCTCGCGGCGCTGCGGCTGCTGCCCCGGCGCAGCGCCGGCTGGTGGCTCGCGGCGGTCGCGGTCGTGCTCACGGGCGGGCTGCTCGTCCTCGCGGGCGTCTCGCTCGTGGCACCCGCGCTGCTCGCGGCGGGAGCCGTCGCCGTCACGCTCGTGCGGCGCGGGCCGCGCCGCGACGCGCCCGGCGCCCGCACCGTTCCCTCGCGCGACGACGTCGGCTAGCGTCGGGCCCATGCCCACCTGGACGGACCCCGGCGAGGTGAGCTTCGACGCCGTCCTCACCGCGGCCGGGACGTCGTCCGGGGTGTTCGTCGAGGTGCCGGTCGACACGGTCGAGCTCTACGGCACCCGGGGCCGCGTGCCCGTGCGGGCCCAGGTCGACGACGTCCCCTACCGCGCGTCCCTCGTCGCGTACGGCGGCCCGCACCTGCTCTCCGTGCTGCGCGCCGTGCGGTCCCGGCTGGGCAAGGACGTGGGCGACGTCGTGCACGTCCGCCTGCTGCTCGCGTGCGACGTGTCCGCCGTCCCGCTCGCGCGCCCGGCGCCCTGACGGCCGCGCGGCTCAGTCGCCGTCGCGCGACGACGCGGGCGGCAGCGTGTCCGAGAGGGCGATCTCGCGGGCCGTGGGGATCTCGTCGTCCATGGGCGGGTCCTTGTGCCGCAGCTTGGAGAACACCGACCACGCGACCGCGACGAGCGGCACCGACACCACCGCGCCGAGGATGCCGGCGAGCAGCGTCCCCGCGGTCACGGCGATCGCGACGACCACCGGGTGCAGCGACACCTGCTTGCCCATGACGAGCGGCTGCAGCACGTGCCCCTCGAACTGGCCGATGAGCGCGATGCCGATCGTCACGATGAGCGCCGTGACGAAGCCGTCCGCCGCGAGCGCCACGACCGCGGCGATGATCATCGCGAGGGGCGCCCCGATGATCGGGATGAACGCGCCGATGAACACGAGGACGGCGAGCGGCGCCGCCAGCGGCACGCCGAGGATCGCGAGGAAGACGCCCGCGAGGATGCCGTCCGTGAGCGCGATGATCACCGTGCCGCGCGCGTAGCCCGAGAACGTGTACCAGCCCGCTCCCCCGGCGATCTTCCACGTGTCGCGCGACCTCGAGGGCAGCTGGTTGAGGAACCACGTCCACATGTCCTTGCCGCGGGCCAGGAAGAACACCGTGCAGAAGATCGCGAGCGCGATCGCGGCGAACGCCTCGAACACCGACCCGGCGCTCGCGGCCGCCTGGCTCGCGATGTCGCCCCCGTGCTCGGTGAGCCACTGACGCCCGTTCTCGATCCACTCGTTGACGTCGTCCGCGGTGATCGACACCGGAAGCGGGCCGTTCTCGAGGAAGTCCAGGATCTGGTCGATGCCGTCGCTGAACTCCCCCGCGAGCTTCTCCCACTGGCCCGCGACGGACGTGATGACGTACGTGAGCAGACCCGCGATGAACAGCAGGGCCGAGAGGATCGCGAGCCCCGTCGCGAGACCGCGCGGCATGACGCGCGCGTAGAAGTCGGTCACGGGCCGCAGCACCGACGTGATGACGAGCGCGAGGAACACCGCGACGAACACGAGCTGCACCTGCGCCGTCGCGAAGAAGATCAGCGCGACCGCCGCGACGACCATGAGCAGGCGCCACGACCAGCCCGCCGTCGTGCGCAGCCACGCGGGCACCGTCTCGTCGTACCCGACGACCGACGGGTTGCGCCGCGCGCCCGCCACCTTCCGCGCCTCGCGCGAGGCGCCCGCGAGATGCTTGACCGACGCCGCCCGCTCGGAGCCCGCACCCGGGCGCGGCGTGGGCACCGGCCCGCTCGGGGGTCGCTGGTCCTCGGTCACGCGTCGCCCCGTCCGGTCGTCGCCCTCATCCGCCCAGTGTGCCCCAGCTCGTCCCCCGACGCCGGGTACGCGCCGGTCCGGCTCACCGGGACGGTGGCGGCAGGACGGCGTCGTCCGGCGATGCGGGATCCACCCGCGAACCGTGCTATGTTTTTCCCCGCACCGGAACGGCGGAAACGCCGAGAAGGTCCACTCGTCCGGGTGGCGGAATGGCAGACGCGCTAGCTTGAGGTGCTAGTGCCCTTTATCGGGCGTGGGGGTTCAAGTCCCCCTCCGGACACCACAGAAAGGCCCCTGGCCTGCGGAGACGCAGACCGGGGGCCTTTGTCGTGCGCTCACCGCGCCCGCCTCTCGTGCTCCGCGTCCCTGCCGTGCCCCTGCCACGGCGCGAACGCCCGCCGACGTTCCGGACGCTCCGTCACGCGAACCCGACGCCGGTCAGCTCCTGGGAGACGGCCCACAGGCGCGCGGCCTCCTCGGCGTCGCGCAGCGGGGCCCAGAGCTTCTGCTCCCCGGGCGGCCCGCCGGCGTTGCCGAGCCCCTGCGGCCCGTAGAAGGCACCGCCGTCCGCGTCGGGCGACGTCGCGGCCAGCAGTGCGGGCAGGGCTGCGGTCTGCACCGTCCCGACGATCCACCCGCGCGAGGACAGCCACTCGATCGCGCGGCGGCCCGCGGTCTCCGAGCCGCGGTCGAGCTCTGGTCGTGCCGCGAGGAGGCTCGTCGGGGCGACGCCCGGGTGGGAGAGGGTGCTCGTGATGCCCCAGCCCTGCTCCCTGCTGCGTCGTTCGAGCTCGAGTCCGAACAGACCGACGGCGATCTTCGACTGCCGGTAGACCCCCATCCCGTCGTAGCCCTGCTCCCACTGCAGGTCGTCCCAGCGGATCCTGCCGCGACGAGCCGCGACGCTCGACTGCGACGTCACGCGGGCGCCTCCCGCCTGCAGGAGCGGCAGGAGGAGGCCGGTGAGGGCGAAGTGGCCGAGGTGGTTCGTCCCGAACTGCAGCTCGAACCCGTCGGCGGTGACCTGACGCGTCGGCGGCGTCATGACGCCGGCGTTGTTGACGAGCAGGTGGATCGGCTCGCCCTCGGCGAGGAGCGTCTGCGCGAGCGCCGAGACGGAGTCGAGGGAGGACAGGTCCACCTCGCGCAGCACGAGGCGCGCCTCGGGGTGGGCGTCACGGATCCGCGTGGCCGCAGCCTCGCCCTTGCGCGGGTTGCGCACCGGCATGACGACCTCGGCACCGGCCCCGGCGAGCCTGGTCGCGATCCGGAGCCCGACGCCGTCGCTCGCGCCGGTGACGACGGCGCGCAGGCCTGTGAGGTCCGGGACGGTGATGTCGTAGCTCGTGCGTGGCATGGTGTCTCCTCGGTGCTTGACGTCGTCGAGGCGCGCTGTCCGCGGCCCCGTGCCAGGCTCCCCCGACACCCGGAGCGTTATCCACGGCCTGACGATCCGTGGCTGGGCGGTCCACGGCACGCGACGATGGAGCCCATGATCGACAGGGCGGGGCTCGCCGACTTCCTGCGCACCCGGCGCGCCGTGCTGCAGCCCGAGGACGTGGGCCTGCCGCGCGGGCCACGACGCCGCACCGGAGGGCTGCGCCGCGAGGAGGTGGCGAGCCTGTGCCACATGTCCGTGGACTACTACTCCCGGCTCGAACGAGAGCGTGGCCCGCAGCCGTCGGAGCAGATGGTCGCCTCGATCGCGCAGGGCCTGCACCTGTCCCGTGCCGAGCGCGACCACCTGTTCCGGCTCGCCGGGCACCGTCCGCCCGAGCCCGGGGCGGGCGGGGACCACGTGGCCCCCGGGCTGCTGCGGATCGTCGAGCGCCTGGAGGACACACCGGCGGAGATCGTCACCGAGCTCGGCGAGACGCTGTGGCAGACGCCTGCCGGCGTCGCGCTCGTCGGAGACCTGCGCCGGTACACGGGACCGTCGCGGAGCATCGGCTACCGCTGGTTCACCGACGGCTCGGCGCGCGACCTCCATCCGCCCGAGGACCACGGGTTCTACTCCCGGATGTACGCCTCGGGGTTGCGCGGGGTCCTCGCCCTGCGCGGACCGCAGTCGCGAGCCGCCCACCTGTCGCAGCTCCTTCTCGACCGCAGCGAGGAGTTCCGCACGGTGTGGGACCGGCACGAGGTCGGCGTGCGGCCACGTCAGGTCAAGCGCTACCTCCACCCGCTCGTCGGACCGCTCGAGCTCACCTGCCAGATCCTCCTGGACCCCGAGCAGTCGCACTCCCTGCTCGTCTACACCGCGGTTCCCGGGAGCCTGTCCGCGGAGCGCCTGCGGCTGCTCACGGTCCTCGGGCCGGCCCGGACCTAGACCCGGAGGGACGACGGGATGACGCGCGTGGAGGAGTACAGGACCACTCTCCGTGGCCTCGACCCGAGGCAGGTGCCGGCCTACCTGACGGCGAGCTCGGGCCTGCCGGGTCCGCGCGCCAACCTCGCGCTGCTCGACGCGTTCGGAGACGTCGCCCCCGCCGGGCTCGTGCGGGACATGGCGACCGAAGCCGACGAGTACCGCCGGTCGTGCGGCACCGCAGCCCTCGGGCGGCTCGTCGTCGAGGCGACCGGCGCCGGCGCGAGATCGGCTCTCGACCTTCTGCACGACAGGGCGGCCGACTCCTCGTGGCGCGTCCGCGAGGCGGTCGCGATGGCCCTGCAGCGCGTCGGTGACGCACGCCCCGCGCTGCTGCGCGACCTCGTCGCCTCGTGGGTGAGCGACCCGCACCCCCTCGTGCGCCGGGCCGCGGTCGCGGGGGTCTGCGAGCCCCGGCTCCTCACCGAGCCGAGGACGGCCGTCGCCGCCCGCGCGGCGTGCCGCACCGCCACCGACTCGATCGAGGCGCTCCCCCACGACGCTCGTCGCGACCCGGACGTCCGCACGCTGCGCCAGGCCCTCGGCTACTGCTGGAGCGTCGCCGTCGCGGCGGACCCCGCCGCAGGCCTGGCCGCGTTCGCGGACCTGGCCGCCTCGCACGACCCGGACACGGCGTGGATCGTCAGGTCCAACCGGGGCAAGAAGCGCCTCGCGCGGTTGCTGGACGCCGACGCACCGTCGCCGGGGGACGAGGATCTCGCTCCTGGTGCGCACCGCTCGCCGACGTGAGGCACCACCGCTGTCGTCGCTGCCGTACGCCGTCCGGCTGATCCCCTCGACGATGTCGCCCGTCGATCGTCGACACCCTGGTCCACGACGGTGCCGAGCGCGCACCCTACTTTCGTAAACGGTTCGCCACAACTTGGCGCTCAAAGTTCGACTTCTGACTTGGCATCATCGAAAGGTCGACCTAGTGTCGAACGCAGTGCGGCGCCGGCTCGGCGCCGCGCGGACCCCGGTCCCCCGGGGACGCCACCCATCCGGGATCGACCGATCAGCGGTGATCGTCGAGCGGCGTCGAGCACAGGTACCGCACCGCCGGTCCGGGGGTCGCCGGCTCCTCGATCCACGTCAAGGAGGACGTTGTGCACAGACCAACCACGAGTCGTCGCCGGCTCGCCCGAGGCGCGGCGGCGGCACTGTCCGCCGCCCTGCTCGTCCCGCTCGCGATGAGCGGAGCGAGCGCGCACCCCGGTCACGGCGACGACGAGAGCGGGACCGCCGTCGAGGCCGCGCAGGACGACGCGGCGCTCGACTGGGACGGCTACGAGAAGGTGCTGCTCAGCAAGGACACCGGCGAGCCGATCGACCTCGCCGTGCTGCCGGACTCGCGAGTCCTGCACACCGCGCGCGACGGCGTCGTCCGTCTCACGGACACCGCGACCGGCCGCACCTCGCAGGTCGCGAAGCTCGACGTCTACGCGAACTCCGAGGACGGGTTGCAGGGCATCTCCCTGGACCCGGACTTCGAGGAGAACGGGTTCGTCTACCTCGTGTACGCGCCCCGCGTCATGGAGGGCACGTCGCCCACCGGGGTCGAGTACCCCGAGACGACGCCCCAGGGCAGCGCGCCGAACTCGCTGCCCACGGGCGAGGACGAGAGCTACTGGGACCGCTGGCTCGGGTACAACCAGCTCTCGCGGTTCACGTGGGACGCCGAGAGCAGCACGCTCGACCTGGACACCGAGCGCGCGATCCTCAAGGTCGACGCGCAGCGCGGCCAGTGCTGCCACGTCGGCGCGGACATCGCGTGGGACGCCGAGGGCAACCTCTTCCTGTCCACCGGTGACAACACGCCGGCCGGCACCCCCGGTGCCGACGGGTACGCCCCGAACAACAACGCGCCCGGCATGAACCCCGGGCTCGACGCGCGTCGGGGTGCGGGCAGCACGAACGACCTGCGCGGCGCGATCCTGCGGATCGACCCGATCGAGGACATCGAGCCCGGCACCGAGGTCGGGCCCGGCACCACCTACACCGTCCCCGAGGGCAACCTCTTCGACGACGCGCAGTACGAGGGGTCCGAGGACCTGGTGCGCGAGGAGATCTACGTGATGGGGGTGCGCAACCCCTTCCGGATCGACTACGACGTCGAGTCCGGCGCGCTCGTCTGGGGCGACTACGGGCCCGACGCGGCGAACGAGAACCCGGACCGCGGCCCGATGGGCTACGTCGAGTGGCAGCTGACGACCGAGCCGATGAACGGCGGCTGGCCGTACTGCCACGGCCCGAACGCCGACTACAACGAGTGGGACTTCGCGACCGGCACGCCCGGCGAGTGGTTCGACTGCGAGGCCGGGGCCGAGAACAACTCCACGTGGAACACCGGCCTGGACGTGCTCCCGCCGGCCACCGCGCCGCAGGTCTACTACGGCGACCGCCCCGGCGACCAGCCGGAGCTGCTCGACCCGCTGGTCGAGCTGGGCGGCACCGGGCAGGCGCCCATGGGCGGTCCGGTCTTCCGCTCCGCGGACTACCCCGACGCGCCGGGCAAGTTCCCCGCGTACTGGGACGGCAAGCCGTTCATGGCCGAGTTCTCCCAGGACTACGTCGTCGCGTTCACCCTGGACGAGCTCTCGTCCGCCGGTGAGGTCACCGCGGTCGAGGACTTCCTGCCCAACGCGCACCTGGAGACGGTGAACCAGCCGATCTGGGACAACGTCATGGACATGGAGTTCGGCCCGGACGGGTCGATGTACGTCCTGGAGTACGGTGACGGCTTCTTCCGCCAGAACCCGGACGCCGGGCTGTACCGGATCACCTACGGGTCGGAGAACAAGACCCCGCGCGCGGCGATCTCCGCCGACCCGGTCTCGGGCAGCGACGCCCCGCTCGAGGTGACGTTCGACGCGTCCGCGACCTCGGACGCCGAGACCCCGAACGAGGGCCTGACCTTCGACTGGGACTTCGACGCCGACGGCGAGTACGACGCCCAGGGCGAGACGGTGACGCACACGTTCACCGAGCGCGGCCGGTTCGCCGTGCAGCTGCGCGTCACCGACCCCGAGGGCAACTTCGGCCTCGCGGTCCAGCAGATCACCGTCGGCAACACCGCCCCGGAGATCACGCTCGACCAGCCGGACGGCGCCATCTTCGACTGGGGCGACGCCGTGCCGTACACCGTCTCGGTGCAGGACGCCGAGGACGGCGACGAGCCCGTGTGCCGCAACATCCAGTACACGTTCGGGCTCGGGCACAACGAGCACGCCCACCCCGAGGTGAGCGGTCGCGCGGCGGACACGGAGGCCGGCTGCGGCTTCACGATCCAGACGAGCCCCGACGCCGTCGAGCACGGCGAGGGCGAGAAGATCTTCGGCACGCTCGTCGTGACCTACACCGACCAGGCCCAGGGCGACGTCCCCGCCATCACCGGCGAGGCCACGCACATCCTCAAGCCGCAGGCGCAGCAGGCCGAGTGGTACGACGCGGCCGAGGGCGTCGAGGTCGTCGAGGACCCGGCGGCGAGCGCCGGTCGCTACCTGACCTCGTTCGACGAGGGCGACTCGTTCGCCTACCGGCCGATGGCGCTCGTCCACGCTCCGACGGGCGAGGCGATCGACGAGGTCACCGTCCGCGGCAGCGGCGAGGGCACGATCACGCTCGGCTGGCAGGGCGCGGGGGCCGAGTCCGCCGAGCCGCTGGCCGAGCTCGCCTTCACGGGCGACGGCTGGCAGGACGTCACGCAGACGCTGAGCAGCGTGCCCGAGGGCTCCGGCTCGGTCGTCGTGACGACCACCGGCGGCGTGGACGTCGACGCGCTGACGTTCGCCGTGGGCGAGGGCACCACCGAGCCGGTCGTCGTGCCGGCCGAGCAGGTGTCCATCCAGATGTTCTCGCTCATCCCCTGGGTGAACGAGGCCGGCCTCCCGGCCGTCCTCGAGCGCCTGTCCGAGATCGGGTTCCAGAACATCGAGCCCTTCGGCGGCAACTTCTCCGGCTACACGGCCGAGGAGTTCCGTGCGCTCGCCGACTCCTACGGCCTGAGCGTGAAGTCGTCGCACTACAACGTCGACGAGGCCACGTTCGACGCAACCCTGGACTACGTGGGGACGCTCGGCCAGGAGTACGTCGGCTCCGGCGGCTGGCCCGCACCGGGGATCGGCACCTACGAGAACACCCTCGCCACGGCCGAGGCCATGGACCGTCTCGGGGAGCGGGCGGTCGACGCCGGCTTCACGAAGTTCTTCGGCCACAACCACGACGGCGAGTTCCGCACGACGTACGAGCACGAGGGCGAGACCCTCTCGGCCTGGGAGATCCTGGTCCGCGAGACGAACCCCGAGCACGTCACGTTCCAGCTCGACGTCGCCTGGGCCGCCCACGCGGGCGTCGACGTCCCGGCGCTCATCGAGCAGTACGGCGACCGGATCGAGCTGCTCCACGTCAAGGACGCGACGGGGCTGAACGCGGGCGGTCGTCCGTCGTTCACCAACCTGGGCGAGGGCGAGGTGCCGCTGCAGGAGATCCTCACGGCCGCGCAGGAGGCCGACGTCGCGTACTACGTCCTCGAGTGGGACCAGGCGCCCGACGGCGAGGACTTCGCGGCCCACGGCTTCGAGTACCTCACGGGCATCCCGGCCGGCGAGGGCGGGCCGGACGTCACGGTGACCGCGCAGTCGCGCTGCCTCGCCGGCTCGGCGTACGTGGCGGTCCGCGCCCTCAACGAGGACGACGTCCCGCTCACCGTGACGCTCGAGACGCCGTACGGCACCAGGACGGTCGAGAACGTCGCCCCGGGCAAGAACGCCTACCAGGCGTTCGCCGTGCGGGCCGGTGACGTCGAGGCCGGGACGGCGACGGTCACCGTGACCGACGCCGAGGACAGGACGGGGACGGTCACGTCGGAGTACGACGCCCTGTCGTGCGGCTGACGGAGGACTGAACGGGCCAGGTGAGGCGGACGTCCGACGCCGCCTCACCTGGCCCGCCCGCGTCCCGCCACCGGGCCGTCGGCGGAGCGGGTCTCAGCCAGGTACTGCCAGAACCCTGTTGGACCGGGACTCCCTCGCCCCCGGGCGGTGCGTGTCGAATGGAGGCACCACCCCCGGCACCTGAGGAGGTCCCCCATGAAGGCAACCGTCATCTACGGCGCGGGCGACGTGCGCGTCGAGACGCTTCCCGACCCGAGGATCGTCGAGCCCACCGACGCGATCGTGCGCACCGTGCGCGCGTGCGTCTGCGGCTCCGATCTCCACCCCTACCACTCCATGGCGCCCACCGAGCAGGGCGTGCCCATCGGCCACGAGCTCGTCGGCGTCGTGGAGGAGGTCGGCGCCGCGGTGTCGACGCTGCGCCGGGGCGACTTCGTCATCGCCCCGTTCGCCTGGTCGGACAACACGTGCCCCGTGTGCCGCGACGGCTTCCAGACCGCCTGCCCGCACGGCGGCTTCTACGGCAACCCCGGCGACGTCGGCGGCCAGCAGGCCGAGCTCGCCGCATCCCGCTGGCCGACGGCAGCCTCGTCGCCGTGCCCGGCATCGACGAGAGCAGCGAGCTCGTGCCGTCGCTCCTCACGCTGTCCGACGTCTACCTCACCGGCTACCACGCCGCGCACGCGGCGCGCGTCGCCCCGGGCACGACCGTCACCGTGGTCGGCGACGGCGCGGTCGGGCTGTCCGCCGTCCTCGCCTCGCGCCAGATGGGTGCCGAGCGCATCATCCTCATGGGCCGTCACCGGGCACGCACCGACCTCGGTCGGGAGTGGGGCGCCACCGACGTCGTCACCGAGCGTGGCGCGGAGGGCGTCCAGGCGGTGCTCGACCTCACCGACGGCCTCGGGAGCCAGGTCGTGATCGAGGCCGTCGGGCACATGCCCGCGTACGAGCAGTCGTACGGCGTCGTGCGCACGGGCGGCGTGATCAGCCGCGTCGGCGTCCCGCAGTACGAGGACGCGCCGGTCGGCTTCGGCTCGCTGTTCGGTCGCAACATCACCCTGACGGGCGGACCCGCCCCCGTCCGGGCGTACATCGAGAAGGCGATCCCGCAGGTGCTCGGCGGCGAGATCGAGCCCGGCCGCGTGTTCGACACGACCGTCGCCCTCGACGACATCGCCGAGGGCTACGCCGCGATGGACCGTCGCGAGGCCCTCAAGGCGCTGGTCACGTTCTGACGGCGAGCAGCGGGGAGCGGCCCGGGACGCCGGCCGTGCGGCCGCGCTCCCCCGCCCGCGCAGCGACGTCCCGACGTACCGTGAAAGACGTGGAGGCGATGGACAACCGATCCGAGGTGCGCGAGTTCCTCATGAGCCGCCGCGCCCGGGTGACGCCGGAGCAGGCGGGCATCGAGACGTTCGGCACCCGCCGACGCGTCACCGGTCTGCGTCGCGACGAGGTCGCCCGTCTCGCCGGCGTGAGCGTCGACTACTACACGCGCCTGGAGCGCGGGGACCTCAAGGGCGTCTCCGACACGGTGCTCGAGACGATCGCCCGCGCGCTCCTGCTCGACGCCGCCGAGCACGACCACCTGTTCGACCTCGCGCGCACGGCCGGCGCCGGGGGGCGGCGTCCGGTGCGCACCCCGGGCGACACGCCCGTCCGGCCCGAGCTGCAGTACATGCTCGACGCCATCACCGCCGCACCGGCCTTCATCCAGAACAACCGCATGGACCTCGTCGCCGCCAACGCGCTGGGGTTCGCGATGTACTCGCCGATGTTCACCGGGACCACGCGTCCCGCGAACTTCTCGCGGCACATCTTCCTCGACCCGACCTCCCGCGACTTCTACCCCGACTGGGACCGCGCGGCGTGGACGAACGTCGCCATCCTGCGGCGCGAGGCCGGCCGCAACCCGCACGACAAGCGATTGCAGTCGCTCGTCGGCGAGCTGTCGACGTGCAACGAGCAGTTCCGCGGGCTGTGGGCCGCGCACGACGTGCGCCGGCACTACGCGGGGCAGAAGTCGTTCCGCCACCCCGTCGTCGGTGCTCTCGAGCTGAACTACCAGACGCTGGAGCTCGACGGCGACCCGAACCTCGGCATGACGGTCTACACGGCGACCCCCGGGTCGCCGACCGAGCAGTCGCTGCGCCTGCTCGCGTCGTGGGCGGCGTCGGAGGACGCCGCTCCGCTCCCCGAGCAGCGTCCCGCGTCGCGCCCCTGAGGGGTCGCGCACGGCCGGGGGCCTCGCGGCCCCGCCACCTACCGAGCAGGCCCCGCGCCCCCGCGCGCGCAGGCCGAGCAGACAGAAGGAGATGACCATGACGACTCTCGCCGTCGTCGGAGCCGGCCCTGGACTGGGACGGGCCGTCGCGCGCCGCTTCGGGCGCGAGGGGTTCTCCGTCGCCCTGATCGCCCGCGACCCCGAGAAGCTCGAGAGCCTGACCGCCGAGCTCGACGGCGACGGCGTCACGGCCGCGGGCTTCGTCGCCGACGCGCGCGACCGCGCGGCGCTCACGGGCGCGCTCGACGCGGCCGCCGCCGCGCTCGGCCCGACCGAGGTCCTGCAGTACAGCCCGGTCCCCGCACGCGAGTTCATGAAGCCGGTCCTCGACACCACGGCCGACGACCTCGTCGGCCCTCTCGAGATGTCGGTGCTGGGACCGGCGGCCGCCGTCCAGGACGTGCTGCCCGGCATGCGCGCGCTCGGTCGCGGCACGGTCCTCTTCCCGAACGGCGCCAGCGCCGTGCGCCCGCGCGGCGGGGTGACGGGCACGTCGGTCGCGTTCGCCGGCGAGAGCGCCTACGCGCAGCTGCTGCACGACGCCCTCGCACCCGAGAACATCCACGTGGCCCAGCTGATCATCCCGCTCGGCATCGGCGGCGGAGAACCCGACCACGAGCCGGACGCGATCGCCGAGCGGCTCTGGTCCCTGCATCGCGAGCGCGGCGGCTTCCGCACGTTCGTGCGGCCCCTGCCCTGACGTCGACGGCGGCGCGGCAGCGTCCGCAGGAAGGAACCGACCCATGCAGCTCGAGGAGTTCCTCGACCACGTGAACCGGGGCGCGCTCGTCGAGGGCGGCTCCGAGGTCCACGCGTTCATGCACGACGCCGCGCAGGAGGCGCTGCGGACCGTCGCCGAGCTCAACAGCGGCTACCGAACGCCCGAGGCCGTCCGCAAGCTGCTCGCACGGCTGACGGGCGCCCCGGTCGACGAGACGGTCACGCTGTTCCCCCCGTTCTACAGCGAGTTCGGGAAGAACCTCCGGCTCGGCAGGAACGTGTTCGTCAACCAGGGGTGCACGTTCCAGGACACCGGCGGCATCACCGTCGGCGACGACACCCTCGTCGGGCACGGGACGACGATCACGACGCTGAACCACTCGCCGGACCCGTCCCGGCGGGCCGACATGACGCCCGCTCGCGTCGTGATCGGCCGCCGGGTGTGGATCGGCGCCTCGGTGACCGTGGTCCCCGGCGTGACGATCGGCGACGGCGCGATCGTCGGGGCCGGCGCCGTGGTCACCCGCGACGTCCCGGCGGACGCGGTCGTCGCAGGCGTTCCCGCCCGGTCGATCCGCCCCACGGGCCACGACGCCACGCAGCCCTGACGCGGCGTCGCGGGCCGCTGGGCGTCGCGCCGACGGAGGGGCCGCGCGGGCGCGGGGACAGCAAGACGCCCCGTCGTGTGGAGCGACGAGGCGTCTCGATCCGCTGTCTCATTCGGATCCCGCCGGCGCTCTCACGCCGGAAGCATGACCCCGATCCTACCGGGCGTGCTCCGCGACGTCGGCCCTCCGCGCGGCGCTCCCCCCGCGGCGGCCGTCAGCGCTCGACGAGCCGCGCCATGTTCTCGCCGTCGGCGAGCCCGATGATGTTGCCCGCGGGGTCGGTGAACCAGGCCCCGTCGCCGCCCTCCATGAACCCGCGGACGATCCCCTTCTCGTCCTGGTCGAACCCGTCGTACCGCTCGAACGTCACGCCCTTCGCGGCGAGCTCGTCGACCACCTGGTCCACGTCGTCGACCGTCAGGTGCATGACCGTGAACACGGCGGGACGGTGGTCCTCCTTCGGGTAGACGAACACGTCGGCGCCGCCGTCGAGGTGCAGCACCAGCCCCCCGTCCTCGTCGAGGGTCGTGACACGGAGCCCGAGGGTGTCCGCGTAGAACGCGCGCGCGGCGTCCAGGTCGTCCGCCGAGAAGCTGGAGAACCCGCGTCGAATGCTGACCATCGCTGCCTCACTCCTTCGTGACCGCCGGCGACCGTACGGCGTGGCGCACCGGGGCGCCGGATACCTCCAGGGTGCCACTCACGGGGCTCGGCGAACACCACTTCACCCGGTGCTCCGGCGGGGACAGAATGACGCCATGGAACATGTCGCGCCCCTGGCCCCCGAGGACCTGCCGTACCTGCGCCGCTGCGTCGAGCTCGCGCGCGAGGCGCTCGACGAGGGCGACGAGCCGTTCGGCTCCCTGCTCGTGGACCGGGACGGCGTGGTGCGGTTCGAGGACCGCAACCGCGTCCAGGGCGGCGACGCCACCCGGCACCCCGAGCTCGAGGCCGCGCGCTGGGCGGCCGCGCACCTGCCGCCCGAGGAGCGGCGCGACGCCGTGGTCTACACCTCCGGGGAGCACTGCGCGATGTGCAGCGCCGCGCACGCCTGGGTGGGGCTCGGGCCGGTGGTCTACGCGGCGAGCACCGCGCAGCTCGTCGCGTGGCTCGCGGAGTGGGGCGTCGCCCCCGGTCCCGTGCGCCCGCTCGCGATCGGGGACGTCGCGCCGGAGGTCCCGGTGCGCGGCCCGGCCCCCGAGCTCGCGGACGAGGTCCGAGCCCTCCACGCCCGGCTGCACGGCGTCGCGTGAGCCGCGCGCCGTCGGCGACGACGCCCGGCGGCGCGGGTCGACGAGCGGCGCGGGTCTACGACCCGGCGGGCACCGTCACCTCGACGAACGCGGCGTCGCCCAGTCCGCCCGGCACGACGACACCGCGCCGGCGGTAGTCGCCGCCGCGCTCCACCGTGGTCACGGGCGCGAGGGCGCCGAGGTCCCGCCCGGCGCGCACGCCCACGGGCGTGCCCGGCGCACCGACCCGGTACACCACGTGCCGCGTGCGGCCGCCGAGCTCGAGGTCGACGGCGAGGCCGTCGGCCGACGCGGGCAGCACGGGGTCGACGACGAGCGCGCCCGACCGCTCGGCGAGGCCGAGGACGCCCTGGACGAGCTGGCGCAGGTAGATGCCGGGCCCGCTGGAGTACACGCGCCACCCGCCGCGCACCCCGACGGTCCCGTCGCGGAGCCGGTCGAAGTCGCGCGCGAAGCTCTGGCGGTCCGGGAAGTCCGCGTCGCTCGACGAGAAGTAGGCGTTGCGCTGGCGGGGCGCCGCGTGCGCGATGCGGTCGCCGAGGTCGACGGGGCTGATCCGCAGCAGCTCGTCGAGGGCGCGTCCGCGGCCGAGGGCGGCGAGCGCCTCGACGTAGCGGATGTGCGCGTGCACGTACATGAGGCCGATCTCGCGGCCGACGTTCGCCGCCTGCTCGGCGCGCAGGAACGTGTGCGGGACGCCCTCGTCGAACGCCGCGGGGTGGTCCATGAGGCGCACGCCGTCGGGGAAGTGCAGGTGGTCGAGGACGATGCGCTCGTGCTCGAGCGCCTCGTCGGCCGTGAGGATGCCCGCGATGATCGACTGCGTCATCGGGATGAGGCGGTACCGCATGCCGGAGACGGTGTCGCTCGGGTGGATGACGAGCTCGTCGCCGTCGGCGCCGTGGCGCACGTACCCCGCCAGGACGCCGCCGACGAGCGCCCGCCCGCGCACGTCGGCGCGCACCTCCGCCGCGAGGGCGCCGGCCCGCGCCGACAGCGCGGCGAGGTCCTCGCGGCCCGCGGTGGTGCGGGCGAGCAGCTCGGCGGCCTGCACGAGCAGCGCCGAGGTCCACGTGGACGCGAGGTCCGTGCGCATGCGCGGGTCCGCGGGCTGCAGCGTGTCGTCCCAGTCGCCCTCGCCGTAGGCGGGCAGCGCGGTGCCGGGCAGCCGGTCGCGGTCGAGGTGGTCGAGCAGCCGGGTGACGTGGTCGAGGACGGTCGCCGCGGCGTCGGGCCCCGTGAGCGCGGGGCGCCGGTGCGCGTGGTCCCAGAACGGGACCGCCTCGTCGAGCACGCCGAGGTCGCCGCTCGCCTCCAGGTACTGGGCCAGCGCGAACAGCGGCCACACCACGACGTCCCCGTGCGAGGAGTCGTTGTAGCGCTCGGCGTACGCGTCGAACATGAACCACTGCGGGAACTCGCCGCTCGCGTGCTGGTGCGCGAGGACGCGCAGCACGATCTCGCGCGCGACGTCGTCGCGGCCGCCCGCGAGCGCGAGCTCGAACGGGCCCTGGCACACGTCGCGCGTGCCCCACGCCGCGCCGGAGTACTGCTCGAGTCCGTGCGGCACGAGGAAGTGGACCAGCGCGTCGTGCGCGTACCAGGGCACGAGGAGGTCGAGCTCGCGGGTCGCCAGGGTCGGGTGCTCGGCGAGGCGCAGGCCGCGCACGACCCCGCGGACGGTGTCCAGGTGGCCCGCCAGCGTGGCGCCGAGGTCGGCGAGCGGGTCGTGCGCGGGCGCGAGGAGGGCGAGCGCGGCGTCGGCCCCGTCGAGCGCGCCGGCGATCGCGAGCGTGAGCGAGCCGGTGGTCGCCGTGCTCGTGAGGCGCCGCGCGGTGCCCGCGCCGGGGTCGTGCGACCCGTCGGTCTCGACGGGCGCGCTCGACGAGAGCGCGTACCGCAGCCCGGGGTAGTGCGCGTCGACGTCGCCGTCCGCGACGGGGCGCAGGACGACGCCGGTGCCCTCGGCCGCGGCGCCGTGCTCGACGACCCAGCCGCCGGCCTCGTCGTCGAGCTCGAGCGTCGCGGTGACGCGCAGCGGCCGCTCGCAGCGCACGCCCACGTCGATCCGGTTCTCGCGGTCGTGCGCGACGGTCCGCACGTCGACGCGGCCGAGCGGCGTCTCGTAGAGCCAGCGCACGCCCCCGACGTCGAGCACGAGCGCCGAGGGCAGGCCCAGCAGCCGGGGGCCGGAGCCGTCGTCCACGAGCACGCGCAGACCGCTGCTGCGCAGCAGGTTGAGGTGGTGGCGGTGCACGGTGGCGAGCCGGTTGGCCGTGGTGTTGCCGAGCACGACGTGGGACGCGAAGACGCCGGGCGCGAACGCGGTCGCGGAGAGCACGTCGTCGGTGGGCAGCACGTCGTCGCCCGCCTTGAGCACGTGGCCGTGCGAGCGCTCGGTCACGGTGTCCTTGCGCGCGTCGACGACGTGCGTGCCCGAGGCCGTGAAGAACGACAGCAGCGTGCCGTCGGCGTCGCGCTCCGGGAGGAGCACGTCGTCGGCCCCGAGCCCGACGGCGGCGAGCAGGTCGGCCTCGGCGAGCTCGTCGCCCGCGAGCAGCGGGGCGTCGCGCAGCACGGAGCCGGTCGTGGGCAGCGGGACGGTCGCGCGGTCGTCCCCCGCGACGGCGACGGCCGCGGCGGCCCAGGCGGTCACCTCGTCGAGGTGCGCGGCGAGCGGTCCCGGCGCGTCGGGGTCGACCACGGTCACCGCGTGCACGCGGGCCGTGCCGCCGGACAGGTCGAGCGGGCGCGACACGAGCGTCGGCATCGCGTACTCGTACTGCAGGACGCCCGGGGTCACCGGGCCGAGCAGGCCGTGCGGCGCGCCGTCGCGGCGCGAGCGCGCGGTGAAGACCTGCAGCGAGTCCGTGAGGTGCGCGACGGCCCCCTCGACGAGGAAGGCGACGGCGAGCGGCAGGCGCGGCTGGGCCGACATCGTCTGGCGGCTCACGAGGACCGTGCCCGCCTCGGGGTGCTCGAGCGCGCGGTGCAGCAGGTACTGGCACACGTACGGCTCGCTGGACAGCGCGGCGGCGGGCGGCGCGAGGGCGAGGTCCTGGGCGTGCACGACGTCGTAGCGCGTGCCGTCGGCGGCGTCAGGCCCCGCGGCGAGGTCGACGCGCCACACGAGCGTGCGTCCGTCGACGGTCAGCGCGACGCGCGTCGTGAGCCCCAGCGCCGCGCCCGACCACACGACGCGGTCGGCGCCGACCTCGACGGACGTCACCGCGGGGGCCGACCCGGTGAGGCGGGCGACCTCGACGGAGCCGTCCGCGCGGGTGGCGCGCAGCAGGACGCCGCCGGGCATGCGGTCGTGCTCGCCCGGCAGGTACTGGTTGACGAGCAGGCCGCCGGTGCTCACGGCGCGCACGTCGCCCCCGCCCGTGAGCTCGACGGTCAGCTCGCCCGAGGCGAGCGTCGCGCCCGCGAGGGTGTCGGCCGTGGCGGTGAGGGTCACGCGGTCTCCTGCTCGGTGGTGGTGTCGGGTGCTGCGGTCGGGGCGTGCGGGCGCAGCAGCGCGAGGAACTGGTCGAAGAGCTCGACCATGTCGACGTTCTCGGGGTCCAGCAGCCACTGGAGCTGCAGGCCGTCCATGACGGCGGAGAAGAGCTGGCCGATCGCGCGCGGGTCGACCTCGGGGCGCAGCTCGCCGCGCTCGACGGCCTCCTGGAAGCGCGTGTCGTCCTGGTGGCGCAGGGCGCGGTAGCGGTCGCGGACGACGTCGTGGGCCGGGTGCGCAGCGTCCGTCGCCTCGGCGGCGACGACGACGTGCAGCGCGACGAGCCCGGGCGTCTCGGCGTTGCGCCGGACCTGGTCCCGGATGGTCGTCAGGAGGTCGGCTCCCCCGGCCTCGTCCTCGGTGCGGCGCGCGAGGTCGCGCCGGTCGCGCTCCTCGATCGTGGCCGTGAGGAGCGCCGCCTTGCTGCCGAAGTGGTGCAGCAGCCCGGCCTCGGAGATCCCCACGCGCGCGGCGATCTCGCGCAGCGAGCTCCCGCGGAACCCCTGCTCCCCGAAGACCTCGACCGCCGTGCGCAGGATCTCGCGCCGGCGCTGCTCGCCGCGCACGAGGCGTCCGTCGGGTCGCCGGGCCGTCGTCGCGCCCAGGCTCGGGGCCGTCCTCGTGGCGCCGCCACCTGCGGCGTCGCTCTCGTTCATCACCGTCTCCTTCGCCAGGTCTGTCGGCGCCAACGGTACGGCCTGGACGCCCCGGGTGAAAATACTAACCGAGCGCACGCTAAGGTAGTTGGCACAGCGGCCCAGACGAGTGGGCCGACTGCTCGATGAGGAGGATTGCTCATGAAGCTCGGACGCAAGGCGGTCGCCATCGGCGTCGTCGGACTCCTGGCTCTGACCGCGTGCGGTCGTGCGGACGACGGGACGACGGGCGGTGAGACCGGCGCGGCGTCCACCACGACGGTGGACGACTCCCCCGCCGAGGGTGACATCACCATCTGGGCGATGGGCGAGGAGGGCGAGAAGCTCCCCGACTTCGTCCAGGGGTTCACCGAGGAGAACCCGGACGCGAACGTCCAGGTGACCACGATCCCGTGGGCCGACGTCATGACGAAGTTCCAGACGGCCGTCGCCGCCGGCACGGTGCCCGACGCGATCATGATCGGTTCGTCGTTCATGCCGACGATGGTCGCGACCGGCGGTCTCGCCCCGGTCCCCGAGGGCCTCGTCGACAGCGCCGACTTCGTCCAGGGCGCCGCCGACTCCACCGTCGCCGACGGCGTCGAGTACGGCGTGCCGTGGTACGTCGAGACCCGCGTCCTGTACTACCGCTCCGACCTGGCGAAGGCCGCGGGCGTCGAGGCCCCCACGACCTGGGAGGACCTCACCGCCTTCGCGCAGGCGATGCAGGACGAGGGCTCGACCTACGGCCTCCAGCTGCCGATGGGCGACGCCGAGGACTCCACGCAGGTCATCCTGCCGTTCTACTCGCAGGCGGGCGGCTCGGTGCTCGACGAGGCCGGCGACGCGTTCGACCTCGACAACCAGGCGATGGTCGACGCGCTCGACTACTACGCGTCGTTCTTCACCGACGGCCTGTCCCCGCTGTCCGGCTACGGCGACTCGCAGAACAGCGCGTTCGTCGACGGCTCGGACCCGGCCTTCATCTCCGGCCCGTGGATGGTCAACGTGCTCGCCGACCTGCAGGGCGAGGACTGGGTCGAGGAGAACGTCGCCACCGTGCCGGTGCCCGCGGGCGCCGAGAACAACGACTCGTACATCGGCGGCGCGCACCTCGGCGTCTTCGCCGACGCGAAGAACGCCGACGGCGCGTGGAAGCTCGTGCGCTGGCTCGCCCAGCCCGAGACGCAGCAGGCCTGGTTCGACGCGACGAGCGACCTGCCGGCCCTCACCACCGCGTGGGACTACGAGCCGCTGACGTCCAACCCCCGCACGCAGGTGCTCCAGCAGCAGCTCGAGAGCACGATCGCCCCGCCGACCGTGCCGAGCTGGGACGAGCTCTCCGCGACCATCGAGACCGAGGCCGAGAAGGTCGCCAACGGCCAGGTCACGGCCGAGGACGCCGCGGCGGCCATCCAGGCGAAGGCCGACGCGCTCGGGCTCGGCTGGTAACAGGTCCCATGACCACGACCACCGAGGGACGGCGCCGGCTCACCGCCGGCGCCGTCCACCGGCGACGGCAAGCGCTCGTCGCCTGGCTGTTCGCTCTCCCGTTCGTCGCCGTCTTCGCGGTCTTCATGCTCGGACCGCTGCTGGCCTCGTTCGGGATGTCGTTCTCGGACCTCACGATCCGTGACATCAAGACGCCGTTCGCGGTGAACTTCGTCGGGCTCGAGAACTTCACCGGCGTCTTCCAGGACGAGCTCTTCCGCAAGGCGCTGGTCAACACCTTCTCCTTCGTCCTCGTCGGCATCCCGCTGACGATGGTGCTCGGCCTCGCGCTCGCGGTGGCCCTCAACTCGGGCATCGAGAAGTTCCGCAGCGTCTTCCGCGTCGGGTTCTACACCCCCGTGGTGACGTCGATCGTCGCCGTGGCGGTCGTGTGGCGCTTCATCCTCCAGGACTCGGGCCTCGTCAACACGGTGCTGGGCTGGGTCGGGATCGACGGTCCCGACTGGCTCAACGACAGCACGTGGGCCATGCCGTCGATCATCGTCATGGCGGCCTGGCGCAACATGGGCACGCTCATGATCATCTTCCTGGCCGGCCTGCAGGCGATCCCGCGCGACGTCTACGAGGCCGCCGAGGTCGACGGCGCCGGCGCCTGGCGCCGCTTCCGCTCGATCACCGTCCCGCTCATGCGCCCGACCCTGCTGCTCGGCGCCGTGCTGCTGTCGGTCGGCTTCCTCCAGGTGTTCGAAGAGCCGTTCGTCATGACCAAGGGCGGCCCGGTCAACTCCACGCTGACCATCAGCTACTACGTCTACAACCAGTTCGGCTACGGCAACTACGCGTTCGCCTCCGCGGCCGCGTACGTGCTCTTCGCGCTGATCGCCGCGCTGGCCGCCGTCCAGTTCCGCCTGCTGCGGTCGAAGGAGGATTGACATGACCGTCACGTCCTCGCGGACCACCCCCGCGACGTCGGCCCCGGACACCGCGCCCGGGCGCCGCCCGCGACGCCCCGTGCGCTGGTCGCGCGGCGCCACGTACACGGCCCTGGTCGTCGGCCTCCTGCTGACCCTCATGCCGTTCATCTGGATGGCGCTCGGCAGCTTCAAGACGCAGGGCGAGCTCCTGCAGCGACCCATCACGTGGTGGCCGCAGAACCCGACGCTCGACAACTACGAGCGGTGGCTCTCCCAGCTCAGCTACGGGCAGTACTTCACCAACTCGGTCGTCGTCGCGGTCGCCGTCGTGCTCGGCAACATCGTGTTCTGCTCGATGGTCGGCTACGCGCTCGCCAAGATGCGCTTCCCGGGCAAGAAGGTGCTGTTCGCCCTCGTCATGCTCACGCTCATGGTCCCGGGCGTCGTCACGCTCGTGCCGATGTTCGTGCTCGTGTCGAACATGGGCCTGGTCAACACCTACCCGGCACTCATCCTGCCGTTCCTCGCCGGACCGCTCGGCGTGTTCCTCATGCGCCAGTTCATGCTCGGCATCCCGGACGCGCTCATCGAGGCCGCGCGCATCGACGGCGCCGGGGAGTTCCGCGTCTTCTTCCGGATCGTGCTCCCCCAGTGCGGCCCGCCGCTCGCGACGCTGAGCATCCTCACGTTCCTCGGGTCCTGGAACAACTTCCTGTGGCCCCTGGTCGTGGCGCAGACCGAGAACATGTACACCCTGCCGGTCGCGCTCTCGCTGTACTCCGTCGGGTCCAACGGCACCTACTACGGCCTGCTCATGGCCGGCTCGGTGCTCGTCGTGACGCCGATCCTCATCCTGTTCCTCTTCCTGCAGCGGTACTTCGTGCAGGGCATCGCCATGACCGGCATCAAGTAGGAGATCACCCCGTGTCGACCACCTTCCCCGAGTCCTTCGTCTGGGGCGCCTCGACGGCGGCCCACCAGATCGAGGGCAACAACGTCAACAGCGACTGGTGGGCGCGCGAGGTCGCGCCCGGCTCGCCGCTCGCGGAGCCGTCGGGCGACGCCGCGGACAGCTACCACCGGTACGCCGAGGACATCCGGCTGCTCGCCGAGGCCGGGCTCACGTCCTACCGGTTCTCGCTCGAGTGGGCCCGCATCGAGCCCGCCGAGGGCCGCTTCTCGCGCGCCGAGCTCGACCACTACCGCCGCGTCGTCGAGGCCTGCCTCGAGCACGGCGTCACGCCGCTCGTCACGCTCCATCACTTCACGAACCCGCGCTGGTTCACGGAGGACGGCGGCTGGACCGACCCGCGCTCCGTCGAGCGGTTCGCGCGCTACGTCGAGCAGGTGCTGCCGCTGCTGGGCGACGCGTCGCACGTCTTCACCATCAACGAGCCGAACATCCTCGCGATGATGGTCACCGCCGAGAAGGGCACGGAGCAGCTCCAGGCGGGCTCCATGCACGCGCCCGACCCGGTCGCGACCGAGCACCTCGTCGCCGCGCACCGCCGGGCGGTCGAGCTCGTGCGCACCGTCGGGGTGCCCGTGGGCTGGCCCGTCGCGCCGCAGCAGTTCTTCGCCGACCCGGGAGCCGAGGAGGTGCTGCGCGAGTACGCCTACCCGCGCGAGACCGTGTTCCTCGAGGCCGCGCGCGGCGACGACTTCGTCGCCGTCCAGGCCTACACCCGGACCCGCATCACGGTGGACGGCCCGCTGCCGGCCCCGGAGGACTCCGAGAAGACGCTCACCGGCTGGGAGTACTACCCGCCCGCGATCGCCGAGGCCGCCCGCCTCGGCCACGAGATCACGGGGCTGCCCGTCCTCGTGTCCGAGAACGGCATCGCGACCGCGGACGACGCGCGCCGCATCGACTACACGCGCGACGCGCTGCGGGCCCTGCACGCCGAGATGGAGGCGGGCCTGCCGCTGCTCGGCTACCTGCACTGGTCGCTGCTCGACAACTACGAGTGGGGCTCCTTCGCGCCGACCTTCGGGCTCGTCGCGTGGGACCCGCAGACCTTCGAGCGCACGCCCAAGCCGAGCCTCGGCTGGCTCGGCGGCGTCGCGCGCGGCACCGTGTCGCTCGACGACTGACCCACGCCCGCCTGCCCGGCAGGCGGCGGCGACGAGCCGCGAGGCGGGACCCCCGCCTCGCGGCTCGTCGCGTCCACCGGCCCGTCCGGTCTGCGCCCGGTGCGCCGCCGGGCGACGCCCGGACCCTAGGCGGCCCGCCGGACCCGGCCGGCGAGGCGGCCGCCGGCCGCGTGGGCCTCGGTCTCGGCGCCCTCGCGCAGCCGCGCCGCCTCCTCCGTGAACCGGTCGAGCGCCGGGTTGACGCCCACGAGCGTGAACGAGCGGTTGACGACCTCCAGGTCGAGGCCCCACACGTCCTCGAACGCGCGCCGCAGCCACGGCGTCGCGTGGTCCCAGCCCTCCTTGGGCGTGCCGTCCGCGTAGTTGCCGCCCAGCGCCGTGACGAGCACCGCGGGCTTGCCGCGCAGGGCCGTGCCCTCCGGGCCGATGCGCGGGTCGGTGTAGGCGAGGTCGAACCAGCTCTTCACGTGCTGCGGCACCCCGTAGTTGTAGAGCGGGACGGTGAAGAGCAGCGCGTCGGCGTCCACGAGCTCGTCGGCGAGACGGCTCGCGAGGGCGGTCGCCTCGCGCTGGTGCTCGGTGCGGTCCTCCTCGGGCGTCATCCCGGCGCCGACGGCGGCGGCCCAGGACTCGAACCGCACGGGCTCGGCGACGAGGTCGCGTCGCGTCACGGCGGCACCGGGGTGGGCCTGCGACCACCGGGACTCGACGAGGTCGCCGAGGGCGCGGCTGGCCGACCAGGCCGGGTGGAGGCTGGCGTCTACGCGGAACAGCATGGGTCGTCTCCTGTCGACGAGGGCGCGGCCGGACGGCGCGTCCTTCGGTTACGCTTTGTACGTAACCCCATGATTGGTCATCGCGACGAGCCGTACAAAAGGCACATCGGTGTGCGTCCGGCACACAGGAGGAAGGGTCATGACCGCGTCCGCCCCCGAGGGAACGACCCCTCCCGCCGACGCCGCGGGCGACCCCGCCGCCGCGCGCAGCCCCTACGAGCGCACGTGCCGGCACGACGCCGACGACGGCCGCGCCATCCGCAGCGTCCTCGACCGCGTGGGCGACAAGTGGTCGCTGCTCGTCATCGGCACGCTCCAGCACGGACCGCTGCGCTTCACCGAGCTGCAGCGGCACGTGCCGGGCGTCTCCCAGCGCATGCTGACCCTCACCCTGCGCCACCTCGAGCGCGACGGGATGGTCACGCGCACCGTGCACGCCGAGGTGCCGCCGCGCGTCGAGTACGAGCTCACGGCCATGGGACGCACGCTCATCGAGCCGTCGCTCGCGCTCGCGTCGTGGGCCATCGCCCACCGCACGGCGATCGAGGCGGCGCAGGCCGCGTTCGACGCGAGGTCCTGACGGCGCGGGGCCGCGTGGGAGCCGGACGGTAGCCTCCCCGGCCATGGACCGCACGACCGTCACCCGTCTCCTGCGCCGCGACTTCTGGCCCGTGCTCCGGGCCGAGGGCTTCTCGCGGCGCGGTGAGGTCGCGCGCCGCGCCGACGGCCCGGTGGTGCACGTCGTCGAGGTGGTGCACCGCCCCCGCGCGGGCGTGTTCCGCGTCGACCTAGGGGTGCACGTCACGCTGCTCGGGGACGTCTCCGGCGCACCGGTCGACCCCGCGACCCTGCGCGAGCCGGGGTGCGCGTGGCGCGCGGGGATCGTGCCCGGCCTCCTCGACGGCACGAGCACGGACCTCATCTACGGGTCGAGCGAGGAGGACGCGGCCGGGACGGTCGCGTTCCTCGTCGCGGAGTGGCCCCGGCAGTCCGCGGCCTTCTTCGGCCCCCTCACGACGTGGCCCGGCCAGTTCCACGACGCCGCGCGGGCGGCGACCGCACGCGGGCTCCACCCCGCCCACCTGCGCACCCACGCCCGCGTCGCGGCCCTCGTCGGGGACCTCCGCCTCGCCCGGGAGATCGCCCAGGAGGCGCTGCCGCACGTGCCCGAGCGCGCGAGGGCCCTGCGCGCCGACCTCGAGGCCGTCGCCCGCGACCCGGAGTCCGTCGCCCCGACCGCCGCCGTCGGCGGGTGACCGCCGGTCACGCGCCTCGCGACGGCCCGCCCCGGGACCTCCGGCTCTGGACCGCGCCGGCCGCGACAGGCAGGGTCCTGCCATGAGACGCACCGCACCGCTCCCCCTCGCCGCCGCAGCCCTGCTCGTCCTCACCGCGTGCACGTCGGGCCCCGCGCCCGACGGGGGCGACGCCTCGCCGGACGCGAGCACCGCCGCCGACGCGACCGGCGCGCTGCTCGCGCGCCACGGGCTGTCCGGCATGGACGGCCGGGAGGTCGTCGACCACCTCGAGGCGCTCGACGTCGCGGACCGCCCGGACGACCTCGTCGCGTCGGTGCGCGTGGACGGGCTCCTGCTGGGCGACGGGTCGGCCGAGGCCACGCTGCCCCTGCCCGACGACGTCTTCTACCTGTCGGTCGCCCCGTTCGTCGACGAGACCCACGACTGCTTCTTCCACTCGCTGACCACGTGCCAGGGCGAGCTCGCGGGCGAGGGGGTGAGCGTGTCCCTCGTCGACGCGGGCTCGGGCGAGGTGCTCGTCGACGAGGACGTGGTGCTCGGGTCGAACGGGTTCGCGGGGTTCTGGCTCCCCCGCGACGTGGACGCGCGGCTGACGGTGGAGAGCGGCGGTCGGACGGGTACGGCCACGGTCTCGACGACGCCGGACGACCCGACGTGCCTCACGACGCTGCGGCTGGCCTGAGACGACCTCCCGCCCTTCTCAACGTATAGCGCACGGGGGGTCTTGCGGCAAGGCCCCCCGTGGGGCGCAGACTCTCGGACCAGGCGCCGACGCGCGGTGCGCACGACGCACCGCGACGACGCCGACCGACCGCGCGACCGTCGCGCGCGATCCCGTCCGGAGCTGATGACGTGACACCGACCACGACCGCGTTCGCCCTCCCCGACCGGCTGGCCGCCAAGGCCGACCCCGTGCTCGTCGCCCAGGACGAGGAGCACTTCGCCGCGATCGCCGACAGCCTCGACCAGCAGGTCGCCGAGCTCACGGAGCGCCTCGCCGAGGCGCGACGCGCCCCGGGCGGCCACGGGCAGGCCGCGCTCGACCGGGACCAGGAGGTCCACCGGCTCTCCGCGCGGCTGCGCACGCTGCGGCGGTACGGGCTCGACCTCTGCCTCGGCCGGATGGTCCCGGCGGACGGCGCCGCGCCCGTGTACGTGGGGCGCCTGGGCCTCACGGACCGCGCGGGCGAGCGCCTGCTCGTGGACTGGCGCTCGCCCGCCGCCGAGCCGTTCTTCGGCGCGACCCACGCCGACCCCATGGGCCTCGCGAGCCGCCGCCGGTACCGCTGGACGCGGGGCCGGGTCTCCGACTACTGGGACGAGGTGCTCACCGCCGACGGCCTCGACGGGAACGTCGCGCTCGACGACCAGTCGGCCTTCGTCGCGAGCCTCGGCAGCAGCCGCTCGCCGCGGATGCGCGACGTCCTCGGCACGATCCAGGCGGACCAGGACGCGATCGTCCGCGCGGGCTCGCGCGGCGCGCTCGTCGTCGACGGCGGGCCGGGCACGGGCAAGACCGTCGTCGCGCTGCACCGCGCCGCCTACCTGCTCTACGCCGACCCGCACCTCGGCCACCGCCGGGGCGGCGTGCTGGTCGTCGGGCCGCACGAGCCGTACCTGGCCTACGTGGGCGACGTCCTGCCGAGCCTCGGGGAGGAGGGCGTGCAGACGTGCACGCTGCGCGACCTCGTCCCCGAGGGCGCGGCCGCGCGGCCGGAGACCGACCCGGAGGTCGCCCGGCTCAAGGCCTCGGCCGACCTCGTGCGGGCGATCGAGCCGGCCGTCGCGTTCTCCGAGCGCCCGCCCGCGGAGGGGATGTCCGTCGAGACGCCGTGGGCCGACGTCTGGCTGAGCACCGCCGACTGGGCCGAGGCGTTCGCGGCGCCGGACCCGGGCACCCCGCACAACGAGTCGCGCGACGTGGTGTGGGAGGCGCTGCTGTCGATCCTCGTCGACAAGCACCTGGACGAGATCGGGAGGCCCGACGACGAGGGCGGGGACGAGGGCCTCGGGGACGAGGGCGAGGTCGATGCCGACCAGGTCCGCCGGGTCCTGCGGCAGCACCGCGGGCTGACCGCCGCGTTCCACCGGGCCTGGCCCGTCGTCGAGGCGACGGACCTCGTGGCCGACCTGTGGTCCGTCCCGGCGTACCTGCGCCTGTGCGCGCCGTGGCTGACGGCCGACGAGGTGCGCGCGCTCCAGCGCGAGGACGCCCAGGCCTGGACCGTGGCCGACCTCCCGCTGCTCGACGCGGCGCGCCGGCGGCTCGGCGACCCGGAGGCGTCGCGGCGCCGCCGCCGGCACGAGGCCGCCGTCGCGGCCCAGCGCCGCCGCATGGACGACGTCGTCGGCGACCTCGTCGCCGCGGACGACTCCGAGATGCTCGTCATGTCGATGCTGCGCGGGCAGGACCTGCAGGACGCGCTCGTCGACGGCTCCACGACGCCCGACGCGCCGCCCGACCCGCTCGGCGGTCCGTTCGCGCACGTCGTCGTCGACGAGGCGCAGGAGCTCACCGACGCGGAGTGGACGATGGTCCTCGCCCGCTGCCCCTCGCACAGCCTCACCGTCGTCGGGGACCGCGCGCAGGCTCGGCACGGCTTCGCCGAGACGTGGACGGAGCGGCTCGGGCGCGTCGGAGTCCGGGAGACCGCGCAGGCCGGGCTGAGCATCAACTACCGGACGCCGGAGGAGGTCATGGCCGCCGCGGAGCCGGTCATCCGGTCGGTGCTGCCCGACGCGAACGTACCGAGGTCCGTGCGCTCCGGCGGGCTGCCCGTGCTCCACGGTCGCGCCGACGAGCGCGACGCCGTCCTCGGCCGCTGGCTCGCCGAGCACCCGGACGGGGTGGCGTGCGTCGTCGGCGACCCGACCTTCGCGGCGACGGACCGCGTGCAGTCCTTGACGCCGGAGCTCGCGAAGGGCCTCGAGTTCGACCTCGTCGTGCTCGTCGACCCCGAGGCGTTCGGCACGGGGATCGAGGGCGCGGTCGACCGGTACGTCGCGATGACCCGCGCCACGCAGCAGCTCGTCGTCCTCACGACCGGCTGACGCGAACGGCCGACCGCCACGCTCGGACCGCCACGCTCGGACCGCCACGCTCGGACCGCCACGGCCGGGACGGTCGCACAGCGAGCGCACAGACTCACCACAGGCGGTCCGTGGCCGGGCGCGCCAGGCTGGCACCATGACCGCCGCACCGCTCACGAGCCAGCCCGCCGACCGTCCCCGCCTCACCCGGCCGGACGGCTCGCCCGTGCGCGTCCTCGTGGTCGACGACGAGCCCAACCTCGCCGAGCTCCTCACCTCCGCGCTGCGCTACGAGGGCTGGGACGTGTCGACCGCGCTCGACGGGCACACCGCGATCCGCACGGCGCGCGAGAGCGGCCCGGACGTCGTCGTGCTCGACGTCATGCTCCCCGACATGGACGGGCTCACCGTGCTGCGCCGGCTGCGCGAGCGCGACGCGGACGTCCCCGTCCTCTTCCTCACCGCGCGCGACGCCGTCGAGGACCGGGTCGCGGGCCTCACCGCGGGCGGCGACGACTACGTGACCAAGCCGTTCAGCCTCGAGGAGGTCGTCGCCCGGCTGCGCGGCCTGCTGCGCCGCGGCGGCGCGGCGGCCGCGCGCGAGGACGCGGTGCTCGTCGTCGGCGACCTCGAGCTCGACGAGGACTCGCACGAGGTGCGCCGCGCCGGCGAGGAGGTGCGGCTCACCGCGACCGAGTTCGAGCTCCTGCGCTTCCTCATGCGCAACCCGCGCCGCGTGCTGTCGAAGGCGCAGATCCTCGACCGCGTGTGGAACTACGACTTCGGCGGGCAGGCGAACATCGTCGAGCTCTACATCTCCTACCTGCGCCGCAAGATCGACAAGGGCCGCGAGCCGATGATCCACACGCTGCGCGGCGTGGGCTACGTGCTCAAGCCCGCCGCCTCCGCGGACGAGCCGCGTGCCTGACGCCCCCCGCACCCGACCGACGACGCTGCGCCGCCGCCTCGTCTGGGTGCTCGTCGGCGTCCTCTCGCTCGTCACCGCGGCCCTCGCCACCACGTCGGCGCTGGCCCTGCGCGGCCAGCTCGTCACAGAGCTCGACCAGTCCCTCGTCGAGGCGAGCCAGCGCGTCGCCGAGCCGCCCCGTCTCGACCGGCCGCCCGGCGACGAGCAGCCCGACGGGACGACAGTGCCCGACCCGCAGGACGGCGACGACCCGGCGCGGTTCCCCTTCGGCGTCGGCCCCGGCACCGTCGTCGTGCGCTACGACGGCGACACCGTCGCGCTCGCGGGCTACGTCACCACCGCCGGCGCGTTCGCCCGGCTCGACGACGCGCAGGTCGAGGCGCTCTCGGCCGTCCCCGCCGACGGCGAGGCCCACGACGTCGAGGTGCCCGAGCTCGGCGGCCACCGCGCCGTCGCCGCCACGCGCTCCGACGGGTCGCTGAGCGTCGTCGCGCAGAGCACGGCCGACGTCGACGCGACCGTGCAGCAGTACGTGCTCGTCGAGGTGGTGCTCGGCCTCGTCGGGCTCGTCGGCGCCGCCGCGCTCGGCACGTGGCTCGTGCGGCGCTCGCTGCGACCGCTCGACGACGTCGCGGCCGCCGCCGGGCGCGTCTCCGAGCTCGAGCTCTCGCGCGGCGAGATCGACGCCATCCCCCGCGTGCCGGACGACCTCACCGACGAGCGCACCGAGGTCGGGCAGGTCGGCGCGGCGCTCAACCGCATGCTCGAGAACGTCGAGACGTCGCTCGTCGCGCGGCACGAGTCCGAGACCCAGGTGCGGCGCTTCGTCGCCGACGCGAGCCACGAGCTGCGGACGCCCCTCGCCTCGATCCGCGGCTACGCGGAGCTCGTGCGCCGCTCCCCCGACGTCGTGCCGCCCGACACCTCGCGCGCGCTCGACCGCATCGAGTCCGAGGCCGTGCGCATGACCGGGCTCGTCGAGGACCTGCTCCTCCTCGCCCGCCTCGACGCGGGCCGTCCGCTCGAGCGCGAGCCCGTCGACCTCGCGGCGCTCGCGGTCGACGCCGTGACCGACGCGCACGCCGCGGGACCCGACCACGACTGGGGCCTCGAGCTGCCGGGCGGCGAGGACCTCGACGACGTCGACCTCGTGCCCACGGACGACGCCGGGACGGGCGTCCCGGCGCTCGCGGACTCGGACGCCGACGTCGACCTGGTCGTCACCGGCGACGAGGCGAGCCTGCGGCAGGTGCTGGCCAACCTCCTCGCCAACGCGCGGACGCACACCCCGGCGGGCACGCGCGTCGACGTGCGGGTGCGCGACGAGGGCGACGCCGTCGTGGTGGAGGTGGCCGACGCGGGCCCGGGGATCGCGCCGGCGCTGCGCCCCGTGCTGTTCCGGCGCTTCGCGCGCGGCGACGACGCGCGCAACCGCACCGGCGGGTCGACGGGGCTGGGCCTCGCGATCGTCGACGCGATCGTCACGGCGCACGGCGGGACGATCGCCGTGACGTCGAGCACCGCCGACGAGCCGGGCCGCACGGGGACGACGTTCGCCGTCCGGCTGCCCCGGCGCTGACGCCGGGGGTCAGCTCCGCGACAGCCGCACCTCGGCGCGCAGGCCCCCCAGCGGGGAGTCGCCCAGCACCACGTCGTCGCCGTGCTCGCGGGCGGTCTCGCGCGCGATCGCGAGGCCCAGGCCGGTGCCGCCCGCGTCGCGCTCCCTCGCCTCGTCGAGGCGCGTGAATCGCTCGAAGACGCGCTCGCGGTCGGCCGCGTCGATGCCGGGCCCGTCGTCGTCGACCACGAGGATCCCCGGTCCGGCCGTCACCCGGACCTGCGACGCGGCGTGCCGGACGGCGTTGTCGACGAGGTTGCGCAGGATGCGGCCGACGGCGGCCCGGTCCCCCCGGGCGGTGGCCTCGCCCTCGACGACGACGGACACCGCGACCGGCGGGCGCCCCGCCTCCCCCGTCGCCCGGCCCCCTGAGACCGCGACGACCTCGTGCGCCAGCGCCGCGAGGCCGAGGTCCTCGTCGACGACGGGCCGCGCACCGATCCGCGCGAGGACGAGGAGGTCGTCGACGAGCGCCTGCAGGCGCCGCACCTCGTCCTCGAGCTCGGCGGCGAGCTCGTCCCCGGGGTACGCCGCCGGGTGCAGGCGCGCGACCTCGATGCTCGCGCGCAGGGCGGCGACGGGCGAGCGCAGCTCGTGCGCCGCGTCGGCGACGAACGAGCGCTGCCGCGCGGCGGCCGCCTGGAGGCTGTCGAGCATCGCGTTGAGCGTGCGCGCGAGCGCGCCGAGCTCGTCGTCCGCCCGCGGGACGGGCAGCACGCCCGGACCTCCCGAGCGGGCGATCGCGTCGGCCGACCGGCGCAGCTCCTCCACGGGCGACAGGGCCCGCCCCAGCACCGCCCAGATCACCCCGGCCGCGACGAGCGTGAGCAGCGGGACGACGACCGCGAGCGAGACGCGCAGCGCCCGGACCACCCCCTCGACCTCCTGCAGCGGCACGCTCGCCACGGCGGTGGTGCCGTCCGCGACGGGTACCACCGCGACGCGCGCCGCCGTGTCGTAGGCGCTGCGGTCCGTGCCGACCACGCGCACGCCGTCCGCGGCGACGGCCTCGGCGCGCAGCGTGCCGAGCTCGTCGGCGGGCAGGACCGGCAGCGTCCGGCTCGCCGTCGCCGAGGAGGCCAGGACGTCGCCCGCCGGCCCGAGGAGCTGCACGACCTCCCCCGGCTCCGAGACCGGCAGCACGTCCGGGACCTGGTCGCTCGACGCGAGCCGCGCGACGAGGAGCGCCCGGTCGCGCGCGATCTCGTCCAGCGCGGCGACGCGCCCGCCCGAGACCACCGCGGACAGCACGAGCGCGCCGACCGCGAGCGCCACGGCGATCAGGACCGACGCGAGGACGGTGAGCCGCGCGCGCAGCGACCAGGTGCTGGGCGCGGCCCTCACGGGCCCTCCCGGCCCGTCACGGGCCGACGTGCCCGGGGGCCGCCCCGCGCACCGCCAGGCGGTAGCCGGCGCCGCGCACCGTCTCGATGACCGACTGGCCGAACTTGCGGCGCAGGTAGCCGACGTAGACCTCGACGACGTTGAGGCCGTCCCCGGCCGCGTCCCACACGTGGTCGCGCAGCTCGCCCTTGCTCAGCACCTGTCCCGGGCGGCGCATGAAGTACTCGAGGAGCGCGAACTCGCGCGCCGTGGTGACGACCTCGAAGCCGCGGTGCGTCACGACGCGCGTGCCGGGGTCCAGCGAGAGCTCGCCGACCGTGAGGACCGCCGGTCGTGGCTGCGGTCCGCGCCGCACGAGGGCCCGCACACGGGCGACGAGCTCGACGAACGAGAAGGGCTTCGTGAGGTAGTCGTCGGCGCCGAGGTCGAGGCCGTCGGCGATGTCGTACTCCCCGTCCTTGGCGCTGACGATGAGCACGGGCGTCCAGACCTGCAGGTCGCGCAGCCGGGCGACGACGTCGTACCCGTTGAGCCCCGGGAGCATGATGTCCACGAGCACGGCGTCGAACTCGCCGGACGCGGCGAGCTCGAGGCCGCGCCGGCCGTCGAGCGCGACGTCGACGGCGAAGCCCTCGGCCAGCAGCCCGCGGCGCAGCGCCCGGGCGACGCCCCGCTCGTCCTCGACCACCAGCACCCGCACGTCGACAGCATGGCACCCCGCGGGCGGCGCTCGCGCGGCGGTGGGCGGGGTCCCTTCTCAGCGTCGCCTCAGGTGCGGTGTGCGACGGTGTCCGCATGGTCGCCGAACCCGTCACCCCGTCCCCGCCCGAGCCCGTCCGCGGCCCGTCGCGCCGCGCCCGCTGGGCCGTCCCGGTCGTCGTCGGCGCCGTCGTCGCCGGGGCGTTCGCCGCGCCCGCGCTCGTCGCGTCCGCCGACGCCGACCTCCCCGAGCTCACGCCCGCCGAGCTCCTCGCGAACGTGGCCGGGGCGGAGCCCGTCGCCCTCTCGGGCACGGTGGTCCACACGGCGCGGCTCGGGCTGCCCGACCTGCCGCTCGAGGAGCTGCAGGGCGCGAGCCCGCTCGACCTCCTCGGCGGCAGCTCGACGATCCGGGTCTGGTCCGACGGCGAGGACCGGTCGCGCCTCGCGCTGCTCGGCGACCTCTCCGAGTTCTCGGTGGTGCGCGACGGCGCCGAGGCCTGGACCTACTCGAGCCGCGACGACGAGGCCGTGCACTACACGGTCGCGCCGGAGGACCTCGCGGCGTACGAGGAGCTCGACGAGGCCGCGCGGGAGGGCGCCGCGCCCGAGGTGGCCGGCGACCTGCCCACGCCGGAGCAGGCGGCGGACGCGCTCGTCGCGTACGCGGCGCTGTCGACGGACGTCTCGGTCGGCACGGCCACCGAGGTGGCCGGCCGGGACGCCTACCAGCTCGGCCTCGTGCCGCGCACCGACGGGACGCTCGTGGAGCGCGTGCTCGTCGCGGTCGACGCCGAGACCTTCACGCCGCTGCGGGTCCAGGTGTGGAGCACGAAGGACGCGCAGACGCCGGCGCTGGAGATCGGCTTCACCGACGTCTCCTTCGCGACGCCCGACGACGCCGTCTTCGACTTCTCCGCGCCCGCCGGGGCCTCGACGAGCGAGGTCGAGGTCCCGCTGCCGGACCCGGCCGACCACCCGTCCCCCGGTGCCGACGAGCTCACCCGGGCGCCCGAGGGCGTCGCGGTGACCGGCACGGGCTGGGAGACGGTCGTGACGGTCGAGGGCGTCGACGTCGCCGGCCTGCTCGCCGGCGACCCCGCCTCGGCGACGGCGCTCCCCGGGGTCGAGCGCAGCCTCGGCTCCGCCGGTGCCCAGGACCTGTACGGCGAGCTCGTCGGGGAGGACGGGCAGGGGCCCGGCCTGCCGGAGATCGACGCCACCGCCCTCTACGAGCAGCTGACTGAGGAGGTGCCCGAGGGCCGGCTGCTCTCGTCGGCGCTGCTCTCGGTGCTCGTGACCGACGACGGCCGCGTCCTCGTCGGGTCCGTGCCCGCCGAGGTGCTGCGCGACCTCGCATGACGACGGACGACGTCGTCCCGGCCGACCTCGCCGTGCGCACCCGCGGCCTGACCAAGCGCTTCCGCTCCGGTCAGGTCGCGGTGGACGCGGTCGACCTCGAGGTGCCCCGCGGCGCCGTCTACGGCTTCCTCGGGCCGAACGGCTCCGGGAAGACGACGACGCTGCGCATGGTGCTGGGGCTGGTCGCCCCGACGTCGGGGACGGCCACGCTCCTCGGTGAGCCGATGCCCGCCGCCGGGACGCGCGTCCTGTCCCGCGTCGGCGCGCTCGTCGAGGGCCCCGGCTTCCACCCGTACCTGTCCGGCCGCGCGAACCTCGACCGGCTCGACGCCGTGGACGCGACCGCAGACCCCCGGACCCGGGACCGCCGGGCCGGCGCGGCGCTCGACCGCGTGGGGCTCACCGCGGCGGCGCGCAAGCCGTTCCGCCAGTACTCGCTCGGCATGAAGCAGCGGCTCGGGCTGGCCGCCGCGCTCCTGCGACCGCGCGAGCTGCTCGTCCTCGACGAGCCGACGAACGGCCTCGACCCCCAGGGCACGCGCGAGGTGCGCCACCTCCTGCGCGAGCTGGCCGACGCCGGCACGACGGTGCTCGTCTCGTCGCACCTCCTCGGGGAGGTCGAGCAGGTGTGCACGCACGTCGGCGTCATGAGCCGGGGGCGGCTCCTCGTCCAGGGGCCGCCGCAGCAGCTCGCCGCCGACGCGGAGACGACGGTCGTCGTCAGCACCACGCGCGCGTGCGTCGACGACGCGGCCCGCCTCCTCGCCGACCTCGGCCTGCTCGACGTGCGGGCCGAGGGGACGGTGCTGTCCGCGCGGCTGGGCATGGTCGCGCCGGAGAAGATCTCGGCCGCCATGGTCGGCGCCGCGCTCGACCTCGTCGGGCTCGAGGTGCGCCGGCCGAGCCTCGAGAGCCTGTTCGTCGAGCTGACCGGGGAGGGGTTCGATGTCGCCCGTTGAGGTGGGGACCGCCACGGAGCGGACGACGCCGCCCGCCCGGGTCCGCGGCGCCTTCGGGCGGCTCCTGGCGAGCGAGCTGCGCCTCGTGCTGGGCCGGCGGCGCAACGTCGTGCTGCTGGTCGGGCTCGCTCTCGTCCCCATGCTGCTCGGCACGGTGCTGCTCGTCACCCGGGACACCGCCGTCGGGGCCGGAGGGCCGCCCTTCCTCGACCGCGTCACGGGCAACGGCCTATTCCTCGTGCTCGCCGCGCTCGTCGCGTGCCTGCCCCTGCTGCTGCCCCTGGTGGTGGGCGTCGTCGCGGGCGACGCCGTCGCCGGCGAGGCGCAGGCCGGCACGCTGCGCTACCTGCTGCTCGTCCCCGTGCCCCGGACCCGGCTGCTCGCCGTGAAGGCGCTCGGCGTGCTCGTGTTCGCGGCGTGCGCCGTCGCCGCGGTCGCCCTGTCGGGCCTCGTCACGGGCGCGGCCTACTTCGGCGTCGGGGAGGTCACCCTGCTCTCGGGCGACACCGTGTCCACGGCCGAGGGGCTGGCCCGCACCGCGGGCATCGTCGCGTACGTCGGGCTCTCGCTCACCGGTCTCGTCGCGGTGGGCCTGTTCTTCTCGACGCTCACCGAGGTGCCCGTGGCGGCGACGGCGGCGACCGTCGTCGTCGCGATCGTCTCCGGCGTCCTGGACGCCCTCCCCCAGCTGTCGGCGGTGCACGGCGCGCTCCTCACCCACCACTGGCTCGACGTCGGCGAGCTGCTGCGCACCCAGGTCGACGTCGGAGTGCTCGGCGAGGGTCTCGCCGTCCAGGCGGCGTGGGCGGCGGTCTTCGGGGCGCTCGCGTGGAGCCGCTTCACGGCGGCCGACGTGTCCTGCTGAGGCGCGTCGGCCGCGACCGGCCACGCGCGACGTCCCCGTCGTCGGGCACGACGGACGCCGCCCGCACCGGGGTCCCGGTGCCGGCGGCGTCCGCGCGCCTCAGCCCTTGACGCAGAGCATCGTCGTGAGCCGCGCGACGACCTCGACGAGGTCGGACTGCGCGGCGACGACCGCGTCGAGATCCTTGTACGCGCCGGGGATCTCGTCGAGCACCCCGGCGTCCTTGCGGCACTCGACGCCCGCCGTCTGGGCGGCGAGGTCGTCGAGCGTGAAGGTCTTCTTGGCCTTCGTGCGCGACATCCGGCGCCCGGCCCCGTGCGAGGCGGACCAGTAGGACTCCAGGTTCCCGAGCCCGCGCACGATGTACGAGCCGGTGCCCATCGACCCCGGGATGAGCCCGAGGTCGCCCGCGCCGGCACGGATGGCGCCCTTGCGGGTCACGACGAGCTCCTGGTCGCCGACGTGCTCGACCGCGACGTAGTTGTGGTGGACGTTGACGGCCTCCTCGAACGTGACCTCCCGGTCGGGGAAGGACGCGCGGACGGCGTCGACGACGAGCGTCATCATCACCGCGCGCGAGCGGGCCGCGTACTCCTGCGCCCACCACAGGTCCGCGAGGTACGCGTCCATCTCGGGCGTGCCGCCGAGGAAGACCGCGAGCTCGCGGTCCACGAGGCCCTGGTTGTGCTCGAGCCGCTTCGCGACCGCGACGTGCTGCTCCGCGAGCGTCTTGCCGATGTTGCGCGACCCCGAGTGCAGCTGGAGCCAGATACGACCCTCGGTGTCCGAGCACAGCTCGATGAAGTGGTTCCCGCCGCCGAGCGTCCCGAGCTGGCGCCGCGCCCGGATCTCGAGGTCCGAGACCCGGCCGTGGAGCGCCCCGAAGCGCGACCAGAACGCGTCCGCGCCCCGGCCGGCCTCGGCCGGACCCGTCCCCACGATCGAGCGCAGCCGGCGCAGGTCGACCGGCTCGTCGTGCGCGTGGAACCCGACGGGGATGGCCGCCTCGATGCGCGAGCGGACGGCGTGCAGGTCGTCCGGCAGGTCCTCGACGGTGAGCGAGGTGCGTACCCCGATCATCCCGCAGCCGATGTCGACCCCCACGGCGTTCGGCGAGACCGCGTCGCGCATCGCGATGACCGAGCCGACCGTCGCGCCCTTGCCGAGGTGGACGTCCGGCATGACGCGCACGCCCTCGACCCACGGCAGGGCGGCGATGTTGCGCAGCTGCTGCAGGGCGGCGGCATCGACCTCGTGCTCGTGCGCCCACATGAGGGTGGGCGCCTTCGCGCCGGACAGCGGGACGGGGAACGCGTGGGCCTCGGTGCTCACGGTGATGACCTCCTCGGATCGTCGTGGGTCTGACGCCCGCCGGACCGGCGGGACGGGGTGCGCGCGGAGGGGGTCGAACCCTCGACGCCCGGCCCTGGGGTCGGCGCTCTTCCGCTGAGCTACGTGCGCTGGTGCCCTTTGACGTCGGGCAGACGGGACGCGACGCGTCCGGCGCTTGACGAGACGCTCGCCCTGCATTCACCACGCCGCGCGGACAATGCGCGCACGACACCGGCAAGAAGGGCGAGGAAGAATCGCAAGAATGGCGCACCGACCGCTGGTGGGTGCACGAAAAAGGCCGTCCCGGAATATCTCCGGAACGGCCCGTCGGTCGACGCGAGCGTCAGACGACGGGGCCTCCGGGGAACCACAGAGGATAGGCGTTGCGCGGGGAGCCCAGGCTTTGCGCGCCGAGCGGGCGCACGCTGCGGGCGCCGAGCGGGCGCACGTCGGGACGACGCTCGCTGTGCTGGGTGGACTCGCGCACGGCGTCGCTCCTCTCCGGTTTCGTTCTGGGACGTGATGGCCCGCCGTCGGCGAGCCGAGGAATACCGTACGGCACCTCCGCGCACCGCACAACCCCATTTCGGAAATCCGTCGAGAATTGCCGGGAAAAACCGTCGGGCACCGCTTCCCGCCGGTCCGCAGGGCGTGCGTGCACCCCCGTCCCGTGCTCACGATGGAGGGACCGGGCTCCAGCCACGGGCCCGCCCTCGCCACCGAGGAGGACATGATGCGCGCAGTCGTCTACCGCGGGCCGAAGCACGTCGACGTCACCGACGTCCCGGACGCCCGCGTCGAGAACCCCACGGACGCCCTCGTCCGGATCACCACGACCAACATCTGCGGGTCCGACCTGCACATGTACGAGGGCCGGACCGCCGTCGAGGAGGGAACGGTCCTCGGCCACGAGAACATGGGGATCGTCGAGGAGGTGGGGTCCGCCGTCGGCCGGGTCAGGGTCGGCGACCGCGTGTCGGTCCCGTTCAACGTCGCGTGCGGCACGTGCCGCAGCTGCGTCTCGGGCTGGACCTCCTACTGCCTGCGCACCAACCCCACCGAGGGGATGGACGGCGCGGCCTACGGGTACGCGAACATGGGCCCCTACGACGGCGGCCAGGCCGAGGTGCTGCGGGTCCCCTACGCGGACTTCAACCTGCTCGAGCTCCCCGAGGGGACCGACCACGAGAACGACTTCACGATGCTGTCCGACATCTTCCCCACCGGATGGCACGGGACGGAGCTCGCCGGCGTCTCGCCCGGCGACGACGTCGCGGTGTTCGGCGGCGGCCCGGTCGGCCTTATGGCCGCGCACAGCGCGATGATCCGGGGCGCGGCGCGCGTCTTCGTCGTCGACAAGGAGCCCGACCGCCTGCGCCTCGCCGAGTCGATCGGCGCGCAGGGCGTCGACTTCTCCGCGGGCGACCCCGTCGAGCAGATCATGGAGGCGACGCTCGGCCGCGGCGTCGACAGCGGGGTCGAGGCGGTCGGCTACCAGGCGCACGACCCGTCGGGCGAGGAGCATCCCGAGCTCGTGCTCGACAACCTCGTGGCCGTCGTCCGCTCGACCGGCGGGATCGGCGTCGTCGGGGTGTACGTGCCCGAGGACCCGGGCGCGAGCGACGCCGGCGCCCGGGAAGGACGCATCGGCTGGGACTACGGCACGTTCTTCAGCAAGGGGCAGCACATGGGCACGGGCCAGGCCCCGGTCATGCGCTACAACCGGCAGCTGCGCGACCTCATCGTCGCGGGCCGGGCGAAGCCGTCGTTCCTCGTCTCGCACGAGCTCGGGCTCGACGGCGCCGTGGACGCCTACGCGCGGTTCGACGCGCGCGAGGACGGCTGGACGAAGGTCCTGCTCAAGCCGGGCGGCTGAGCCCGGCCGCCTCCGCCGCTCCCTGACGACGACCCTCGCCGCACGCGGCCGGGGTCGTCGTCAGGCGTTGCGCGCCACCGACAGCGCCCACGCGACGAGCGGGACCTGGAGCGGGAGCCGTCCCCACGCGACGGCGGGGCGGCGCGCCCACGACCGCGCGCCCGGCCGGGAGCCGAGCGCCATGCGCACGTTGCCCGGGAAGACGGCGACGAGCAGGCCGGCGCTCGCCAGCGCACCCGTGCGGCGGGTCGCCGGGACCGCGAGCGCCGCGGCGCACGCGAGCTCCGCGACCCCGCTCCCCACGACCCAGGCACGCGGCGAGCCGAGCGCGGGCGGGATGAGCGGCTCGAAGACCTGCGGCCGGACGAGGTGGAGCGCGCCGGCGGCGCCCAGCAGGGCGGCGAGGCCGGCGGCGGAGACGGTGGCGGAGCGCACCGCACGAGGCTACGGGCGGCCTCGGCACCCCGCGCGCGGGCCCGAGGGTGCGGGTGCGCCGCCGCCGCTTGGCACACTATTCTGCGTCGGCGCGCGCTGCCGGGGTGTGTCGGCGACCGCGGGTAGGGTTCGGACGTTCCGGACAGACCTCCCCGACGCCGACGGACGCGACGGGCCCGACCCCCCCGAGGAGACCGCCCGCCATGATGGGTGCCCACCACGCCGCGACGGGAGCCGCCGCGTGGGTCGCCGTGACCTCGACCGCCCCGTTCGCGCTCGGCCTGCACCCCGTGTCGTCCGTCGGCGTGATGACCGGGGCCGTCGTGTGCGCGGGCGCCGCGCTGCTGCCCGACGCGGACCACCACAACGGCACCTTCGCGCACTCGCTGCCGCCCGTGAGCGAGTGGGTCTCCGACGCCGTCGAGGCGATCTCCGGCGGGCACCGGCAGGGGACGCACTCGTTCCTCGGGATCGCGGTGTTCACCGCGCTCGCGTGGCTCGCCGGGCTCGTGACGGTCGAGACGACGTCGTTCGGCACGGTGTACGTCGGCGGCGGCGTGCTCGCCGTGCTGCTCGTCGCGCTCGCGCTCAAGGCGCTCAAGCTCACGCGGCGCGGCAAGCTCGCGCCGTGGCTCACGTCGCTCACCGTGGCGGCGCTCGTCGCGCTCTTCTCCCCCGAGGAGTGGAACTGGCTGCCCGTCGCCGTGGGGCTCGGCGTGACGGTGCACATCCTCGGCGACGTCCTCACGACGAACGGCGCGCCCCTGCTCTGGCCGGTCAAGTTCCGCTCGCCGCGCTGGGTGAGGCGCTCGCTCGTCGTGGACGACGTCTGGCGGCCCGGGGGCAGCTTCGCGCTCCCCCTGCTCGGGGACACCGGGTCGGTGCGCGAGTGGCTGCTCGCGACGGTCGTCGGCCTCTACGCCGTCGTCGGTTTCACGTGGTCGGCGCTCGACCAGATGGGCTTCGACACGCTCGGCACGTGGGACCGCGTCGTCGCGGCGGTCGAGACCGCGGTGGCGGTCCTGTTCTGAGGTCCCGAAAAGACCTTGCCCGGGCGGTGCACCGGGTGGGACGGTCGGACCTGGCCGCGCCCGCACGGACGGGCGCCGAGGAGAGGAGGAACGCCATGGGCTGGACGACCCACGCCTGCGTGTCCACCACCCTCGGGAGCGCCGCGCGCCGCTGAGCCGGCCGCCGTCCGCCCTGCGCCGTCGCGGCGCGGGCACGAGCGCTCCCCGCCCGAAGGAGCCACCGTGCCCGAGCACGACCCGTACCCGTACCTCCCCCCGACCCTCGCGCGCGACCCGCGCACTCCCCCGCCGCGCCGGCTGCGGCGCCGCGAGGACCCCGACGACCTCGCCGGCGAGACCGTGGGCGTGCTGGACGCCGCCCTCGGCCCCGACCAGCGCTGGTCGACCTGGCACGCCGTCGAGAAGGGCCAGCGCGGCCCCGAGCCGTGCCCGGCGTGGGTCGTGACGGCCGACGCCGCCGTCGACACCGAGCTCGGCGTGCTCAAGACCGGCAAGGAGGCGGACGTGTTCCTCCTGGAGCGCGCCGTCCCCGACGACCCGGCGCGACGGTCGCTGCTCGCGGCGAAGCGCTACCGCGACCTCGACCACCGCGCGTTCCGTCGCGACACCCTGTACACCGAGGACCGCCGGGTGCGCCGAACCCGCGACCGCCGCGCGCTCGACCGCAAGTCGTCCTACGGGCGCCAGGTCGCGGCGGGCCAGTGGGCGGCCGCCGAGTTCGCCGCGCTCGGCGAGCTCTGGTCCGCCGGGGCACCGGTGCCGTACCCCGTGCAGATCGACGGGAACGAGATCCTCATGGAGTTCGTCGGCACGAGCGACGGCGTGTCGCACGAGGCCGCGCCGCGTCTCGCGCGCACGCGCCCCGACGCCGACCTCCTCGCGTCGTGGTGGGACCAGCTCCGCGACGCGATGGCCGTGCTCGCGCGGCTCGGCTACGCGCACGGGGACCTCTCGCCGTACAACGTGCTGGCGGACGGCGACCGGCTCGTGGTCATCGACCTCCCGCAGGTCGTCGACCTCGTCGCCAACCCCTTCGGTACCGAGCTGCTCCTGCGCGACTGCCGCACCATGAGCGCGTGGTTCGTCGCGCGCGGCCTCGACGCCGACGCCGACGAGCTGTTCGCGGGGCTGCTCGCCCAGGCGTGGTGAGCAGCCGAGCGCCCGCCCGCGGGCCTCGTGAGCGGCCGAGCGTCCGCCCGCGGGCCTCGTGAGCGGCCGCGGGCCGGGCCGGGGCACCGGGACGATCAGCGAGGACGGGCGATCGGCGAGGATGGGGCGGTGACCCGCCTCGCCCTCGTCGGCCTCGACTCCTCGCACGCCGACCACTACGTCCGCCTGCTCGCCGTCGAGGCCCGGTGGCCGGGGGTGCGCCTCACCGAGCTCGTCGACGGCACGCCCGCGCGCCGGGCCGGGCTCGCGCGCACGGCCGGGCTCGCACGTACGGCCGGGCGCCCGGCGGACAGGGCGTCCGCAGACGGGGTGGCGGCTGACGGGATGGCGGCTGACGAGGCGTCGCTCACCGACGTCGCGGCGCGCGTCGACGGCGCGATCGTCGCGCACCGCGCGGGCGGCCGGCACGCGGCGGCCGTGCGCGCGCTCGTCGCCGCCGGGGTCCCTGTGCTCGTCGACAAGCCGTTCGCGACGTCGTCCGCCGAGGCCGCGACGACCCTCGCCCTGGCGCGCGAGCGCGGCGTGCGCGTCACGACGGCGTCGGCGCTGCGCTTCGCGCCCAAGGTGCGGGCGCTGCGCCGGCGGGGCGGGACGGCGTCGGGCGCCACGGACGAGGCGCCGGCGACCGCGGTCGAGGTGTCGTGCCCGGCCGACCCGGACGGGCCGCACGGCGGGCTGTTCTTCCTCGGGATCCACGGGGTCGAGGCGGCGCGCGCGCTCGTCGGGGCGCCGACCGGGACGCCCTGGGGACCGGTGGAGGTCGAGGACCCGGCGGCCCCCGGGCACCCCGACGCGGGGACGGTGGTCGCCGCGACGTCGCTCGACGGCGTGCGCGTGCGCCTGCGGTTCGTCGACCCGGCGCGCCCGGACGCCGGGTTCGCCGTCCGCGTGGCCCGCGGGGACGACGTCGTGCACCGCGACGTCGCGCTCGGCGCCGACTACCTCGTGCCGGTCGTCGAGCACGCCCTGCGCCTCGTCGCGCCCCCGGACGCCGGCCCGGGGGCGGCCGTCGGGAACGACGCCGAGCCGGACCTCCCGGGCGGGGAGGCGGACCACCGGCAGGTCGTCGACGACCTCGCGCTCCTGGAGCGGGTCACGGCCCGGCTCCGCGCGACCGGCCGCGCGCGTGCCGGGGCGCCCGGCCCGGGCGCGGGGTAGAACAGGGGCATGGAGTCCTTCGACAGCGACGACGTCCAGAGCTTCCTCACCACGTTCGGGGTCGCGGTGAGCACCGGCGACCTCGACGCCATCGCCGACGCCCACGCGTTCCCCGTGCTCGTCGTGGGCCCGGCGTCGACCGAGGTGGTCCCCGACCCGGACGCCGTGCGCGACGCCGCCCGGGACGCCGCGCGCGGCTACCGCGAGCGCGGCCTCGTCGCCGCGGCCGCCCACCTCGAGGACGTCGAGGAGGTCGGGGACGCGCTCGTGTGGGCGCGCGTGCGCTGGAGCTACCGCGACGAGTGGGCGAACGAGCAGGAGTCGCGGAACGTGCGCTACCTGCTGCGCCGCGCGCGCGACACGTTCGAGGTGTGCGTCGAGGTGCGACCCGACGGCGCGGCCTAGGGCGTGTCTCCTAAGCCGGCGTGTCGAGGAACTCGCCGGTAGCAACGAGTTTGTTGCCCTCGTAAAGCTCGACGGTCTCAGCCAGAGAGAACGCCGTGCCGGCCCAGTCTTCGAAGAGCACCTTGATCCGGACATTGATGCACTCGCCGAGTGGTAGTTCCGTCCTACCCTCGGCATCCTCAACCACGCACGACGACTGGAAGACTCCGAGTTCGATGTGGGACCGGACGCCTGATGCGGGCGCGGTCAGTCTCCCGCCTTCTTCGGTCGTCAGAAACCGGACCCGAGCAGCGCGAGTACGCGAAGTCATCGTCGGGAGCCTCCCAGAACGCGCGGCATGCTGACACCTCCCCTGAGGTGATGGGCCAGCGTCCCACAGTCGTGTGCGGGCGGCCGCCCATGAGCTCACTGCGCAGCCAGGTGATTATCGCGGCGAGGACGGCGCCGGCGCGGTAGACGATGGCGTGCTTGTCGTAGCGGGTGGCCAGGCCGCGCCATTGCTTGAGCAGGTTGAAGGATCGCTCGACGGTGTTGCGCCGCTTGTAGGTCTCCCGGTCGAGCTTCGGCGGTCTACCGCCCATCTGGCCACGCCGTTGGCGATTGGCCCGCTGGTCAGAGGGCTCGGGGATCACGATCCGGATCCCGCGCCGGCGCAGCATCGCTCGGCTTCCGCGTGAGGAGTATTCCTTGTCTGCGAGCACGGCGTCGGGGGTTGTCCGGGGTCGACCCCCGCCGAGTCGTGGAACCCAAATGTCCGCTAGCACGACCTCCAACGCTCGGCCGTCGTGGGACGGCCCCGGAGTGACGACGACCGCCAGTGGGCGGCCTCGCCCGTCGACGGCGTGGTGGATCTTGCTCGTCAGCCCGCCGCGGGACCGGCCAATGCCATGCCCTACGAGTTCATTGGCGACGGTCGAAGTCCCGCGGTTCTTGTGATTCGACGTCGCCCCCTGTGTCCTGCTCCGGGCGGGTCGTGTTCGTCGCGTGCTGGTGCGCACGGTTAATCGTCGAGTCGACCGACACGGTCCAGTCGATCTGGCCCGCGGCGTCGGCCTCGGCCATCAACTGGGACAGGATGCGATCCCAGGTGCCGTCCATGGCGAACCTCTTGCGCCGCTTCCAGACCGTCTGCCACGGTCCAAACACCTCACGCGGCAGGTCTCGCCACGGGATCCCCGTCCGGTACCGGTAGGCGATTCCCTCGACGACCGTGCGGTGATCAACGAACGGACGCCCGATCTTGCCCGCGTTCGACGGCAGCAGCGGCTCGATTCGCTCCCATTGCTCGTCCGACAAGACCTGGAACCGACTCACGGCCGTGAGTCCGCCGCTCGTGGCTGCTCAGAGTTGGGAGACACGCCCTAGGTGTACTGACCAGGATCGTTGTTGACGTAGCGAGAGACCTCCGTGTCGAGTGGGAGCTGTCTAGGAACCCGGCTCGTACCAACGGAGGTCTCTCGTGTCCCACGCTAACGCCCGGCTG